>ERZ1066126.287-NODE-287-length-15337-cov-7.635126_pt1 | contig 15337 bp, 25 predicted proteins | sample MGYA00382773_ERZ1066126 | MGnify/ENA primary metagenome ERZ1066126 (study PRJEB33369, sample SAMEA5778356) | biofilm metagenome | biome: Industrial cooling water; feature: Water cooling tower basin; material: Biofilm | place: United Arab Emirates | collected... | reverse complement strand
TTTATTAATTAAATCTTCGTGTTTTTTATTCGTTAACAAATTATTTAAAATCATATCGACATCTTTTTTCGAATATGTTTCAACTATAATTTTTGAAATTATATATCGAACTGTAAGAATCGAATATTTTTTTTGTTTACGAAATAGAGAGAGAACAAAATTGATCATTTTACTTCTCCTTTTTGTCAATATATATCATCAATGAAAACATTTCAAGAATATCTTAACGAAGGCAAGACGCTAAAATCTCTTTCTGATCAAAGAATAGCTAGAGATGCTCATAAATGGCGTCAAACTATCGATAAAGAAAAAAAGAAAGAAAATAAAGACAATGAAAGACTTCAAAAAAAATTAGATAAAATTGCTCAAAAAGAACACCGTAAATCGACTTTATCTCATTTGCAAGAAATTAAAAAATCTATTTCAGATAAACAAACTTTTGCAGATAATAAACAAAAATTACTAACTTTTATAAAGGATGATAAAACTAAAAAATTTATCGAATTCGTAATAGAATCAGTAAACAAATATTCTAGTAAAGATAAAACAAAGAGTTCATTGATTACGAAAAACAAGATATTAGTAGATCGAATTATAGAGCATGAATTTATTGTTAATAATCAAGATGAAGATATCTTAGGAATAATTCAAAGATTTATGAGAATTATTACTCCAGCATTTCATAATAAACAATATAATAATATAATTGCGTTTTATAAAGCAATCAATAATCAAATTTTTAATATTTGTAAAGATTTAGTATTTCAAATTATCGAAAAGGAAGCATTAAATGGATAAAATTAAACTTGAAGTTGGATTAATGGGTAATAACGGAGATCCACGAGCTGGTGGTTGGAGAAACTCTCCTAGACTCAGTGTACTTAGAAAAAAACTTGAGAAATCAAGAGTGACGAATAAATACAATCAGGGTAAAAAATGATTACATTCAAAGAATTCTTAGAAGGCGTAAATCCTACTGATTTTGATTCGGCTGGTAAAGATCAAGATCCAGAAAATTATGGAATTCCTTATCATGATGAGGAAATGAAAAAATTAGTTGATAAAAAACTAAATCGTAAAAAAACTGAAAGAGGATTTGCAGATCAAATAGCAAAAGAAAAACCCGAAGAAACCGATCCTAATAAACTTGATCCTACCGCTCCAGCAAAAAAAGATTATATTAAAGATAATAAATTATTCGCAAAATATTTAGACGATTCAGATAAGGCACTCGAAGATGAGGATAAAATCGCAAAAGAAGTACCTGTAAAAACCACGAGAACAATGTTTAGATATGATCGAGAAGGACAATATTCTCCACGTGGAGATACAGATGACGTACAGGCAGATAAATCAAATCCAGTAGCCAAAGGTTAATTTTAACCAAGGAGGAGTTATGGCTTTAAAGATTGAATTGGTAAGATCAATCAATGGAACTCCTCCAATTTTTTTAATTATAAATAATTCAAAAATATTTCCAATTCTTGAAATCGAATATGATGGAATTCTTAAAGAAAAGAAACCTGACGCTGAATTAAAAAAGCCAATCCATATGATTAAAGGAATTATAAGATTTTATGATTTTTTTGGTAAATCTCACGTGATTAATTATAATGAAATCGATGAAGATCCTGAAATAGATTGGAACCATCGAATTAATTCCACAAAAAATTTCTTACTAAAGAATGGCAAATATATCGATAATGATATTACAAAAACTTGGCACCCAAAACATTGGAATGAAATTCCAGAAGAAGATTGGCCAGACTGGATGAAAAATTAATATGAAATTTAATGAATTTATTACGAACGAGATGAAAAAACATGATAGGTCTTCAAATATCCAAGAAGCTTTTTTGTATCATTTAGAAAACAATATCTCCCTTATTGAAAATATATTTCGTCCAGGATCTGAAATGTTTTTTGAAATGATTAATCAAGCTAAATATTTCTACCACGAAGGAAAATACAAACCAAAAGATGAATGGGAAAAAGATCTTCTTGAATCAAATATCGGTGAAATTGCTGAATTTGAAGGACAATTAGTCGTTCTTGACTATCCAATCGAAAAAGGTCTTGAAGAAGCTTGTTGGTCTGGATATACTCAAAAAGGATTTAAAAAGAAAAACGGGCGCAAAGTTCCAAATTGCATCCCTATGAACGAAGAAAATAAAGATAAAGGAGTCGGTAAGCCTTGGCGTGAAAATGGCGGAGGAGCCGTATATGTACGCACGAATAATGGAAAAATAAAAAAAATTAGATTCAGTCAATCTGGAATAAAGAAAAAATTCATGGATCCTTCAGCAACTAAAAGTTTCATAGCACGCCATCATTGTCTATCCAATAAAGATAAAACTACCGCATCTTACTGGGCTTGTCGTTATCCTAGATTCTTTAGTAAATCAGGAAAAACTTGGTGGTAGTATCGTGAAACCATATATCGATGAAAAAATAAATAATTCGAGTTTTTTAAGAACATTTAGACATAATATTCCAAACAAAGAATTAATTTGGCATAGAGATAAAAAAAATAGAATTGTGACAATATTAGAAGGCGATGATTGGGAAATTCAATTTGATAATCAATTGCCTAAAAAATTATTTAAAAATGACAAATTTTTAATACCAGCTAATATATTTCACAGAATCAAACTTGGCAAAACTGATTTGAAAATAAAAATCGAAGAATTCGAGGATTAAACAAATATCCCCTTATTGCTAAGGGGATATTTGTTATAAATTCATGGATGCCGCTAATCGATCATTATCTTCATTTGTTTTTGTTGCTTCATTATATTCATTTTGTTGTCTTTCAAAGTTAACTTTATTTTTAGCAATATAAAGTTCATGTAATTCTCTTGGCCCCATTCCAACGCACATAAAAGCACTCATTAAAAAATGCCAGATATCGACTAATTCAATTCTAGCTTCGTTAATGCGCTGTTCAGGAGTATGATTAGGATAAATTTTTTCTCCAATCTGAGCTTTCGACCAATGCTTCCAAGGAAGTAATTCTAATAATTCTTCTAACTCATTCTTCATGCACTCATGAAACTTTCTTAACCATTCGTTAGGAAGATCATTTGGGCCGAACTTTCCTTCTTGAAATTCCTTGTAGATCTTATCAAAGGTAAGAATATTTCCTTCATTATCTTTGATTTGATTTTTAACAAAACAATGATCGCCAAATCTTCGTTGCCAATCAAACATTTCATGAAGAATAGAATAATTCGTTCTTAAAGGTATAGCTGTACCATCCCATGAATCACATAAATTTTCACAAGACTCTTTTGTCGGTACAAGACTTTCGATCGTTCTCATATAAAACTCCTCTTTTTGTATATTCCTAAAGATTTATTTTCAATACAACGAGAATTATGATGACAAATGATTCTAGAAAAATAACCAAACTGTACATCGTTAACTTGTTGTCGTTGTAATAAAGATACAAGAGAGTCGTCTAAGTTTTTACAAGAGATAAATAACTCGTTTATATCGAACTTTTCAAAATACAATTTATCTTTATAAAATGATTGTATTTTCTTTCCAGAGAGAATCCAATTTTCTTGTTCTTTCTTAAATTTGAATAAATTATCGATATCAACAAAAAAATCATTATGAATACTTACGATATATTCATAATGATTTTTGTATTTTTTAATCGCGTTAAAAATATATTCTTCTATATCTAAAGAAGAGTCTACGTATTTAATTGTTTTTACTTTACTAGGAAGTACAGAGAAAACATATAAAGTGTCATGATAATCAATAATTTTATAATCATCTTTACAACTATGAGTAATAATCAAAAAATTCATTGCGAATACAAATAACCCCTTTATTTATTAACTCATAATATAAATCATCTAAATTCGATGATTGAAAATCAGGAATTTCATTTACAAATATTCCCAAATTTGTAATTATAAAACCAAAATCACCATATTTGTTTTTCAATTCATAAAAACATTTATAAACTTTTTGTCTAGAAATTCTATAATCATCAAAAAATAATAAATATTTCTTTTGTTTTAAAATATTTATTATATCTTTAGAGTCATGTATTTCTATTTCGTCTGCCATTCTTTGTCCATAGATGCCGTATCTTTTTCTTCAGTTGTAATTTCTTCTGCTATCATTTTTGGTTTCAATTTCTTCAATATTTCCTTTTGGGTCGTAGAAATATTTTCTTTTACTAATTTGCGAATATCTAAAACATTATTTTTTTGATATTTTTTAATATCTAAATTATCGATATCGACAAGATCTAAAATAGCATATCGATAATCATTTTTCGGTACAGAATTCGGGTATGCCCAAAAGAATCTTTCTAAAACATAATAATATTTTGCTCCATAAACTTTTTGTTCTTTTCCTTTTGCTAAATCTCTTTTTATCTCTGAAATAACTCTTTTAGATTCTTCTAAAGAGGCAAACCCTTCATTAGAAAAAAATGAAATAGCTTGTCGCAAACCAGTTTGTCCTTTTCGAAGAAGGTCTATAATCTTCCTTTTCAAATCTTTTCCTTCCAAAACGACTTCTGCTGAAAAAACTACAGGAACCATTCCATCATCTGGAACTTGTCCCCATTCGACAATTTTATCCATCATTATTTTACTCCTATATAATTATTAAAGTCTTTCTCATACTGAATATTCAATTCTTCTATTTCAGTCATTTCCTCTTTACTTCTTAATCTTTGTATTTTAGAATATTTTTTAAGATTCCATGGCCAAAAATCATTTTTAGGTCTTACTAATTTAACTAAGATACATGATCCAGAAAAAATTAAATGTTCGAATTGTAAATATTCATTTCCCCAAAGAGTCATCTTGACTTCGCCCGTTTCATCGCGTAATGTCAAAACATAATAATTATTATTATTTTTTGCCTGTTTTTTTTGTATATCTACGATCATAGCCGAAACTGTATCAGTTATACCTTCTAATAAATCGACTACAAGAGTATCGACTGGTCTTTGATATTCATCTAAAGGCTCCTTAAAATAAATTCCACAATATTCTTTTTCATAAAAAGCCTTTTCGGCAGGAAGAAAATCTTCAATATTCTCATACTCCTCATACGATAAAGGCTTTTTATCATATACCTCTTTATTGTCATTAAGATATTTTAATAATTTTTCTTTATCTATAATCTCATCAAAACGTCCGTCCTCAATTAATTCTATCAAATCAAGAAATGAAATACTTTTTATTTTCGTAGTAAAGCCACAAATTTCTTTAAATCTTTCTGAATCTTCGGCTGAACATTTTCTTCCTGTAATTTCTTTATAAATTTGTCTCCATTTAAGAAGAGAAATTCCGACTTTCGAATCCTTTAATCCTCTTCTATATTCCCAATATGATAATAATTGATTCCTATTAGGATAAAAACAATCGAATGCTCCAACCTTAATTAAAGTCTGCCCTACAGTTTTAGAATACCCAAATCTATTCAGATAATCCTCGAATGATTTGAATGGCTGTAAACTTACTAATCTCGCAGCTTCTTTAGAAATACCTTTTATTTTATTAAAACCTATACGTAAAAAATCATCTTCAAGAGTATATCCTAATTTTGAATTATTAATATCAACACCAAGAAATTGTAAATTTCGTCTCGTCTTACCGTCCTGAATGTAAATAGGAATTCTTTCATCTCCTGTTTTAAGACAGGATAAAACTGCAGCATAATACTCATGTGGATAATAAGTACGTAAATATAAACACCTAGCCGAAACCACTGTATATGCTGCAGCATGCGAAAGATTAAATCCATAATTTGAAAACGTTTGCATCTGATTCCAAAGATCAGTACATTGATCTTTGTTCCAACTTAATGTTCTTTGAGAATTCTCAACGAACTTATCTTTAAATTGTAATAATTTCTTTTCATCTTTTTTACCCATTGCTCGTCTAGCTGTATCACAATCATAAAGAGAAATCAATCCTGCAACATTTAAAACACGCATCAACTGTTCTTGATAACAAATTACTCCATAAGTATTTCCAATAATAGGTGCTAATAAAGGATGAAGTTCAAACTCCACTTCTTTATTTTTGCGTTTAACATATTCATCAACCATACCACAATTATGTACTACAAAATCTTCTGCGATATAATTTGGTTCATTAAAAAGAAAATTACTTTCACATATTGTTAAATCATAACAATCTTCTTCTCCTACTTCGGAAATCTCAACAATTTCATCAAAGAAATAATTTAACTCTTTCATCATTTATAATATCTGACTCCTTTTCAAACTGCCAAAATAAAAATTCTAAATTATTTTTCTCACAATATTCTAAAGCAGCCATTCTTTTTAATTCTAAAACTTGTTCTTGCAAACAAGCCGTATACGAAGATTTTATCTCTATTAAAAATTTATCATTAACTAAAAAATCAGGATAATACCTTCTTCTTTTTCCATTATAATAATAGTAAATAATTAATGGCGTCGAATACCAAGAAAATACTTGGTCTGAACTTTCTAATATACTTGCAAATTTTGTCTCGTAACTCGAAAGTAAACGAAATACTTGATTCATTTTTGATGAATAAAACATAGTAGATTTACAACCTTTTAAACCATAATCAGGATTTTGTTCTAAATACTTCGAATAACAATTTTTATCACAAAACCTTTTTTTTGGTCTTGGTTTTCCTAGTTTTTCTCCAAACCAACAAATCATTTGAGTATTACAAAAATCGCAATTATAATATTGTGCATTACCTGAGGCCCAAGGATATAATCGCTCATAATCTTTTGGTGTTAAATTCTTTCTATTTTCTTGCTGCGCCTTATTTCCAGCATCAGTAAAATTCTTAAGTAATTCTTTTCGTTCTTCAAATGAAGCATTTTTGACTTTATTTGCCCAAGCTTTTGATCCACTTCGATGAAAATTATCCAATTGTTCTTGAGTCATCAAGTGTCCAAATTTTTTATATCTTTCTTTCATTAGATTAGATTTTTTCTTTTTAACATCTTCTCTTGCTAAAGTAATCTTTAATTTATTAGAAACTTTAATCGCCGCTAATCTTTGATATTGTTTATATTCATCGATTTGATCAGGAAATTATTTAAGATATTTTTTAACTGTTAATCGTTTATGAGAAGATAATAAATGTCTAAAAAACATTCCATCAATTTCTGTATTACAAAGTAAACATAACATAAATTCCTCCTTAAAGTTTTATGTTATAAATTAAGATATTATCACTTTAAAATCGCAATATTGTCTCCAATTTTCAAACTTTCTAGTTTCTCGAAACTATTGTTAGATATTAAAAATCTATGATCCTTTGATGCTAGGATTATCTTTCCTGATTTTGTCTTAATTTTAAATACTTTTTTGTTTCCTGTATGATGTTTAATAAAACGTTTCGTATAATCTATTTGTCCTTGTTGATCAATAAATGTTACTTCGTCTTTATTACTTTCAAGATCTTTAATAGGTTTAGAACCATCTCTAGTTTTGATTAAAGTATTATAAAAAAAACAGTCCCGTGGACCTGGACGTCCAAGCGACGTATAGGCCACAAGATCGTCGAATGAATCGACACCGCCTTGTTTAATCATACTTCGCATAGAAGCAGAGTCAAACTGGAAAATAAGTTGAAGATCTCCTGTGTTCGCTACTTCCATACATTTAAGATCGTTCAAATAGCTTTCGTCATCCCAATCTTTGTATTTTCTAAATATTCCTATTTTTGGATCATATTTTCCACGTTCTTTCATTAATCTTAATGTTCCAGAAATATAATTAAGATTTTCAAGTCCCAATATATCTTGTTTTAAAAATCCAAATGTTTTAAGATCAGAACACTTTTGTCCTTCTGAAAAGGAGGACATAACCATTTTTGTAGAATCTTCTTTATCATCTGATTTTGCACAAACAAGAGGAACATAATCTGAAATAGATTTTGATGAAATGATAATTCCACCGGCATGTCTTCCGATATTCCTAACACGATCATTCATCTTAAGATAAGCTTTACATATCTCTGGATATTTTTCGTTAAATTCTTTTAATTTAGAATATTGATTCAATAAGTCTTCCCATGATAGTTTACTTTCATCCTGATCATCGATATTTTTAACAAAAGCAACTTCTTCTAAAGGAACTTCGAAAATGCGAGCAATATCTCTTAATCCAGATTTTAATCCAAAAGTATTATAATTAACGATCGATACGACTTTATCTTTGCCAAATTTTTCAGTACAATATTCTTTAAGAAGATTTCTACATTCGGGACTAAAATCAATATCAAGATCTGGATATTCTTTAGATTCTACCCAAATAAGATCTTTGTCTATCGGATTTTCAGGACATATTCCCCAAGCATGTGCACAAAGAAGATTGTTTTCATTATGAAATTTACGTCTAGAATCAATAAGATCGATAAAATATTCCCATAAGGAAACTTTATCGATCTCTTTAAATTCTAACTCCAATCTATCTTTGTGTTCGGGAAACTTTTTTAAAGCAACATTTTTTAATAATTCGATCTTATTCATAAATTTCTAATGAGTTCTTCAAACCAATGAAGATCGCCGATTCGTACTTTTAATATGGACGTATCTTGTTTTTTAATTCTTGCTGCATTGTATGCTAAATCTAAATCTAATTTCTTTTTCTTGAGTTGGTCTTGAATATATTCAAGACCTTTTGTTTTAGGTATTTTCGATACCTCTTTTTGCAAAGTAGATATAGATCTTTTAAGTTTACTATTTTCATCTAATAATTTTTGATAATCTTGAATAGAAATATTCTTCATTTTTTACTCTTTGTTTTACTCATGATGATATCTTCAATAAAATCCCATTTGATGTCGTTTCTTTTCATGTATTCTTGATCCAAATAATCGAAACAATAAGCAGCTGTATCATCTGGTTTTGGAGAATTTTCACAAATAAAACCAATAAAATCTTTAGTTTTTAATGAAACTAATTTTTTACAAAAATCAACTGTAATAATATTTAATAACTTATAATAATTAAGATTCGTAATCTTATTCATTTTATCTGAAATATCCAAAGTAACAAAATCTCTTAATAAGAGAAATCTTTGTCCATTAAATGGGTGTATTCTTAATGAATATTTAATTGTACAGCGAGTAGCAACTTCTTCTACACACACGAGAGAAACTTTAGAAAATAATTCTAAATAACACTTTAATCCTTTCATATAAAAAGTTGCTGGAGTATTGTTTGGACCAGGATGAAATATAAAATCATTCGATTCTGTAAACTTAGAAAATGGAATTCCCGGCTTTTTTTCTTCGATTTCTATAACTTTTTTTTTCATTGATCTCCACTCAATTTACTTTCTGACAAATTGGACAGTACCAAGTCGGGCGTTTTTGAATTTCTATTTTTTGAATAATTCCCTTTTGACAAACGCTACATAGGATACCAAATCTATCATAAACTTTCAATAATTTCTTCCCTTGCCCTTTTTGTCCAAAAGAAGTAAAACTATCGATTGTCATTCCACCTAGCTTATAGCTTTCAAACATTATTTTCTGAGCTGCACGTACTAATATCTTTAATCGCTCGCTAGATAGATCTTTAACGATAGACAGAGGATTAATTTTAGCCAAAAATAATGCTTCGTTAGCATAAATATTTCCTATTCCAACAATCAAATCTTGATTCATTAACATTTCTTTAATGTTCTTGTTATAAGAACAAACGTATTTGCTAACATTTTCTACGAATCTTTCAGGAGCGTCTAAATCTCTCCAATCTGGAGAACTTTCCATTCGTTTAAAAAAAGCTTTATCAGCATCATTCTGAACTATAAAAAATCTGCCAAATTTTCTTATATCATTGTAATACAAATAATGTTTTCTATTATCTTCTTTGCCATAAATATAAAATTCGACTCTTGTATGTTTATTTTTTTCAATATGATATGTACCAGACATTGCAAGCTGCGAAGCTAAAACGTATTTTTTAGAAGGAATAAAAATAGTTTTTCCATGAGTACCAATTTTATCAACTTCGACTTCTCCAAAAATTTCATTGAATTCTTCATAAGATACAGAACTATCTCTAAAAAATCCAGGAACCGTAATTTCTCCAAGATAAAGATTCATATCACAAGTCTTTTTTCTATCTTGAAACCATTTTTGAATACCTTCTGCAACTATTAAACATTCTACACCTTCTGGCATTTCATCTCTCCAATTCTTTTTAACTGAATTTCAACCCATAACTTCAATTGAATCTTATCGCTATATTTTAAAATATTTTTAATTTCCGTCAACATCATTTCATCATAATCCAATCTTGTCATTGTTATCCTCTATTATAAAACCAATCCCTATTCACGCTATTCGTTCTATTCTCAAGCCGTGAAAAAGTACTATTAAGAGAATTAAACAAATTATCAGCATAAGGATATCCATTATTCTTAATAAAATTAAATAACTTTTCACTATGAAAATACTTCTTTTGGGAAAGAAGAAAATCTAAATTTTCTGGAACTACTAATCCAGAATCAATCAGGTCTATAATTTTTTTATTGTTTTTATACCTAATATATCTTTCTGGTTTACTTGCTACATGTTTAATAAACTCTAAATCTGATTTTAATATTTTTTCGGCTGTAATTTTTCCAATTCCACCAACACCCTTAATATTATCTGATATATCGCCAGTAAGAGACTTAAAATCAGAAACCTTATAGTCAGGCGTTGTCATATAATCTTTTTTCTTAGGATCATACACTTTGACATTCTTAAACGCCTGTTGGATTTGCAATAAATCTTGATCGTTAGACCATATAACCATAGATATATCATCCGATACGATCTTGCCTATCGAAGCGATAACATCGTCAGCTTCATATCCTTTATACTTCAAAGTATAAACTGGAAAAATATGCTCTAAAATATCAAAAATTATTTCTTTCTGTTTTCTAAAACAGCCACTAAACGTATCATTTCGATTTTTCTCGTAACGTTGACTTTTATAATCTGGATATAATTCTTTACGAAAAGAATTTCCTACATAATCATCATAAGCCATAACGACTTTAGTAGGATTAAAATTATGAATCGTATTATTCAATACCTTCAAAAATGATAATATAACCAAATTTGAATCTTCTACAATAGTCCATGGCAACTTGGATCTATTGATCATATTGTAAGTGTCGATTACTAGTAGATCACACATCTTATAATTAAGAGAGAACATAAAATATACTATTTTATATCGAACAAAGGAAAGAAACAATCAGAACAAAGATAACTATAATTGTCCTTCTTGCAAGAAGGACAATTGACTTTTTTTAGATTTTCAGTATTAAAATAAATCTTTTGACAAAGATGACATTTATACTTTTTTAATTTTGATTCTTGGTCCACTTCCAGTTTCTATTTTAGGAGTATGAGAAGGAGGAGGTGTCGTTCTTGTAATACTCGCCATAGCATTTCTAGACTTTACTGGCATACCACAACGAGGACATTTATATCCAGGCTTACCACACGAAGAACATCCTCTTCCCTTTCCCAAAAGACCTTTAGGATTTTCAGTCTTAAACCCACATGAAGGACAAAAATAAGTTAACATAAATATATTTATTAATCAAATAGAATTATTCGATATAATTAACACCAATATCTTTAACTACAACAGAATTTGGAACAGAAGGTTTCAATACAATATATCCTTAAAGAAATGACCAGAGTGAAAAGATAAAATCTTGCTTTATCTTTTCACTCTGCATCAATCGATGTTAACAAAACTTGAATTATCATTCTTAGTTATACTAACTCGACTTTCGATCCTTGCATCTCGATCTGTCTCTCAAACCACTCTTCTAGCGAAGAAAGTAATATCCTTTAAATCTTCAGCAAACTGTACTTCAAAACATGTACGATCAAAAAAATTAACTAAAGATCATTATCTTCGATAATGACTCCTAAATGTTCACTTTTCCGTGGTTCAAAAGATAAAATCAAATTCATACTAATCTCCTTTTTTTTCAAATATGAGAATTTATCATCTCTACATTGTTCCTTAAAATCATCGATTATTACTTGATATTCTTCTAAAGAACAATTCTTTTGATTATCTAAACAATTCAAAAGATGTTCAAAACTATCTTCTGAAATTATTATACATCCCTTTTCTTTTCTAGCCTCTAATTGTACCATCTATTCACCATTCTTTAATCGACATCGCCAAATTGCATTACGAGATTGTGCGGGATACAAAGGAGCAAATATAATAGATAATACGTTACTATCATAATACTCTTTAAGTTTTTCAAAAATTTCTCTTTCGCAATCTGATAAGACTGGTTCAATTTCTCTTTGAGAGGAGAAGGTTCCATAATGTTTTTCAATAACAAACATACTCTCTAATTGTTCTTTAAGTTCTTCATATTTCCACTCATAAATATGATTAGCCGCCATCGTCTTTGAATCAAAAATTGGGGTTGAAATAAAAAAATAAGTATCAGGATTCATAACTTTTTTAATATTTTCAAGAATTTTGATACCATTTTCTTTAGATACGTGCTCGATTACTTCAAGGAAAGCAATCAAATCCCATTTACCATATTTCGACTCTGGAATATTATCGACAAAATCGATTTGTTTAAATTCAGCTTCAAAATTAGGTTCTACTCCACTATCTGAAATCGTTAAATTTCGAGCATCTAAACCAAGATAATAATGAGGATGCATACGATTCGTATACATCGTTTTTAACAAAGGCATATCGCCGCATCCAACATCCAATACAGAAAAATTCTCTCGATTTCTAAGTTTTGCGACCCATTTCAACAAATGCGTCCATCTATAGACGTGGGAAATAGGATCTCTACCAATAACTAATCTCTCTGCATTCTTATCTGGATATAATTGAGTTTTATTAATTAATCTTTTATTACCAGGATCTTTTTCGTATCTTTTTTCTATTTGTGACTTAGGCATAAAATTTCTCCTTTTACATTCCTAATGTAGGAGAATCAGAACGAAATTCTTCCCATGATTTGACTTTATCTAAATCTTGTTTTCGTACTATAATCTGATTAGAATAATCAAATAATTTCCCTTGTTTTAAGGACAATTGTTTACATAAATTATTATGAAAACGAGATAAAGCAACAAAATTAGGATACATTCTCCTAATAATATCTCTATTCCGAAATGTTATAGAAAGATGTAAATAATCCTTATCTCTAATAACTTTTAATGTCAACAAACAAGGTTTTGGATTATTATTCGGATCTTTTGTGACATCCCATAAACTAATTACATTATTCTGATTTGCAAGAATCGTATGTTCTTGATCTTGTCCAAAGTAATCATGAATCCGATCATAATAAGAAAATTCATAAGGCGTTAAATTTCTAGTCATTTTTATCATTAATGATCGATAAGAATCATTAAAATGCCATTTGAACTCTTTATAATATCGTTTAAAAAAATTACTTTCTAGATCGATATTCGTAAGATCTGTTTCTACAAAACAAGGAAGTCCATCGTTATAATTTTCTACGATGGACTTCCAAGCATTCATTGGATTATCATCTATAATCACTAAACTCTTCATTGATAGATATTTCCTGATTTTGTTTGTTGTTCTTTTCTTATTAAGAGAAGTTTAATCATTTCAGTTTCTTCATCTGTTAAATCTTCAAAAAGTCTATAAATACATCTAGAACAAATATCATAACGATCTACTAATCGTAATCCTCGCATCCGCAATTCGATAAATTGATCTAAATGAATATCTTTTCTATGACAAATCTCGCAATCATGTGCTTCTCTTTTCATTTTTAACCTTTTGAATAAATTCTAAATACTTTTTATTATTATCGATAAATTTATTTGTTTCGTTAATTTCCCAATTTATAAAATCTTCACTTATAAGTTTTTCAAGAATATCATCGATATTATCGATAATATATTCTAAAGAATATTGTTCTGAATGTATTACGTCTTCATAGCATTTTATTATTTTTACTATCCATTTCGTATAAATTCTTTCGATCCAAATCGAATGATCATCAGATATCGAATAACAATAAGTACCAAAATAATTCTTAAAAATAAATAATTTAGATTTTATTTCTTTAGGAGTTTTCTGCATGTTTCTATTACTTTATCCAACAACTCTTTCTGTTCTTGATTTAAATCGAAATATCCTTCTTCTTGTAATCTTGCATTAAAAGATTTTTCAAATTCTTTAATAGAATCTATTAACTGTTGATTAGGAACAATTATCTCTCCTTCTTTTTGGAGTTCTAATGCTTGATCTTCAGTTAAAGGTATTTTCCAATCTATATTCATATTATTTCTGATTCCTTTGAAAATTGTAATTTAGCGAACTTTCCTCCTCTACTTTGAGAGAGAAAACGTTCGAAAATAAGATTATGTTTGATAGGATCTAATTGTGTAATACCAAGAAGATAACAAATCAAACTTCCTCCACCCGAATTATGTACAAACATTCCATCGATATTATAAGAATGAGTTCCTTCGACTGTTAAATCGTATACTTTGCCTTTATGGTGAATTCTATTGATTTTCTCTATTTTAGATTTTTTTAATTCCAAAGGAACCCAACAGGATTTTATTTCCCCATCAATTTTATCACCGACACTTAAATTTCTTGCTTCTTTCCAATCGCCTTGTACCATAATCTTATGGTCAAGCGTACATTTTATTTTCTTGCCATTATAAGTATCTATTTCAATTATTTCTTCATCAATTTCATATTCAAATTTCATTAATACTTCATGAAATTTCTTGTCATGTGAAAGTACTAAATCTCCTATTTCGACCTCATTAATCAATTTATGCCCTTTTTCGGTCAATACAAGATTATCTTCAGTAAAACATCCTCTTCCAGGGCCTACGCTATAATCATTAATTTCAGTCCAGCGAATTATATCGTCGCAAATAAGGAAATAGGATTCAAATCCTTTTCCTACGATCAATTCGTATTCTTTCACTAATCTTTCTTGATAAGTCTTGTTCTTGTATAATCCTAATCTTTTTAGAGAAGAAATGCATTTATTCATTAATATTTCTGCAGCATTTTCTACATAAGGAAATTTCGCAGAAGTATCAATTTCTACATCACATTTTTCACATATATTAACAGTATTAATCAATGATTCTTTATATTCTGATTCAGGAATATTGTCTTGATATTCTCTTTCCCACATATCGTCCAATTCGTCTTTCGTCTTGTACCAGAATTCTTTACTATGAAATTCTAACCCTTTAGGATTATTAATCGTACCTTTCGAATTGATAATTAATTGATATTGTTGATACGTAGAATCTTCTTTTTCACAATAATGTACAT
>ERZ1066126.286-NODE-286-length-15439-cov-8.029641_pt1 | contig 15439 bp, 14 predicted proteins | sample MGYA00382773_ERZ1066126 | MGnify/ENA primary metagenome ERZ1066126 (study PRJEB33369, sample SAMEA5778356) | biofilm metagenome | biome: Industrial cooling water; feature: Water cooling tower basin; material: Biofilm | place: United Arab Emirates | collected... | reverse complement strand
TCGCCGAAGTGCCGGCAGCGCGGTGCCACGCGGTGCGGGCCGGGTGCCAGGACTTCGCGCAGGTGCGCGCGCACGAAGCGCTTGTCGACTTCGTAGATCTCGGCGCGCACCCGGTCGCCGGGGGCGGCGAACGGCACGAACACGGCGAGGCCTTCGTGGCGGCCGACGGCGAAGCCGCCGAAGCCGAGGCGGTCGATGGTGAGTTCGAGGGTTTGGCCGACGGTGGGCTCGGTCATGGGGGCGAGCACGTTACCACAGGATACGGGTGGCGGCTCGCCGTGATGCGCGTGCCTCTGGCTGCCGATCCCTGCCCGTGTGCTTGCACTGTGTGCCGAGCCCAGCGAGGCCTTGCCCGTGCCGCGCGATCGACCTAACCTCGGCTCCGTGGTGGAACCTGTCGATCCCTGCAACGACACCGACCCAGCCGCCGGGGCGGCGCAGGCCGCGGCGTGGCGCTCCATGACGCCGATGGCGAAGTACGCGGCCCTCCAGGCGCTGCAGGCCACGGCCGTGGCGTTTGCCGAAGCAGGAATCCGTGCTCGGCATCCCCGGGCCGGCCCGCGCGAGGTGTTCCTCCGCCGCATCGCCCAGCACCTCGACCGCGCCACCATGATGGCGGTCTATGGCTACGATCCAGGGTCGAGCTGATGGAACCGCCGTCGGGAGATCCGGTGCGGGCAGTCGTGGCTGCTCTGGAACGTCTCGGCATCCAGTATTTCGTCGGCGGTTCGGTGGCGAGTACCTTGCATGGTGAGGTCCGCACGACTCATGACATCGACATTGTCGTCGATCTCGAGGCCCACCATCTTCTGCCCCTGGTCGGCGCACTTGCTGCCGAGTTCCATGTCGACCCAGAGCACGTGCGGTATGCCCTGGCGCGCCGCGCTTCGTGCAACGCCGTGCACCGGGCCACGGGACTGAAGGTCGATCTGTTCGTGCGCAAGGATCGTGAGTTCAGCCGCGCCGAGATGGCCCGGGCCCTGCCGTTTCAGATCGGCCCCGGGTGGACGGCGCGAGTCGCCACTGCCGAGGACTGTGTGCTCGCCAAGCTGGAGTGGTATCGCAAGGGCGGGGGTGTTTCCGACCGGCAGTGGCGTGACGTGCAGGGCATCTTGCGTACGCAGGGCGATCGGCTCGACCGTGCCTACTTGGAGCAGTGGGCCGTCGAACTCGGTGTCGGCGAGCTGCTGCAGCGCGCGCTCCGGGAAGCTGGTTGCTGACCGTTCCGCCGCGTCAGCGCTGGCGTAGGCGTGGCCGTGGCACTGCGGATGGTGCCGCGCTCGTGGCGGTCCTGGCTCGTAGCGTTACCGGTGGCGTCACCGGAACTCGGCGCCGCCCTCAGGGGAGAATGCCTGACGGCGAGATTTGCTGGAAGTGGCTTGACCAACTGTACTGCAAGAGCTAGAACAGTCGATACAGAGCCCGAACCGTGCTGATCCGCATCGATCCCCGTTCCGCCGAGCCGATCTTCGAACAGATCGTGTTCGCCGTGAAAGCCGCCCTCGCCCGCGGTACCGCCACCCCTGGGGACAAACTGCCCTCGGTGCGTGAATTGGCCCGAGACCTGGCGATCAACCCGAACACCGTCGTGCGGGCCTACGAACAGCTCGAACGCGACGGCGTGGTGGTGCGCCGGCAGGGCTCTGGCTGCTTCCTGACCGACCGCGGTTCCGAGCTCGGCCTCGTCCAGCGGCGGCGCCAGCTGCAGGAGCTGTTGCGCCGGGCGGCGACCGATGCGTTCCACCTCGGCTTCACCGCCGCGGAAGTGCGCACGGCGCTGGAGCAGAGTCTCGAGCAACTGCAGTTCGACAAGAACGACCAAGGCAAGGACCGACCGTGAGCACCGTACTGAGTTTCGAAGGCGTGCACCGCCACTTTGGCCCGCACCAAGTTCTGCGCGGCCTGAACCTGACGGTCCAGCAGGGGCAAATCTATGCCTTCCTGGGGCGCAACGGTGCCGGCAAGACCACGGCGTTGCGCATCCTGATGGGGTTCCTGGCCCCGCATCGAGGTCGCGCGACCGTGCTCGGCGTCGACAGCCAGGCATTGCGACCCGCGGATCGGGCCCGCATCGGCTACGTCGGGGAGGGGCACCTGCTCGATCCGACGATGCGGGTGAAGGACGTGATCGCATTCGAGCGCGGCACGCGTGCGACCTTCCGCCTCGATCTCGCGGCGCGCGCGGTGCAGCGCTGTGGCCTGCGGCTCGGGCAGTTCGTCGCCACGCTGTCGCGTGGCCAGCGCGCTCAGCTCAGCCTGGTGCTGGCCGTCGCCGCTGCTCCCGAAGTGCTGGTGTTCGACGATCCGGCGATGGGACTCGACGTCGTCATGCGGCGCGAGTTCCTCGACGCCATGATCGATCTGTTGGCCGACTCGGGGTGTGCGGTGCTGTTCAGCTCGCACATCCTCACCGATGTCGAACGCATCGCCGACCGCGTCGGCATCCTGCATCAGGGCGCCTTGCTGGTCGATGCGACCATGGACGATCTGCGGCGGCGTCTGCGGCGGTGTGTGGTGCTGGGCGGCCCCGAGCCGGCGTTGGGCGGTGCGGCGCAGGTGCTGCGGCGCCGCGTTCGCCAGGGTGCCACCGAGCTTCTGTGGCTCGATCCCGACGCCCGCGAGCTCGCGCGGTTCGCTCAGGAAGGGCGACTCCAGGATCTGGGGACGCCGACTCTCGAGGAGCTGTTCCTCGATTTGACCGGCATCGAGCCGCCGGGATTGCTGTCCGAATCCGTGCGCGAAGTCGCGCGTGCCCAGGAGGTGGTGCAATGAAAGCTCTGCTGATGCGGGATCTGTCGTTCGCGGCGTTGCTGACACTGCTCGGCACCGTCGCACTCGCCATCGCGTTGGCGCAGGAACACTTCCAAGAGGTGTGGGTGTTCGAGCCGTCGCGCCTGCAGATGACCTTCCACACCGCTTGGGCCGCCGGGCTGGTGCTCGGGGTGGCGGTGGCACTGCGCGACCGTTGGAACGGGGCGTTGGACTACATCCGGCATCGGCCGCTGTCGCCCGCGGTGCTGCAGGTGGGGCGCCTCACCACGGCATCGTTGGTGCTCGTCGCCTGGTGGGTGCTGGCTCCAGCGGGGGCGTGGCTCGCCGAGCTGGTCGGCGGCAGCCTCGTCAGTGCTGGCCGCCTGGACCACTGGCCACTGGTGTTCGCGTCGATGGCTCCGGCGGCCAGCGCTGCGGCCCTGGCCATGCTCGCGGCTCGGCTGCCGCTCGCTTGGTGGCTGCGCGCCGTGGTGGCGGCTGCCTTGCTGCTGGTCGGCTTCCCACTGTGTGAGCAGTTCGCCGCGGTGGGCGATCGCCACGATCCCGTGGTGTTCACCGGGTTGCACCTCGGGCTCGCCGTGCTGCTCGGCGCAGTGTCGGTCGCCTTCGGCCACGTCGAACGGGATCCCGACCGCAGCTGGACGCGGCGGGTGCCGGCATGGGCCACGGCCTTCGTGCTGGCTGCTGGCGTGGCGGGTGGAACTCTGCTGCTCAGTTGGTTCGGCACGGGGGCCCTGCGCAACTTCGCGGCCGTGCTGCCGGTGATCGGCAGGGTGGGCGAGCGCCACGAACTGCTCGCCTTCGACGCGCGCCACCAAGGAAGGTCCCAGCGGGCGTACATCCTCGACGCCGAACACCACCGGACCGGCGCCATGGCCGAGGGTGAGATCACGGACGTGGTGAGGCTGGAGCGGCCGAGGTTCCGCGGTCCCGAGCTGGAGGCGCCGCAGTTCGGCCCGCGGCTTTGGAGTCCTCTGCGCATCGATCGCCATGGGTTCGCCAACTGCCTGTTGCTGGACAGCGATCGCTGGACGCGGCGTTTCCATGTCTTTGGCCGGGGGGATCGCGTCACGCCGTTCCACAGCGGGGTGCGCCTCGTGCTGGTGGGCGCCGACGGCTTTGCCTCCGGTTCCGAGTCGGCGGTGGCCAGGCACTCCATGGTCTGGGCCGTGGAACCAGAGGCCCGGGAGGTGTTCTGCTTCGACCCGAGCCGCGACGAAGTGCGCGCCGTGCCGATGCCCGATGGCCAGCGCATCGTCGCGGTCCTCGAGCAGGAGCAGGGAGATCCGCCTGCGCTCGCCGGCTGGAAGGTGCCCAGTTGGCTCGTGCGCGGCGAAACGGGCGTGTTCGCGTTCACCCGTGACGGGCTGGTGCCTGCCGAGGCGAAGGCCGTCGAGGCCGCCGAGCTGCGCCAGGCCGCGCGCCGCGAGCGAGGGGAGCGGGCCAGGCAGCAAACCATCGAGTTCCCCGTGGCCGACGTCCTGACGCCGACCGTGCGTGTGCTCGACGCTGCGGGCGCGGTGCGCTTCGAGCACGCCTATGCACCCCGCACCGCGCTCGAACGGACGGCCTACGCCATGGGCCTCGCGCCGTCGCTGCTGCGTTCGCCACTGCTGCAATTGGGCGCGCATCTGCTCGCCGACGACGTGCACTTCGAGGTCTCGGTCTTCGGCGATCCGGTCGTGGCCGAAGGCCGCCGCAGCTGGCTCGTGTTCGCCAACTGCGTGGTCAGCGGCATGTTCGCCGCCATCACGCGGCGGCGTTTGCGGCGTGCGGGCGCCGATGCGGGCACGCTGCGCTTCTGGTCCGTCGCGGTGGCGCTGACCGGCCTGGTCGGCGCACTGCTCAGCGAGTGGTTCGAAGCGAGCCGAGCGTGGCGAGTGCCGGAAGCCAGCCCAGCGCCGGAGCCGCGAATCTTCACGGTGCGCGAAGCCGGGTGAATCGGCCGCGGGCCGCTGCTACTGCTGGTGCCCTTCGGTCACGATCCGCGCCAGCAGGTCCGGCGGATCGTTGTGCGAATGGGTGAAGCCGAGCGCGCGTTCGCGCGCGATCGTGTCGAGGCTGCGGAACGCCAGCACGTAGCCGCGCCGCCACCGCGCGCTGCGGTTGCCGCCCGAGCCGTGCAGGGTGCGCTCGTGGTGCACCGTGACGTCGCCACGCTGCAGGCGGGCCGGTCGGATGCGGTCGCGCGCCGGATCGACTTCTGCCACCAGCGTGTGGTTCTGGGTGCGATCGCCGCGCAGCGGCACGTGGCCGCGCAGGCGCGCTTCGCGGTGCGAGCCGTCGACGAACTGCAGGCAGCCGTTGTCGTGGTCGGTCTCGTCGAGCGCCAGCCAGAACGTCGCCGTGCGCGGGTCGGGAGTCTTCGGCCAGTAGCCGAGGTCTTGGTGCCAGTGGAACACCGCGTCGGGCTTGTGCGGGGGCTTGGCGACCAGCTGGTCGTAGTCGAGGCCGAGCTCGCCGCCGATCAACTGTTGCGCCACTGCGGCCGCGCGCCGTTCGTAGGGATTGTCCTGCAAGGGCGGGTGGTAGCGGCGTGGCAGCATCACGTTGAGGATGGCGAAGTCCTCGGGCCGCCTGGTGTACTCGCCGGTCATGTCGCAGTAGTCGCGGCCTGCCACCGGCAGTTCGCGGCGCAGGAACTGCATGTAGAGCGCTTCGAGCGGCCGCAGCTCGGCCTCGGTGAGGAAGGCCGGCAGATGCACCCAACCGTCCTCGTGGAAGGCGTGGCGCTGCTCTTGGGTGAGTGGGTAGGCGTGCATGCGGTTGGCGAACGGGAGGGCCGCGGCAGCTTCCCCGCGAGCGGAGTCAGAGGCAACCAACGGCTGCGGCTCGTGGTGGGTGCCGCGCGCGAGGTGGCAATCGGCAGCGATCAGACGATGGGGAAGAAGCCGAAGCGAAAGCCGTCGCGGGTGGCGACCAGCACCGGCAGCCGCTGTTGGGGCTGCCATGCCTCCTCCTGCCAGTGCTCCGGGGCGACCCTACGCTGCAGCAGCGGCTCGAGCATGGCGCGTGGGCAGACGCCCACCAGCAAGCCCTCCGGAAGGCTCTGTCCGGTCAGCTTGGCGAGTGCCGCGCGGAATTCGGGAGCTTCGCGCGAGTCCGGCAGCAGGATCGTGCCGGCGATCCTGGCCATCGGCTCCTGTTGGAGGATCTCCTTGGCGTCGGCGACGAGGCTCGGCCCGTGTCGTTCGAGCAATGCCTGGGAGTCCATTTGTTGGTAGAGCGAGTCGAACCCGTCCATGCTGCCTCCGGGGCTTGGTTCTTGGCAACAGTGGGTGGGCAGTGGTGGTCTGTCAAGGCGGGGTGGCAATGGCGGCAGGCATGGCGCTCCGGTGCGCCGGCCACGGCGCCGCGACCGGCGTCGGTCAGGTGTGGCCGAGGCCCCTGCGGATCAGCCGGCGAGCCCACACGTAATGGCTCGAAGTGGCCGAGATCAGATAGGCGCCGAGGGAGGTGCTGCCGGTCCAGCGGTACCTGCGCTTGGCGAAGAGTTCGTCGTCGTTGTGGCGCTGGATCAAGGCCGTGACCGCGGCGTGCGAACGAGCGAAGCGGGTGCGCATTTGCCGGAGCGACAGGGCTGTGTAGCGGGCGTGGATCTCGCGGTTCAGTTCCTTGGTCTGCGACCACGAGAACCCGGCCGCGGGCATCTCCGGCGGCCCGCCGCGCATGCCCACGGTGTACCAGCCCAGCAGCAAAAGGTGCCAATGGTGCAGGTGCCCCAGCACATCGCGGATGTTCCGGTTCATGGTGCCAGGCTCGAACTCCCGGCTGCGGTCGCTGGGTTCGAGCCCGGCAACGAGAGCCAGCAGCGCAGAGTACTCGGCGTCGCTCTCGGCCAGCAGGGCCTGTTTGGAGGTTGGGCGCGGCATCGTGATGGGTGTCAGGGCCAATCAGCTCGTCGTGCGTCACTGCTTGCCGTCGGAATTGCCGCCCGGCCCCGCTCCCTGCGCCTGCAGCAGCGCCCGCGCGGCTTCGACCCGGCGGCGCACGTCGTCCTGCCGCAGCGCCTGCTGCAGCCGGCGCGTCTGTTCGCGGGTCAGCGCCCCCCGGCCGTCGACCGCCGCGTCGAGCGCGCCGAGCGGCACTTCGCCGAGCGCCCAATCGTCGCTGCGCTGGGTCGGGAACGGCAGGTCCTTGTTGCCGAGCGCCTGCAGGTTGGCGAGTGGATTGCGGCCGAAGCCGTAGCGGAAGTGGATCGGGGCCCGCACCATCGGACTGGTCAACACGAGCTGTTTGCGGTCGGTGCGCGGCCGGCCACGCTCGTCCTTGCCGACTTCGAGATGGACGGCCTCGGCCGGATGGAAGTGGCGGTCGTCGCCGGCGATCGCGAAGCCGCGGATCGCCCCACCCACCGGGTCGCCGATTTCGGTGTCGAAGTGCAACACCAGCGCCCCGTCTTGCGCTCGCATGCCGAGGCACTGCGGCGGCAGCCATTCGGGGGCTGGTTGCAGCCGATACTGCGTGGTGATCGCCCAGCGCGCGATGCGTTCGCCGGCCGGCAGTTTCACCTGCGGGTGGTACCAGCTGCGCCGGAGGTCGTACGTACAGGCATAACCCACGTTCTGGTCGCCCTGCTGCCGCAGGGCCAGGAACGTCTGGTAGTGCGCCTCCCGGATGTAGATGCCGGTGTCGAGCATCTTCTCGCAGTAGTCGTCGAGGGTCTGGGGGCTGCCGTCGGTGCACAGCGACAGGATGCCGAACGGCAGTTCGGGGTCGCCGAACGCCGCGCGCCAGGCGCGGATCAGTTCGGGCAGGACGGCGCGGTAGAGCCGCACTCCTGGCATGCCGTCGAAGGCGTTGTTGTAGCCTTGGTGCCAGAGCACGCCCTTCACCGCCAAGCCTGCCAGGGGCGCGAGCATGCCTTGGTGGCAATGGCCGGGAAAGTTCGGGTCGCCGAGCGGCCCGGGGCGGAGATCCGTGGGGTCCCGCTGTTCTGCGGCCGGCACGTCCTCGCCCGCCGAAAGTCGTTTCTGCACGCGCGTCCGGTGCTCGGCCACGCGCTGGGCCAAGTCCTTGGCGGCGTCCCATTCCGCAGCGCGGCGGTCCCAGTCCGCCAGTTTCGTGCGCAAGAACGGTTCGTCGAGCTTGCGCAGCCGTTCGAGCGGGGCCCAGGCTTCGACCGTGGTGCCGCCGCGCGAAGTGTCGACGATGCCAATCGGCACCTGGCTCGCCATGTGCACGCGGCGGGCGAAGGCGAAGCCGATCGCCGACAGTTCGCTGGCGATCTGCGGCGTGCACTCGTCCCAATCGCCTTTGCGGAAGTGCCGGCCGAACCAATCACTCCATTCGTGGAGGCGGGCGAAACTGCGCTGCGGCTCCGGCCCCACGCCGTAAGGGACCGTGAGCACGCGGATCTGTGGGTAATGGGCCGAGACGATCTCGAGCGGGCCGTTCTCGACCTTCTCCAGCTCGAACTCCATGTTGCTCTGGCCGCCGAGCACCCAGACGTCGCCGATCAGGATGTCGTCCAAGAGCAATTCGTCGGTCGTGCCGCGCACCCGCAGTCGCTGCGGCGTGCGGTTCGCCGGCTGCGCGGCGAACGTGACGCGCCAGCTGCGGTCGGCGGCGGCCACGGCGGTCGCCGTGGTGCCGCCGAACTCGGCCGACACTGCTTCGCCGGGGGCTGCCCAGCCCCACACGGCGATCGGCCGGTCGCGCTGCAGGACCATGTGGCTCTGGAAGACGTTGCTGACGCACAGTCCGGCTGCGATCGCGGGGGTGCTGACGACATCGGCTTTGGGCCGTTGCTGGCCGGTCGCGGCGGCGGCGAGCCAGGCGGCGGCGGCGCAAGCGAGCCACGTGCGGTGGGGCGGGGGCATGGGGTGAGACTACCTGGGCGGCTGGCCGGTGCGTGGGGTGCGTTTCGGTTACGCTGGTGGTGTGCATTGCCGGCTTGCAGCAGTTCTCGCCCTGGCGGCGGTTGGGTCGACCCAGACACCGCCCAAGGCGCCGGTGCTCGAGCGCGAACTGGTCCTGCGCGAAGGGCGCAGTACCTGCTTGGCTTGGTCTGCCGATGGCCGTTGGCTGGCTTCGGGCGGGGAGTGCGGGGAGGTGCTGGTCGTCGATGCGACGCATGGGGCCGTGCGCCACGAACTGCCGACGGGCTCCGGAGGGATTGCCAGAGTGGAGTTCACTCCCGATGGCCGTTCCCTGGTCGCGCTCGGCGAGGAGCTGGTGCTCTGGGACTTGACGACTGGGGAAGAGCTCGAGCGGTTGCGCGACCGCGGGCCGACCGCACTGGCCATGAGCCGCGATGGCCAATGGCTGGCAGTGGCCACCGCCAACGACCGAGTGCGAATTCGCCGAGTGGCCGACCTCTCGGCGGAAGCGGACTTGCGCATCAAGGGTGGCACCGGAATCGACGCGCTGGCGTTCTCTCCGGACGGCGCGCAGCTCGCCGTCGGCACTCGCAGTGGCACAACCAGGGTGTTCTCGCTGGCCACTGGAACTGCGCGCCATGGTCATGACGAAGCAGGGGCGGTGCAATCTCTGGCGTGGCTCGACGATGGCCGCTTGCTGCGACTGCATCAGGAGCCAGCGAGCCTGTTCGGCTGGGCGGATGGCCAAGAACCGCTGAGCACGGGCAACCTGGGATTCTCGGTGGATCCGAGCGGGCGGCTCTTGGTGAGCTGGGACGCCGAGAAGGTCCAGATCCAGCGCAACGGCGGCGCGCCGAGCGAGCTGCTCGGCGCTGGACCGTGTGCCGTACATTCGGACGGCTCCACGTGGGCTCGAGCCATGCACGGCGGCGTTGCCCTGTACCGCGGTGCAGAGCAGAGCCGTACGCTGCCGCTGCGGCACCGTGCAAAGCCCATGGCCGTGGTGGTCGTCGGCGACGGCAAGCACGTGGCCGCCAGCTCAGGAGTGCGGCCGACTGTGTTCCGGCTCGGCGATGGCCAGGCCGTGGTCTGGCCTGAACCGCTGCTGCACGGCCTTCCCATCCAGGTTCCTGGTGTCACGGAACTGGTGGTCTGGACCCCTGGCGTGCCGGACCGCAACGGGAACGCCCCCGGCGAACTGACCTTCTGGTCCCTGGCGGCGGTGGCCAAGGGCATGGTCAAGCCGGTGAGGAACGTTGCGTTGCCGGAGATGCCGTTGCCCGGCTCCGGCTTGGCAGTGCCCCAGTTCGGTGCGGATGGTCGACACTTTGCGCTGCGGGGCGCGATCTTCGATTCGTATGAGCCGAAAGAGGGCGCTTGGAGCGTGGCCTTTGGTGCTGGGGCGCAGGTGTTGCCGCTGCCGGGTGGCAACTCGGCTGTGGTGCTCGAATGGATCAACGGCCTCTGGTGGTTTCACTTGCAAGTGGCGCACAGCCGCGCCCCTGAGGGCGGGCGGGAGCCGCTGCAGACGTACTCCGTAGCCAAGGCCGCAGCACTCGATCCGACGGGAGCGCGGCTCTGCGTGCTGGACAAGTCGGGCTTCCAGATCTGCCAGGTGGAGCCCTGGCAGGTCACGGCCCAGGTGTCCGGCGAATGGCTCGGCTTTGCCTGGCTCGATGCGCACCGCGTGCTCGCCCTCACGAGCCGCGGCGGTGTGCAGATCGTGCCGCTCGACGGCAGCGCCCCGAGCGCCCCGCTGCAGCTACCGGGCGAAGGTTGGACCTTCGGTTCCGCCTCGGGCAACCGGGCCGTGTTGTGGCGCCAGGACGGCACCATCGCCGTGGTGCAAGTCGACGCGCGCTGATGCGCGCGCCGCCTTGCCGGAGTCGCGGTCAGCCGCTCACGGACAGCCGATGCCGCCCACGCGCACGCGCAGTGCCGAGCTGAGCACCAGTTCGCCCAACACCGGGCCACCGGGCACGAAGACCGCGGCCTGCCCGAACAGATCGAGTGGCGGGAACGCCGCGGGCACCGGCAGACTCCAAGTCGCGCTGCCCGAGGCATCGGTGTTGACCAGCAGCGTGCCGGCGACCTGCGTCGTGTCGATCCACTGCCGGCAGCCGTTGCCGAGCGTGGTGTTGGCGCCGGCGAACGTCAGCACCATCAAGGCCAGGGACGACGGCGCGCCCTGCACGCGCAGCGCGTAGTTCGGGTTCGGCGTGGTCGGCTGCCCGACTGCCGCGAACGTCGCCGTGGGCGCGCCGCAGCCAGCACCCAGATACTCGTGCCAGAGCTGGCCGGGCACCGAGCTCGCCACCGCGACGGACAGGGCACCCGGGCCGATGCGCGCCTGGTCGATGGCGAACGTGCCGGGCAGCGGTGCTGCGTCGCTGTCGAACCAAACGTTGTAGATCGTGTTCCAGTCCTGCGGGTTGCTCGCCGGTGCCTGCCAGGCCAGTTCGTTCGCGGTGCGCGAGAACTGCCACTCGTTCAGCAGATTGCGGTCGATGTCGCGGAAGCCGACGTTCGTCACCCGCGCGGTCGGACAGATCGGAATGCGGAAGGCGGCGCCCCCGCGGTGGTTGTCGAGGTTGTGGATCGCGTACTCGTAGTGCCACAGGCCTTGGACCGGCCCGGTGACCTTGACGCCGACCATGAAGTGGCCGTCGTCGTAGCCGTTCCGCCCGAGTGCGGTGCTCGCGCCGGTCCAGCGGGTCAGCACCGAGGTGACGATCGGTGCGCCGGTGACCGCGGCCGAATACGTGGTGCCCGAGCGTGTGAACACGGCTTGGCGCGTGGTGGCGTTGTTGCCGCGATTGTCGCCCGATTCGCCGATGACACTGACCCACACCTGGCCCCAGAACACCGCGCCTGGCTTCTCCAGGTCCACTTCCGCCACGATCATGCGGTTCTTGATCGGGTCACCGCCCCAATTGATCGGCGACATCACGCCGTCGGTGTTCGCCGGTGGCGCGACCTCTGGGTCGCCGCGGTCGAAGTAGCTGCCGACCGGGTTCCAGGTGCCGAGCCAAGGATCGATCTCGGTGGTCGGGCCGAGGGAGCCGCTGCCGCTGAAACCACTGCTGTAGACGTCCGAACAGCTCGGGCGCCACGTCTGGGATGGGCCTGATTGGCAGGTGCCGCACGGCCCACCGGTGAAGTTGAACGCCACGCGCGAGTGTTTGCAGTACGACTTGCCGGACACCTGCACCATGCGCCCATCGCTCTCACGGGCCAGCAAGGAGGCGATGCGCGGGAAGGTCGGCACCATGACGCCGCCCGAATTGCCGACCCACGGGATGAACGTGGTGCCCGAGTTGCACATCGAGTGGCCGAGGTTGATGCCGATCTCGCCGCCGGGGAAAGCCGGGCCGCGGCGCCCGTAGACCGTTGCGTCGACCAGGTCGTAGGTGCTGACGTCGAGGCCGGGGACGGCGTTGCTCTGCGCGAGCAGGGGCAACGGGAGCAGGCAGAAGGCGAACAGGGGTGCACGCATGCGCGGGAGTCTCCTTGGGTGAAGGGGGGATCCAGGATAGCGCGGCGGGCGCTCCCGTGGGGCCTTCACCGATTGTGGATCGGATTGCGGGTCGACCGCCCCGGACACTTCGGCGAAGATCCCACGGGCAGACCCGAGCCATGGCCACCCCCCGCGTACGTCCCGTGTTCGACCGGCCCCTGCAGCAAGCGCCTCAGCAGTTCCTGGACACGCTCCAGGCCAGCCTGGCCGGGGCGACGGGGCGCCCGGGGGAGGTGCGTGGCCAGGTGTTCGCCCGCGGCGCGATCCTGCGCCTGTGCGATGCCGAACGCCGCGTGTGGAGCCCGGCGCTGCACCTCGCCATCGAGCCGGTCGAGGGCGGCGCGGGCAGTCGGCTGCGCGGCACGTTCTCGCCGAGTTCGCCGGTGTGGACGGCGTTCGTCGCCATCTACCTGGTGTTGGCCTGTGTGGGGCTCGGGGCGGCGTGCTGGGGCGGGGCGCAACTGCTGATGGACGAGCCGGCATGGGCCTTCTTCGGCGTGCCGCTCGCTTTGGTGCTGGCCGGTTTCACCTACGGCGCGGCGTTCCTCGGCCAGGGGCTCGGCAGCGAAGACATGTACACGTTGCGCGTGTTCGTCGAACGGCTCGCCGATGCGGCGCCGCCGGCCGCGCCGCCAGGGAGAATCGCATGAGCGAACTCGAGAGGCGTTTGGCCGGCTGCTTCGCGCGCTACGAACCGGCCGCCACCCGTCGGCCGTCGCGGGCCACACGCAAGGCCGGCGGGAAGCGTTCGTAGCCCTGGCCGATTGCCTGCGGGCCACGCTCGCGGGGGTGGTGCGGGTCAGGTGCTGCCACCCCAGTGTGGGGGCGGGGTGTCGTGCGGCTCGATGGGTTCGCCCGCGTTCGCAGCCTGGCTCTGGCGGAGGTGTTGCACCAGCGCGGTGAGGTCTTGCTGCAGGCGGTCGATGCGGAACTGATGGGCGGCCAGTTCGCCGGCGAGCTGGTCGACGGTGCGTTCGAGTGTGGCGATCTTGCTCTCGAGGGCGATCTGGCGGTCGGTCATCGGGGCATCATGGCGCGGCGGGGTCGGGGGGCCAGGGAGTAGGTGGGGCAAGGGTGATCGGGACGGTGCGGGGCGTTTGGTGTCGGCTGCTCTTGGGTGGCGGCGCTGGCGCTCGGCGATCCGAGGCCGCAACCGCCCGTGCCCCCTTCCCGCCGCGCCCCGGCCCCGCGTATCATCCCCCGCCCGACTCGCGGCGCCTCCCCGCCGCCGCCGGGGCCCCCTCCCATGACCTTCGCCGCCTCGCTGTGCTGCGTGATCCTGCCGCTGCTGCAACAGCCCCAGGACAAACCCCGTGTTCCCAACCTGCAGATCAAGCTGCCGCCGGCGGAGCGCGCCGAGCCACAGGGCCGCGGCGCCGCTCCGGCGCAGCGCTCCCAGAGCGAGAGCGAACGCTTCCGCCGCGACTTGGCGGAGTTGACCGGCAACTTCACCAAGGTCGAACAGAAGCTGCTGGACATCGGCCAGCGCTACCCGGACCTCGAGTCGCTGACCATCGAAGTGCTGCGGCTGGCGCGGGCCCAGGAACTGGCCCAGGTGGCCCAGGTGGCCCAGCGCTACGGCACCACCAAAGTCGGTGACGAGCTCAAGTTCCAACTGCTGACGCGCCCACTGGGCGATGCCACCAAGGCGGCGGTGGATGCCATGGTGGGCATCTACGCCCGCGACCCGCAGCAGAATCCGAATGCGGCACTCGGCGAGTTGGTCCAGTCGCGCATCACCGGGGTGCGCCGGTTCGCCATCGAGGCGCTCGCGGCGCGGGCCACCCCGGCGGAGTTGCCGTTCGCCTTGGAGCTGACCAGCGACCGCTCGCTCGATCTGCAACTGCGCGGCGTCGACCTGTTGCGCGCGATCCACGACCAGGGCGCCCTCGACCGCATGGTCGAGTTGCTGTCCCGGGACCCGGTGCTCGCCGGGCACACGTGTGCGGCATTGATCGGTTTGCGTGGCGTGGCGGTGCCCTCCCTGCTCCGCCTGCTGCGGGAGCCGGCGATCGACCGCGGCTTCTGCTATGCGGCGTTCGCTTTGGCCGAGATCGGCGTGCGCCAGGGCCAGTGCCTGCTCGAACCGGTCATGGCGCCCGGGCTGGTGGCCAAGCTGGGGGATCGGGATCCGCTGGCGCGCACACTGGCGGCGGTGGCGCTGGCCGATTTCGCCCACTACCAGCCTGGCGGCGGTGGGCCCGGGTGCCCGGACGCGGCGATCCTCGACGTGCTGGTCGAGATCGCCGACGGCTCGGCAATGGTCGCCAACCTGGACCTGCTGCGGCAGCCGATCGAGTTGCGTCTGCAGCAATTCGCCGGACGCATCGGTGGCGAGGCGCTCGGCTGGAAGGCCTGGTGGCAGCAGCAGCGCGCCGACTTCGTCGGCATCCGCGCGCGGATCGGCATCGACAGCGGCAACGCGGCGCACTGCCTGGTGGCGCTGCGGCAGGAACGTGGGCAGGTGCGTCTGCTCGCCGAAGGCCTGGCCGACCAGCCGGCGGTGCCCGGCGTGCAGGACGTGCTGCTGAGTGCCGAGCGCATGCGCGAACTGGTCGAGGCGCTGCTGACCGCGGGTTTCGGCTCGCCGGAGGCCACCGTGCGCAACCCGGCGGGGTTGCCTCTGGTGCGCGCGCTGCAGATCCGTTTGCCCGCAGCGCGCATGCAGATGGTGGCGACGATCGGCGAGCAGCCGGCGTTCGACGCCCTGGCGGCGGTCGTGCAGCGGTTCTTCGACGAGGAATTGTGGCAGCTCTACCGGCATCCGGTGGACGAACCCGACCGGGCCGCGTTCTGGCGTGCCGAGTGCCGCTGGCGCGCGGCGAATCCGGACCCGGTGGCGCGCGGCCGCCGGCTGGTCGGGCGCGTGGTCGCCAACTGGTCGGTGCTGACGACGTCGCTGCGGGCGCGAGCCGTGGAGTACCTGTTCGCCGCGCCGAACCGCCGCGAGCTGCTCGACGAAGAGACTGGCGCCAAGCTGCTGGCGATCGTGGCGGCGGCGGGTGGCTTCGGCGAGATGGAGCGGCACCTGTTGGAACTCGCCGCCATCGCCCCCGGCGACCGGGTGTGGCGTGACGCGATCGAGCTGGCGACCAAGCTGGCGAGCCAGCCGGCCGAAGGCGCGAGTGCCGGCGGCACCGCAGGGCCGGTCGCGGCCGCGCCGAGGGACGCGGGCAAACCCAATCCCGTGCGCATCGTGTTCGGGGTGCTCGGGGCCGATGCGATCCTCCTGGCTCTGGCCGACGCGCGCCCTGCCGTGCGCCGGGTCGCCGTCGAAGAAGTGGTGCGCACCCGCGATCTGCGGGCGGCTGCGCGGCTGGGCGAGTTG
>ERZ1066126.278-NODE-278-length-16209-cov-9.579237_pt1 | contig 16209 bp, 9 predicted proteins | sample MGYA00382773_ERZ1066126 | MGnify/ENA primary metagenome ERZ1066126 (study PRJEB33369, sample SAMEA5778356) | biofilm metagenome | biome: Industrial cooling water; feature: Water cooling tower basin; material: Biofilm | place: United Arab Emirates | collected... | reverse complement strand
GCCTTGCCCCAGCAGCTTGGCCAGCAGCCGCACCAGGGCTGCACCCCGCCGTGCCCCCTGATCGAGCTGCGCCAAGAACGCCGCGTCCTCGGCGTGCCGCGGCTGCAATTCGCCGGCGAGCCCGGTGGCGGCTGCGAGCACGTTCGCCAAGTCGTGCGCCAGCGTGCCGGCGAGCCGCCCGAGCAGACGCGCGCGTGCCGTTTGGAGTTGCAGCGCGGCGAGTTCGGGGGACGGCTGGTCGGCCATGGTTGCAGCCAAACTATCTCAAGCGAGCAGGCCGCGATGCACCTTGCCGTACACATCGGTGAGCCGCAGATCGCGGCCGCCGAAGCGATAGGTCAGGCGTTCGTGGTCGATGCCGAGCAGGTGCAGCACGGTGGCGTGCAGATCGTGCACCGAAACCGGGTTCTCCACCGCCTTGTAGCCGAACTCGTCGGTGGCCCCGTAGCTGGTGCCGCGCCGGAAGCCACCGCCGGCGGCCCACATCGTGAAGCCGAACGGATTGTGGTCGCGCCCGGTGGTGCCCTGGGCGAACGGCGTGCGGCCGAACTCCCCGCCCCAGAGCACGATCGTCTCGTCGAGCAGCCCGCGGGCGCGCAGGTCGAGCAGCAGCGCGGCGATCGGGCGATCGACCATGCGGCAGTTGTCGCGCAGACCAGCCACCAGGTCGCGGTGTTGATCCCAGCGGTCGTGGCCGGTGTCTGGGCAAGTCAGCTCGACGAACCGCACGCCGCGCTCGACCAGGCGCCGCGCCAGCAGGCACTGCCGGGCGAAGGTGCGGGTGTGCTCGAACTCGTCTTCGCAGCCGTAGAGGGCCTGCAGAGCACGACTCTCACCGGCCAGGGACGTGAGCTCCGGAACCGCCGCCTGCATGGCGAACGCCAGCTCCTGGTTGCGGATCGCCGCGTCGATCGCATCGCCGCCCGGGTCGCGCTGCTGGCCGTGTGCGTCGAGGGTGCGGATCAGCTCGATCTTGCGCCGTTGCCACCTGGCAGAACGCTCGCGCGGAGTGACGTTGGCGAGCGCTTCCCCGCTCATGCGCAGGAGCGACGCCTGGCTGTGCGCAGGCAGGAACCCGGAATGGAAATTGTCCGTGCCACCCGGCGGAATCAGGCCACCGTTCAAGACCACGAATGCCGGCAGTTCGCGGCTGGCGCAGCCGAGCCCGTAGCCGATCCAGGCGCCCATCGACGGCCGGCCCTGCAAGCCGTGGCCCGTGTGCAAGAAGTAGTTGGCGTTGGTGTGCTCGCTGAACTCCGCGGTCATCGAGCGGATCACACACAATTCGTCCGCCACCGTGGCCAGATTGGGCAACAGATCACTGAGCCACTGCCCACTCGCGCCGTGCTGCCGGAACGGCCAGCGCGGCCCCAAGGTCAGTCCGTCGTCGCGGAACTGCGTCGGCGCCTTGGCCATCGGGAACGGTCGGCCGTGCTCGGCAATCAGGCGGGGTTTGTGGTCGAACAGGTCCTGCGGGCTCGGCCCACCGTCCATGTACAGAAAGATCACCGCCTTCGCCCGCGGCACGTGGTGTGGCGGCTGTGGCTCGCTGCCCGACGCCAGCAGGTGCCGGAACGGCAACAGGCCAAAGCCGTTGGCGGCGGCGCGCAGCAGGGCCCGGCGGGTGTACGGCGTGGACGTCATCGGCGGTAGACGAACTCCTGGGTCGCGACGAGGCAGTGCAGCAGATCGGCCCACACCACCACGTCGTCGGCAGTGGTCTGGTGCTCGGCCACGGCCGCGGCCAAGAACTCGGCACAGTTCGCCCGTTCGGCTGCGTCGGGCTCCCGGGCGAACGCAGCGCAGTAGACCGCCGTCAGGGCCGCGTCTCGGTCCCGGCGCAGCGCGCCGAGGCGTTCGGCCCACGCCCGGCAGGCGTGGTGCACGAAGGCGTCGTTCCACAGCGTGAGCGCCTGCGCCGGCACGTTGGAGACCGCGCGCGCGCCAACCGTGGCGAACGGCGTCGGCAGGTCGAACGCGAGCAGCATCGGCAGCAGGAAGTTGCGGCGCACGGCCAGGTACAGGCTGCGGCGCCCGGCGCCGTCGAGCGGCCCGGACTGTTCCGGCATGCCGCGCGCCGTGTCGAGCACGCTGTGTGGCAGTGCCACCGGCGGGCCACCGAGCTGCTCGCGCAGCAGGCCGCTCACGGCCAGGAGCGCATCGCGCACCGCTTCGGCTTCGAGCCGGCGCACGTTCTGGCGATGCAGCCAGCGATTGCGCGGATCACGCGCTTCGGCCGCCGCGTCCGGCACCGCACTGCGGCGGTAGGCTTGCGACAGGACGATGCGGCGGAACACGTGCTTCTGCGACCAGCCGTGCTGCACGAAGTCGTGCGCCAGCCAATCCAGCAGCGCGGGATGGTCGGGTGGTTCGCCCAGCGCACCCAGGTTGTCGACGGTCGCCGCCAGGCCCCGACCGAACAAGCGCTGCCAAACCCGATTGACGAACACACGCGCCGGCAGCGGATTGTCGGGCGCGAACACCGCAGCGGCCAGCTCGCGGCGCCCGCTGCCGACGAGGTCGGGCCAATGCGCTTCGCCGGCCAGAGCGGCGAGAAAGCGGCGCGGGGCCAGCGGCCCCGGGGCATCGTGCCGCCCGCGCAGGAACACTCGCCCGTCGGTGCCCGAACCCTCGCCCATGGCGGGCAGCGTGGGAGCGACGCGCAAGGCGGCGCGCGCAGCCTTCAGCTCCGCAGCTGCCTTGGCGACTGCCGCGGGCACCTCGGACCATGGCAACTCCACGCCGGCGGCTGCGGCCGGCGGCTCAGCCGAATCGCTGGCCACCACCGCCTGCACCGCGATCCAGGCGTCGCTCGGGTAGCTCTTCGCGCCGCGGATCGAATCGGCAAGTTCGGGGGCCTCCTGGTCGATCGCCTGCAGATACGCCGGACTGCCCGGCCAACTGCGCAGATCGAACGTCACCCAGTGCGGCAGCTCGTTCTCCACACCGCGGTGCAAGCCGCCGTAGATCGGTTCACGCAGCAGATTGAGCCCATCGACCACGACCTGCACGCGACTGCCGCGGCCGGCCACGCGCACGTGCAGGTAGGGACGGGACACCGCGAACGTCTGGGTGCCCAGGACGCCCTGACGCGCGGTGCCCGCCATGCCGCTGTGCCACCACGCTCCCGGCAACACCAGCATGCGCAGCGGCCGTGCCACGGGATCGGCGAGCCAGGGTCCGCGCCACGGCCCGGCGCCGAACGCATCGTTGTCGCGCAGCCAATCTTCGGGCCGCTCGGCGAGCGCCAGGCTGGTGTCGCAAGCGCGCAGTTCGAGTCCGTCGGAGTCCGCCGCCGCCACAGGCCCACACTCGTCGGCCCAGACCGCTGCGAATCGGCGTTGGGCGGCGAGCGCCGCGGTGAACTCCGGATCCGCCGCGGCGTAGGCAAACGTCGGCTGCTGCACATAGCGCGAACTGCGCAGGAACCCGGCCAGAGCGTAGTAGTCGGCGGCGCGGATCGCGTCGAACTTGTGGTCGTGGCAGCGCGCACACGCCACCGTCAGGCCGAGCACGGCCTTGCCGAACACGTCGATCTGGTTGTCGATGCGGTCGCTCTCGTGCTGGCGCGCGTCGACCGGCGAGTGCGTCTGTTCGGCGAACCACCAGAACGCCGTGGCCTGGATGCTCTCGTTGTCGCCCTGCGGGCCGCGGCGCGGCTCCGGCAGCAGGTCGCCGGCGATGTGTTCGCGCACGAACTGGTCGAACGGCACGTCCGCGGCGATCGCCCGGACCACGTAGTCGCGGTACCGCCACGCGTTGGGCAAGTCGTAGTCGCTCTCGTGGCCCAGGGTCTCGGCGTAGCGGACCAGGTCCAGCCAGTGGCGAGCTTGGCGTTCGGCGAAGGCCTGAGACGCCAGCAACTGGTCGACCTGCGCTGCGTAGGCCGCTTCGCTGGGGTCCGCGGCGAACCGCCGAACGCTGTCAGGATCTGGCGGCAGGCCGGTGAGGTCGAACCACAGGCGGCGCAGCAGGGTGTGGGGCGCAGCGGGCGGTGCGGGCACGACCCCCTCCTGCGCCTGGGTGGCTGCGAGCAGGTGGTCGATGGTGTGGTCGGGAGCGCTGGTGGTCGAGGGGCCGGCCAGCGGTTGCCAGGCCCAGTGCTGGCGGCGCGCGGTGAACTCACGGGCGTCGAGGTCTGGCGGCAGGTTGCTCTGCGCCGCTGCGGCTTCGGCCAGGAACAAAGGGACCGCCAGGGACGCCGCCAGCAGAGCCGCGGCGCGCAGGTGCGAGTTCGGGTACTCGTTGGCGGCGACCATGCGCCCTGGATTGTCGCTGCTCCACGCAGGGTCGGCAACGGGCAGCCTCACGGCCTTTGCCCATTCGCTGGCAATCGCCGCAGCGGCGAACTGGCGTTCGGCCGGAACTGCCGTAGCCTGCCACGATGCGCACCGGCCCGTTCGTTGCCGTTCTGTGGCTCGCGGGAGCTGCACTCGCCCAGCAGCCTCTGGCCGGCAGCCGCCCGAACCTCCTGTTCGTGTTCAGCGACGACCACGCCGCCCACGCCATCTCCGCCTACGGCTCGCAGCTCAACCGCACCCCGCAGATCGACCGACTGGCCCAGGGCGGCGTGCTGTTCCGCAACACCTTCTGTGGCAATGCCATTTGCGGCCCGTCACGCGCTTCGATCCTGACCGGCCTGCACAGCCATGCCCATGGCTTCATGCGCAACGGCAACACCTTCGACGGCACCCAGACCACCATGCCGAAGCTGCTGCAGGCCGCCGGCTACCAGACGGCCCTGCTCGGCAAATGGCATCTCGACTCGACGCCGACCGGCTTCGACCACTGGATGGTGCTGCCCGACCAGGGCCAGTACTACAACCCAGACTTCCTGACTGCGGGCGGCAAGATCCGCATGGAAGGCCACGTCACCGACCTGATCACGGCCGCGACGCTGCAATGGCTCGAACAGCGCGATCCCGAGCGGCCGTTCCTGCTGATGTGCCAGCACAAGGCCCCGCACCGCTCCTGGCTGCCCGCGCCGGCCGAGCTCGGCCTGTATCGGGACGGGGATCTGCCCGAACCACCCACCCTGTTCGACGACCACGCGGGCATGGCGGCGCCGATCCGCAGCCAGCGCATGACGATCGCGCACGATCTGTCGCTGCACTACGACCTGTGCGTGCCGCCGACCGAAGCCGAACGGCCGCATCTGTCGGCACTCGATCGCGACTGGGAGCACCTCTGGGCCCGCATGACCAAGCCGCAGCAGGAAGCCTGGGCCGCCGCCTACGACGCGGAGAACGCAGAGTTCCGCCGCAGGCAACCCAAGGGCGTGGACCTGGTGCGGTGGCAGTACCAGCGTTACTTGAAGAACTACCTGCGCTGCGTGGCCGGCGTCGACCGCAGCGTCGGTGTGCTGCTCGACTGGCTCGACCGGCATCCGGACGTGAAGGCCAACACCCTGGTGGTCTACATGTCCGACCAGGGCTTCTATCTCGGCGACCGCGGCTTCTACGACAAACGCTGGATGTACGACGAGAGCCTGCGCATGCCGCTGCTCATGCAGTGGCCTGGCCATCTGCCGGCGGGCCGCGAAGTGACGGCCTTGGCCCAGAACATCGACATCGCACCGACGTTCCTCGAACTAGCGGGCGTGACGCCGCCGGCGACCCTGCACGGCCGCAGCCTGCTGCCGCTGCTGACGGACACGGCGCCACCAGATTGGCGCGAAGCGATCTACTACCATTTCTACGAGTCCCACGCCGTGCACGAGGTCGCGGCCCACTTCGGGGTGCGCACCGCACAGCACAAGCTGATCCGCTACTACGAGCCGGAGTGGAACACTTGGGAACTCTTCGATCTGCACCGCGATCCAGGCGAACGGCACGATCTGGCTGCGGATCCCGCACATGCCGAAGTGTTGGCGCGCTTGCAGACGCTGCTGGAGAGCCTGCGCCAGCGCTACGGCGACGACACCGGGGAACTGGATGCCGACTTCGCCGTGCAAGCCGGCCTGGCGCGGGTGCGGGCCGACGGCGAACTGGTCCGGGTGTTCGCCAACACGGTCGGCGGCTACGCCTTGGCCCGCGGCGATCTCGGCTCCGCGGGCACGCTGGTCACGACGATGACGCCCATGGCTGGCCGCCCGCAGAGCAACGGCTTCGTCGTGCTGGCTGGGCCGACGGAGCGCGAGCTGGTGCGCGCCGGCATCGATTGGCGCGCCCGGAAGTTGCTCCTGGTGGGCCCGGACGGCATGCGCCAACGGGCGTCCGCCGCGCTCGCGATCGGCCCTGAAGAGCCCGTGGAAGTCGTGGTCGAGGTCGACCTCGCTCGGCACACGATCGCGGCGACGGCACTCGGCCAACGGGTCGTCGCGCAGTTGCCGGCGACCTGGACGGCGATCACGGCCAGCGGCTACGGCGGCAGCAATGCCGAGACGGTGTTCACCCGCCTGCGCCGGCGCTGAACGAACCAGCGCGGCCTAACGCACGCCTTCGATCCGGCAGCGCCCTTGGTCGAGCACCACCCGGCAGCGGCCCAGCAGATCGAAGCCCAACACCCCGTGCACGGGGAACAGATCACTGCTGCTCTCCCTGCCCCCGCCGGCCCGCTCCACCACCGGCAACACCACTTCGCGGAACGCCGCCGCCGAGACCTTGAGCGCCAGTGCGCGGACTTCGCGAACGGCCACCTGCGAGCCGCCGAGCGCCCAGATGCGTCGGTAGCCGGGCGAGGCTCGGCCCGCACCGCCGGGCAGTTCCCGCAACCCTGCCGGAGTCAGGCTCGAATGGCTGGCGCCGGTGTCGAGCACGAACCACAGGCGCGTGTCGTCGACGACCACTGGCACGAGACACCGACCGTCGGCGCGCACACAGGCCACCGACTCCTCGGTGCGCAGTCCGCGCGGCAGTTCGAGGACCAGGCTTTCGCGTTCGGCGTCGAGAGTGAGGCGGAACGAGCCCACCAGATCCAACCCCAGCACGCCCACTGGAACGTGCGTGGCGCCGCCGTGCCCGTCGCGCAGACGCAGCAGCTCGTCGTCGACCACCAGCACCGGCACGGGGCCGAGATCCAGGTCGCCGATGCGCAACGGCTCGAGCACGCCCACGGCGACCGGCAGACTGCGACCGGCGGCATCGTGGGCGCTGCCGGCCGGCTGCAGGTCCCGCACGCCGAGTTCCACGGCCACCGAACGCACCATCGCCGTGGTCGACGTGCCGGTGTCGACCGCGAACGGCCGCTGCTGCGCTGCCGTGCCACAGAGGAACTCGGGCAGCTCGCCGGGCAGGCGCGCCACCTCCGTGAGCAGCGGCCCCGAAGTCTGGCGCTGGTAGGGCAACCGTTCCGCCAAGTTCGCCAGGGCGAGGCGCCGCGTCGCCGCCGCGCCCACGGCGCCGAGCCGCAGGGCATCGATCGCTTCGCCGTGTCGGCCGCTGCGGAACAACAGCTCGCCCAGCCGACCGCGCAGATCGGCGATTCGGTCGGCGTGGTCGGCCACCTTGGCGCCGAGCAACAGGCGGATCGCGCTGGCGTAGTGCTGCGCCGCCGCCGCATCGTCCCAGGTCAACTCGGCAACCAGCGCGGTCCACTCGGCGACCGTCGCGTCCCCGCTCGCACGCCGCCGCAAGCGCTGCAGCAACGCGCTGGCGAGCTCGACGTTGCCTTCGCGCAGCGCCGCCAGGGCGCGTTCGATCTCGGGCGCCGGATCGAAGCCACGGGGCGTTCGGCAGGCCGCGCCCAGCGCCAACAGGCCGAGGCCAGCGGCTGCCAGCCGCAACCTCACGGCGTCGACAGCGGGATCGACACCGCGGCGAACGCATCGATCCCGCGTTCGATCTCGCCGATGCTCTGCAGGTGGCCGGTGAGGCGCCGGTAGGGGCGATCCACTCCGACGAACGGACCGCTGCGCGCCCGGTACGCGGTCACCGTCAGGGTGTAGTTCTTCGCGGCGAGCAACGGCGTGCTCGCCTTGCTCGGCAGCTTGACGAACGCGAACGAGGTCGCGTCGGGCGGCACGTAGACCTGCCAGAGCAGCAGCTCTCCGCCGGTCTGGCTGCGCAGTTCGACCATGCCGTAGAGGGCTTCGACCGGCAGCGCGAAGTCGACCCGGAAGCCGTCGGCATCGACCACCGCACCGGGATCGGGCGCGGTGATCGCAGGCACCGCCAAGAACGGTTGCTGCAGCGTTCCGCCGCCGAGCTGCAGCAAGGAGCCTTGCCGAAGGGTCGTCGAGCCCACCGTGGCCGAACCCTGCAACAGTGCCAGCCACCGATGCCCCGCGAGGGCTCCGGACAGTTCCGGCAGGTCGAGTTCGAGATCGGTACCCACCGCGCGGTGGTTGCCGCCGAGCGCGCGCACCACGTCGACCCCCTGGCCCGAGGGACGGCGCAGGGCGAGGTCGAGGCGCAGGTCGGCGGCCGCCAGCGCCGCATCCAGCCCGACCAGGCCACTGCCCACCGGAAACACCGTGTCCGCAGTGCGATCCAAGGCCAAGTCGAGCGACTGCGTGGTGCCTTCGCGTCCCTGCTGGCCCAGCACCAGCCCCAGCTTGCGCAGCGTGGTGACACCGGCGGTGGTGGTGGTCTCGGCCACGACGACGTGGCCCTGGCCGTTCGCCACGCCACAGCGGAACGCATCGTGGGTGCTGGCCGGATCGACGTCGATCGGCAGACGCTCGGGCAACGGCTGCCCCGACACCACGTCGTCCCACCATTCTTGCAGGTCGAGCCGCCGCGTCGCGCGCAAACGGTGTTCACGGCTCGGATCGGCACCCAAGAGACGCCCTTCGAGCACACCGTGGCGCTCGAACCGCCCGAGCTCCGGGCGACGCGGTTGCAGCAGCGGCAACTGCATGGTGATCGCGCTCGGCGACTCGACCGACAGTGCATGCACGAAGGTCTGGCCGGCGCGCTGGACCCGCACCACGCCGGTGATGCGCCCACCCATGTCGCGCTCGGTGAACACCGAACCGCCCTGGGTGGTCTTGCCCACGTAGCCGCGGGTGGCGTTGCGGCCGCGCACCACTGCCGCGTCCTGGATCGGCCCGCCGCCGAGTGCATCGGAGACCACCACCCGCGTGCTGCGCGAACCGCCCCACCACAGCCGATCGTCGAAGAAGCGCGCGGTGGCCAACCAGCGGCGCGCTGGTGGCAGGAAGCCGATGTTCTGCGCGTAGAACGTGCGGTCGCGGTCGACCGGGAAGCCCTCCTGGAAGCCGAACCACTGCGCCGGCACGTCTTCGAGCGTCGCCTGGCCGGCACCGTCGGCGAAACCGACCCGGACCACGCCATCGAACAGACTGCTCAGGGCCACCCGCCGGTCTGCTTCGGCCAAGCCGCGGCGCACCAGCTGCACCCGCACGTTGCCGGCCGGCCGAGTGTCGAGCACCAAGTCGGCGGCAGTGACTTCGCTGGTGCCCGCCATCGCCACGGCTGCCGTGGCCCGGGCCGGCAGCCAGTCGCCGGCGGCGTGCACTTCGAGCGCGGCGGTGCGCGGCGAGCCATCGCCGAACTGGGCCGGAATGCCGACGCAGAGGAAACCCCCGCGCGAATCGGTGGTGGTCGTCGCGCCATCGATGCGTACGAGCTGGCCCGGCTGGCCGTTGGGCGGCGTCGCGGTGTCGAGCACACGCCCGCGCACGGACCCGGCCGGCACCGCCACCGCGAACGCATAGAGGCCCCCGCGCGCCACACTCGCCGGTGCCTGCAAGCGCCCGGACACGGCGCCGAGTCCACTGCCCACCAGCTGCCACTCACCGCTGTCCGGATCGAGATGGTAGAGCGACCCGGTGTTGCTGCCGAGTTGGAGGTCGTCCTCGAGATCCAGGGCCGCGGCCGGTGTGCAGGTGAGCGCCGGGGGATCGACGAACACCCCGCGGCTCCACAACAGGGCCTGGCCGGGCACCGTGGGCAACTCACCGGGCAGGTGCACCGCCGCGAGCGTGCCGAGCCGCACCGTCACCGTGCTCTCGGGCGTGGGCAGCCCCAGGCTGCTGCCGGCGGCGATGTGCAGCTGCGCGGCCTGGGCGCCGCTCTCGTGAATCGAACGCGCTGCCAGTTGCGTGCCGACCGGCAGCGGCACGCCGTCACTCTCCCGCAGATCGGGCAGGAACCACGGGCCCGGCAGGTCACTGCCAGTGGTGGTGGTGGCCACCGCCAGCGTGCCGAGTTCGTCGCCGTCGACGGCTGCTGCCGTCGCCCCGGACACCCGCAGCACCTGGCGGCCACGCGGGTCGGCGAGCAAGTCGCCACGGCCGTTGCGACCGCTCACCGCACGCTGGGTGGAGTTGCCCACCTGCACGGTGGCACCCGCCACGCCGCGCCCGGCGTCGTCCAGCACGGCGAACTTGGTGCTGGCTCCGGGCAAGGGCGGCAGGCTGGGACCGACGTCCGTGCCCCTGCCGGTGCACGCCGCCAGCCACGCGAGAGCGCCGAGCACGAGCCACGGTAGCCTGCCGGTCATCGTCCACCTCGCGCTTGGTCGCGACGCTGGTCGAAGCGGTCTGGCTCGGGCGGTGTCGCCACCCGGCTGCGGCTGCCGTCGCGCGCGATCGAGCGCACGCCGACCACCACGTCGTCGAGGCACACGCCGGGAAGCGTGGCGCGGCGCTGGTTGCCGCGCCCAGGCTGCAGATTGGCCGCGCTCGCAGCCACCACGTGCTGCCAGTCCGGCGCCGTGGTGGCACGCCACACGAACTCGACGTCGGCCGCGCTCGGCGGCAGTTCGAACACCACCGCCGTGTCGTAGCGGTCGCGCAGCAACTCGGCGCTGCGCACCAGCGGCGGCGGCGGCGCACTCGCCAACTCCATCAGCGTGGCCACCACCACCCGCGTGACGTTCTGCATGTAGGCGAAGTCGGCGAACTCCGGCAGGTCGCCGTACGGCGCCCCAGCCCGTTCGACGACGTTCTGGTGCTGGCGGGAGAAGTCCTCGCGCGGCTCGGTGAGCCGCACGGCGGCGAAACCCTGTTCGAAGTACGAACGATGGTCGCCGCCGCGACCGTAACGGTCGCCGCGGAAGATCAGTTCGACGCCGAAGTCGGCGACGTGCCGACGCGCCGCGAACGACACCGCCCGCGCCAGGCTGCGGCCGTTGCTGTCGTTGCCACTCGGCGCGTAGCTGAAGCAGCGCAGATGGCGGTCGTAGCGCACGCCGTCCATGCCCCGGGTGTTGCCGACGATGTCGCAGCCGAGCATGCCGTCGACCTGCGCACCGGCCGCCGCGAGCTGCGCCGCGTGCGCTTGCGACCCGAGCAGGCCCTGCTCTTCGCCGTCGAACGCCACGAACACCACGGTCGCCGGCAGCCGGCGCGTGGCCAGCACGCGGCACGCTTCCAGTGCCACCGCGGTTCCCGACGCGTCGTCGACCGCGCCCGGCGCGGCACCCTGGCCGTCTTCGCCCTTGCTGTTGCGCGAGTCGTAGTGCCCGCCGACCAGATAGACGCGCTCGGGATCGCTGGTGCCGCGCAAGGTCGCCACCACGTTGACGATCGGCACTTGCTTCGGCATGCCGGGCCGCGTGCACGGCACCGTGGCCTCCTGCAAGGCCACTTCGAGGCGCCCACCACTGGCCGCCGCACAAGCCGCGAACTGTTCGCGCAGCCAGCGCCGCGCCGCCCCGGTGCCTTCGGTCGCACTGTCGGTGCGCGACAGCACGTGGCGCGTGCCGAAGCCGACCAGGGTGCGCACGGTCTGCTCGAGCCGCGCCGCGTCGATTTCGCGCAGTGCGGCGGCGACTTCGCGCTCGATGCTCGGCGCCGCAGCGCCGTCGCCCGGAGCCTGGGCGCACAAGCCCGCCGTGAGCCCCAGCCAGACCGCCCAGCGTTGCCGGTTCATGCGAACAGGTCCACTCCTTCCATGCCCGCGGCCTTGGGCAGACCGAGGATCGGCAGCAGGGTGGTGGCGATGTCGCACAAGCGGCCACCCGCACGCAAGCGGCGGCCCTTGACCGCATCGCCGCAGACCACCAGCGGCACCGGATTGGTGGTGTGCGCGGTGTGCGGCTGTCCGGTCGCCGGATCGATCATCATCTCGACGTTGCCGTGGTCGGCCGTGATCGCCACCGTGCCACCCTTGGCCAGGAACGCCGGCACGATGCGCTGCAGGCAGCGATCGATGGTCTGCACCGCCTGCACCGCCGCGGGCACCAGACCCGAGTGGCCGACCATGTCGGCGTTGGCGAAGTTCAGGATGGTGACGTCGGGCCGCAGTTCGGTGGCCAACTCGGCGAGCAGCGCCTCGGTGACCCCCGGCGCCGACATTTCGGGCTGCAGATCGTAAGTGGCCACCTTGGGGCTCGGCACCAGCACGCGCCGTTCGCCGGGCAGCTCTTTCTCGTCGCCGCCGCTGAAGAAGAACGTCACGTGGGCGTACTTCTCGGTCTCGGCGATGCGCAGCTGCCGCAGGCCGTGCTGGCTCACCACCTGCGGGAAGATGCCGTCCAGATTCTGCGGCGCGAACGCCACCGGGCACGGGAAGTCCTCGCGGTAGCGCGTCATCGTCACGTAGTGCACCAGCGGCACCGACGCGCGCGGGAACCCGGCGAAGTCCTTGGTCAGGAACGCCTCGGTCAGCAGCCGCGCCCGGTCGGTGCGGAAGTTGAAGAACAACACCGCGTCGCCGCCGCGCACCCGATCGCGATCGGGCGAACCGACCACGGTCGGCAGCACGAACTCGTCGTTCTCGTTACGCGCATACGCTGCGGCCAGCGCCGCCTGCGCCGTCTCGGCCCGTTCGCCCAGACCGAGCACCAGCGCGTCGTAGGCCTTCTGCACCCGTTCCCAGCGCTTGTCGCGGTCCATCGCGTAGTAGCGACCGATCACGCTGGCGACCCGGCCGGTGCCGAGTTCGCGCATCCAGCCTTCGACGCGTTCGAGGTACACCTGCGCGCTGCGCGGCGGCGTGTCGCGGCCGTCGAGAAACGCATGCAGAACGACCCGATCTCCGGGCAGCCCCTGGGCCTTGGCCATCGCCAACAACGCCCGCAGGTGCTGGTCGCTGCTGTGCACACCACCATCGCTCAGCAAACCGAACAGGTGCAGCCGCCCGCCGCCGGCCCGCGCGTGCGCGAACGCGCCGAGCAGCGCTGGATTGTGCTGGAAGCGGCCTTCGCGGATCTCGCGATCGATGCGCGTGATCTCCTGGTAGACGATCCGGCCGGCACCGATGTTCAGGTGGCCGACCTCCGAGTTGCCCATCAAGCCGCACGGCAGGCCGACGTCCTCGCCACTGGCCTGCAACTGCGTGGTCGGCCACTTCTGGCGCAGGTCGTTCCAGAACTTCGGTGTGGCGAGGCTGATGGCGTTGCCCGGGCCGTCCGGAGCCTCGCCGAAACCGTCGAGCACACACAGCAGCAGCGGCGAATGGCGCGCGCTCATGCCAACAGGCGGTCCACGGCCGCGGTGATCTTGGCCTGCGCAGCGCGCACCTGGTCGCGGACTGCGGTGGCCCGACCGAGCGCCGCCTCGGCGCGCGGACGATCCGTGAGGTAGGCCGCGTTGATCTTGACGTTCAGAAACGCCCCTTCGGCGGCCGCCGCCAGCAGCGCCGCGCCCGACGCCAAATCGCTGGCGATCGCCTTGCCGACACAGCCCACCACCGGCTCGATGGCCGTGAACACGGCGCGGACCAGCCCCAGAGTCAGCTCCGGCACCTCCATGGCGCCGAGCATGCCCTGCTGCACGGCCGCCTCACGCGCCGCCTTCTGCGCGTCGGTGTCCTTCGGCAGCGCATAGGCCGCGGACACCGCGTCGAACGACCGGCAATCGCGCTCGGCCATCGGCAGGAGCTCCTGCACCAACGCGTCGAGGCGCGTCTCGGCCGCGGCCAGTTCGGCGTCGCGGTCCAGGTTGGCCTTCTTGCCGCGCGAGAAGCGCACCACCATCACGAACAGGGCTGCGCCCATGCTGCCGGCCATGGCGGCGGCGGCCCCGCCACCGGGGGTCGGGGTCTTGCTGGCCAGGGAGGCGACGATGGCGCCGAACGGTTGGTCGATCATGGATCGCCCCCAGTCTCGGCGGCTGTGGCCGGGGATCAAGGGCGAGCTGCCCTTGCCAGGGTCGAACCCTTGGCAGGGCACGTCCCAGGGCCCTTTCCCAAGGCCTTGCCAACGCCGCAACCGGGCATGCCGCCGCCGCCGCCGTCACCTGCGGTGACGGCTCCAGCAGCGGCTTGCCACGGCGCGCTTTCGGCTCAGATGCGGCCGAGATTGAAGATCGCGTCCGCGTCGTTCGGATCGATCTGCAAAGCCTTCTGGAAGCACTGCTTGGCCTCGGCCGGCCGCTGCATCTGCCACAGGCAGACACCGCGGTTGTTCCAGATCTGCGCGTCGGTCGGGACCAGTTCCGCGGCATGGCGGAAGCAGTCCTCGGCTTCGACCATCTGGCTCTGGCCGAACAACACCATGCCCAGGTTGAACCAGGCTTCGGCGTTGCTGCGGTCGGTCGCCAACACCGCGTTGAACGAGTTGATCGCGCCCACGTCGTCACCGGTCAGGTACCGGATGAAGCCGAGCTGGAGCTGGAAGTCGCTCTCGCCCGGAGCGAAGGTCGCCGCGGCCTCGAGGTGCGGCAGCGCTTGCTCGTAGGCGGACTGCGACAGGTACGCCTCCGCCGCCGTGCGGTGGATCTCGGCGAGCTTGGTCGACAACTCGACCAGGCTGGCGCGCACCGCCGCCTTCTGCTGCTCGGCCATCGGCGTCACCACGAGTGGCGGCACCTGGGCGTCGCGCACATCGCGGATGCGGGTCGGAATGGCCTGGAAGCCCGACCGCTGGGGAACGGCCGACACGGGCGTCGGCACGGGGTTCTTGGTCATCGTCGTCATCGTCAACTCCTCGTCTCGGGGGAACTTTGCCGGTCACAGCCGGCCAGGAACTCGCGCATCGCCGCAGCTTCGGTGTCGAGGGCACGCGCCTCGAGCAGGCTCACGGCCTGTTGCCCCATGCGCTTGGCCTGGGCCAGGTGGCCGAGACGATGCAGCAGGAGCGTGGTCTGTTGGCAGGCACCCGGGGAGTCCGGATGCGCACTCAAGAACTTGGTCAGCACACCCAGCGCCCGACCGAGGTCGCCGCGCTGCAGCCACAGCTTGGACAGCGCCAGCTGGGCGACTTCGTAGCTCGGCTCGATCGCGATCGCGCGCTCGAGCATGTGGTGCGCCCGTTGCAGGTCGCCGAGCTGCAACCACGCCTGCGCGATGCCGGCCAAGGACACGTGGCTGGTGATGCCGTCCTGGATCGGCACCACCAGCACCTGGCCGTGGTAGGCGAGGCAGCGGCGGTAGTGCAGGATCGCGTCGTGGCTGCGCTGTTCGGTGAGCGCCAGACTGGCCGCCAGGTAGTGCAGGTTCGGGGTGGGCAGGAACCGGCGCAGCGCACCGTCGAGCACCGCCCGGGCACGCGTGTGGTCGCCCGCGCGCACCGCTTCGAGGGCGCACAACGCGGCGACTTCGCCGGCGTATGGCAGTTCGCGCGGCAGGCTCGGCGGCCCTTGCAGGATCAGTTCGAGGCAGCGGTCCAGCAGCCGACGGGCGTCGGCCGAACGGCCCGGCACCCGGCGCAGGAAGTCGCCGTACTTGTAGTGCGCGTAGACGTCGTCTGGCTGCGCGGCGAGCTGCTTGTGGAACAGGCGTTCGTTGCGCTCGTTCTTGCCGCGGGAGGTCATCACCTCGTCGCGGTAGCCGTGGTGCTCGACCTCGACGTCCGCCGACAGCAGCACCAGGCCGAGCGGCAGAGCGAGCCGCTGCAGCGACGGCGTCACCTGCTCGTGGATGACGTTCTCGTAGGCGATGCCGGGCAGGTTGCGGAACAGCCGCACCATCATCACGCCGAGCGTGCGGCCCGATCCGTAGACGTTGACGAAGTGCAGGTGGTAACCACTCGCAACCTCGCTGGTGACCAGTTCGCGGATCCGTTCGGCAGCGCCGGGCTGCAGGAACTCGTCCGCGTCCAGCACCAGGATCCAGTCGCCGGTGGCGGCCCGCAGCGCGGTGTTGCGCGGCGCCGAGAAGTCGTCCTGCCACGGTTCGTGCAGCACCTTGGCGCCGAACGACTCGGCGATCGCCACGGTGCGATCGGTGGAACCCGTGTCGACCAGCACGATCTCGTCGACCGCGGCTTGCGCCCGCGCCAAGCACTCGCCGAGGAAGCGTTCCTCGTCGCGCGCGATCATGCACAGCGACACGCGGGGTCGACGCCCCGCCCACGGCGCCACGGGCCGGGCAGGCGTTGGCGTCGGCGCCGCACCGCGGCCACCGCGCGCCCCTGGCA
>ERZ1066126.276-NODE-276-length-16687-cov-8.815236_pt1 | contig 16687 bp, 15 predicted proteins | sample MGYA00382773_ERZ1066126 | MGnify/ENA primary metagenome ERZ1066126 (study PRJEB33369, sample SAMEA5778356) | biofilm metagenome | biome: Industrial cooling water; feature: Water cooling tower basin; material: Biofilm | place: United Arab Emirates | collected... | reverse complement strand
AGCATGCGCTGCCCAACAAGCCCTTGGAGCCGGCGATCGCCGCAGCGGCGAACGCGGCGCGAGGTCGAAGACGTAGGCCGGACAAGAGCCCTGAGGAGTTATGCAGTACGGATTCGGCGACTGGTCTGGCGGGAGCGTTCCCTCGAGATTCGAAATCCCCGGTGTCGGCCACTTCGTCCTCTCGACCAGCACGTCTGGTGACTTCAGTTACTTCTCCTGTGACTACCCTCGAGGCGATGGCGGCGTCGCTCGCATCCTCGTCTATCCAGAGGAGGGGCCCTTCGACGGCCACTACTGCCAGCGCGTTCGGGAGGTGACGCAGTACATCGTGGGCAACACGGTCGACTTGCTTGCCCCGACCAAACGCGACATCGCCGAGATGCTCGCCGCGTACGAGATTCCGGAGCCGACAAGCTACGACGATCTCTTTCGCAGCCTCGGGTTGACGTACGTCAAGTTCCTGGCAGGCAAGCGCATTGAGATCATCTTCGAGGCGTGTCCCGAAACCGGCTGGTTCAACTTGATTGGCCATCTGGATGAGTTCTTGCGGATGCAACGGGTCCAGTTTGATGGGTAGCCTGCCAACGAGACCATGCAGCCGATCGGTGCGCCAAGCGGTGCCGGCGGTTGATGGTCAAAGACGTTGGACGGACCAGATCATCAGCATCCAATGACGACAGTCGGCAAGCAGCGAGTGGCCATCATCATCACCACGGGAATCCTCCTGTGGTCTTGGGGACCTGAGCCTGCTCACATCGCGGGTGCTGTGGCCGGCGTGCTGTTCTTCTGGTGGTTCGTCGAGGAGCGTGCACCCGACGAGCGCAGCGACACCCCGGAGACTCATGGATAATCGTCCGGGGTCGTGGCAGCCCAACTCGCGGCTGAGCGGCTGACCCGCTGGGAGGGCGGAACAGGTCACCATGGAGCGACTGACGAAGGAGTTGATGTGGTTGGCGGTCTTCGTGGCGGCATCGGTGGCGTTGGCATGGATGAGCTTCGAGTTCTCTTGGCCCGAGCCAACCTTGGTCTTCTACGCCCCCTACGCGGCCTACACCGACTCGCCATGGTCCCGCTCTGCGGTCATCCTCTCGGTTCTGGTCGTTGCGCGAGTGCTGGCTTGCCTCTGGCACAGAGGTCGCGTGCAGAAGCGGTAGGCAAGCAAGCTGTTGGCGACTACGATCGCAGCCCAACCGTCCGCTGCAGCCAGCGAGCGCCGCAACGGCGCTCGCGGCCGAGCGGCTGATCCTTTGGACGGACCCCTCGTGACAGCATCAACCGGCAAGGCGGCAAGGCGGACATCCCCATGGGCTGCGGTTGCCTACGTCCTCGTCTTGCTCATGACGTTGTACGCGTTCGCGATCAACATCATCACGCTCGCAACCAACGACTACAGGTCGATCGTGATGCAGGCGGTCGGGGTCGCGTCGTTGGCCTCCGTGCTTGCCGTCGCGATCTGGCGTCGCGTTCCGGCAGCTGGTCGAGTCATGCTGGCCCCGTGCTTCCTGGCCAACCTCTGGACTCTGTTCGACGCCGGAGGTCGGCGACTTCCTGCCGTGATGGGGTGGTGAGCTGGCCGTCCCACGTGACGCAGGAGCCGACGACCGCGACCAACACAACCGCGAGCGCCGAAGCCCTCGCACGCGGCTCAGCGTCAGAGACGTACGGTGTGCCATGAAGGTTTGCATGCTCACTCTGCTGACCATGGGTCTCGCGGCATTGAGTTGCGCAAGTCGCCGGGAGCGGAATCCGTGGGAGGCCAAACGGCAGCATGTCGTAGAGCTGCCTCGACCGAACTCAGGGACGTTCACGTTCGAGGAGGCGCAGCGGCGGCGCTCCGAGATCCTCGAGATGGCGCCATCCGGCATGCTGTACGAGTGGGAGAATCCCTTCGTCGGGTTCAGCATCCACATCGATGCTCAGGGTGTGCTCACGGTCTACGACAGCTGCCTGCGTGACCTTCCTGGGGCGCCTCCCCATGGCCGTGAGCCGCACGTGCTGAGTGGCGCAAGCGACCTGTGGGGTGTGGTCGAGTCTCACAGTCGCTTTCTGCAGGGAAACCCGTTGGGCGTTTTGGTGACCTCAACGCATGGCGGTGCATCGACGGACCTGCTGGGAGTTGTCGGTGAGCTGTTCATGCCTTCGATACAATCTACTACCCCGGGACACCCAACTAGCCGCAGGAGCCGGCGAGCGTCGCAACGGCGCTCGCGGCTCAAGGGCAAAGACGTTGGGCAGATCAGGAGCACATGGGACGTTCTTGTACGAGTCTTGTTCTTGTCGGAGTCGCGCAGGCAGATGCAGTCCGGGCGTTGTCTGCCGATCGCCGACGTTCGATTGTCTCTCCAACAGTGGGAGGGTGCACTGTCGTGTTCGACGCCGCCTCAGAAGCGCAGGATGGGTCGATCTCGGAGTGTGCCGGACTGCTTACGCGCGCACTCGAGTGCGATGGATTGGCCATCACCAACCACGACGACAGCGTGTTGTTGCTCCAGGCCTTTCAGTCGGGTAGGCAAGTCGATGAGTATTCCTCGTGCCCAAATTACTTCTCCGATTCGGATCCTGAGCCTCCGCAGGGTGGAGATGCTGTGCTGCTCTGCAGGATGTTTCAGGTTCCGGATGCAGCCGAGGCCTTGGAGGAGGTCCTTCGGCACGACGCTTTGGCCGATGACGCTGATGACCGCTTCATTTTCGAGTCCGATCGCTTTGCGGAGATCGCTCGTCTTCTGAGGATCCCCGGCTTTGCTCTGGGTGGTCACGATGGGATCGCCGCCGGCGACCTTCCCGATGGCCTGGACGTCGCTCAGTGCAAGATCGTGCAGTAGAGTGACTGCCCAGCCCTTGAGCCGGCAAGCGCCGCAGTGGCGCTCGCGGCCCAGGGGCAAAGACGTTGGCCAGACATGCGCGCTCTCACTCTTGTTCTCATCGTGACTGCGGCGTGTGCGGCGCCTACTCGCACTCCGCAACTGACGACGGGCATTTCGACGTCCATCCTCGAGGAGATGGAGCGCCTGGCCAGCGCCGAGTGTCCCACTCCTCCGGATCTGTACGCGATGGACGGCATCTGGTGGGTTGGCTCCTACGGGACCGTCGTGGCGGTCGCCGGCGGGATGGTGGCAGTTCGCAGGGACAACCCGAGGGACTGGCCAGCCGACACCAAGTACCTTCTGGTGTTGATTTCAGATCGCGGATCAACCAAGGGGATCAAGGGAGACGCCGTCATCGTGGGGCACTGCGACGATGTGCTCATCGGTCGGTTCTTTCCGCGTCCCTACGGCGTCCCGGACTTGCCGGCTCTTGGCGATGAAGCATGGGTGGATCATTCGACCTCGGCGTCGATGCGCGCCTCTTGGCACTCCAGCCGGCGTGGGGAATGATGCTGGGCAACACGGCACAGGAGCCGACGAAGTCGCCTGCTGAGGCAGTTCAAGTCACGGAGTGTTCGCGGTGACGATCGTGCCGCATGACAAGGCCATGCAGGCCGGCGAGCGCCGCAACGTCGCTCGCGGCTCGATGCCAGAGACTTTGGGCTGACCATGAGCATGGAGCTTCTGCGGGCGGCCAAGAGAGTCACCATCGCTGATGCCAACATCCGGCGTGCAGCACGGCGCGTTGGAATCGACGGGCCTCCCTTCGACGAAGACAGCATTCTTCTCCGGCGCTGGCACGAGCTTCGCGGTGCCGATGGGTTGCCGATTGTCCTCGAGCGCTTCGACTTGTTGCTCGAGCGAGCTCAGGGTCTGGCCTTGCCTGGCGCTTTCTGGAAAGACCTCATGAGAGCCTCTGAGGTGCTTGGTCTGCAGGAGCGGCTCGCCTACTGCCAGGATCGGTTCCAGCAGGCTCTCCCGTCAGCTTCATCGCGGCCACCGATACCCAGTTCCTGATACCGTGGCAGCACAACTCGACGCTTGGTCCGACGAGCACCGCTGCGACGCTCGCGGTTCAGCGTCTCAACCGTTGTCTGATCGACCTGGCATGTCCGTACAGCTGAGCCTCGTTCACTTGCGCACGGCCCCGCGATCGGACCCACCTCGAGCGCCCACACTCACTCCAGCCCCCGCCAAGTCTGCAACAACCGCACATAGTTCCCCCGCTCGAACGCCTTCGGATCCGGATTCCGACTCTGATCCATGCTGCCCCGCATCTGCTGCAGCGACCGGTAACCGTTCTGCTCCAGCCATTCCGCGACTCCCGTGCGCAGCCCGGTCAGCACCTGCGGCCCCCCGCGCAGTAGCGCCGCCACCAACTGCACCGCGTGCGCACCACACATCACCGCCTTGATCGCGTCGCGCGGCGTGTGCACCCCGCCGCTGACCGCCAGACTCGTGTCCAACTGCCCCGAGAGGATCGCCAGCCAGCGCAGCCGCAGCAGCAGTTCGTGCGAAGTGGACAGCTCCAGATGCGGCCGCACTTCGAGCGCTTCGAGGTCGATGTCGGGCTCGAAGAACCGATTGAACAGCACGAAGCCGTTGGCGCCGGCCGACTGCAGCCGCAGCGCCAGATTCGCCAGCGACGTGTAGAACGGCGACAGCTTGACCACCACCGGCATGCGCACCGAGCGTTTCACCGCCTGCACGACCTCGAAGGTGCGGTTCTCGATCTCCTCCGCGCTCTCTCCGGCGTCGGTGGCGACGGCGTAGAGATTGAGTTCGAGCCCGTCGGCGCCGGCCTGGTCGATCGCTTTCGCGTAGTCGATCCAGCCCCCTTCGCTGGTGCCATTCAGGGAAGCCAGCACCGGTACACCGACTGCCTGCTTCACTGCCCGCACGTGCTCCAGGTATTCGTCCGGGCCGAACGCCACGCCCTCGGGATCGGGCAGGTAACTCGCGGCTTCGCCGTGGGCATCGCTGTGCAGCACCTCGGCGTGGTGGTGGGCCTCTGCTTCGTGGACGATCTGCTCTTCGAACAGCGAGCGCAGCACCACCGCGGCCACCCCGGCGTCTTCGAGGCGCTTGATGCGGTCGAGATGGTCGGTGAGCGGCGAGGCGCCGGCGATGAAAGGATGCGGCAGCGTCCAGCCCAGGAACTCGGTGCAGAGATTCACGACGCCTCCTCGCCGCCTGCGGCGGCCTTGGCCAGGTGCGGGAAACGCAGCTGTGCGATGTGCTGGTAGACCGCCATGCGCCGGACCGCGGCCTCTTGCGCGCCGGCCGCGTAGCGCTTGAAGCCGGCGGGATCGATCTTCTCGACCATGCGGAAGCGCGCTTCGTTGCGCATGTACTCGGCGACCGGCAGGCTGCCGCCGGTCGTGTCGACCACCAGTGGCGGTTGCCCCAGGGCACCTTGGGACGGGTCGTAGCGGAACAGCGGCCAGACGCCGCTCTGCACCGCGCGCTTCTGCTGGTCGGCGCCGAACACCAGGTCGTAGCCGTGCGCGATGCACGGGCTGTAGGCGATCACCAGCGACGGCCCGCGGTGCTGTTCGGCTTCGCGCAGCACGCGCACCGTGTGCGCGTCCTGCGCGCCGATCGCCACGCTGCCGACGAACACGTGGCCGTAGTGGATCGCCATCAGGCCGAGGTCCTTCTTGTCGACGGCCTTGCCCTTCGCCGCGAACTTGGCCGCGGCACCCAGCGGCGTCGCTTTGGACGCCTGGCCGCCGGTGTTGCTGTAGACCTCCGTGTCGAGCACCAGGACGTTGAGGTCGTGGGACAGAGACAGCACGTGGTCGAGGCCGCCATAGCCGATGTCGAAGGCCCAGCCGTCGCCGCCCACCAGCCAGACACTCTTCGGCACCAGGTAGTCGGCCAGCCGCAGCAGTTCGCCGGCTTCCGGGGCCGCGACCCCGGCCAAGCGACGGCGCAGCTCGGCGACCCGCGCCCGCTGGGCGGCCAGCCAGGCTTCGCTGCGCTCCGCGGGGACGGCCAGCAGTTCGCCGACCAGCACTTCGGCTTCGAGACCGGCGGCGAGGGCGCGCAGCAGCTTGCGCGCGCGTTCGGCCAGGGCGTCGACCCCGAGCTTCAGGCCGAGACCGAACTCGGCGTTGTCCTCGAACAGCGAATTGGCCCACGCCGGGCCGCGCCCAGCGGCGTCGACGGCATAGGGTGTGGTCGGCAGATTGCCACCGTAGATCGACGAACAGCCGGTGGCGTTGGCGATCAGCAGACGATCGCCGAACAATTGCGTCAGCAACTTGAGATAGGGCGTCTCGCCACAGCCGGCACATGCGCCCGAGAACTCGAACAACGGCTGCAGCAGCTGGCTCTGTCGTACGTCGAGTTTGCCGAGGCGCGTGCGGTCCACTTCGGGCAGCGCCAGGAACGCCGCGAAGCGGTCGCGTTCGCGGTCGCACACCTCGCGCACCGGCGTCATGTCGATCGCCTTGTGCCGCGGGTTGCTCTTGTCCTTGGCCGGGCAGACCTGCACGCACAGGCCGCAGCCCGTGCAGTCGTCGGGGGCGACCTGGATGGTGTAATCGTGGTCTGGGAATTCCTGGCCGCGCCAGGGCACCGCGGGCAGCGTGGCCGCCGCTTGCCCGTGGGGGTGGACTTTGGCGCGGATCGCTGCGTGTGGACACATCAGCGCGCACTTGTTGCACTGGATGCAGATCGCGGGATCCCACACCGGCACCGCGCTGGCGATGCCGCGCTTCTCCCAGCGCGCCGTGTCGGTCGGCCAGGTGCCGTCGGGCGGGAACGCGCTCACCGGCAGGCGATCGCCGTGGCCGGCGAGCAGAGCACCCGTGACGCGCTGCACGAACTCCGGGGCTGCCGTGGGCACCGCCGGTGGCCGCGCCCGGCCGGTCACGGCCGACGGGACCACCACCGGAGCCAGGTGCTGCAAGGCCAAGTCCACTGCGGCGCAGTTGCGCGCCACGATCTCGTCGCCCTTCTTGTCGTAGCTCTTGCGGATCGCGGCCTTGATCGCGTCGAGCGCCGCCGGCAGCGGCATCGGTTGCAGCAGCGCGAAGAAACTCACCTGCATGATGGTGTTGATGCGGCCGCCCACCCCCGCCTGCCGCGCCACCGCCTCGGCGTCGATCGTGTGCACCGACAACCGCAGTTCGTGGATGCGCTGCTGCACTTCGCGCGGCAATGCGTCCCACACCCGTTCGGGCGGGAACGGCGCGTTCAGCAGCAGCGTGGCGCCCGGCGCCGCCAGGGCCAGCACGTCGACGCGCTGCAGGAAACCGAACTGGTGGCACGCCACGAACTGTGCCTGCTGCACCAGATAAGGCGCTTCGAACCGGCGGCCGCCGAAACGCAGGTGCGACACCGTCATCGCCCCGGACTTCTTGCTGTCGTAGACGAAGTAGCCCTGCGCGTGCTGCCCCTCCAGCCCGCCGAGGATCACGATCGAGTTCTTGTTCGCGCCGACCGTGCCATCGGCACCCAGGCCGTAGAACACCGCCTCGGTGCAGTCCGGCAGCGGCAGCACCAGGTCGCGCTCGAACGGCAGCGAGCGGTGGGTGACGTCGTCCTCGATGCCGATCGTGAACCCGTGGCGCGGTGCCGGCGCGGCGAGTTCCGTGAACACCGCAAGCGCCATCGCCGGGGTGAATTCCTTGCTCGACAGGCCGTAGCGGCCGCCGACCACCAGGGGGCGAGCCGCGCCAGCGGCCACCCGGCCCTGCAGCGCCGCCAGCACGTCGAGGCACAGCGGCTCCGCGGGGGCGCCTGGCTCCTTGGTGCGGTCCAACACGCCCACCACCAGGGCACTCTTCGGCAGCGCCGCGGCGAAGCGCCCCACGTCGAACGGTCGGTACAGGCGTACCTGCACACAGCCGACCCGTTCCCCGCGCCCGACCAGATGCGCCACTGCCGTGCGCAGTGTGGCACAGGCCGAGCCCATCGCCACCACCACGCGTTCGGCTTCGGGATGGCCGTGGTACTCGAACGCCGCATAGCGGCGCCCGGTGCGCGCCGCGAAGCGTTCCGCCGCCGCCGCCACGGCGTCCGGCACCGCGTCGTGGAACGGGTTGCTCGCCTCGCGAGCCTGGAAGAACGCGTCGGGATTCTGCGCGGTGCCGCGCAGCACCGGCCGGTCCGGCGTCAAGGCCCGCGCGCGATGCGCGGCGATCGCCTCGGTGTCGACCATGGCGCGCAGGTCGTCGTCGCCGAGCGTCACGATCTTCGCCACTTCGTGCGAAGTGCGGAAGCCGTCGAAGAAGTGCACGAACGGCACGCGCGTCGTGAGCGTCGCCGCATGCGCGATCGCCGCGAGGTCCTGGGCTTCCTGCACCGAACTGCCACACAGCATGGCGAAACCGGTCTGGCGCACGGCCATGACGTCGCTGTGGTCGCCGAAGATCGACAGCGCGTGGGTGGCCACCGTGCGGGCCGCCACGTGCATGACGAACGGCAGCAGTTCGCCGGCGACCTTGTACATGGTCGGGATCATCAGCAAGAGACCCTGGGAGGCGGTGAAGGTCACCGCCAGCGAGCCGGCCTGCAGGGCGCCATGCACCGCGCCGGCCGCGCCGCCTTCGGACTGCATCTCGACCACGGTCGGCACGGTGCCGAACAGATTCGGCTGGTTGCGCGCAGCCCATTCGTCGGCGAGTTCTCCCATCGCCGACGAGGGCGTGATCGGGTAGATGGCGGCGACTTCGCTGAGTCGGTAGGCCACCGACGCGACCGCTTCGTTGGCGTCGATGGTGGCAGTGCGCGCGGTGACCATGGGTGCCTCGGGCGCGGGGGAATGGGGCCGCGCCGAGGGTGTATGGTCGCCGAGCTACGGTGTTGGCCTACGGGGCAAGGGGCGTAGATAGGCGGGGGTGGAGTGGGCTGGAAGCGTGTTGGTGCCGTTGGCGTCTGGGTCGGCCCGTGCGAGCCTTGCCGCTCGTTGGTAGAATGGACAGAGTGACCTTGCCGACTGAAGTGCCTGGCGATGTTGAGGCTGCAGCGCGCCGCGCCGCCCGCGCTGCGTGGCCGGTGCGCGTCGCCAAGCTCGGCGACCAGGTAGCCGACGAGCCCGTGGGTTCGCCAGAAGACTGCTTGGGAGCCATGTGGGAGCTGGTGATCCAGGCTTGGACCTTGGCCGGCAAGCCGATTCCCGAGTACGACCGCGCCAACATGCCGATCCGCAAGTTCCGACGCGGCGAGGAACCTGCGGAATGAAGGGTGTCGAGGGGCTCAATCCGGACTTCCTCGACATGGTGGCAGCGCTGTGTGACGCCGGCGTCGAGTTTTTGGTGATTGGAGCGTTCGCCGTGTCTCTGCATGGCCACCCGCGGACCACCGGCGATCTGGATGTGTTCGTCCGGCCTTGCGCAGCCAATGCTGAGCGCACTTGGCTGGCCCTGCGCCGCTTTGGCGCTCCGGTTCAAGCTCTTGGTGTCGAAGTTGCCGACTTCGCCCGGCCCGACATGGTGGTTCAGTTCGGTGTCCCGCCGCGCCGCATCGACTTGGTCACTGGCATCTCGGGGTCCACTTTCGACGAAGCGTGGGAGGCCAGGATCGAAGTGTCTTGGGGTGAGCGGCGCGTGCCGTTCTTGGGTCTGGCGACTTTGCTGGCGAACAAGCGCGCTACTGGCCGCCCCAAGGACTTGCTCGATGTCGAGGCATTGGAGCGCGTGATCAAGCGAGGCTGACAACGCTGATCGCTTGGCCAGGGACGCGTGGGGCTCGTGGCCCTCTTGCTGCTTCTCCCCAGCCGCCGCGACCTACAGGATCGCGTCTTCGCCGGTCAGCTGCCGCCCGATGATCAGCCCGTGGATGTCGTGCGTGCCCTCGTAGGTGATCACCGACTCCAGATTGCACATGTGGCGCATCATCTGGTACTCGTCGGTGATGCCGTTCGCGCCGAGGATGTCGCGGCCCAACCGGCAGCACTCCAAGGCCATCCAGCACGAATTGCGCTTCGCCATCGACACGTGGAAGTGCTGCATGGTGCCGGCTTCCTTCATCTTGCCGAGCTTCCAGCACATCAGCTGCGCCTTGGTGATCTCGGCCGCCATCCACACCAGCTTGTTCTGCACCAGCTGGAAGCGCGCGATCGGCTTGTCGAACTGCACGCGGATCTTGCTGTAGCGGCAGGCCTCGTCGAACGCGGCCTGGGCCGCGCCGATCGCGCCGAAGGCGATGCCGTAGCGCGCCTGCGTCAGGCAGGACAGGGGGCCCTTGAGGCCTTCGACGCCGGGCAGCATCTGCGACTTGTGCACGCGCACGTCCTGCAGCACCAGCTCACTGGTGTCCGAGGCGCGCAGCGAGAACTTGTTCTTGATCGGCTTGCCCTGGAAACCCTTGGTGCCCTTGTCGACCAGGAAGCCGCGGATGGTGCCATCGCACTTGGCCCAGACCACCGCGACGTCGGCGCAGGTGCCGTTGGTGATCCAGTACTTGCTGCCGTTCAGCACGTAGTGGTCGCCGTCCTTGACCGCCTTGGTCAGCATGCCGCCGGGGTTGCTGCCGAAGTCGGCTTCGGTGAGGCCGAAGCAGCCGATCAGCTGGCCCGTGGCCATCTTCGGCAGGTAGCGCTGCTTCTGCTCTTCGCTGCCGAACGCCCAGATCGGATACATGCAGAGCGAGCCCTGCACCGACACGAACGAGCGCAGACCCGAGTCGCCGCGTTCGAGTTCCTGGCAGATCAGGCCGCTGGCGATCGGCGACAGGCCGGCGCAGCCGTAGCCGGTGAGGGAGGCGCCGTAGACGCCCAGCTCACCCAGTTCGGGGATCAGGTGGGTGGGGAAGGTGGCCGCCCGGTTGTGCTCCTCGATGACCGGCATGAACCGGTCCGACACCCAGGTGCGGACGGAGTCGCGGATCATGCGCTCCTCGTCGCTGTAGAGTTCGTCGACGTTGAAGAAATCGAGGGCCTTGTAGGGATCGCTCATGGTCGGGATTTCGGCGGGGGGAGCAGGATAGGGTGTGCGCCCCGAGGAGGGAAGCGCAGGGCGTTCGGACCGGGTGGGCCGATCGGCGTAGGCCCTGCCCGCCGGTTCGGTTCCGCCTGGGCGCAAGATGCAGGGTGATTCTTCATGTTGGCTTGGTGCGGTACCGTGCGTTGTCGGCCACCTTGTCGGCCCTCAGACGGATTCTCCAACCACCCGAGATGCCCACCATGACGCTTCGTAGCCCCGTTTCCCTGTTGCTCGCCGCCGTCGCGGCCTGCGCCGCCGCAGCCCAGGCCCAGATCGCGCCCGGCAATGTCGCCGTGCTGCGCATTGGTACAGGCGCCGCGGCGCTGACCAATGCCGCGACGCCGGTGTTCCTCGACGAGTACACGCCGGCCGGCGGGTTCGTGCAGTCGATCGCTCTGCCGACTGCGGCCAGTGGCGCGAACTTGGCCTACGGCAACTCGGGAACGGCGACTTCCGAGGGCATCCTGACCCAGTCGGACGACGGCAATTTCCTGGTGGCGGCGGGTTATGCCGCAGTGCCCGGCACCACGGGCATCGCCTCGACGGCCAGCGCCAGCGTGCCGCGCGTGATCGCGCGCATCGGCCTCGACGGCAGCGTCGACACCAGCACTTCGATCAACAACCTGCTCAGCGCCAACAATGTGCGCGGCGCGACCACCGACGACGGCAGCCGGTTCTGGGCGGTGGGGGGCAACAGCGGCGTGGTGTTCGCCCCGCTCGGTGCCACCACGGGGACCTCGCTGAACAGTACGGCGCCGACCAACATCCGCGTTGCCGGCATCTTCGCCGGCCAGCTCTACGTCACCAGCGGCAGCGGCAGCAACCGCGGGGTCAACGCGCTCGGTGTCGGTTTGCCGACCACGAGTGGCCAGACCGCCGCGCTGCTGCCGGGCTTCCCGACCAGTACGGCGCCCTCGCCCTACGATTTCTTCTTCGCCGACGCCGACACGGTCTACGTCGCCGACGACCGCACCAACGGCAGCGGCGGCATCGAGAAGTGGGTGCAGAGCGGCGGCGTGTGGTCGTTGGCCTACTTGCTGTCGCCGGGTGCCACGGTGGGCTGTCGCGGCCTGTCGGGCTCGGTGGTGGGTGGGGTCACCACGTTGTTCGCCACGACCACCGGCAATGCGCTGGTCAGCGTGGTCGACACGGGCGCTGGGCCGGGCACGTTCACGACCCTCGCTGCGGCGCCGACCAACACTGCGTTCCGCGGCGTGCGCTTCGTCCGCCGCACGCCGGTGGTGGCGTATTCGGGTGCGGGTTCGCCGACCACGTTCGGCGTGCCCTCGATTGCACCCGCGAACGGCCTGCCACTGGTTGGCAACACGGCATTCACCGTGGCGGCCGGCAACTTGGTGCCGAACGGCTTCGGCTTCGGGCTGCTGACTCTGGGTGCACTCGGCAGCGGGTTCCCGGTGGCCGGCGCTCCGGCCACGGTCCTGATCTACGTGAGCCCGCTCGCCACGCCGCTGCTGCTGGCGGACGGCCTCGGTGCAGCGTCGGCGCCGCTGGGCATCCCGGCTGCGAGCGTGTTCGTCGGTCTGCCGATTGCCGCGCAGATCCTCGCCTACGATCCGGCGCTGGCCGATCCGGTGCCGGTCGGCACCTCGGTGGGCATGGCGCTGGTGGTCGGCATCTGAGGCGGGCTGTCGGGGTCCTGCCTTGGCGTTGGGCCGTCGGGGCAACCGGCGGTCCGGGGCGGGCCTGTCAGTACGTTTGAGCGCAAGACGTTGTCGAGAGGTTTGTTACGAAAACTGGACAGGGATTCTGCGGCGCCCTGCCGTCCCCGCACGGGTGGGCGCGGGTAAACTTCCCGAACCGAGCGGTGGCTCCCGGTTGGAGTCGGCCGCAGCTTCTTTCCACCCTTCCCTCCTGAGCAACATGCGCAAGCACCTGCTGATCGCCGTCGCCGTCGCGACGAGCTCCCTCGTGGCCCAGAACAATCTGAGCTCCTTCCTGAACATGGCGGTGACCTTCACGTCCCGCAACGGCGCGAACTTCGTGCCGGCGACCATCTACACCCGCATCAACCAGGCCAACTATGCCGGCTGGGGCGTCGACGTGACGCAGCCCGGCTTCCGCGTGTTCACGGGTCTCCGCTTCGACATCCAGGACCAGGACCTCGCGACGCAGGACACCTACCAGCTGACGGCCTTCACCGCATCGACCACGCCGGGCGTGCCAAACACGGCTGCGCCGTTGGCCACCACTGGCAACTTCACGTTGCCGGTCGGCACCGGTGCTGGCGCATTCTTGGTGTCGGCGAACTTCGCCACGCCGGTCGCCGCGCCGGCCAATGCCGACGTGTTCGTCGGTGTCAGCACCACGCTCGGTTGGACCAACCCGATCACGGATGGCCTGTCGATCTGGGCCACGGCAGGGGATGCGACCTCGGCGGTGCGCGACGAGGCTGGCTTTGCCGAACCCGTCGTCGCTCCGGGCAACACCTACTCCGGCCAGTACACCCCGTCGACGCTGACGCACGGCTTCGCGGTGCGCCGCCAGTCGCACATTGAGCCGATCTTCACCTCGCCGGCCGGTGTGGCTTCTGCTCTGCACTACAACGACCCGTTCCACGTTCCCGCCAACACCTTCCCCGGCACGACCTGCATGCACTCGGGCCTGAATCCCGATTCGCGCAGCCCGTCGCGCATCGCCAACCGCGCGGACGACGTCGGCATGACCTTCCGTCACACCGGCATCCCGGACAACAGCGTGGTGTTCTTCCTCGCCGACATCTCGCCGGCGTTCGGCCCCGAGTTCCCGCTGGCGGGCTTCCTGCCGGGCTCCTTCGGCGCCATGTGCGTCAACCAGGCGTCGGTGCAGATGATCGCCCTCGGCTTCACCCTTGGCGGCTCCGCCAGCAACGTGATCACGTTCGGTGCGTCCACGCGCAGCTTCATCGCCGGCCTGCCGCTGATCCAGCAGGCGGTCGCTCTGGACCCCGCCACGAACATCGGCTACGCCAGCCCCTGCACCAAGCAGACGCTCTGACCGGCGGGTGGGCCGACGGCGCACGCCGTCGGTGCCACGCGTTCGTCGGTTGAGGCAAACCTTGGTAGAGGCAAACGGCCCACGGATCGCACGATCCGTGGGCCGTTTGCATTTCCGCTCCCCCGTTGGCGCAGCGTATGGGGGGCACAGCGCAAGCGGGCCCAGCGCTTGGGCGGGCTCAGCGCTTGGGCGGGCCGCTGGCTTCGTCGGGCGCTTCCACTGCGGTGGCCTGCGCCGGATGCAGGCACAGCGTCACCGGATCCTCGCGCCCCAGGTCACTGCGCCACTGCATGATCGTGGTCGTGTAGGTGCCGTCGGCGTGCACGTACCAGTCGAGGGTCGGGTCCTTCTGGATCCGGACCACCGGAGAGTAGGGAAACTCGCCCCAGGCGATCTTGGCCGGGTTCTTGACCCCGTTCAGCGTCGGTACGAACGAGCCGTCGGGCATGCTCAGCCGTTCGTTCTCCGGCACCTGCTCCACCTTGGGGAAGGTCAGGGCCACTGCCACCGGCTGCGGTGGGGGCATCGGCGTGGGCGGCTTTTCGGCCGGGGCTGGCGCGTCCGGGGCCGGCGGTTGCGGGGTCTCGGGAGGGTTGCGCAGCGCCCACCAGACGGCGCCGAGGGCGCCCGCGAGGCACAGGAGAACGATCGGCTTGTTGCTCATGAGCAAAGGGGGCATGGCAGTCTATCCCGCGAGAGCCTCGGCAGGCAGCGCGGCACGGGGAGCGGCTGCGATGGCAGCGGCCGACCCCCGATCGCAGCGGACCTTGCCGTCACTCGAAGCCGTCACTCGAGCCCAAAACCCAGGCGCCGCAGTTCTTCGACCAAGGTGCGGCGGCTCTGGGCGTAGTCGCTGCGGGCGCCCCACAGGGTCGCCATGCGTTCGGACCAGCCCTTCTGTTCGCTGACTGGACGGCCTTGGTAGCCGCCGCGCTCGGCGTTGGTGCGTCGGCTCCAGGCGCGCATGCCGGCGTCGGCAAGAGCGAGCACTTCGGCGGTGCGGGCGGTGTCGTAGCGCTCCCAGTGCAGCACGCCGGCCAGCGGCATGCGCCCGCGCGGCACCGGGTCGTCGGCGGGGCGTCCGAGCGTCATGCCGAACACCACGTAGGCGTGCGGTGGCAGGCCCAGCAGGGCCGCCAGTTCGATCGGGTGGTTGCGCGCTGCGCCGATCATGCAGGCGCCGAGGCCCTCGGCTTCGGCGGCGAGCTGCAGGTTCTGGCCGAGCAGTGCGGCGTCGACGGTCGCTTGCAGGAACAGTTCGAAGCTCTGCGCCTGCAGGCTGGTGCCGTGCTGCCCGCACGCTGCCGCGAGTTTGTGCAGGTCGGCGCAGACCGCGGCGAACACCGGCGCTGAGTGGATGTGCGGTTGGTCGGCGCACAGCCGGGCACAGGCGGCGCGCTGCGCTGCGTCGGTCACGGCCACCACGCTGTAGGCCTGGATGAAGCTCGAGGTCGAAGCGTGGCGGGCGGCGTCGACCAGGCGTTCGAGCTGTTCGGCCGGGATCGGCTCGGGCCGGTAGGCGCGGTGGCTGCGATGGCGGAACATCTGCGCCACCGTGCTCCAGGGCGCGCCGGCCAGGGTGCACTGGGCGGCGCGCAGGTCCTCGGGGTGGTCGAGGTCGGCGTGCACCCATGGGTTGGCAGTGGGCACCGCACGCACACGCGAGCCCGCAGCGCGCACCACCTCGCGCAGCACGGCGTTCGGGGCGCCGATGCCGGCGAACTGCGCACGGGTCAGCGCGATCGGGTGCCCGGGTCGGTCGCGGTAGAGCGGCAGCGCCACTTCGGTCTCGGGGCCCAGGCAGGCCAGCAGCGCCAGCGCGGTGTCGGCTTCGACCAGTGCATGATCGACTGGGAACACCAGCACTGCGGTGACGTCGCTGGCGAGGTTGGTCTGCGCGGCGCGCAGGCTGTCGGCCATGGCGCCGCCCGGTGGCACGCCCACCACGGTCGCGGCGAGTTCGCTCGGCAGCGCAGCGGCACCGTTCCGTCGCACCACCAGCACGTCGCGGCAGCCGGCGGCGCGGCAGGTGGCGACCACGCGTTCGATCGCGGTCTTGCCTGCGAGCGGCAGCAGGGCCTTGTCCGCGCCCATGCGCGAACCGAGGCCGGCGGCGGGCACGATCGCGGCGCGGGCCATCTCGGTCAGCGGCTGCGGATTTCGCTGAGCGTCACCAGCGACTCGATGCGCCACTGCTTGCGGAACGCATCGGCGTCGGGATCTTCGCGGTCGGCGATCGCCATCACCACCACCGGCTCGGCGCCGGCTTCGCGCACCGCTTCGATGGCCTTCTGTGCCGAACCGCCGGTGGTCACGGTGTCCTCGAGGATGGCCACCTTCTGCCCCTTGGCCAGGTCGCCTTCGATGCGCGAGCCGGTGCCGTGGCCCTTGGCTTCCTTGCGCACCAGGAACGCGTGCAGGTTCTGGCCGGTCTCGAACGACAGCGCGGCGACCGCGCTGGCCAGCGGATCGGCGCCGATGGTCAGGCCGCCGACCGCGGTGACTTCGGGGTGCGCCTTCAGCTTCTCGAGCAGCAGTTTGGCGATCAGCCACAGCCCTTCGGGATGCAGCGAGACCTTCTTGCCGTTGATGTAGAAGTTGGAGCGCTTGCCGGAGGCCAGCACGATGTCGATGCCGTCCTTGTAGGCGCGTTCGCGGATCAGCTGGAGAAGGCGGCGTTTGGCCGCCGCGGGGTCGAACTGGGTGGTCACGGCTTGGGGATGACGGGCGAGAAGGGGCGGGCCAAGGACGAGCTGTGCGGGAGTGCCGGCGCGCGCCGCGCTGCGGCGCAGAACCGCTCAGGCGGTGCCGGCGGCGATGCGGTCCTGTTCGATGTCGGACAGCATCGACTCGGTGATGTCGCCGGTCGGATACGAACCCTCGAAGCAGGCTTTG
>ERZ1066126.275-NODE-275-length-16697-cov-8.557024_pt1 | contig 16697 bp, 12 predicted proteins | sample MGYA00382773_ERZ1066126 | MGnify/ENA primary metagenome ERZ1066126 (study PRJEB33369, sample SAMEA5778356) | biofilm metagenome | biome: Industrial cooling water; feature: Water cooling tower basin; material: Biofilm | place: United Arab Emirates | collected... | reverse complement strand
GCTCTGCCCAGCGGCAGGAAGTGGCGAGAGCGCAGCGCCTGCGGTGAGCCGATCGGCGTGACGACCGACCTCGGCACGCCCCCCCTTCGCACATTGGGGGGGGCATTGACGACCCCTCGTGACCAGGGCACGGTTGTCAATGCACAGCAGTGGTGCCGGTTCGGGCGGCACCCTGACTTCGCAGCCGTGGATGCATGAGCAACCCCAACCCATCGAACGCATTCTGCTCCGCCCCCGCGTTCCCTGTGGTTTCGGGCCGCTTGCGCCTGGCGGCGACCGCCCTGCCGACGCACCCGACGCCGGGCCACGAACATGCCCTGACCACGGCGGACCGGCTGGCCGACCTCCTCTCGGCCGAGACTGCGTGGTTCCACTGGCGCGTGCCCGATCCAGGGTCTCTGCCCGCAACCCTGCGGCCATGGCTGGGTGCTGGCATGTTCTTGCCCGCGTGGGACACGAGCCGACGCGAAGACGAAGCGCACTTCGCGGCCACCGAGCCCGACCGACACCGCCGCCTGCTCGAGCTCCTGGCGCCACTGCGCGCCGACGGTGAGGCGCAGAACGTCGGGTTCGATGTTGGGATGGCTTGGTCGATGGCGCGCTGGGCGAAGGCCTGGCGAGCGGATGTGGCGCTGAGTTTCTACCCGCACACCGGGAGCCTGGCGGCCGCTGTGGCCGGAGCCCTGCTGGAGATCCCGCACGCCGTCTGGCTCGGGACGCTGACGCCCGAGACCAAGCTGCCATGGCACTTCCCCGCCGTGTTGTCGTTGGCGAGCGTGGTGAGCGTCGCCGACCAAGCCAGCCTGGCAGTGCTCGCCACTCGGTTCGGGACCGCGCTGGCAGCGAAGGCGGTCGCTCGTACGGAGCCCGGAGCCATGGCGCTTCTCGCCCGCCGGCTCCAGGACGCGGTGGTGGCCCGCCCGGCCAATGCACCGCAGCGCGGGCCCGAACCCGCCTTCGCCACCAGGATCGAGGCTGCGCAGCCGGCCGAGGGCGCGCGGCTGTTCGCCATCGCCTGCGCGGAGCGCACCGGCTCCAATCTGCTGGTGGATCTGCTCGCGCGGCAACCCAGGGTGGCGTGCGTGGGCGAGCTGTTCAACAGCCGGTTCCTGGACGGTGGCAAGCTGCCCTGGCTCGACACTGCGGTGCCCCACGCCGACGAACTGCGCCACCTGCGCACCGAGAACCCGAGCGCTCTGCTGGCTCGACTGCGCCTCGAAGCGCAACAGCGTGGCTTCGACCAAGTGGGTTTGAAGGTCATGTACGGCCACTTGGTGACCAACAACGCGCTGGTGGATGCGTTGCTCGCGGCTCCCGATCTGCGCATCGTGCACCTGCGCCGTGAGGATCGGCTCGGCAGACTGCTGTCCTACCTGCGCGCCAAAGAAACCGATGTCTGGTTCCGTCGCAAAGGCTCTGGCGAGGCGGCCGCACCACGCGTGACGCTCACCGCCGAGCAGATGGCCCAGGACTTCGCGCTGCAGGAGGCGTTCGAACGGCGCTGCGCGGCGACCTTCGCCGGGCACCCGTCCATCGACATCACGTACGAGGAACTGGTCCAGGACCAGCAGCAAGTCCTGGAACGGTTGGCGCACCTGCTCGGCATGCGGGCCCGCGACGTCGCGCCCCTGCTGCGCAAGGAGGCCCCGAAGGACCCTGCCGCCGGCGTGGTCGGTTGGCACGATCTACGTACGGCCTTCACCGGCACGCGTTGGGCCTGCCAGTTCCCAGGCGAACCAGCTTCCGAAGGCCCACGCCCAGACGACCGCGCCGCGGAGAGCCCATGAGCGAGTACTACCAGAAGCTGGACCAACCGCACTTCGACTACCAGCCGACCGAGGTGCCAGGACTTGGGCGGACGCGCTTCCGCGGACCAGTGCCCGATTTGACGGCGCCATACTTCGCCTGCATCGGCGCAGCACAGACGTTCGGACGATTCACCGAAAATCCCTACCCAGCGGCGCTCGCCCGCGCACTCGGCCTGCCGGCCCTGAACCTCGGGATCGGCGGCGTCGGACCTCGCTACTGGCTGCAGCCCGAGCTGTTGGCCGTGGTACGCAGAGCCAGGTTGGTGGTCGTGCAGATCATGGCAGGCCGCAGCGCCAGCAACTCGCTCTTCGACAACTCGGCCGGCGGCGACTTGAAGGGACGGCTGCGGGCAACCGGCGAGACGATGCGCTTCGAGCAGTTCCTCGAACAACTCGTCGCCCAAGGCGATCGTGGCGTGCTGGAGCGAGTGGTGGCCGAAACCCGCGCGGACTACACCGCTTCGATGCACGCCCTCGGTGCAGCGCTGGCTCCGGTGCCCACGGTGTTGCTGTGGTTCTCCCACCGCCGCCCGGAGTATCAGCCCGATTATCGCTCTGCATTCGGCATCCTGCAGGCGTTCCCGCAGTTGCTCGACCGCGGCGTGGTCGACGCGATCCGCCCGGTGTTCTCGGCTTACGTCGAAAGCGTCTGCGCCCAGGGCATCCCGCAGCCGCTCTGGCAGAGCGACGCACCGCTGGACGGGGCCGAACGCGGCCCGGACGGCATGCTGCGCAACCGCTACTATCCAAGTCCAGCGATGCACGAACACGCTGCAGCAGCCTTGCTGCCCGTCGTTCGGCAGCTGCTGCAGTAGTCGGGATCGCCCGAGCAGGGGCGGCGCCACCGTGCAGCGCGCGCCTGCCGAACGCCAGCTCGCCCGATCAGCGGATCGCGGTGGCCACGAGCGCCGAGAGCCGCGTGGCCGCCGGGTCCGGGGTGAGATCGACGAACGCCTGCGCCAGCAGGGGCAGGCCGACCACCCCTGGCATGTTGGGCACCGGGAACGCCACCCGCTGCGGCCCGGAAGCCGGCGGAAACCCCACCGCAACCAGCACGGTCGGTCCGCCGAGGTCGAGTTCGAGCCACCCCAGGTTCGGCAGAGCAACCCGGCTCGGCAGACGAAACAAGCCGACGGCCAGCATCGCGACGCGCCCGAAACTGCCGTAGCCAGGTTGCGACCAGACGTCGTAGGCGAGCGTGCCGCCGAGCGTCGGCTGGACCGCGATGGTCAGATGGCGATGGCCGTTCCACAGCACCTGCGGGGCGACGCCGAGACCTGTCAGCAGCAGATCCGGGTCGCCATCCAAGTCGAGGTCGGCGGCCTGGATCTGCCCAGACAGCGCGGCCAGCGCCGGCAGACGCCCGCTCACGTACTGGAAGGTGCCCGAACCGTCGTTCAGCGCCAGAGTCGGCGAGCCGAAGTTGGCTGTGCCACGCACCAGATCCGGGTACCCGTCGCCATCGACGTCGGCGAGCGCCGTGCGCTGGGTCGCGCCGAGTCCTGGCGGCGCGGCGCCAACCTCCAACGCGAACGTGCCGCTGCCGTCGTTGAGCAGGATCGAGTCATTGGTGCCACCGAGGAACACGTCGATCGTGCCATTCGCATCGACGTCTCCGAGCGCCATCGCCGTGGCGCCGGTGAATCCCCCCGGCAGCGCCGCCGCGCTTCGGTCCGTGAACACCCCGCCGCCGTCGTTGCGAAACAGCCCGAACATGCCGCGCACGAAGAACACGTCCAGGTCCGCGTCGCCGTCGACGTCGGCCACCAGCGGCTGGAACGCGCTGCCGGCGAACGGCAAGCTCCTCGTGAACACCCCGGTGCCGTCGTTGCTGAGCAGCTGGTTGACCCCACCGTCGAGAATGTGGCCCGCGCACACGAGGTCTTCGTCGCCATCGCCGTCGACGTCTGCCGCCACGACACCGTGGATCGTCGGCAGTCCCGCAGGCAGGTTCGCTGGCAGTTCCTGCCAGCCGGCCCCGGCGAGATTGCGAAACAACCGCGCTTGCCCGGTCCAGGTCAGCAGCAGATCCGGCCAGCCGTCCCCGTCTGCCTGCACGAACACCGCGGTGCGCTGGCTGGGCGCCAGCAAGGGCAGGCCCACCGTGACGTCGGTGAAGCCGCCGCTGCCCTCATTGCGCAGCAACCTGCTGCCGAACGCCGACACCACGAACAGGTCCAGATCGCCATCGCGGTCGTAGTCCCCCCAGGCGACTTCGTTCGCCATCGGGAACTGGAGACCGGGCAGAATCGCGGGCAGGAACTGCGGCGTCTGGGCGTGGACGGCCGCAGCACAGCCGAGGAGGGCTAGGCGCAACATCGCCCGCCATGCTAACCACGGTCGCCGCGGCTGGCAGCCCCCTCAGCGCGACCGCCCCGCGGCGCGCAGCGCCAGCAGGCGCGCGCGCATGGCGGCAGCGCGTTCCGGCTCGGCCTTGGCCAGATCCTTGGTCTCCCCTGGATCGGCGGCCAGGTCGTAGAGCTGGTCCTCGGGCGCATTGCCGAGTTCGATCTTGGTCGCGGCATCGAAGCGCGCCCCCTGGCTCGCCAGCACGAACTTCCACTGGCCGATGCGCAACGCCAGCGAACCCGCCTGTTCGACCAGATGGTCCCGCCCCACGGTGTCGGCCCCGAGCAGCGCCCCCAGCTGGTCGAGACTGTCGGGCGCCGCGCCCTCGGGCAACGACACCCCCACCAGCTTGGCCAGGCTGTGCAGCAGATCGACCTGCCCGACCAACGCGGCCGAACTGCCCACCGACACCCGACCCGGCCAGCGCACCACGAACGGCACCCGCGTGCCACCCTCGAACGCGCTGTACTTGCCGCCGCGCCACGGCCCCGCGGGCCGATGCGCGCCGAGCCGCTCTTCCGCCGCATCCCGATAGCCGTCGTTCACGACCGGGCCATTGTCGCTGGTGAGGATCACCAGGGTGTCGGCGGTGAGCTCCAGCGTCTCCAGTTCGTCGAGCAACCGGCCCACACACGCGTCGAACTGCACGATCGCGTCGCCGCGCGGGCCGAGGTCCGTCTTGCCGACGAACCGCGGATGCGGCGCACGCGGCACGTGGATGTCGTGGGTCGAGAAGAACAGGAACGTGCGCTCCCGCCGGTGCTGCCGCAGGAACTGCACGGCGCGCTCGGTGAAGCAATCGGCCATGTCTTCGTCGACCCAGCGCGCGCTGCGGCCGCCGGTCATGTAGCCGATGCGGCTGATGCCGTTCACGATCGTCTGGTCGTGGCCGAACGCCCACCGCATCCGCAACCGTTCGGGTTGCTCTGCACCGGTCGGCTCGTCGCCGAGCCGTTCGCGGTAGGAGACTCGGATCGGATCGGCCGGATCGAGCCCGCGCACGTTGTGGTCCGCGACGTAGACACAGGGCACGCGATCGCCGGTCGCCGGCAGCAACAGGCACTCGTCGAAGCCGACTTCGAGCGGTCCGGGCGCGATCCTGCCGTTCCAATCGAGGCCGCCGGTGCCGAGGCCAAGGTGCCATTTGCCGACCACCGCCGTGCGGTAGCCGGCACCCTGCAGCACCGACGCCAAGGTGGTTCGCCCCGGCGTCACGATCAGCCGAGCATCGCCCGGCAACACGCCGGTGCCTTTCTGCCGAAACGCGTACTCTCCGGTCAGCAACGCGTACCGCGACGGCGTGCAGGTCGCCGCCGCGGAGTGCGCGTCGGTGCAACGCAGGCCACCGGCCGCCAGACGATCGAGGTTCGGCGTCGCCACCGCGGTGGCCCCGTAGCAGGCGACGTCGCCATGGCCGAGATCGTCGGCGTAGATCAGCACGATGTGCTGCGGCGGCTTGGGCAGCGGCGCTGGCTGCTGCGCCATGGCGAACCCGAAGTTCGCCAGCGCGATCAGACGCAGGACCGGAACGGTGAACACACTGCGGAGCATGGGCGAACCTCGGCTACGGCGCCCGCGATCCTGGCCGCAGTGCCGATCCTCGTCCACCGGCACCCTGCGTTTCTCGGGACTCGGCGCCACTCAGGGCAACGCCCCCGGCCCCTGCCGCTCTGGCGGCGCCAGCCACACCGCATACCCACACAGCAACACCACCGCGAGCATCGCCAGCATCACCCTGGCCTCGAGCAGCCACCGCGCTGGCGTGAGGGACGTGGCACCGAACAACTGTTCGAAGCGCACCAGATTGGCCCGGTGCAGCAACCCGTCGCCGCGCGCCGCGCGCCCGATCGCGCCCTGCTGCTGCACGTTCCGCCGCAGCGTCGTGTGCAGAGCCTCGAGATCGAGACCCGGCGGCGCACCGCAGCGCGCCAGCAGGTCCAGAGCCCGGAACGCCGCTGCCGCGTTGTCGCCGTACTGTTCGTTCGGGAAGTCGGTGAAACCGCCGGCACCGCGCTGGCCTTTGGCAACCTGATGCTTCAACAGCAGGCGGTGGGCTGCTGCGACCAGTTCGGCCGTCGGTTCGGGTGCGTCGAGCAACTCACGCCAACGCAGGGCGAGCCACGCGTCGACCAGCGGCATGCCAGCGGCCGCAGGATCCAGCCGATTCGGCCACAACGTGTCGACTCGCTGCAGCCAATGGGCGCGCTGCGCCGCATCGCCGGGTCGCGTGGCCAGCAGAGCCGGCAGCTCCCAGAATCCATAGTCGGGCGAGTACAACTGCCCCTGCCGATCCCAGCTGGACAGCTTCGCAGCAGCTTTGCGCAGACCGACGAGATCCTGCCAGGCCGAGCGGTCGAGGCAGCCGATCCGAACGGCAGCACTGAGCACTTGCGGATGCAGATCGACACCATCGGCGAGCCACCCGCGCAGGTCGTCGCGGAGGCCAGCCCCCACGTCCACCGCAGTGCCCTGCGCGCGCAGCGCCTCGACCGCCGACGCGAGCGCATGCCAGTCGATCAACTCCCCCGCGGCCGGCCGCGCTGCCGCGACGTCGGCCGCAACTGCAGCTAGACTGTCGCGGCGCAGGGTCGTCGACGGTGGCAGCAGCGCGATCAGGAGCGCCACGTAGCCCAGACCCAACCAGCGCCGCGGCGCTGCGACGAACGGCAACAAGGCCACGACACCGAGGAGCAGCGTCCACACCACCCCCGCCCCCTCCCACGGCTCTTGGCCCGCCAACCCGCCGAAGAACGTCCAGCACATGCTGATCTGGAACAGCGTCTCCAGCAGCGACACCGCGAAGCCCGCGACGTGGTCGCGCCGCGTGCCCCCGTGGCGCGCCAGCAGGCGGACCTGCACCACGAACGCCACCATGGCCATCAGGACCAGGCCGACCAACAAGTCGGCGAGCGGCACGCGATACCAGATGCCGACCACCAGCAGCAACGGCAGCGGCAGGGTCGCCAAGAACAAGCCCACTCGAGAACGGACCGACGGCTGGCCCATGGCAACCGCAGCCCCGCGCAGATCGCGCCGCAGTTCGCGCGCCGCCCCCAAGCCACCCAGCAGAGACCCCGCGAGCAGCAGGGCGGGCCAGGACAGCCACGTGAGCAGCGACTTGGCCCCCAGCCAAGCAGCGCCATCGGGGAGCGCCGAAGCGGCAGCGCGCGCGACCCGAGTCTGCGGTTCGTGCGCCGCAGACGTTCCGCCCTCGGCCACCGCGGCCGTACGGGCGCGGATGCGCGCCGTCACCCCGACAGCGAACCGACCGGCATCCGGCCGGCGCCCGGCGAACAGCTGCTGCAGATCACGATCCTGCTGCAGAAGGTCCGGCGCTTCTCCTTGCGGCTTCATCGGCCACCTCCCGTCGGCACCAACCGCGCCACCCGCTCGCGCAGCGCGATCCGCGCCTGGTAGAGCCGGCCCTCGACCGCTTTGCGGGAGATGCCGAGCAGTGCCGCCAGCGGTCCGGCCGGAGTGCTCTCCAGGTAGTGCATGCGCAGGATCTCCTGGTGCTCCACACGCAACTGGGCGAACGCCGCGCGCAGCCGTTCGTGTTGTTCTCCGGGTTCGGCGGGCGTCGGAGCCACCGGCTCGGCGTCGAGCCGTGCGGGTGCTTTGCGTTGCGCTCGGCGATCCGCGGCCAGGAGGTGGAACGCGATGCCGCGCAGCCACGGACCGACGGCGTTCGGCGCACTGCGGTCGCCGACGAAGCGGTCGCGGCCGAGCCAGGCTTCGGCAAAGGTGTCCATGGCCAACTCCTCGGCACGCGCCCAGGTGGCACCCCACGAGGCGATCAGTCCGACCAGAGGACCGCGGAACGTCGCGATCCAGTGGTCGAGTTCGGGGTCGTTGGGGCTCGGCGCGTGCACTGTGGGGGATTGTCCGGAACAGGCGCCGACCCTCAGGAAATCGGTGAAATCGCCGGACGCAGCAGGCTCCGGCAGTCTGACGGCGCCAAGACCAAGGCCGGCGCCTACTTGCGGTAGACGTCGTAGAAGCTCTCCAACGCCCGCCGCCACTTCGCGAGGTCCGCCTGGAAGCGGGCGAACTCCTTGCCGTCGACCAGGCGGCAGGAATCGACCCGATACCCCTGCTTCTCGCCGGTCAGGTCGATCAGGACGTGCACTTGGCGCTGGTCCGGACCCAGACGATACGTGCCGCCAAGTCGGACTCTGGACCAGAGCTTCGGGTGCAGCGGCTCGTCGTAGTCACCACCCGGGGCAGAGCGAACTCGGCGGTGCGCATCAGATCGACGAAGGCAGGCAGTGCTTCCCAGTCACGAACCGCGCGGCCGATGATGTGGGTGAGGTAGGGCGCGAAATCGATGTGGAACGGCAATGCCGGACACGTATAGCGCCGCGACGTCTCGGCGAGGTCTTCGCGCCAGCCCATTTCGATGGTGACATACGCATCGACCTTGTCCGGATCGACCGCCGGCACGGCCGGCAACGTGGCCTCGTCCTTCGGCAGATGCGACAGGATGCTCTGCAACACGAAGTCGAGCCCATCGCGGATGTCCAGGTCCCTCTGGTCCCAGACCGTCTCACCCTTCCACACGCTCTTGCCACTGAGATCCAGGATCTCGAGAGCCAGCACGTGGCGGAAGAAGTCTTCGTTCCTGGCGGTGGAGACGGTGGCGGGCGGTGCCGCAGCCGCCGAGACCGCTGCGGCGGCCATCACCCCGAGCGCCCAGGAGTCGTAGTGGAATCGATACACCGGCATGCTCCCGCCACCGAACGTCACGAGCCGTGAGACGCTCTGGAACTGGCGTTCGGTGCGGTAGTGCAGTGCCACGACGAACTCAGGCCGGTCGTCGCTCACGACGAAGCCACGGCGCGCGAGCAGTTCGGCTGCCTGTGCCGCGAGCTGGCTCTGCAACAGACCTTCGTCGCCGACCAGGGGCTGGGTGGCGCCCGTCGCAGTCACCTGGATCCTGCTGCGCACCGGAATCGCCGCCTCGGCGGCGAGCACGCGCGACCATGGGCGGGCAACGAGCACTTCGGGGACGGTCGAACAGCCGGCAGCGGCAAGGCCGAGCAGCAGTGGCCAGCCACGGCGCACGGCACCGGGGAGCTGTGGCCGCGTGTTTCGAGCGTGGGGGTGCATGACCGCATGGTCGGAGGCACACCAGCCAATGGCAATGCCCTTGCTGCGGTGCGTAGTGCCGAAGTACGCGCTTCAGCAGCGCGGAGCGTTCGCCGGCTGCGAAGCGCGCCGCGCGAACCACCAGGGCCACAGCGCAAAGCACAGAAGCGCCGAGTAGTAGACCGGCCCGGCCACCGGATCGCGGTCGAACAGCACCTGCAGCGGCCCGCGACCGGTCAGCCAGACCCCGAGCAGCACTTCCGCGGTGAGCAGGCACAGCAAGGCGAGGCCCCCGACGGCGAGCTGCTGCCGCGGGCCGAGGTCCCGGGTGCGGCGCACCCGAAACGCCGCGAGCCACGCGCTGCCGAGCACCATGAACGGCAGTTCGATCAGTTCGGCCGTGCGCACCCCGAGGTGCGGGACCAACAGAGGCACGCGCAAGCTGCCGAGCGCGAAGCCCAGGGCGAAGACGAGGGCGAAGTAGGTGAGGGCGGCGCGCAGGATGCGGGGTGGCATGGCGGAGGGAGCGATCAGCCCCAGCCCGCGCCAACGCGGGCCGGGCTCGAACCCTACTTGCGCTTGCCGCGCCCGGCCTTCGCCTTGCCCTTGGCGGCCGGCTTCGCCGCGGCCTTGGCCGCGGGCTTGCTCTTCGCCTTCGCCTTCGCCTTCGCCTTCGCCGCGCCGCCACCGGACTTGCCGCCGCGGGCGCGCACCAGGTGCTCCTCGAGCACCATCGCCACGCACGCCGTGAGCCGCTTGCCCATCGGCAGGTGCAGGAACTCGTTCGGCCCGTGCGCGTTGCTCTGCGGCCCGAGCACCCCGGTGATCATGAACTGCGCGTCGGGGAACTTCTCGCCGAGCATGCCCATGAACGGGATCGTGCCGCCTTCGCCCATGTAGACGCACGGCTTGCCGAACAGCGTGTGCGAAGCCTTGGCGCAGGCCGTCTCCAGCCACGACGCCAGGGGCGGCGCGTCCCAGCCGCAGCTCGCCTTCTCGGAGGAGAACGTGACCTTGGCGCCGTGCAGCGGCTTCTCGGTCATCACCTTCTTCAGCAGTGCCAGGCACTCGTCCGCATCCGCGCGCGGCGGAATGCGCAGCGACAGCTTCGCCGTGGTGTAGGGCCGCAGCACGTTGCCGGCGCTGGCGGTCGCAGGCACGCCGTCGATGCCGATCAGCTCGACGTAGGGCCGCCAGGTGCGGTTCAGCACCATCTCGGTGCGGTCCTTGGCCATCGGCTTGGTGCCGGGCGCCCACGGGAAACGCTTCCACAGGCCGTCGCCGAGCACCTTGGCGCAGACCGCGGCCTGCTGCTGGCGCTGCTTCGGGATCGGCACGTGGAAGCCCTTCGGCAGGATCTTGCCGGTGGCGCTGTCTTCGAGCCGTTCCATCAGGTCACGGAACACGCGGAAACTGCTGGGCACGATGCCGCTGCCATCGCCGCTGTGCACGCCTTCGGTGAGCACGTCGATGCGGATGTCGCCGCCGACCAGACCGCGCAGCGACGTGGTGCACCAGAGCTGGTCGTAGTTGCCGCAGCCCGAATCGAGGCAGACGACGAGGCTCGGCGTGCCGATGCGCTGCTTCAGCGCATCGATGTAATGAGGCAGGTCGTAGCTGCCGCTCTCTTCGCAGCCCTCGATGATCACCACGCAGCGCGCGTGTTTGCCGCCCGCTTCGCGCAGCGCGCGGATCGCGGTGAGGGACGCGTAGGCCGCATAGCCGTCGTCGGCACCGCCGCGGCCGTAGAGCTTGTCGTCCTTCAGCACCGGCGTCCACGGCCCGAGCCCCTCGAACCAGCCGGTCATCTCGGGCTGCTTGTCGAGGTGGCCGTAGAGCAGCACGCAATCGTCGCCCTCGCCTGGGATCTCCATGTAGATCAGCGGCGTGCGCCCTTCGAGCTGCATCACCTCGACGGTGAGCCCTTCGATCGGCTGCGCTTTGCACCAGCCGGCGATCAGATCGACCGCGCGCTGCATGTGCCCGGCGGTCTGCCAGTCCTTGTCGAAGGCCGGCGATTTGTTGGGAATGCGGATGTAGTCGACCAGCTGCGGGACGATGTCCTGTTCCCACGCGGTGTCGACGAACGAACGGAGCTTGGCGGAATCCATGGCGGTCCGCCGATGCGAACCGACCGCGGGCCGGGGCTCAAGAGAATGCGCGCCTTTCGTGGCGTCGCCAGAGTGCGGAGCATGCGCCCTTCGGCCACTGCCTGGGCGCGGTCCGCGCCGGGAGGGGCGGCAGCGGCCTGAGGCCGCGGCAGGGCGGGCGGGCGGCCGCTGGCCAGGCGTCAGGCCCCCCGCCTGGCACCCGGGCGGCCAACGCCACCCGGGGCCCGTCAGCCGCTCACTTGCCGGTGAGTTCCTTCACCAGATCCGACTCGCCATACACCTTGTCCATCGCCTCGAGCATGCCACCGGTGTGCACGCCGACGCAGCGGTTGACGCGCTCGTCGAACCAGTAGTTGCCGGGCAGCGACTCGATGTTGCCGTCGAACACGAGACCGACGACTTCGGCGTTGCGGTTCAGGATCGGGCTGCCGGAGTTGCCGCCGATGATGTCGCAGGTGCTGACGAAGTTGAACGGCGTGTTCAGGTCCAGCTTGCCCTTGGCGTCGAGCCAGCGCTTCGGCAGGTCGAAGGGGTGCGCGTTGTCGAACGCGGCATTGCGCTCGAAGAGCCCGTGGAAGGTCGTCTTCGGCGGCACCATGGTGGTGCCGGCCTCATAGCCCTTCACGGTGCCGAACGCGAGGCGCAGCGTGAACGTCGCGTCGGGATACATCGCCGTGCCATAGACCTCGAAGCGGGCCTTGTTGATGGTCGACTTGGCAGCGGCGCAGACGCGGCCCTGCACTTCCTGCATCGCCGGCATCAGGCGCTGCAGGTTGACGTTGCCGGTGCCACCGTACTTGTCGCTCAGCTTCTTCATCTCGGCGGCGATGAACTCGAACGCCTCCTTGACCTCGGCCTTGCCCGACTTCTCGATCAGCTCCTCGTCGCGGGCCTTCATCTTGGCCATCATCTCGGCGTCGCGCAGACCCGCCAGGTGGCCGCTGTAGGCCTTCAGGCTGTTCATGGTGCCGAAGTACTGGTCGCGCAGGCGGAACGCGACCTTGGGGTCGGCGTCCATGCGCTTCTTCATCTGCTCGCAGCGCTGCTGCAGCAGGCGCACGATGGCCGGCACCGACAGGTCGCGGTGCACTTCCATCTCGGCGTGGGTCAGCGAACGCTCGGTGCTGCCCGGGTGGCCGGACACGAACACCAGCTCGTCGGTGGCCGCACCCTTGGCGTTCCACTGGAAGTAGGCCTTCGAGCTGTCGATCGGCTTGCCGTCCTCGTAGACGCGGAAGAACGCGCAATCGAGGTCGAAGCGCGGGTAGGTGAAGTTGTCCGGATCACCGCCGAAGAACGCCACCTGCTTCTCCGGGGCGAACACCACGCGCACGTCGTCGAAGACGTGGTAGACGTGGATGCGGAACTGATTGCCGTCGTAGAGCTCGACCGGGTCGGCCTTGATGTGCTTCTGCTTGTCGGAGAGCGACTCACAGCGCTCTTCGAGCTTCTTGCGCCACTCGTTGCCCTCGGGCGTCTTGTCCTCGGCCTTCCAGGCCAACACTTCGGCGGTGACGTCCTGGATCTCGATCAGCTGGCGCAGGGTCAGGTCGGTGCCCTTCACTTCGCTGCCATAGGCCTTCGAGCTGAAGCCGTCGGCGACCCAGTCCTTCTCCGGGGTGGAGATCTTCTGCAACGTGGTCAGGGCCACGTGGTGGTTGGTCATCACCAGACCGTTCGGCGAGACGAACGAGCCGGAGCCACCGGTGTCGAAGCGCACCGAACCCAGGCGCACGTGGTCGAGCCATTCCTTGGTCGGCTCGAAGTTGTACTTCTCCTTGAGGACCTGCAGCGGCAGGCCGTCGAACGGCCACATGCCCTCGTCGGGGTGGCGGCTCGAGTGCGGAAGGACGGTGCTGAACGCAACCGCAGCTGCGATCAGCTTGGTGAGGGAAACGAATTGCATCGTGTGGATCCTGGTCTTGGGCCCGCCGGACGGCGGAACGCGGGCGAACAGGATACGGTTGGCGCGGCCGCCGTGCAGCCGAGAACCGGGGATCGCGGTTGCAGTGCGGTGCGGCGATTCTCCCGATCCAGCCGCCAGCCCGGTACGGTGCGGCGGGTGTCGGATTGCGGTCCAGGCGGTTTGCGCTCAGGAACCGGGCGGTTCGGCAGGCGGCCGCTGCGCCGCCTGCAGCGCGCGCAGCTCGTGCAGGGTGCGCTGCGCCGAGACTTCGATCAACTGCAGCGCCTGTTGGTGGGCGGCGAGGCTCCCGTCGAGGCGCGCAACTTCGACTTGCAGCTGGATGGTGCCGAGCAGGTTGGCGACGCGGTGCGCGAGATCGTCGAACGGCGAGCGGGTCATGGCGCGAGGCCACCTGGCGGTGGTGCAGCGAAGAACTCGATGGTGGCTGGGTCCATGCCGAGGGTTCTGTCAGAACACCACGAAGTCACGGAACCGCCCGCGCCCGCCAGAGGCGAACAACACGAGGCGCGGCTCCGGCGCATTGGCCGGCACCGCCAGGGTCCGGCTCGCCAGCTGCCGCGTCTTGTCACAGCCGCACTGCACCACCACTTCGCCGAGCCGGCGCTTCACCGACACATAGCCGAGCCGCCCTTCGTCCTGTTCGTCCTGCCACTGCAGTTTGCTGGGCTGGGTGGCGGCGACTGGGCGCCAAGCGCCGTCCACGGCTTCGACCTCGGTGACCTCACTGGTCCAATCCACGCCGCCGAGTCCCGAACGCGCACAGGTGACCGAAATGCCGCGATCGCCCACTTCGAGGCGCAACCCCACCGTGCCGAATTCGGGGGTGTTGTGGCGCGCGGATTCGAGCCAGCCCAGCACTTGCCAATAGGCCTCGTCGCCGAGCCCCAGCATCGCCGTGTGGGGCGTGCCGGCGGCCGTGCAGGACACGGTGCCGTCCTCCGTGCTCTGCACCCACGCGACCGGATCGTCGCACAGCCACGCCGAGCCCTGCTCCTTGAAGCCGGTCATCAGCCGCCGCGGCGCATACGCGTCGATCGTCACCGTCCTGCGCTGCACCACCGGTGGGTTCTTGCTGTCGGTGACTGCAACTTCGATGGTGAACTCCTCGTTCGGCAGGCCGTCGAGCAAGCGCACTTCGGTGGTGGCTGCGTCGGCCGGCGCGAACGCCACGAACCGGCTCTGCGGCGAACTCCAGCGGTAGGTCAGCGCGTCCTGTTCGGTGTCGGTGGCGCGCACGGCGAACGCACCGACCTTCTGCAGCGGCAGCTTCTCGGGACCGTCGAGGCCGAGGATCGCCGGCGACTGGTTGGCCGGCGTGTTGGCGGGCGTGGGCGTTTCCGGCGCGGGTGGCCCCGCCACGACGGGCGGGGTCACCGGCGCGGGAGAGGTCTGCTGGGTCCACCACCAGCCAGCGCCCGCGGCCACCAGCAACAACCCTGCGCCGAGCCACAGCAGCCCACGCTGTCCCGACGCCGCCGCGGACCGCGCCTGCGCGGGTGCTGCGGCAGGCGACTCGGCGAACGGCGGCGGCGCATTCGCCGCGGGCGTGCCCCCGGCGGCCAGGAAATCCAGCTCGGCGGTGCGCAGGAGCCCAGGGCCGGTCTTGCCGGCACCCGCGGGCATCGTCGCCTGCTGCGGTGCGGTGCCGCGCGGTGCCGTGCTGCGCAGGCCCGGCTCTTCGGTGGCAGGAGTGGTTTCGAGCAGCGCGTCGAGCGCCGTCACCAGCGCCACATAGCTCTCGGGGCGCGCATTGCGGTCGGCGGCGAGCAATTGCTGGACGAAGAGGCCCAGTTCGGCGGACAGTTCGGGGCGCAGCGCCCGCGGGTTGGGACCGAGCGGCTGGCGCTTGGCCACCACCAGGTCCCCGAGTTTGGTGCCGGGGAAGGCCGCGCGCGCGGTGAGCATCTCGAACAGCACGCAGCCGAGCCCGTAGATGTCGGTGCGGAAGTCGACGTGGTCGGGATCGTCGAACTGTTCGGGCGACATGGTCGCCGGCGTGCCCATCACCGATCCCGGCGAGGTCAGGGCCAGATCGGCGTTCTCCGAAGTGAGCCGCGCCAGACCCAGGTCGACGAGTTTCGGCACGAACGGGCAGCCGAAGTCGAGCTGCGCCGAGCTGCTGCTCTCCAGGAGGATGTTCTCGGCCTTGATGTCGCGGTGGATCACTTCCTGTTCGTGCGCGTGGCCGAGCGCCTGCGCCAGCGCGCGCGCGATGCGCAAGGCAGCATGCGCCGGCAGAGGGCCATGCTCGGCGAGCCAGCTCTTCAGATTGGGGCCCTCGACGAATTCCATGACCAGATACGACTGGCCGTCGTCGGTGGTGCCGGCGTCGAAGCAGGCGACGATGTTCGGGTGTTTGATGCCGGCGAGCAGTTTGGCTTCGCGGCGGAACCGCGCAGCGAACTGCTCGCCGTGCAGTTCGCGGGCCAGGAACTTCACCGCGACCCGGCGGTCGAGGTAGTCCTGTCGACCGTGGTAGACGACCCCCATCCCACCGCGGGCGAGTTCGCCGAGCAGTGTGATGCCGGGGATGCGCTGGGCGCCGTCGGCGCCGCCGCTCGTCCCGGTGGGTGCTGGGGCGGGCCGGGTGACGCCAGCCGGAGCCGTGGCATTGGGCTCGCTGGGCCTTCGGGAAGAGGCGGCCGGGAGCGTGCGATCGAGGGGTGGCTTGGAGCCGGGGCGGGTGAACCGACCCGCCGGGATCGTACGCTCTTCGATCGGCCGATCGTCGTCGTCGCGTGGTGGCAGGGCGCTCATTGACGCATTCCCTCGATCAATTCGATGAGTTTCTTGGCGGCGGGGCGGTCGGCGCGGTGTTCGCCGACGAACGCGTATTGCACCGTGCCTTCTTTGTCGAGCAGGAACGTCGAGGGATAGGCGAGCTCGCCGGCGATGCCCAGCTTCTGCACGAATTCGAGATCGGGATCGTAGAAGACCCGATATGGCGGCGCCCCCTTGCCGAAGGTCAGCGCATAGGCCTTCTCGAACGATTCCTCGTTCTCCCGCGGCCCGGGATAGACGACGACGACTTCGATGCCGAGCGAATCGAGGCGATCGCGGCATTGTGCGAGCGCTTCGGTCTGGGCGATGCAGTAGACACAGACTTCGCCGACGAAGCCGCGCAGCACCACCACGATCACGTGCTTCTTGCCGCGATATTGGCGGATGTCGAGTTCGGTGCCGTCGACGCCTTGGAACACTTCCATGGGCAGCGGCTTGCCCTCGAGTTCACTGCGGCGCCCCGGACCGGTGGTCTTGGTCTCGGTCCCTGCGGGGCCGTATTTGCGACGCGAACGGCGAGTCTCGCTCTGGCCCTCGAGGTAATTGAGGACATAACTGTCGAGCTCCTCGCGCTGCAGGACCGTGAGATCCGGCTGAGCCGGTGCCGGAATGCGGTCCGGCGCCGCTTCGAGT
>ERZ1066126.271-NODE-271-length-16962-cov-8.096528_pt1 | contig 16962 bp, 15 predicted proteins | sample MGYA00382773_ERZ1066126 | MGnify/ENA primary metagenome ERZ1066126 (study PRJEB33369, sample SAMEA5778356) | biofilm metagenome | biome: Industrial cooling water; feature: Water cooling tower basin; material: Biofilm | place: United Arab Emirates | collected... | reverse complement strand
CTCGGGGTTGGGGAACAGGGGATCCGATTATCGATGATACGTGGGTAGGGGATCCTAAATATGATCCGTATATTACATGTTCGACTATGAATATGTCGAATATCGGCGCTACAGTTGAAGGCGATGTTTCTTCACAGAAGTTCGGAATGGTAAAGATTGACGATATCGAAGAGAATTACGTAGAGATTTCTTTGAAATTACGAGGAGCAGATCGAGCTGTGGCCGTTAGAGAAGGATTATTTTGTAGATCTTGTGGAAAGAAAGTAAAAGTCGGAGATAATTATTGTTTTAGTTGTGGGAGTAAATTATAATTTAGTAAAATCGAATGGATATAATGAATTATAAATTATATTTTCATTATTTTTTGTATAATTATCTGATTTCATATTTTTCGCAATATAAAATTCGATGTTCATTTTGTCGAATAATTCTCTTAATCCTTGAGAAAATGGTTCGTTAATAGGATGATCGACCATATGAACATTTAATTTTACGTTATTATTTTTTAGATAATCGATTCCTTCGATAAATTTATAGAGATTGAATATTTTTCCTCCTGGGTGACAGGAAATCGATATATAAAGTTTATTTTTGATTGGATATTGTTCGATAATTTTTTTTATTTTTGAATTTTGTGGAAGAGAAGTGTAGAGTCTGATATGGGATACGTTTAGATTCGATAGAGTTAGTTTTAGGATATTTTCGAAGTTATTGTCTAATAATGGTTCACCGCCTGTAAAAAGAATTCTGTATTTGTGATTTTGGTATAATTCATTTAATTGTTTAAAAAGAAGTAATAGTCCTGGGATATAAATTTCCCAGGATTTTTTCTTTTCTGTCGTAATATGAAAACAAAACGGGCAATCTTGTGGGCAGTAATTAGAGGTGTATATTACGATTGTAATTTCTTTATTGTTGGAAACTATGTTTGGGTCGGTATTCGACATCGGACATTGTCCGATTTCGCATCCTCCATTGCAATTAATGGAGCATAAGGTGTTTTCTCTTATTTTTAGTTTTTCGTTTTCTAAATCATATAATGTTTGTAAATGATTTTCGATAGGATGACATGGATAGATATTATTGTTTTTGATAACAAACCATTTTATTCCTGCATTACAATACCTTGGTTTACTGAAGTCTATATGATTATTCATATATAATTTATGATTACGTTGTTAACATCTGCGAATAAAAATTTTTCTGATTTTATAAATTTTTCTAAAGAGTTGTATAAAAAATACGATTATAAATTTGAAATTTATGATCTTGGAGGATTGAATATTGGAAAAAAATTTATTGTCGATAATCCATTGTTTCATTCGAAAGGGTATTATTGTGAAATTAAACCAGGATGGAATTCGACAGCTTTGCATAAACCGTCTGTTATTATGGATTGTATAGAAAATACGAATAAAGGAGATATAGTTGTTTATTTAGATTCAGATGCGATCGTGATTAATGAAATCGATGAAATTAATAATTTAGATTTCGATATAGGTATTACGATTCGTAGCCCAAACGAAAACATGTATTGGTACATTAATGCTGGAGTCGTTTTTTTAAGACAAAACGAACGAACAAAAGAGTTCATTCGCTATTGGAAAAATAAAACAAGCGAATTGAATAATGATCAATTAGCATTGAATAATGTAATAAATCCAAATAATATACTTTTAATCAAAGATATGACATATGATTCGTCTGAATTAAATTGTATAATTAAAAATTTGAAAATACGATGTTTTTCTACATGGGAATACAATTTTTATTATTTTGCTAACATCGATATGAATAAATTAGAAAATAACGAATATCCAAATATAAAAATACTTCATTTTAAAACCGATAAGAGAAAATATTTTAATAAATTTGTAAAAAATAATAAAAGTATTTTTTGTTGGATGGACAATTCTAATAGGTTTTTAACATTATAAAACAAGCATATTCATATTTCCAAGAATTCTATTCTTTGTTAGAATTTAATCAAGATAATATATTTGTAATTATCGATAAAATGGATTTAGAGATTTCTTTTGATTCATTTAATAATCATAATTTTATAGCATTTTCTAATAACGATCTTGATAAATTTAAATCAGATAAGAAGTCTAATATTATTAGAAATAATAGATTGAAATATTTTAATAAAAATTATCGATGGATCGAAATTAAAGATATATTAGAATTATTTTTCGATCTTCTTAAGAAGAAGCAGATCGTTAATATTTTAGATATCGGTTGTGGATATGGCGATATTTGTTTTATCTTGAATAAAATAGGTTTTATATGTAAAGGTACATTGATTAAATCTTATAGTGAAGATTTTGCGTATGTTAATCAGATATTACAGAACGATATAGTTTATTTCGATTTATTAAAAGACAATTTTTCCGATTTGGGAAAATATGATGTCGTTATATGTAATAAAGTAATTACGTTAAAATCTTTTACGAATCAAACGTGTTATGTTTTAGATAACTTAAAAAATTTAAGTGACAATCTTATATTAGGTTATCATATGAAAATGTTAAATTATCATAAAGATTTATCGTTCGACGAGTTCAAAATTTTAAAACAAATTAAAGATAAAATATCTTTAGAAAGAATCATCTAAATATCGAATTAATTCTTTTTTCGATAAAAATTGTTTAAGTTCATCATAATTGATGACGATATCTTGGATTTTTCTATTTTCTTGTTTTATTAATTTCGTATTAAGTTCTTCTATATTAAGATTCATAAATTCTTGTAATTTATAAATTTCTTTGTGAATATTTTCATATTCTACGACAAATGTTCTGATATTGTTTTCGTTTAAAAAAATCCAAAAATCTATAAAAAGTTTTTTCATTTTATGATGAAAATCATAAAATTCGTTAAAGTCGATCGATATTCGTTCTGTCGTTACATTATTTTGAAATTTTTTGTTTTTTTCAGCGATTTTTAGTGAAATAAATTGTTTTAAGATATTTTTTCGAAAAAGAAAAATGATTCCAATATTTTTGTTTGATTTTATGAATTGTTGGAAATATTCTTTATCTGGGTATTCACGATGATAGATAAATCCACAATAATTTAATAATGTTTTGTGAATTATCGTCGATTTGTTATTATCATTATTTTGAATCCATCTTGTTGGATTGATTAATGCTTCTCCGGCAAAATTGATTTGTGAATGAGAATTTAAAAGAGATTGTAAAAAATGAGATCCAGATCGTTGATTTGAAAGAATCAAAAACTTATCTTGTATCGAATCTAGATTTCTAAATTTTTTATTTATTTTAAGATTTTCATATTGTTGTATTTTTTCTAAATCTTTTTTTCTATTTCCATGAAAATGAATTATTTTGTTTTTTTTATTAGCGAAATGGCTAAAGATTGTAAAGAAATCTCCTGTTTCCCAAGTTTGGTTATATTCTATCGGTAATATTGTTCCATTTATTTGTCGACAAATATGAGAAAATATTAATTCGTCATAAAACGTAATGTGATTATATTCTTTTTTTTGGTGGTATAATGTTTCAAACAAAGAGAAAATCTTATTGTCGTTTAATAACATGAAACCGGCATTTAATTCTTCTCCTATTTGCGGCCAATTCGTATATGTTCGACGACTTTTATCGAAAGCCATTGCCATAGGACAATCTAATGTTATTAATTCATCGAAATTATTATTAATTATCGCATCGATATCTGATACGATACATTTACCTAAATATTCGTAACATTGTGCTTTCATCCATCCGACTTTGTTTAATACGTCTACCATAAAAGGGGGATCGGAATTTTTAATTATTTGAACTCCGTATTCCCAATCTTTTGGAATCGTAGTATTCGTATCGATCATTAAAATCGGCTCTAATTTAGAATTAGTTTTTTTAAACGTTTTTTGCCATAAAGTTAAAAATGACGATTTGACTTCATGGTGAATTCGCGAACTTGGTAATTTGAAACTATTAAAATAAATTAATGCGATTTTCATTAAAATTTGATTTTTTTAGGAAAAAAGGAAAAAACTAAATCTTTATAATATGATATATCTACATTTGGAATATTATATATCGATTTCGTAGTTTTATCCCATTTTCTAAATGGTATAAGATAATTTTCTACAAATAAAATATCGTCATTCGTCATAATGTTATTATTAGTTAAAATATTCATTTTGATACTGTGATAACGAATTATTTTAGATATTTTATCTGGAACATAATTTTTGAATTTCAAATATGCAAATTCATCATGGTTCCAATTAAAATAACAATTATTTAGTCCGATAGCATCTTTGTTTAAAAGATCATTATCGCAAACTACGTTTTCTGGAAGTTCGCCAAATAATAATAAAATTTTTCCTACGTCATGTAGGATTCCTGCCAATAATATTTCTGGATCTTGGATATTATCTTTTTCCATACCATCAAGAACTTGCAAAGTATGAATCCATTGACTTACTCCATAAAGTTCTCTATCAGTAGGATCTATAACGAGAGATAATTTTTCTACTAAATCCCAAACATATACTTCTCCAACAAGAAGATTGTTGGTATATTTTTTAGTTAAAAAATTAAAATCTTCTATAGTTTGTCGAAAATGTAATTCTTTAATTTTTTTTGCATTCGTATCGAATATATTTTTATTCATGATATTGGATTAACCGTCTTGATTGGTAAAAAATCTTGTTTGCATTTTAGCTTCCATAAAGTGAAATCGTCTAACGAATGTAGATTTGTCTTATATTCTGGAAATTTTTCATATAAATCGATTTCATCGAAAGAAAATTGTGGATTTCCCCACTCGAATTGGCAGATGCAATCATTATAGTTTTTACCAACGATCGTGTTTATTTTGCTATTTTTTTCTTGTTCGCACGCACATAATATCAAACATAATATTAACAATATTGACTTCATAAGCACCTTATAACTATACTATAAAATAGATTATGCAAATTCCTAATAAAAAAAATCAAGCCATAGAATTTATTAAATTCGATCCTAATAATTACGTATATCTCAATTATAATCTTAAAAAAGATCCTGATATATTGTCCCTAATAATAGGGAAAATTCCAAAATGGAAATTTGATCATCATTTCAAGGTTTTAGAACAATTAAAAGTATTTAATTTACATCCTGAATTAATTAATTTCTTTGAAAGAAAGGAATTAGATCCTGTAATACAGGAAAAATATGATGGGCTTCTTTTATTATCGGAAATAAATTTATGACTTATGATCCACAAATTCATGATTATCTTGATTGGCAAGACGATTGGAATAAAATTTCAGAATGGAATGATGGTACAGAAGATGAATTTTTACATAATTCCAATGTTTATCGATGGGGATTTAGAAATAATCAAAATAAATTGATTCTAAATCGTATAGAAGATAAACCGGCCTATATTGAATTATCTCCGACTAATGAAGAAATTCGTTGGTATAAAAATGGAGAATTGTATAGAGATAATGACAAACCTTGTTGTATTAAAAAAAATGGTTTTCGTTATTGGCACAAACGACCCAAAGGATTTCCTATGGAAGTCGGACCAGATGGATATAGGAATTTCAGTATCAATGGATTTCATCCTAAAGAATGGCTTACAGAATCAGTAATTAAATCGATAGAAGCAGATAGAGAATTTGCTAGATTTTATACACGTTGCTCTTTAATTCAATATTTTGCATTATCGAAAGATATACAAAAAATACTTTTAAAAGCCGATCCGACTTTAGTTAGTATAATCAGAAACGTTGATCCGGTATTAAAAGAAGAATATAGTGGACATTATGAATTAGGAGAAATAGGTTTATAGTTTATATTCTTATCCTTGAACTACTAAATATTTAACAGTTTCTAGATTAGCGTTAATTAACTTTTGATTTAAATTCATAGTCCTATAGTCCTAGTTCGCTTAAATCAAACAATCCGCGATATTTATCAATTACATCTTTATTTGTTATACGAGATATAATCGCTGGATTTGCTAAAACCATTGCATCTTGTATTTCAAAATTATCTGCAATTGGAATAATCTTAACAAGATATAGTTTTAGTACTTCAATTCTCGGATCAAACTTAATAGATTTAATTATCGAATCAATCGGCCAATATTGTTTTCCATTTTTATACCACAATTTATATCCGGATTTAGTAATCCATGCTGGACGATCGTTATCTCGGTGTAAGAGATAATTATCTCGCCATTGTCTATCTCCTTCTTTCGTGATAAAATTTGGTTTATCGTTTTTACGATAAGGTTTACCATTTTGATACCATTGTATGGTATTTCCAACTAAAGTTTTTTCGATCGATGCTGGTTTATCATTGTCTCTATGAGTACGATTAAACCAATCTTGCCACACAAAACCATCTTCTGTTTTTTTACGACGATCAAGATCTTCTTCTAGCCATAGAGGAACTTTATCCCAATCATCTTTCCAATTTAGATAGTCATGTTTTAGAGGATCATAATCGTTCATTCGTTTATCTTCTGTATAAAGACTGTAACGACCCATGAAATATCATTATCGATCGCTCCGGTTACATCGATATTTAAAGTCGATCCGGATAAAGAAAAGTCCGCATTCCATCCAGCTTGGTCTTCAAAAATACAATCTACGCAAGTAGATCCAATTTGTCCTGAAGTTAGAGAAGTTAATCCTTTAAAAGCTCCAGAGATTTTATAAGCAGCTCCATCGTTCGTACTGCCAGCAATACCGCCTGTTCTTCTTGCAACTATTCTAGCTTCTATTAAATAAATCGTAGAATCTAATAATTGAATATTATGAATCGTCGTCGTAGTGTCGTCTGTAGTATAAACCTTATTTTGTTCGATACTAAAATCGGGATAATCGTCTGTCGATACCGATGAAAGATAGAACCCAGAGGAACCTAAGTCTTCTTGTAAGATTTCTAATTTAGCATCGAAGTCTGCAACTCCAATACCTAATTTGCCGGCTAAATACGAATTTGCGGTTTGATTAACAGAAATTATGGCAAAAGTTTCTATAGCATTGACATTCGTAGTATCGATATAAATTCCGGTAAATTGATTCGTGGTCGCACCGGAATCTGAAGCTAAATCTTGCGGAACACAATAAAAACCATATACGTTATCGACTTCGATAAATGGCGAATTGATATCAAAAGTAAATCCATAAATATTTTGAATTACATTATTCGAACTAGAAAAATTCTGTATGTAAGTAGAATATCCATAAATATTCGAACCATCTGAACGAATGTAAATTTGAGCATAATTTCCATATACGTCGGTAAATGTCGCTCCAGTATTACCGCCAATATCGATCGCAATTGCTGATTGAAAAGCATAAAGAGTGTCTACATTAGCACCTGTGGACGATTCAAAAATAACATATGAAATATTACCGGCTAAATTCGTGGCGCCCGCTGAACCTGAATATTGAGTCAACGTAAGTTGTCCATTTAGTTGACTAATAGTTGCCGAACTAGTATTCACAGTATTTAAAGAAAATCCAACATGAGATCCTTCGTCGGATTTTTGCGAATCGAATCTTACAAGTAGGCTGTCTAAATCTCCGACGGTTTCTTCTTTAAATACAGAAAAAATATTAGCATCTAAAGTCGTTGCGCCTGTGGTAATCGAAGCGACTTCTCCTAGTTGGAAGAGAGAAGAAGGGTCGGTCGTGTCGATACCATATCGATTATTCGTTTGATCGTAAAATATATCATGAAATTTATATGACAATTTTATAGTACCTCTACAGCATGAATTACCGCATTCCAAGACACAGTATCCGAATCTTCTCCAGTAACTTCTATTTCTAACACATCATCTGTATTATTCACAGATATGGAAATCGTAACAGTCGTAAAATTACTCATATCAAAAGTATTGTCTATACCAGCCGTAAATAACGTAGAGGTTCCACCATCATTCGATATAATAAATCTGCGAACGAAATAACCTTTTTTGCTCGTATCGGTCAAATCTTTGCCTATAATATGTATTTCTAAAGCATAAGTCGTATTTAATCGAATTGGTAATTGATTTGTAGCTGAGGCCGCTCCACCGTCTGTCGTAAGACTTGATGTTCCTGTACTTATAGTTTCAGCCGTTAAAATCGTTTGACTCCATTGCGCTTGTCCAACGGTATTCGTATTAGAATTTGCATGTATTAATTGTCCTCGAAGATTCGAGTATCCGTAATATCCAAAAACTAAGTTGTAAATTCCATTATTTTCGCAACTTTCTCCAGATATTAAAGAATAATGACCTTCTGTGCTCGTATGTGAATCTCCAAATACGTTTACATATTGACAATCATTAAGAGTATGAGAATCTCCAGAAATTAAAAGATTATATCCTAATGGAGTTGGAGTCGTATTTGCAACAACATTATTTCTACCAAAAATCGCTGAAAATTGGACGTTCGTAAGAGTATTATTAAATCCTGTTAATAGAGTGTGTTCACATGATGTAACTGTATTATCTTTACCGCAAATAATAGCATTATATCCTGGAACCGAAACGGCTCCTCCTGTAATCGTGCAATTTTCCGATCCTGCTATAAAATTACATGTTGCAATTGGTGTCGAAGGACCAATTGTGCAAGTATTTGATCCGATAATCGTACTAATGATCGAGGTGTTCGAAATTTCATTCGAATTTCCACCGATAATTATAGATGCTCCGCTAGTTGTACCAATCGTGTTATCTGTACCTGCAAATAATCCTGAATAATCAGCAGCTGCAATTTGAGTATTAGCAGATCTTGAAATTTGTAAATCTACTGCATATTCTCCAATTTGATTTGAAGAGGTAGATGTTTTAATACCACCTGTTCCTTGAGGCACGATAATTAAATCTGAATTCGTAACAACTGGATTGTCTTTAATAATTGCTTGAGCTACGTAAAGTGTTTCTCTTATGTAGAAATCTGAACCGACATAAGATCCGTCTGATGTTCCATCGATATTAATAAAAAACGAATTTGCATTTGTCGAGGAAGGAGTACCTGCATTATAAATTAATGTTCCGTCGTCTACGATTGTAATCGTTGGACCTGTTTCTTCTAAAACTTCGATATAATCGTTATATCCACCAAGAAGATAATTTCTGTAAATTTTATAATAATCCGCTCCAGGAACGATATTCCATTCGATTTCCCAAGCGGTATTTAATCCCGATAAAACTCCGCCTATTTCTGTCGATAAGGGCGTTTCTTCTCCTCTATGATCTACAGCGACAATTTGATATCGAATATCATTTCCTGCGGTGTAAGTTCCGCCAGTAGTTTGAGAAGCTGTTTCTCCGGTTACTGTCGCCATTTTAATGGCCATCGTATATCCGTCGATCAAATGTAGATTTTCTACAGCTGCATCATTTCCGATACCAAGAAAATTACTGATATATGATGGAAAAGTGCTATCTATATAGATAGGCCATAAATTAGTCGGATTTGTACCAGTAATCGTTGCATCGTCATGATAAAATCCATAAAAATTATCGACAGTCGTAGGCCCAGAATTATTATATGAATATGTAATAATTGCGACGGAGTCCAATTGTCCTGAAGCTGTTAAAGTTATCGTACTATGAAATGCTTGAATGGCATTGCCAGTTCCAGTGCCATCGAATTCTATTAAACTCCCATTACCTCGAATTATATTGTTATTTCCTTCAAAATAAGTCGAAGACAAAAACGAGTAGATTACAGATCCATCATTTAAATATTGATATTGATATCCATGTCCTACAGATGTTACTGCTGGCGTCGAATCTTCGTCGATAAAAAACGTACTAACAGGATAAGATAATCCTGTTCCAATTGTCGTGGTTCCTAATGGTGTCGTATTGTTAAAATGTAATTTAGAAGAAGGAGTAGAATTAAAAATTCCGATTTGAGATCCATCGTCGAATATACTGGAATCAGTAATTGTTGTTGCTCCATTGAATTTTGATACAAAATTCGCTGTACCGCTACCTGATATTGTACCAGAAGAAAATTCTACGAAATTGATTTCTTCACTATTTTTATCGAGAATATATGAGCTCATTTTTTTCCTTAAGTTTATATATTATATTCTATGCAACATTTCAATGGACATAATGTATTTATATCGGTTTTCCGAGGCATGTGTGAAAAAATAAATAATCATTCACATCCGTCTTTTTTGTTTTTTTATATTAATCGTGATACGAATGAATTTTCGGTATATGTGGAAATTTTAGATACTGATCATTCGCATGTAATCGAATTAACAGAAAAAGAAATAGAAGCATTCATGAATGAAGGAATGCTTCTAATTAAATCTTCGACCGAAGAAGGGCATTGTCATAGTTTTCTATTTACGCAAGAAGAATTTCAAGATGAAATTATCGATCCTTTTAATCCAATTTGATATAAAGATTCATAAGTGCGTTAACGATTCCAGGTTCTAATTTTAAATCTTGTAAAGTCTTTTCAGATTCTACGATATTTTTAATAGCTTTAATTGTTAAATTATTAAATTCATAAGAGAACTCTTCTTTGTTTTCATTTAAGGCTGAATTGAGTTCGTTAATAATCGGTTGATTAAGAACAAAAATTTCTTGATTTAATTCATTATTGAATTTGTCTAATTTTGCTTTAAGTTCGTCTGATGGAGAATTTTTTTGTAATTGTAATTCTTTAATTAAAGAATTACGTTCTTCGTTTTTATCATTTTGTACTTTTTCAGCATTGATTCTTAATTGTTCATATAGGTCGATAATTTTCGTAAAGGTTTCATTATCTAGCATTTGGTGATAGAGTTTTGTAAGTGCAGCACGATAACCTATAATATTTTGGAATTCAATGATTTTCGATAATGAAAACATTTCAGAAACTGTTAGACTGATTTTCATGTAGATATCTCCTATGCAATGTAAAAATTATCTTCTTGGAATAGACGTTCCACAACATATAAGAGAAGAAATAAAATGCTTTTGCTTACAAAAAATTAATTTCAATTATTTAGATTTGTTTCATTTGAATGAATATCATTTCACGATCGCTTATCTTGGTAAATTAACTCCCGAACAAAAAAATCGAATTGTTTGTTTTATGAAACTTTCGCAATATAAGCCGTTTAAAATTCATATTCAAGGAATGGGATTTCTTCCACCAGGGAAAAATCCAAATAAAATTTGGATTGGGACAGGAAAAGGACGAAATGAAATCAACGAATTTGCGAAATCTATTAGAAAAGATATAGCAAATAAATGCGGAATTATTCCACAAGATAATTTTTTTCCTCATATTACGATAGCAAAAATAAAATCTCCTTCGAACGAATTATTTTCGATTATTAAATCGAATTGGGATTATCCGTTTGGGGCTCATAATGTGACATCTTTTAACCTTTATGAAACAAGTAAGTATGAAATCGAATATAAAAAGAAATTGCAAATTTATTCTTCATTGATTATAGAAAATTAATGAGTAGATATTTTGATGATCGTCATTAAAAATGAAATCAGGAAAAGAAGAAAAAAAATCGAGAAATTTATACAATTTCTTAATGATAATTATGATATTCCCCATATGCTTTCATTATTCGTTCACCAAGAACCATTATTAAAATATGGAAATGGAAATTGTTTTGGAGTTATTACTTGGAATAGTAATAATCCATCTGGTGGAAAAAAAATAATTCACGTAACCAATAATATCGAATGGTTTCGTAGATTCGAAATAGAAATACCAAAAAATATCGCAGATTATGCGATATTACATACGATCGCTCATGAAATTTATCATTATTTTCAGTTAAGAGATAATAAAGAAATTAAGGAAAATTGGGTCGATAATAATGCCCATAAGATTTGTTCAGATTATTTATCTATCGATCTCAAAAATGAATATTTAGATTTAATGGATAAAATTTATATGACGAAAAAAGAATGGCGAAATTATAAATTTAAGACTATTGAAGAATAAATATTTTTATGACTCCTTTTAATTTCAGTATCGTTTCTAATCCAGGAATTTATTCTGGCCCGCCTAATTCGACAAATTTATATTCTAGTTCGAATCAATATTTTTCGGGCGTAGTATCAAATATTAAACTTAAAATCGAACCAGATCCATTATTGACGATTTTAACAGGCGGATTTGGACAATTAGGTAATTTCGAACCTGGGTTTTTAGATGCTGAAATTATTATTGAAAACATATTGCCTAATACGATTATGCTTCCTGTTAAAGGATACGAAGATCTTTCTGATCTTAATGTTCTTAATCGACTTGACACTATTGTTTCATCAGAAATTTCGACACCAATTAGTACTGGACCTGGATTAAACTATTCATTCGAATTGGTCGATGACGTATTAGGTAATAAACTTTATAATACTCATTTTGTAATTTTCGATAATTTTGTCGATTCTACTGATCCAGGCGGGGCTATTCATGACGATATGTTAGAATGGCTTTATGAAGATCTTTATGCACAAACTAAAGATCATATCGTAATTTTTGGAGGATCTCCATTTTTTATAACTAGAGATCGAGACAAACATCTTTTAGACGATACTTCGAAAATAATTTTAAATGACGATAATCGAAGAAAAATTCTTCAAATCATGAAAGAATTTAAAGTTAATTCTTATATTTCTGGTGGTCTATCTACTTATGATTCGTTTATTAATGATGGTATTTGGCACGTTTCTACCGGACATTCCAAAGGACTTGGTGCCGGAACTTTGCTTTCCAATAGTACTTTTCTTAATATTTCATCGAACAATGATACTTTAACATTGACTTCGTGGAGAGACAATTCGAGAAAATTAAATAAAATCATTCCTACGGGAATAAAATATAATCCTAAACAAACATTGACATTGACATCGAATTATTCGAATAATATTACTTTACAACAAGAATATAAGCCAAATTATCATTATGGAAATCAATTTGCGTATATTAAATTTGTTAACACAAGTGGAATTGCTGGAAAAACTATTTTTATTAGAGTCGACGATACTGTTACGACGATGTTATATGGAACAGATTATGAATCTGGAGCCTCGCTTCAAGAAATAAGAAATAATTTTATCGAAGCCGTTAATCGTCATGTTTTTTTATCAAAAGTAATTAACGTATCTGCAAAAAGTAATAATATCGTAATTATTCAAGCTAAACATGGATATAGCATTTCAAATATTCGTACAAATGCGGCATCTACCATTATCGATACTACAGTTTTGACGCGCTATCAAGATGCTTATATCGATGAAAATACCCCTACGAATAATTATGTTTTAAATGCCGATCTTCCAATTGTCGGAACTACTGATGAAGAAAAATCGATTCTACTCAAATATGACCTTACGAATTTAGTTGATCTTAAAGAATATCGAACAATAAATGAATTCGAAATTAATGCTCCAAGAGATGTTCTTATTATGAAAGCTATAGGGGCGGGAGATACATTCGAGACAATTACTTCTGAAAATAATGTTTCAATTTCTCTTCTTCCTAATTCTCCTCAAGTAGGAAACGCTTTTTATTTTGGAAATTCAAGAAATCGATTCGATGTATTGGGAATTCGATGGACTACATTAGGGGTAGGATCTTGGTCTTACGTCTGGGAATATTATGATGGAGATAGTTGGAGTCAATTTACTCCTACTTTAGATGAAACGAACGGATTTAAAAGAGCCTCGGTTAATCAATATCGAAAAATCGAATTTGATAGACCGAACGATTGGACTGTAACAGAAGTTAATTCCGTTAAAGGATTTTGGATACGTCTTAGAATGAGTTCCTACACATCGACGACTACTCTACCCATAGTAGATGCTATTCGAACTAGTAAAAAATTTACAATTAATTCTGCGGCATTAGAAATTGATGTTTCTACGCCATCGTCTGATATTCATCAGGTTTATGCTATTCGTAAAAATTGGAAAGTCAACGAAGTTACTTACGTGAATCAAAACAAGTCGACTGCATGGGAGAAACCGGGATTAAATAGTAAAAACGATATTGAAGTTTCATGGGAACACCAACGAGAGAGATTATTCGGGAACGATTCAGGAAGTTCTGATTTATTTGGTAGAGGTATAGATGTTTATAATAATAAAGCCTTAGTCGGGGCTCCATCGAATGATAATGGCGGAACAGCCGACGGGGCAGTTTATTCGTTTGTGCAAAATGGAGATTTTTGGCCTGAAGACGAAAAAATTTCTCCTCCCTCAATCGAGAACAATGCGAATTTTGGATATGACATATCGATCGATAATAATAGCGCTTTAATAGGAAGTCCATTAAAAGATTTTAGTATGATTTCTGACGTCGGGGCAGTGTATGAATATGAATATTCATCTGGTTGGAATTATTTAAATACTTTGCTTCCTAATGATCCGCAAGCAGGAGTATTATTTGGAACAAGCGTCTCAATTAGCGGCGATACCGCTGTAGTTGGAGCTCCATATGATAGTAGAGATGCTCAATATGCCGGTACGGTGTATGTTTATAAACGAACGGGAAGTACGTGGAATTTAGAAGCGCGAATTGATCCTACGACTGCAATTTCTCGAACTAATATGTTATTTGGTTGGTCGGTCGCATTATCTGAAAATACATTAATCGTCGGTGCTCCTATGGGATTTCCTGACGGATGGACTCCTGCAGGAACTGGTCGTGCATATTTGTTTACGAGAAATTCTGGAATTTGGTCGCAAGTAGCTTCTGGCGGCGAATTAATTGGACCTGGATTTACTGCATCTGATTGGTATTTCGGTTGGAGTGTTGCAATCGAACAGGCTTCAGGATATGCTGTCGTCGGTCAGCATTTTTATAATAATGTAACAGCCGATGGTCGAATTTATGTTTATCGTAGAACTTCGGCGATTCCACCTGCCGTACAAACTTGGACTGGTCCTACGTTTACTGGAACTAGCGCTACTGCCGGAACAAGATTGGGAGAATCTGTAGCTATTAATTCTACAGGAGATAGAATCGTTGCAGGGGCTCCTTATTATTCGACTTTCAGCCCGACGACTTTAAGAAGAGGAAGAATTCATATATATCGACGTGGTGGTACTACATGGTCGAATGATAAAATTATCGATTTTAAAAAAGTCCAAGCTGTTGCTCCGATTCCGCCAAACCAAGGAAATTGGGCAATTACTTCATTTATCATAAAAAATGAAGATTTATTTAGTTTAGCTTATCCGGTTTCAAACATAGGAGATCGTTGGACGATTAGAGTATCATCAGTAAGCTTAGGAAATCCTACTTTTACTATCGAAGTTCAATCGCCTTATCCTGCGGCTCCTACTTTCATCGACACATTTACGCCTCCCGTATTGCCTATAGGTGGTACAGCGTCATATCTTGTTCCAACCACTGGGATTCAGTTCACAATTACAAAAGGTTCTGTACCATTACAAGTTAACGATAAATTTATTTATCAAGTAGTAGGACATACTTTCGCCGAAGATACTGCTGGAGTATCTGTTGGTATATCAGGAAATAAAATTGTCGTCGGAGTACCTAATCGTAAAACATATTCAGGATCTATTCCAGGAACTGGATCAAGAAAAATAGGAAATATATTTTTACTCAAAGATTTATCGTCTGGATCATGGATTTATAATACTATAACAGAACCAAATTTAGAATTGCCTGGATATGCAAATCTTCTTCCAAGTCTTCCACCTAAACCTCCAAATGGAAGTAATATTGGAATTAAAGTGGCTATACAAAATCAATATGTTTTAATTGGTGCTTCTCAAATTGGAAATAGTACTGGATTTACGTATCTTTTGGAAGATGTTTCGGTTGGCCAAGATTTTTCTATAATGATCGCAACAGCAAAATTTCCTCCTAGTATTACGGGAAGTCAAAATGGAACTACCGTACGTTTTGGAGATGCAGTATCTATCGATGGATCTTATTTTATAGTCGGCGCTTTAGGAGAAGATGAAAATTCAGCTGTAGATCAAGGAACAGCTTCGATATATTTTAACGATACGTTTCAACAAAAACTCGCTCCTCCTGCAAGTCCTCAGCCTAATACGCTTTTTGGATGGTGTGTAAGATTAAGAGGAGATACTGCGATTATTGGGGCTCCTGGTATTAATTCTAACACTGGAAGAGTTTATATTTATACAAAAACTACATCGTGGACTTTATCTCAACGATTAAATGCGGATGATCCTGCGACCGGGGATCGTTTCGGATATAGCTTGGATTTCGAGGATAATCATTTAATTATTGGAGCTCCGTATAAGGATACGACACATGCAGATGCTGGAAAAATATATTGTTTTACAAAATCCGGAGGTACTTGGTCTCAAACTGTAAGTATACAGAATCCTAATGCCATTAGTAGCGGAAGATTTGGATATTCTGTTTCGATTAAAAATAATAATTTTGTCGTAGGAGCTCCAGGAAACATCGGCACTGATTCTATAACATCAGGATGCGTTTATGTTTATAATATTACTGGATCATTAATAATACTTGACGATAGAATTTATCCACATGATATTATCAACGCAATGCTATTTGGTTCGAGTGTTAGTATTCATTCTCCTTCTAATATTCCACATTTAATCGTCGGGGCAACATTGAATAATGCGACGACAGAAGAAGGAGCGGTTTATTTATTTAGAAAATTATCATTAGATTGGGAACAGATGAAATCAACTATTTTCCCTAATCATTCACTGTCTTTCGATCAATTTGGTACATCGGTAAAATTCGATAGATCTAACGGAACGAAATTGATAGTAGGCGCTCCAGGAGTTAATGAATCTTTTATTTATGAACGCGGGTTTAATGACGTTATGGCCTACGCGTCGTTCGATACGGAAAAACAAATAATTAATTTTTCTTCATACGGTATTAGTAAATTAAATACTTGGTTGACAAATCCGGAAAATAATTTTGGATTTGTTTTAAGAGGTTACCCGAGTATTAATTCAACAGAAGCAATTATA
>ERZ1066126.265-NODE-265-length-18836-cov-20.935626_pt1 | contig 18836 bp, 19 predicted proteins | sample MGYA00382773_ERZ1066126 | MGnify/ENA primary metagenome ERZ1066126 (study PRJEB33369, sample SAMEA5778356) | biofilm metagenome | biome: Industrial cooling water; feature: Water cooling tower basin; material: Biofilm | place: United Arab Emirates | collected... | reverse complement strand
TCGAAACGCTGCAGGGACTGATGACGCCGGAGCCGAAACAGGGGGCGCTGCTGTGAAGGAACGGCCAATACTGTTTTCTGCAAGCATGGTCCGCGCGATCCTCGACGGCCGGAAGACGCAGACGCGGCGGATCGTGAAGCCGCAACCGGACATTGTCGCCGACGGTGGCCTGGTGGTGGGCGTCTCCACGCCAGAGGACCAGAAATACGGCCGACTTGGTAAGGCGCTGCCGTGTCCCTACGGCAAGCCCGGCGACCGCCTCTGGGTGCGGGAGTCTTGGGCATGGTACGGCTGCGAGTACATCCCGTCGGATGTCGTCTATCGGGCCGACACAGAATCATTGCCCGGGGAGTACGGCCGCTGGCGCCCCTCGATCCACATGCCCCGCTGGGCCTCGCGCATCACGCTGGAGATCACCGAGGTCCGCGTCGAGCGGTTGCACGACATCAGCGACGACGACATCAAGGCCGAAGGAATCTTTGACGACCCTGCGGTGGTGAGCGGCGAGCGTGAGGGCAGCATCCTGACACTCGCCGGGAAGCGAATCGCCTTCGAGGACTTGTGGGAATCGATCAACGGCCCCGACTCGTGGGACGAGAACCCGTGGGTGTGGGTCGTTGGGTTTCGGAGGGTCACGTGATCCTCTCCGACTCCGAGATGCAGCAGCTGACCGGCCGCAAGAGGCCCTCGGCCCAGGTCCGTCAGCTAACCGCACTCGGCATCCCATTCCGGCGCCGCACAGATGGCACAATCGTCGTCCTTGTGAGAGACCTCGAACGTGGGCAGACCCAGGAAAACGGACCGGCATCTCCCACCGTGCGTATACCAGCGCCGCGGACGGTACTACCACGTCGTCGCGGGAGTCTGGCATCCGCTCGGGAGTGATTTACCGACCGCGCTGGCAGAGTACGCCAAGCGCATCCAGCCAGTGCCCCAGCCTTCTGGCAACTGGGCACGCCTGGTCGACGAGGCTATGACCGAGATCGTTGCCAGGGTACGCCCGTCGACCGCCGAGCAATATCGGTTTGCCGCTGACATCCTTCGCGAGGCCTTTACCGAGTTCGAGCCCGCTGCGATCCGCCCCGTTCACGTCAAGGCTCTGCTGCGCGGCATGCGTGACCGGGCCGGTATGGCGAACCGATGCCTGTCCGTGCTTCGCGGCGTGCTGGACTACGCCCTCGACCTGGAGCTGGTCGAGGACAACGCCGCCAGGTCCGTGCAGCGACTTCCGCAACGCCCTCGTGATCGCCTGATCACCTCGGAGGAATACGCAGCAATCTACGCGGCCGCGGTGCCCCGCCTGCAGGTGGCGATGGACTTGTGCTACCTGACCGGCCAACGGATTGGCGATGTCCTGGCAATCCGGCACGAGCACATCCACGCGGATGGCTCAATCGAGTTTCGGCAACAGAAGACGGGGCAGCGGCTTGTCGTCCACAATCCCGAGTTGCCGGCCGTAGTCGCCCGCGCCAGGAGTCTGCGTGGGAAGATCACCTCGGCGTGGCTGCTCCAGGGCAAGCGCGGTCGGCCAGCGGACTACCGGGCGATCCGGGACCAGTGGGACGCCGCATGCGTTCGCGCCGGCGTCAAGGACGCGCACCTGCACGACCTTCGCGCTATGTCGATCACGGCAGCCAAGCGCCAGGGCGAGGACCCGACAGCGCTGGCCGGGCACCGGCACTCTGGCACGACGGTCCGGTACCTGCGAGACCGGTCACCGCTTGAGGTTAACGGCCCGAGTTTTGGACAGGTTGTGGATGTTGGACAGAAGGGGTAACAGAATCAACGCTTTGGGGCACACTCCAGTTATGCAGCATCACTGCGGGAGAGTGCGCGGAACGCGTTGATGCGAGGACGGTTTTCTGTGGCCGCGTCCAATTCAGAATCGCTGGGCGCGGCGAGTTTCGTGTCTATGGAAACCGGTGCCGTTTTCTTGCGTTTTGGACGCAAGTCGAAGCAGCCCCGCCTCGGCCTGCCGCCTGAGCACCAGCCCCGGCAGCCGCCGGCCCCCGCCGAACACCCAGCGGTGCAGCTGCTCCTCCGCCGCCGGCCAGTCGCCCTCGTTCACGCGCCGGCGCAAGGTGGAGGCCTTGTACCGCCCAGCGCCCAGGTTGAAGACGAAGTCCGCGATCGCCGCCAGCTTGTCGTCCTCGCCGGCCAGGATCGGAGACCAGCGCAGGGCCGCCCGGCAGGCTTTCTCCGCGTCCTCGAGGAGCCACACTTCGGCGAGCGCCCTCGTGATCGGGGCCATGCCCATGTGCACTTCCGGGCCAGTGTGGCCATAAGCGATCGTGGCGACGCCCGCCGGACATCTATACGGCTTGAGCCGCAGGCCCTCGAACCGGCGGATCAGGTCGGGGAGCGCGTCGGGGATCATTTCCGACGGAGGGATCGATCCATGAACCAGAAGGCGAAGATCGACGACACGATCGCCTTCTCCTCCGGGCCCCAGAGCTTGAGCAGCGCCTGCAGCCCGGTAGAGCCCTGGTCCACGAGCACGAGGAACTGCGCCGTCAGGGCCGCGGTGTAAAGCACGATGCCCCACCAGAACGTGATGGTCGGTCGCATAAGGCTGGAGATAGCGTCGACCCAGCGAACGCCCGTGACGGTCGCCTGCGCCTTCGTCGCCTCGATCATGGCCTGCAGGTCTGCCAGCGTGATGCGCTCGTCGGCCTGCGTCTCGGCGAGCTTCTGCGAGGCCTCCAGCTTGATCCGGTCGGCTTCGTTGGTCCGGTCCATCATCGCGAGCTCGTGCTTGCGCTCGTCCTTCCGGTCGAGCCACTTGAGCACCTCGGGCGCCATGCGGAAGGCCCCGCCGAACAGGGTCCCGATCAGGGTCTCGATCACAATTCCACCTCCTTGCGTTCCAAGATCTGCACCGTCTCGACCGTTGCCGTCTCGCCCATCAGCTGCACCAGGTTGCGAAGCATCCGGCGCGCTGGCTCGGTGCCGTGCTTGCGCTCGTAGTCCTGGGCCACCTGGACGAGGAAGACGAAGGACCGGACGAAGCCCTCCGTTTCGGCCGTCCCGAACACCTTGTTCCACTCCTCCAGGGCGTCGGCCAGCTCGATGCACGTACACAGATCGTCGGCGTCGTCCAGCGCGATGCGGATGCTGTCCCACGCATTAAGCAACGGCTCGACACTCCCCTCGTCGCCGTCAGGGATCCGCCCAGCGATGCGCGCGAGCGCTTCACGAATCCTTTCGCTGACCATCGGCGCGGGACACCATCCATCCGAGCAGCAGCGCGCAGCCCGCGAGGTTCGCCAGCATCACCACAGTGAACACGAGCGCGGTCACGACCGGGCCTCGGGCGGCGAGCGTGTCGCCGTGAAGAACGCGACGGCCGTCATGCCGCTACTGATGAGTGACGACGCCACGATCAGCAGGACGCCGATCTTCATGCGGGACCACTCGGTCGCCTTGGCTTTCCGCGCCTCCGCTTCCGCCTCCTCGGCCTCGCGGCGCTCCGTCGCGATGACCTTGAGCATGGGCTCGTAATCCTTGATCGAGCGCTCCAGGCACCGGACCGCGACCGCGTTCTTCCGAGACTCGACCGCGACCTCCGTTAGCGTCCGCTCGACGCCGTCGAGTCGATCGATCATCTCGGTCCGCTTGGCGTTGCTCTCCTTCAGCGCTTGCCGCACCTCGCCCAGCAGGATAAGCACCTGCTCCGGGCTTCCGGGCGTCAGGCTGTCATCCGGTCCGGTCATGCCCTGGCCTCCGCTTCCGCCGTGAGCAGCGTCGCTGCCATCACGCGCAGCTCGTCAACGCTGCGCGCCTTGTCCGGCTCCCGCGTGATGTCGCGCAGGCGCTGCTTCTCTGCCGCGATCGGAGCGGCGTCTGCGCCCTGCTCGATTGCCCGCATGAACGCCACGTCCAGCGCCTCGAGGAGCGGCGCGCGCTGCGCTCGCAGGATGTCCTTCGCGACCTCCTTCGCCTTCTCGACGTCTTCGACGATACGGCCCGCGTCCGCCTTCCACGCCGCGCGGAACATGCGGTCCTGCGGGATGTCGTCGATGTCGATGACTTCGTACGGCACGCCCTCCGGGACGCTGCGCTGGGCGACGAACGCGAGGAACTCCTCGTCCGTCTGGTCTCGGTAGACGGCTGGGGACACCTCGACCGTGCGCCGGACCATCTCCGTGCGCGGCGTGTGCGTCACGACGCCGGTCTCCTCGTCGACCTCCTGCGTGTAGGTCGTCTCCTCCTGCTCAAAGGTTTCGAAGACGGCCTCCGAAACGAGGACGCGCTGCCGCGCCTGCGGCGCCGGGTGAGCAACGGACAGCCCGCCTTCGTCGTTCTGAAACGCTATGACTTTTCGCATGAGGATCACCCGAAGAATGCAATGCAGATGTGATTCGTGTCCGGGAAGTTCGGCACGGAATCACTGACGCGGCACCGGTACGCGGTGGTTGTGGGAGTCGTCCCGGTCGGCCCACGGAACGTGATGAACCCCGACCCGGACGTGAAGCCGGCCGTGCCGACGGCGCAATAGTCGGCGCTCGGCAGCGCGGTAGAGAAGTTGATGGTGTAGTCCGCCGCCCCGTTGTCCGTGATGGACGCCACGTTGTACGAGTCGCGAATCATCGACTCGGCAGAGACTGTGCCGTCGAAGTTCACCCAGGCTTTCGCCGTGTTCTTGGCAACCGGATTCCGGCTGGCGGAGAAGGTCATGTCCTCGTTGACGGTGATGCCTCCGGTCGAGCCGAACACCATGCGGCTTGCGTCGTTGTTCGTGCCCAACCCGAGCGGCTGCGCATCCTGGGTGAACACATTCAACGGCCCGCCAGTGTTGGAGTACAGCGCGACCGACCGCCCACCCGCAACCGACTGCACCTGAAGGAAAGCGTCTCCTGCGTTGGAAGTTACCTGCACTCTGGCGTAGGTATTCGCTCCCGCATCGCCGTTCACGATCCGAAGGATTCGGCCGTCGTTCACCTTCGGCGTGTTGCCAACAATGATGGTGCCGTCAGGGTTGATGTCGAATGCTTGTACTCCGCTAGTGCTGGCCGCCCCCGCCGTCTGCCCGACGTACGCCGTGAGCCCGCCATCGCCCCGCCCACGGAGCGCCGCCTGCACGTTGAGGCTGGAGTTCGAGAGCTTCTGCGAGATGCCGGAGGTTGCCTGCGTAGTGTTCAGACGCAGCGCCGCCTCTGCGGCCGCCGCGGTGTTCTGAAACACGAGGAAATCTCCGCCCGACGAGGACTCAAACCCGAGGAGGGCGCGCGCCGCGAGCGCGGTCGCGGCGGACAGAACCGGGGCCATGTAAGGAGAAATCGGGACGCCAGTCGCGCCAGCCGACGCGATCGGCACGCCTAATGCGTCGAATCCAAGCAGAGACAGCGCGCGGTCCTGGGCCGAAGGGAGTTGCACCGCAACCTCCCCGGCTGGCACGCGCATCGCGCGGTCTCCCTTGTACGACACATCCCGCAGCGCCAGCCACGCCCGATCGAAGTCCGCGTCGACCACGACCTCGCGGAAGTCGCCGTTGGTCTGGTAGTCGGTCTCGCGCTTGAGCAGTGTGTCCGAGTAACGCACGACCGTCGTTCCGTTTGCCGGCGCCGACAGAAACGTCACATTGCCGCCGCTCGGGTTGCCCACGCCGGAGACCGTGTAGTCCGTGGCGATGGTCTTCAGTACGCCGTCGACCGTGACCTTGATGTCCTCCTCGTCCAAGATCAGGAACGTATACGGGAAGACGGTCGTCACGCCGTTGCCGGTGCTGCTGTTGAACGGAGTCTGTACCGGTACGGTCATCGCGTTGCCTCGCTCATGTCTAGGGGCGCATCGAACACCCCGCTATTCGGCCGCCACTCTCGGCGGATTTCGTCTGACTGCTGCGAGACGACCTTGCCCACGCGCACCGGCTCGGCGAGGATCGCTCCCGCGGCGCAGTCGAGGTAGTCGTCAGGCTGGTTCGTGGTGATCGGCGACCATTCGCGCATCTGCGTGGACACGGCCTCGACCACGCTCACATGCGCCCAGAGCGTCCCCGACTGAAGCCCGGGCTCAAGGCCCGCCAGGATGCGGCGGTTCTTCTCCCCGGTCGTCGACACCTCGTGCACGTGGCACCGCAGCCGCCGCGCCTTGATCGCCCCGCGCAGGATGTTCGGCACGTGCCCGCCGATGCCGTTGGTCTCGACGTCGACCCGCGCGAGTTGGAACTTCTGCACGAGGTCGCAGACCTGCATCACCGTCCCGCCGATGAGGCGCCCCTTCTCGTCCATCTCCGCGAGTTCGCCCTCCAGGGCGACGGCGCGGTGCCAGTAGAGATTTCCGATCGCATCGGCCAGCACGAGGCACGCCGCGTTGACGTCGGAGTTTTTCTTCCCCGCCGACGGGTCGAGGCGCAGCGTGGCGGAGACGATCTGCGCGCGTCCCAGCCACATCCCCACCGCGTTGTTCGCCAGGACGATGTTCGGCTCGACGTCGTAGGGCACGAGGTTCGCCGGGTCGAGGCGGACCTTGTTGATCGGCCGGGCGTGGAGTTGGTACTGCGAGTCCCATCCGCCGAGCGTGCGGGTTTCCTTGCGGCGGGCGATGAGTTCCTGCCGGGTGAACCGCTCCGGCCAGGCGCAGCCCGCGTAGCAGTCGATGACGGCGGCCGGATCCTCGGCCAGCGTGAGGAGACCGTCCTTGTAGACGTAGTCGACTCCCGGGCGCAGGACCTTCGACGTCTTGCCGATGCCAGCGAAGACGATCTCCGGCTCCCAGCCGAGACGGTGCTCGCGCGCCCCGCCGATCTCGATGCGGTGCTCGTGCTCGAAAAGCGGGATCTTCAGGACGTCAGCGCCCATCGCGATCTGCTCCTCATACAGCGAATCGAAGGTGTGCGGCGTGCCGATGTAGATCGTCCGGGCGCCGGGGACGCGAATGTGAACCTGCTCGCCCAGGCGGTAGCGCAGTTTCTCGCGCAGCTCGGGCGATCCGATGTTGCGCGGGACCTCCACGTCGTCGTTCTGGCACTCGTCAGCGCGCGAGCTGGTGACGTTGGACAGGATGCCGGCGGCCTGCATGTTCGGGTTGCGCTCGTCATCGTTGCCCCGCACTCGCCAGAAGGCCGTTTCGCCCTCCAGATCGGACGGCGTCGCCTGCGCCCACGGATGCCGCGCGAGTACCGCCTTCGTGTCCCGGCTGGTCTTGTACGCGGTGCGGTCCTGGTCGCCTTGGTGCAGGATGCGATAGAGCGGGTTCTGCCAGATGCGCCAGGCGTTGTAGACCGCGAGCAGCGTGCTCTTCGAGAACCCGCGAAACGCCATCAGCACGGCGAGATCTCCGCGGTGCTCTAGCCAGTGCGCCGCACGGACGTGACAGTCCGGGACCTTCCAGCCCTTGAACTCGGCCCACGCGAGATAGAAGGCGAGGAACGAGCATTTCTTAGCCGGCCGCATTCTTGTCGCGTTCTGCGGCGCGCTTCAGCAGCTTCGCCGCCTCGCGCTCGGCGCGCTTGATGTCGTCGTCGATCGCGTCGTCCGCCTTCTCGTGCCCGGGCTCAGGCTCGACGATCTCGGACACGCGCTGGTACAGCGCCGCGCACTTGAGCGCGATCTTCAGGCACCAGTCGCGGTTCCCGCGCTCGGCCATCTCGACCTTCGACGACACGACGTGCGCCTCGCCCGGGGCGTTCCCGCTCCAGTTGTCCGGGTCGGCCTCGTCGAGCACCACGTCGAGCAGCCGATCGCGCAGCCGCTCCACCTTCGTCCGCTGGTCCGGCGTCATGTCTACATGCCCTCCATCATCATCGGCATGGGCACCCCGCCCATCGGGACCGGGTTTTCGAGCGCGTCCATCGCAGCGGCCTCGATCTCCGGCCGGTCGGCCATTAGTTCGATGAGCGCCTCCCGGCGAGCGTCCCGGAATGCTTTCTCGATGAGCCCGGAGCGCTCCGAGTCGCGGCCCTCCGGGATGCCCTGCCAGTCCTTCGAGCGCACGAGCTCGCCGACGTAGCGCTTCGCCAGCCGCCCGGCGGCCTGCCGGTAGTCGTGATACAGCCATCCGGACTTGTCCATCGCCAGGAGGTCGACCTTCGCCTCGACGTTCTTTCCCAGCGGCACGGACACCGCGGAGGTCGGCTTGCTCACGCGGATGCGGTTGCGCAGGAGTTCGGCGGTCTCGTCTTCGGTCTTCGCGGTCGTGATCGCCACGGGAGACAGCGCCCCCGCTTCAAACTTCACCGGCTCGCCCCAGACGTCGAGCTTCGGCGGAACCTGGTCCGACAGCCCGGGCGTGCGGTTCTTAAACTGGTGGATCGTCTGCGTGTAGATGTCGGCCGTGCTCGGGTCTCGGATCGTGTCGTCCCCAGAGCGGCGCAGGAAGTTGACCCATGCGGGCTCGAACGACGCCACCTGGCCGGACGCCCAGCGCGTGACGGTCTTCTCCCGATCGCCGTGCGAGATGACGTCGAGCAGCGAGGACAGGCCCTGCAGGTACGTCTTCGACATGAGCGCATCGGCGAACCCGAGGACGACGGCGCCGGCAACGGCCTCCTTCGAATCCTCCTCCTCGGCGTACTGAAGCGTGTCGACCGCGTCGGCGGCCATGCCGATGATTGCGCCCATCGGGTCGAGCCGGTTGTATCCGTAGTACTTCCCGTCGATGAGCACGGAATAGGGCTGCCAGCCCGCGGCCTTGAGCGCCTCCTTCTCCTGCGGGTTGGACGGCCCGCCGCCCGTGATGCGCCCGGCTGCGGTCTCTCCGGCTACCAGCGCGGCCACCATCGACCCGAGACCCATGCGCGCGAGCGCGAGGTCCCGCTTCGCTCCTCCGGCCGCCACGTCGTCCCGCCAGGTCTTCAGGCTCGGCGCGAGCGGCGTGCGCTCGATGGCGTACTGCGCGATGTTGGTCGGGGTCTTGATGAACGGCAGCACGAACCGCCCGAGCGGCAGGCTCGCGAGCTTCTGCCCAGCCTGGCCGATGCCCTGAATCCAGTTGTCGCCGTGCAGGGTCTCGGAGAAGGTGATGTAGCGTTGGAACGACTCCGTCGCCATGTGCATCTCCTCCGACGGATTGCGGACGAGTTCGTCGACGCGCTGCGCGAACGCCTTGCCGGAAAGCCCCTCCGCCGTTGCCTGGCGGTAGGCCTGCGCCTGGATCTCCATCCGGTAGCCCGCGGCCTTGAAGAACTCGTCTTCAGCGATCAGCGCGCGCCCGGGGATGCGGACGTAGTACTCGCCGAACAGGTCGACCGCCTTGCCCATCGCGGAGTCCTCGGCCAGCCCGAAGTTCGCCGAGGTCACGGCCTTGCGGTTGACCGTCTCGATCTTCGCCGCGGCGTCCGACGGCAGCCCCGTCTTCGCTGCCCGGGCGAACGCGGTGAAAGCGTCCTGCATCCCTGCGAGCAGCCCGTACAGCTGCGCGCCCGCCTCGCCGAGCGCCACGTGATCCGCGTTGCCGGTGATCGCCTTGCCGACCGTGCCCAGCGCGCCAGCGGTGAGCCGCTCCGGAACCTGCATGAGCGTGGTGAGCGCGTTGGACGTGGTGTTGACGACGTGCGTCGTCGGACCGGAGAGAAGCCCGTTGATCCAGATCTCCGTGATCGCGTCGTTCGTGCGCGCGGCCCATCCCTTCCGCGTCGCCTGCGCGATCTTCACGGGGTCCGGTCCCGCCGCGACGATCTGCTGCGCGAGCTTCGCGGTCACGTCCGCACCGCCGGCCGAGTCCAAGGCTTCGAGCACCTGCTTCGCGCGGATGCGCCCGCCGGCTGCCGTCACGGACCGCATGATGTTGAGCGCCCGACCGGCCTCCGCGACGGCACCCTGCAGCGTCTCTTGCACCGCGGCGTGCTGCCCGAGCATCTGCCGGAACGCGAGCATGTCCTCGGCGCTGGCCTTGCCGCCGTCGATCAGGGCCGCCGCCTTGCTGATGCGCTCCGAGAGTTCCAGCAGAATCTCCCGCCCCGCCGTCAGTTGCGCCGCGTTCCACGCCTCCGCAGGCTTGCGGCCCAGAAGTTCGTCGAGCCCGTACTGCTGCGCCTCCTGCGCGGTCTGCGCGTGCGAGACGGTGCCGCGCCGGGCTTCCATGAATCCGCCGTGCTTCTCGGCGACGTCGTCGATGAGCGCCTTGATGTCGTCGGTCGTCTGGAGCTTGTCGCCGCGGAAGTTGCGATAGGGCGGGCGCGCTGGGTCGGACGGCCCGGGCGGCTTGCCCTTGTTCATCTGGTTCGCGATCCCGGCCGCTTCTTCCGGGCTCGGCGTCGCGCGGTCGATGACGCCCTGTTTGATCTCCTGGACGCTCGGCCGCTTGGGCTTGGGCGCCGGAGGCTCAGGCGTCGCGGCGGGAGGCTGCGGCGGGGTCTGCGGGGGCGGCGTGGCACCGGCTGCGGCTGCTGGCGGGGTTTCCTTCGCTGCGGCCTCCGCCGCCTGCTCCGCGCCCTTGGCGCCCTTGCGCATCGCCTTGAACGCGCCGCGCAGCGCCGAGACGACGCCCGCGACCTGGACCGGCTCGCCGTCGTCTCCGATCGGCTGCCCGCCGTCGACCACGTCCTCCGGCTGCGGCGGCAGCGGATCGGCCTGCAGCGGGGTCGGGAGGTCGGACTCGGGGGCGGAGGTGATGCGGATCATTGGCCGGCCTTCGTGGTGTCAGAGGTTGCGGCGACGCCTGCTGCGCCGGCAGCGGCCTTGCTGGCGGCCTTGGGTGCGACCTTAGTCGCGGCCTTGACCACAGCCTTCGGCGCCCCGCCCAGCCCGACGAGTTCACCCGCGAACTGCCCCGCCGCCGCCGACGGCATGCGGGCCGGATCGGTCGTGACGTCCGGCAGGAGGTCGGACACGCCCTCGGTCGTCACCATGTGCTGCCCGTCTTCGGTGCCGGTGAGCATCCGCACGAGCGCCTCGATGTCGCCGGGGAGGCCGAGGGCCTGCGCGACTGCGCCCTTCAATCCGCCCGCGAGGCTGTCCCAGAGCGCCTGCGCGGGCTCGGTGACAGTGCGGGAGTCGATGGGTTGCCGAGGGACGGCGGCGCGCCCCACGCGGGCGACGGACTGTCCGGCGGGAACATCCGTCATGGTTGCCGTTCCGCCCGCCTGCGCCAGCATCACGCCGTGAGCCTCGGCCCACGACTCCAGCGCGCGGCGCTCGACCGTCGACAGTTCCGCGAAGTCCTCCGGCGTGGCCCGGGCGAAGACGTCCTCAATCGTGGCGACCTCGTCCGGCTCGTCCATCTCGCCGGCCAGCAGGCGCTCCTCAAGCGGCTTCCCCGACAGCACGCGCCGGCCCGTCGCGATGTCGTAGCCTGCCAGCGTCAGTCGCCCCGGCTTCCAGTAGCGCGGAGGCAGCGGAACGCGCCCTGCCCCGTCCGGCGTCGGCCAGACCTCGCTCATCGCCATGGCGTCGAAGTCGTAAGCGTCCTCGTCAGGCACGGTGTCACCGGCCCCCAGGGATCGCCGCCACGTGCGCGCCCGCTCGCGTGCAGCGCTCGCCGCCGCCTCCGCGTCCGCGCGGGTCTGCTGCTGCTCGAACTGCCCCGCGTCGGAGAGCAGGTAGTCCCGGCGCTCGAACGCGCGCAGCAGGTCGGGGGCGTCGTCACTTCGGAGCATAGGCGCGCTCCAGTTCCTGGATGCGGTTGAACCGCTGCTGATACGTGGCGTCCGGCATGCCGCGCTTCTTCTCGTCGAGCAGTTGCTTCCGCGCCGCGTCGAAGTCCGGGCGCCCGTTAGGCTGCGGCACCCACGACGGCAGCTGCGGCTTCACGTTGAGAACGTCGGCGTTCTTCTTCTTCCAGTCCTCCCACCACTTCGTGGCGCTGCCCCGGTTCTTGAGCAAGTCCTCCATTGCCTTCTGCCCGAACGCCTCGGCCTCCGCCTGCGCGCCCCGTCCGATGCGGGAGTTCTTGTAGGTGTCGATGGCGCCCTTGAGCAGCCGCTCGACGTCGCGGAACTCGCGGTCCGTGCGCTGCTCCGCCTCGTTCGTGGAGCGCTGCGCGTCGGACTGGATGCGCCCGAGGTACTCCTCGATGTCGTTGATGAGTTGCCGGCCGGTGTTCCGCGACAGCCCGGGCGTGCCGAACTTCCGCGTCGTCGGGTCGTAGCCCGTCATGTAGTCGGAGATACGGTCGCGCAGCCGAGTCAGCGAGCGCGCGTCGCGGTAGGACTTGAGGATCTCCTTCTGCATCGACCGATAGAGCTCCGGGTTGTCCGCCCCGTCGACCTGGCGCCGGGCCGCGATGTCCGGAAGCTGCATGAACTTGTCGAACTGCTCGGGCGTGAGGTCGTTCTGGAAGAGAAGCACCTTCTCCTTCGTGAGCGCGCCCTCGGAGGCGTCACGGATGAGCATCTTCGTAATGGCGTCCTGCCGGCCGCGCACGTCGCGCTCCGTCTGCTTGTCAAGGAACGAGATGCGGTCGTCAGCGAGGCGCAGAAGCTGGATGTTCTGCTCCGTGCTCAAGCGCTGGTCCGGCTCGGACAGTTCCTGCCGCAGCGCGTAGGCCCCGGTGATCGTGTTCGTCGAGGCGATCCGCTGGTACTTGTCGCCGAAGTGCAGTTTCTGCGTGCGGGTCTGGAGTTCGCGCTGCGCGTCGTCGGCGTTCATGAACCCGGAGCGCACGGCGCCCGCGTACAGCAGATCGAGCCGCTGGAGCTTCTCCTGCGTCGGCAGCGCGCCCGTCATGGTCTCTTCGACCGTCGCCATCATTCCGGCTTTCAGATGGTCGTTGCGCTGGCGCAGCGCGCGATCGGCCACGCGGTCCCGCACGGAGCGCGAGTAGGCTTGCAGGTCCCGACTGACGGTGTCCTTCGCAAGACGATTGTTCGTCCCCTCCAGGGCGCGCGCGAGGACTTCCTGCGACTGCGCCTCAAAGTCCCCGACGACCGTGCCGTATCTGGGCTGTCCGTCCTCGCCCAGCGGATTCGCGGAGAAGTCGCGCTCGAACTGGTCGAGGCGGTTCTTCGCGTCGATGATCGCCTTCGTCGAGTACGCGATGGCCTCGCGCTCGTACAGCGTATCGGCGACCTTCTCGATCGCCTGGCCGACGCGCATCAGGCCGTTGCCCGAGACGAACGCCCCCGGCGGTGCGGCCGGAGACTGGCCCGCCTGGATGCCCTGGAAACCGAAATCGCCGCGCGGGATGACGGGCATCAGCCTTTCCCCCACATGCTTGCAGACTTCGCGCCGCCAGCGAGCGCGGTGCCGGCCGCCTCCCACATAGCATTGCGCATGGCCATGCTCGACTGGATGGCGTTGAACTGCCCCCGCTGGGCGAGCCTGCGGCCCTGGTAGCGGCCCATGATGAGCTGCGACAGCGCGTCGAGTTCCGCCTCCTGCGTGATCGAGTCCTGCACCGCGCCGGCCGACCCCGAGTCCACCTCCACCCCGGCCCGCGCGAGGCTCGCTCGGGCGCTGGAGCGCGTGAGGCGTCCCGCCTTGCGCACGATGTCGGCATTGACCGCTGCCGCGCCCTGCGCTGCCGCCGCGTCCGCTGCGTCCTGCCGGGCTTGGTAGTCGAAGTACGCCCCTTGCTGCATGCCCATCCGCAGCGCTCCGACGGTCTGGATCGCCGTCGCGGCCCCTTGTGCGATAGCCGCCCCGGAGCCGCACATCAGGCGTTCCTCCAGGTGTAGATGCCGCCCACGCGCTCGCCGCCCATCGACTCGCACAGCTGGCCCGTCTGGTCCATCAGCACGCCAGAGGAGATGCCGATGTCGAGGGTCGCGCCCGCCTCCTGCGCCCACTGCTGCATGGCGTAGATGAGCAGCCGCGCCACGCCGCGATGGCGGAACTCCGGCGCCACGTACAGCGCGAAGTCGAAGATCACAGGGTCGTCCGAGAACCACCACGCCGTGCAGATTCCCATGATTGCCCCGACGATCTCGCCGTCGCGGTCTGCCACGAACACGCGGCCGGTCTCGATGAGCTTCGTAATCTGCGCATGGACCTTCGTCTCGGAGTAGCGCGTGTACCGGTAGCGGGACTCCGCGTGCATGTGCGCGCCCATCTCCACCAGCGCGGGCACGTCGTCCGGTCCGGCAAGCCGGAGCTTGATGTCAGCCATTGTTCACACTCACGCGCCGCACCACCGAAAGCAGGTGAAACGGCAGAGGTTGGTTCTGCTCGATGGTCACGGAGCCGCCGCTACGCTCCCAGCCCTGGAGGTCGACGCGCTTCTCTCCGGTAAACGGCACGGGTGCCTCGTCGAGCAGCGAGTCTCCGAACGCACGGAAGGGCACTTGCTGCCCGTCCACCGTGCAGCCGATCGTTTCCAGGAACCGCAAGTAGCAGTCCCCTACCCGGACCATGTTCCCCTGCGCGCTGAGGCCTTGCAGTTCGATCGGCAGGAGCTTGATGCGGGTCGAGTACGCAAGCCCGATCTCGACGGCGTTCGCGGTGCGCGGGAGCGTGATCTGCCCGCCCGTGACCGTCTGCTGCGCCATCACGAACCCGTCGGCCACGACGTCGACGATCTTGCCTTCCAGGTGATCGAGGCCGGTCCACGTGGCCGCGCCCCCGACGCTCGTGCCGGTGACGGAACAGTCGGTGTTCAAGGTCGGGTCGAACACCTCCACATACCGGACCGTGTTGCCGTCGATGGTGCGCCGCACGAGGGTATAGACGTCCTCGCCGTCCGCCGTTGGAACCACGGCCACCGACTCGAATGCCCCATCCGTCGGGCGCTGCGTCCATGCGGTGATTTCCTGCTCGGGTGAGTAGGTGAGCGTCAGCATTCCGCCATCGGCCAGCACGCACCAGAGCACGGGGTCGGGCTCGCGCTGGTAGGCGATCTCGATGATCCCCGGCGCGCTTAGGTGCTGCGCAAGGAGCGACAAGTCAGACGCGATTGCGCGGTCCAGCTCGACCCGGTACCCAAGCGCACGCAGCCGTTTCGCCGCTTTCTGGACGAAGAGGACCTCCCCCTCTATTCGCACGGGACGAGCTGCGTCGCAGCCGTGCGGCGTCACCGCTCGAATCTGCACCGTGTTCGGCCCGATGGGCTTGTCAGATCCGCCGGCCATCGCGAATTCACCGGAATTCGTCATGGCGAGCAACACATCAGAGTTGCTTACAAGATGCCGGATGTGATTGACCTGGTCGGAGCCGATGGTGAACTCGAACGCATCGGCGTCGCCCGGCCCCTTGGTGAAGTCCAGATAGAGCCCGACGCCGCTGGCCCAAATCGTCTGCGGGTACGTGGGCGAGCCGCCGATGAACAGGCGCTGTTCGTGCAGCATCACCGAGCGCGGGTAATCCGCAATGCCCCACTGCCCCCAGACCGGATAGGACACAGACCAGCCTTCGGACGGCGCCGCCGTAGTCGAGTTGAGCGCGCGCAGGACCACGCCATCGGCAATCGTCGCGGACGTGAGCCCAGTGATTTTCACAAGCCCGCCGTTGATCTCGACATATCCGCTGAGCCCGTCCCGGATCTTCCAGCCCGCAGCGCCCAGCGTGAGCGTGATCGCCGCTCCAACCGGCCCAGCGACGCTCGGCGTGCACGTGGTCTTCGGCGCCTCGGTCAGCGCCCATTGACTCGCCGCGATCGGCGAGGTCGTAAATGCGACCGTGATCGTGCCTGTCGCTACCGTGCTGGAGGTGTAGCCCGTCAGGGTGGCCCGGCCGGGGCCGTTCAACTGCACTAGCTCGCGCCCGACGTCCGCCGGCTCGAACACAGTCGCGCCAATGCCGCCCGCCAGCGTGAACGTTCGCCCGGACCCGACCGTCGTCGCCGACAGCGTGCAGGTGTTGTTCCCGCGGACGTCCTGGATCGAGTAAGGCGGCACGACCCACGGCACCGAGGTCATGCTCCAAGACGCAGCGGCATAGTGCTGGATGCGCCGCACCTCGGCCGACTCGTGCGCGAGGAACATCGAGTCCTGCCCCTGCGTGTAGGTGACGTCCCGGAGGATCGCCTCGGCGTATGGCGAGGTGACCTCATAGGGCACGCTCGCGACCTCAATCTGCGCCCGGTCCTTGAACACGCGGAAGTAGCCGTCGCCGAGCTCCAGCACGTAGGCTTCCGACCGCGACACGACGAAGGGGATAAGGCGCGCGAGCTTGTTGGCGTTCTTAGCCTCGGCGATGAACCGAGACCCATACGCGCGGCGCGCCCCACCGTGCACCATGACGATCGCGTTGCGGATCTCCTCGGCCGCGTTCTGGTAGCGCGCGATGTCCACGCGGCCACGCAGCCGGGGCGTGAACTCGCCCCCGGTGAAGTTCGTCTGCACGCTGGTTGTCTTCACCGCGTGAAGTACCTACGCCCGCCGGACAGGCGCGCGCCCAGGAGGCGGAAGTCTCCGAGCGTCTCGGGCGGATCGTCCTGCCCGTCGACCGCCTTCGCGCGGCGGTACGCCATCTCGAACTCCTTGACCGCCTGCTCCGCCAAGCTGGCCGACTGCGTCACCGCGTAGGCGAGTTCCGCCTTCATCTTCGCTGTCATCAAGTCGACGAGCATCGCGTCCCACTCCGCCGGCTCCTCGACCTTCGAGATGTAGCGCAGGCGCAGGACGTTGGTGTCGGCCAGGATGTAGCCGTTCTCAAGCCGGTGATCGATCTCGACCCCGTACTCCCCGACCTGGAGGATCTTGAGACAGTCCGCCGGCTGGGCGAACCGGTACGAGTAGTCGAACTCGGGTGCCGTCACATCCGGCGCCAGGATTACGCGCTTCGTGCAGCAGTTCCACGGATGAGAGCGCAGCAGGGCGTCGCGGGTCTGCGGCCAAAGGTTCGCGCACCGGTTCGCGTTGACGCTGCCCTCGTCGAAGGACGCGATCGAATCCGCCCCCAGCTTCTGCAGCGCGTTGGAGCAGATCGTCACCGCCGAGACACTCATTCGACCCCCTGCAAGAAAAAGGGCCGGGCACTAGACCCGGCCCTCATGCCGTACTACATCGGACGGCGTTGCCAATCAGTCCGGCGTGACCACGTCGACCTCGATGCGGATCTGCGCGTTCGCGGTCGGCACGGCACCGCGCAGCGTCGCGTAGACCTCGCAGACCTCGGTCGTCACGTACTCGACACCCGCAGCCACAAGCGCACCGTTGTTCAGCACCGGACGGCCCGTGGTGGCGACGGCGACGGCAGCGGCAATCCCGTCCGCGTCGATCGCGACCTTCGTCGCGAAGTTGCGGATGCCGACGTCGAGCACGACGGAGGCGCCCATCGCCGCATGCGAGGCGATCGAGTCGGCCATCAGCCGCGTGCCCACCGGGAGCGGGAAGCCCGACCCGATCGTGTCGCCGTCCGCCCACGTGACCGTGGCCGGGCTGGTGATGACGACCGCGCGACGCTTGCCGCCGTTGTCGACGTACGCTTGTTTTCCGGCACCGGTCGCCGAAGCGGAGAGCTTGGCGACCTGCCGGGAGGTGATTTCAGGCATGTTCGATATCTCCTATCGGTTGCCGGTTACTGGAACTGCACGAGGACGACCTTCTCTTCCTCGACCCGTACAGCGCCCACGCTACCGGCCATGCTGACCTGCATCGTGTCCTTCTTGTCGGCTCGCCGCGTTGCGCGCCCCTCGACGAAGCCAGTGCCGAAGTGCACCGCGGACTTCGCCCACGCGGCCGTGGTGTAGGTCGACCCGACAAGCGTGATTCGCTCATAGGGCACCCAGTTGAAGCCGCACCACTTGCCGCTGATGTCGCCCTGCTGGAGCATCTTCACGGCCATCCAGTCCGCCGAGGTCAGCGTCGTGTCGGCGAGGATGTCCTCCAGCATCTCGGAGTTGAACGCGAAGTAGAGCTCCTCGCCGTTCGCGTCGTCCGCCTCGTTCTTGCGGAACAGCTTGCGGGTGGTGAGGATCTTCGCCTTCGTCATGCCGGTCGAGCCGTGGACGATGGTCTGGCCCGCCGGGACCGAGACCGTACCGCCGGCCTTCGTCTGCGCGGCGCCGGTCAGGGCGGCGAAGATGACGGCGTCCTTCCGGCGGTTCCACGACGCCAGAAGCGACTCCTGGTAGGACCCGTTCGGGTTCGCCAATAGCTTCGGCTCGTCGGCGCGGTCGATCGGAAGCGCCTGGTAGTAGTCGCGCATCAGCGCCACGCGGGTGCTGTGCACGATGTCCGACCATTGCGTGTCGCCGTGGCGGGTGGTGTTCTCGGGAGTGTCGTCGGCGGGGGCCAGACGGTTCGCGGTGAACGACTCGCCGGTGATGCTCCCGCGGTCCATGACGGTGGACTCCAGCCGGGAGACTTTCTGCTGCGCCTGCAGTCGGATCGCGGAATCCCACTGCTGGACGAATGCTTCGGTGATGGTTGCAGGCATGATGACCTCGTAAGCGATGATGATGGAATCGCCTTCGGGGTGTTCTGCTTACGCAGGCCCGCTATCGTGGATGCGGCCTCGGCTGCAAGGGCATCGACGGGCAGGAACTTCGCGGGTATCCGGATGCCACTCCGGGCCGCTCCGCGCGAGTATCCGCCCGCCGTCGTTTCAAATCTGCAACGTTTGCTAGAGCGCGTTGCCCGGGTAGCGGCGCTGGTAGTAGGCGCGGACCTTGGCGGATACGGCCTCGTGCTGCGGGTGCTTCGAGTTCCGGTAGGCCTCGGACGACTCCAGGTCCCGGATGGTCTGCGCTTCGGTCGAGCCGCCACCGCTGCCCGCGTTGACGTTGCCGTCCTCACCGATCTCCGGGCCGATGGCGGCCATCATCCGGATGAACAGCGGGTCGTTTCCGTAGCGGCGCTCGATCTCTTCCATGCTGACACCGACCTTCTGCGCGATCGCGGCCGACGCCTTCCAAGAATGCTGAAGGTTCAGCTGCATCGCAGCGTCATCGGTCCACGACTGCTTGAGCGTGGCGAGCGTCTCCTGCGTGGACTTCTGAGAATCGTCGGCCAGCAGCTTCGGCGCCCACTCGGCGAGGCCGAACGCCAGCACCTCGGAGACCTGCGCGTTCGTGAGCCC
>ERZ1066126.264-NODE-264-length-18926-cov-9.059244_pt1 | contig 18926 bp, 12 predicted proteins | sample MGYA00382773_ERZ1066126 | MGnify/ENA primary metagenome ERZ1066126 (study PRJEB33369, sample SAMEA5778356) | biofilm metagenome | biome: Industrial cooling water; feature: Water cooling tower basin; material: Biofilm | place: United Arab Emirates | collected... | reverse complement strand
TTGATCCATCTGAAAACCCCTGAAACTAATCCTTTCATGCTTTTTCAGCAAGCCCTATCTAACTCTGCCGTCGTATATTTTTTATCGAGTGAGACTGTCAATCGAACCAGGTCTTGGGCAGAGGATCGGAACCCTCCCGCTGCCAAACCTAGACCATGTTCCTTAAAGGGAAGTACTTCCGGCTTCTGGTTGCTATTGAATTTGTGATTGTATGCATCGCAGGAGTTCGAGTTTGCTCTTTCCGGCTGCACAGCATTGTGGAGTTTCATAGGTTTAAGATACTCTTCCAGGACATAATCCAAATAGGATTTCCCTGAAAGCTTTTGGATCAGCACAGTCCACAAACCGAAGCCGTGATTTGAATATTCGTAATCTGTGCCAGGTTCATGAAGGAGTTCACGGGTACGCAGGAAGTGGCGATGCACTTGTTCATAGGTCAACTGATCTGCTGAAACACCAAACATCTTAGCCGCGCCCTCTGTATCTCCACTTCCTGCAAAGCCAGCTCTATGATCCAGCAAATGTTGCATGGTAATCTTTCTGTACCATTCCCTCCACTGATCTGACTTGGAAGCGTGCGTCTTGATACCAATATCAATATCGGCATCAAACATGCCACCAAAGAATCCATCCGGACCGTATAGCCTTTGTGCCTTGAGATCAATGTTCTTTGACTTCGCCAGCTGATAAGCAGATGGGCCCGTTACGACAGCCTTTGTCACGCTACCGATTCTACTGTGTGAGCACGGTTTCATCGGAAATTTTCTCATCCCATCTACAAGAGCATAGCCATAGCCCTTGGATAGTAACAGCCGTCCCCCTTGGGTAACGGCAACAGTTATTCCAGGTAAATCCTTTTCTTCAATCAATGCTTCAACGAAGCGATCGACCTTTTTCTCAAGTTGCTCCCATGCTTCACCAGACTTTGGTATGTTCATAATCTATCCCTAAAAACGATACCTTAATGATTTACACGAATGACTTATTGTGAATATGCATAATCAGCTCAAATAGTACCCGCATGGGTAGTTTTTCCGAGGTTCTCGATAATAGACCTGTTGCTTAATAAGGTAGTCTAACAGTATCCCTCTGACTCAGGCGCAGACCATGCTCAACATCGAACGTGCGCTAGGGAACGACCGTCTCCTGAGGTCACTGACCGGACTCAACCGCAAAGCATTTGAGGAGTTGTGCCAAGTGTTCGAGGTTGCTTATCAAGAGGAGGTAGAGCGTGAGACAAAACCTCGCAGACGAACTCGGGGTGGCGGCAGAAAAGCCCGTTTGAGCAGTATTGAAGCCAAACTATTTTTCATCTTGTTCTACTTCAAATGCTACCCCACTTTCGATGTGCTCGGCTTTCTGTTTGACTTGGAGCGAGGGCGGAGCAATCGCTGGGTGCATCGGTTGCAAAGGATACTGGAAACAGCATTGGGCAAGAAGATGGTGCTGCTCGAACGCAAGATCGAGAGTATTGAGCAGTGTTTGGAGCGGTTTCCGGATGTCCAGGAGTTGATCCTTAGAGTTGTTGGGTAATAAACTCAAAAATCCTTGAAACCCTTTCCTAGTGAGCGTCTCAGCGATTTTCTGTCAAAATCCTTGAAACCCAGCCTATACAGGCGTTTCAACCATTTTTCCCGTTATATCCCAATAGGTCTCTTGATGGGACAGAACGTCCAGTGCAACGCCCCAAAGATGCCCAGAAGCAGGAGGATTGCTACTCCGGCAAGAAGAAACGGCACACTCGCAAGCACATCACTGGCAGTACGCGAAAAAAGCGAATCATCTTGTTAACGAAAGCGAGAGGAGGGAAGGTGCATGACAAACGGCAACTCGATGAAGCCGAGGTGGTAGAGAACATCCCCGATGAGGTGAGCATTGAGGGAGATTTAGGGTTTCAGGGGTTGCACCACGAATTCGTCAACATTCGACTGCCGCACAAAAAGCCCAGAGGCAAGGAGTTGAGCGAACAGCAAAAGCAGGAGAACCGAGACTTCAGTCGGCAGCGAGTCGTGTGCGAACATGCTCATGCTGGGATGAAGCGATATCAGGCAGTAGCAGCAATCTACAGGAATCGTGTGCCTGAGTTTGATGATCGGTTGATGCTCACGGCAGCAGGATTATGGAACTTCTATTTGGAATCAGCTTAATTGAGATAGGGAGGGCAAAGGCAGTTTTTGCAATACTTCCAAGTGCTTTTATTTGGCAACAAGTCTACTATCTTTCTTTGTCGTTACTTGCACAGTGAACGCTTGCGTCAGGAGATTCAAGAAGGACTCAACGTGGTTGAAAACTGGAATAGTGCCAATGACTTCATCTTCTATGGCAAAAGTGGTGACTTTACCTCGGCGCAACTTGTCCTCAAGGAAATCTCGATGCTGTGTCTGCACTTACTCCAAATTAGTCTGGTTTACATCAATACACTGCTCATTCAACAGGTGTTATCGGACCCCCAATGGATGCAAAAGATGGAACCGGATGATCTCAGAGCGTTGACGCCACTCATCTACGCTCATGTCAACCCCTATGGCGTCTTTCGGCTCAATATGGCTGAACGGCTGCAAATCGAAACTATCGCCAGTTGACCTGAAACTCTTGTGCGATCCCCCTGATGAGCAGTGTTCGTCAGGGGCCATCCTACTGAAAACTCGTGAGAATTTTCGCTTCAATCCCTATAAGCAAACCTAATGAAACAAGCCTGCAAATAAGAGACCTTGCCCCCTAGTTCCCCCTAATTGCCCCTCATGACAGCTTCGCTTCAATCACCCCCTTAAGGAGGTAACGATTCAATCGGATTTCACATTAGTCGATTGAATCCAGGTTCATTAGCCCGTCGAACTCGTTAACCGCGAACGGCAGATTGATAAAGTCGAACGGCAATTCACTGGTTGGCAACTCGCTGTCCATTAGCCGAATCGGTGCTGCAAATTCAAACGCTCCAATGTCGCGGCGATTGTTTTGGATGGTAACACCCCGTTGATCAGGAGCCATGTCTTCATACACCATGTCATCCGAAGAAGCTGCATCGATCGCTGGGCTTCCTGACAACAGGGCATGAGTTGGAGTTGTACCGCCGTTATTCCCCAAAGTGCCTAGTTTGAGATCGAGGACATTGTTGTTGCTACCAACGCGATCGTAACCCCAACCGTTGCTGCCACTGCCATTGCCAATCAGGTTATAACCGTAACTGGTGACGCTGCCATACACGTCTCCGATTGGGGCTGTGTAAATATTGCGGTTGCCAGCAATGATGGAGTTTTTAACAATCGTTGTGCCATAGGAGTCATAGTTGTAAAGCCCACTTCCTGCCCAGGTCGCGACATTGTTGGTTACTGTGGCATGGTTGAGGGTCAAGGTCCCACTTGTTTGGAGAATGCCACCTCCCTCGCCAGCTCGGTTACCGCTGATGGTGCTGTTGTAGATATTCACGGTTCCCATATCAGCATTGATACCACCGCCACCGTAGATAGCAGTATTGTTATCAATTGTGCTGTTTAAGAGGGTAAGGCTGCCCGTGTTGTTGATGCCAGCACCATAATTTGCTCGGTTGTTGGTAAGTCTGCTGTTGCTGATGGTTAACGTACCGTTGTTTTCGATGCCACCACCTGTGAGATTGTTGCCAAACCCGTTGGCGATCGTCAGTCCTTCTAACGTGACTGTTGCTCCGTTGTTGATCTGAAATACTCTGGAGGCGTTATTACCACTAAGGCTAAGCAGATTAGCTCCAAGACCATCAATCGTCAAATTCCTGTCAATCGACAGTTGGCTGTTAAGGGTAATGGTGCCTTGCAACCCTGATGCAAAGGTGATTGTCGTGCCAGCCAGAGCACCTTCAATCGCCTCTCGCAACGAAACGTCTCCAGGGCTGAAATCTCCATCGTTTTCATCCACCAGCGTATCAACCACGGTCGGTACTGGATCTTTCAGGGTCAAACCAGCGAAATTACTGGGATCAACCGTGTATTGATTGCCCTTGACCACTATAAATTCGATGCGTTCATCGCCTTCTCTCAAAGAGTCTTGTAGGGGAGTGACCTGAAACGCAGTGCGAGTCTCAGAAGCGAAGAGAGAGCCATACGGCAGTTGAACCGTGATGAAATCGCCATTGACAGTGGCTCCACTGACAGTGAAGTCAACTCCCAATTTTGCTGTTCCCACACTTCTAAGCGTGACCGTCGTTGCGGGTCCGAGACCACCTGGTCTAGTGACAACAAATTGCGCAGAGTTTGGACTGACTTCGCTGATAAAACCGTTGTTGGAGGAGACTGTAATCGTTGGTAAGAACTTATCTCCATAGACGACATTGACTTCGCCTGCATGATTGAAGAGTCCAGAGCCAACTTTTTCTCCAGGGGCACCGATCGCTAAATCATCGCTGCCATTGCCATCAAAGTCACCTGTTGCCAGGGCTGCGCCAAACAAGTCGGCATCTTCCAAACTGGCACCAGTAATATGGCTCTGATCAATCAGTGTATTGATCGTGGGTGCTAAACCTCCATTGCTTCCGAGGATGACTGAAACTGCGCCACCGCGATTACCGCCTGCCCCTTCACCGGGAGTGCCAACCACTAAATCATCAAACCCGTTGTGGTCAAAGTCACCAACGGTCAGAGATTCACCAAAGCGATCGTCTTTTTCAACTCCACCTGCCATGCCGGGGCTATTTTGATCAATCAGTTGGTTGCCTGCGTTGGTCAGCCCGTTGTAGCGTTGACCGTAAATAATCGCCACGGCTCCGCCATTGCTGTCATCCACACTGGCACTTGTGTTCCAGTCTTCACCAGGAATGCCGATCGCCAAATCTGCGATGCCGTCTCTATTAAAGTCACCTGTTGCCAAGTCGTAGCCAAATTGATCATTGGCTTCAATTCCCCCTTCTAAATTGAATCGATTTTCGTCTGCTGTGCCGTTTTGATCCCAAAATTGGTTGTTGTTAGCGGTTAGCCCAGCCTGACTGCCGTAAAGAACGTTGACTGCACCCCCTGGAACATTGCTGGCACCACCCATGCGGAACCGCTCGCCTGGAGTGCCGATCGCCAGATCATCTCTGCCGTCGCCATCAAAATCACCGGCTGCCAGGGAGAAGCCAAAGCGATCGCCCCACTCGTCTTTGGAGTTAAACCGTCTATCCGGAGCACCTTCTGCCCCACCTAAAATTCCTGGAGAGTCCTGGCTCCAGGTTTGGGAAGCACCCGTCAAACCAACGTTAGCAGTACCGTGGAAGATAGTGACAGTCCCTTTTTCACCATCTGCGAACGGATTCCCCGCCGCCAGGTCGTCTGTTCCATCCCCGTTAAAATCTCCCACCTCCAGGGCGTAGCTCCCATGACCAAACGCTACACCGCTGTGTCGCAACCCTATATCTCCGCCATGCAGGATGGTAATTCCAGAGCTACTGCCAACTGCTAAATCCATCTTGCCATCACGGTTGAAGTCGCCCGCTGCCAGCGATCGACCAAACGCATTAGCACCGCCTGCTTGAAACGTTTGGGTATTGTTTGATAGTCCCGTGGCTGAGCCATAGATGATGTTGACCAGTCCCGGACCGTTATATTTATATTCGTCATAGGTTTTGTCTGAGTCGTCATGATACTTTGAGGCACCTTCACCCGGTGAGCCAATGGCTAAGTCCATGTAGCCATCGCCATTAAAGTCTCCTGTTTCTACCGCTTGTCCAAACTCATCTCCCCGCTGATAAACAGACACCCCATGACCTGTCGAGGCTTTAAATCCGTTCCGTGCTGAACCTGGAAGTCCACCTGCACCCTGCTGCCAGGTTTCTGAGCGAACTCCAAAAAGTGGTCCTGGAGTGTATGAAGCGCTGGCTTGGCTAGAGGTTGAGCCAAGGGCAAGCAGAGGATCTTGTAATCCATAAGATTGACTGAGGAGATTAGCGGAGTTGACATCCAGGGGGCTTTGCAGATTTTGCAGGTTTGAGTTGCTGTAAAAATCCATGAGTCTAATCCTTGATAGAAGTGGGGCAAACTGGCGAGAGATTTAGGAGGCTATCTCTGCCGTTGCTCATTTCTGCGGGCGACATTTAGAAGTTATGCAGCACTTCGATCCGCTTTTTGAAACTTTCTGCAATCTTGGATAAAACTTCAGCATGTGGAGTAAAGTGCAAGCAGCGATCGCTGGATTTGGTGCTATGTCCTCTTCTGCTAACCAATGGTTTTGCCGTTTGCCGATTCATTGGCTGATCAGTTTTTTGAGTGTGGTTGCAGGGATGTTGCCTGGATTCGCCCAGATCACGCCTGATGCCACCCTTGGTGCGGAACAGTCACTTCTCCAGGGAGCGTTGATCAATGGGGGTGCCCAACGAGGCGCGAATTTGTTTCATAGTTTTCTGCAATTCAATGTAGCGGATGGGCAGCGGATCGATTTTGCCAATCCGGTTGGGGTCGATCGCATTTTGACACGGGTGACAGGCGCAACGCGATCGCAAATCTTTGGTACTTTGGGCGTGCTTGGCAATGCCGATTTGTTTTTGATCAACCCCAACGGCATTGTGTTTGGTCCGAATGCACAGCTTGATGTATCGGGTTCGTTTGTTGCAACTACCGCCAACAGTTTGCTGTTTGACAATGGGTTTGGCTTCAGTACCACCAATCCCCAGGCTCCGCCCTTACTCACCATTCGGGTGCCTATCGGTTTGCAATATGGCACCAATGCGGGCGCGATCGCGGTTCAAGGATCACAACTGATCGTTCCACCCGGTCAGACAATGGCACTGGTCGGCGGTGATGTTCAATTACAGAACAATGCCGTGGTGTTTGTGCCGGATGCTCATCTGGAGTTGGGTGGCTTATCGGCGGCTGGAGTGGTTGGGCTAGAAACGACGAGTAATGGATTCCAGTTGCAGTTTCCAGCAGGAGTGGCGCGATCGCAGGTGTCCATGTCTGGTGGTTCAGTCATTCAGGCAACCTCAGACAATGGGGGCAGCGTAGTCGTGAATGCAAACACATTTCAAGTGTCGGAAGATTCTCAAATTCTGGTGCTTACCCTTGGAGCTCAAAACGCGACCCAGGCGACTCGCATTGATGCGACAGATTCCGTTCTGATTACTGGACAAAACAGTAGTGTCTTGACTTTTGTAAACGGTGGCAGTCGTGGAACTGGTGCTCCGCTTGCCATCAAAACTCGAACCCTTACTCTCGCGGACGGCGGACAACTCGGCACAATCACCGTGGGTGCCGGAAATGCAGGAGCACTCAACATCGCAGCCAGTGATGCGGTCATTCTTGTGGGGGTTGGGGAAAGTAATCCGAATGCGCTGACTGCTCTCGCGAGTCAAAGTGTGGGGGCTGGCAACGGGGGGAATGTGACGATTACCACCAACAAATTTATTCTGAATCAAGGGGCGCAGTTAGGTGCATTAGCCTTTGGTTCAGGTCAGGGTGGCAATGTTTCAATCACCGCTACAGATGTTGCGGTTGAAGGTGGTTTTTTAGCTAGTGTGGTTGGCAGCGATGCTACGGGAAATGGCGGGAATCTAGCGATTAACACGAATTCACTGCGGGTGACGGCAGAAGGACAACTCGGCACCAATACGGATGGACCAGGGGCAGGCGGAGCATTGACCATTACAGCCAGGGAGTCGGTGGTTTTTGACGGGGCAGGAGCAAGAGAGAATGTCGGAACAGGGGCTTTCAGTCGATCTGGTCGTGGCTTCGTGAGTCCTGGTCTCCAGGTTGGCAATGGCGGCACGATTGATATTACAACGCCTTCTCTGGTCGTTACCAATGGTGCGCTCATTGATGCCTCTGCTTTTAAAAATGGACAAAGCGGCGATGTTGCACTCAAGGTGCAAAATTTGTCGGTTCTCAATGGTGGGCAAATTGGGGCACGTACCATTGGAACGGCAAATGCAGGGACTGTCAGGATTGTGGCTACTGGTGCGGCAATATTGGATGGCGACATTGCTGGCAGACCCAGTGGAGTGGTGACGAACGTTGAAGAAGGCGCGATCGGGAATGGTGGCGATATTTTTGTTCAAAGCAACTCGTTGCAAATTACCAACAACGCGGGGCTGTTTGCCAACACCCGTGGACAGGGAGATGCAGGCAGGATTCAGGTTCAGGCAGCGACCAATGTGCGATTGGCAACGGGCGGCAGCATTCTCAGTACGGTAGAGCCGACCGGGATTGGTAATGGGCAAGCAATCTTGCTTCAAACTCCATCCCTGGAATTGACTGACAACGCTCAAGTTAGTGCTAGCACGGCTGGAAATGGGGATGCGGGGCAGATCCAGGTGATTGCAGATCGGGTGAGCATTGACAGGGGTGGACAATTGCTAACAACTACAACCAGCCAGCGCAATGCAGGAGATATCCGGCTTCAGGTGCGCGATCACTTGACCTTAAGCGACGACAACAGTGGCTTGTTTGCCAATACAGCCGTGGGTTCCAGCGGCAAGGGTGGCACTATTTTTGTCAATGCTGGTGACCTCACCCTACAGGACAAAGCCAGGATTGCGGTGGATAGTCAAGGGACTGGATCAGGCGGCAACATTCAGCTTCAAACCGATGCCTTAACGCTGGATCGACAAGCCGAAATTCTAGCCGAAACGAGTAGTAATACTGGCGGCAACATCACCCTGGATGTGCGGGATATCCTGTTGCTGCGGCGGAATAGCTTGATTTCCACCACCGCTGGTAAAGCCCAGGGCACAGGAGACGGCGGCAACATCACCATCAACGCAGGCTTTATTGTGGCGGCTCTGTCGGAAAATAGTGATATTACGGCGAATGCCTTTGCTGGACGAGGCGGCAATATTGTCATCAATACTCAAGGCATTTTTGGGATTCAATTTCGCGATCGCCTCACCCCCTTGAGTGATATTACCGCCAGTTCCGAACTGGGGCTGAATGGCATTGTCACGATCAATACCCTTGGACTTGACCCCAATCGTGGTACCGTCGAACTGCCTACCACCTTTACCACGCCCCCTCTGACTCAGGGATGTTATGCCCCCACCTATCAGACCAGCCGCTTTGTCAACATTGGGCGAGGAGGCGTGCCCATCAACCCAACTGCCCCCCTCTCAGCAGACACCATTTGGGAAGATTTAGATCTCCCTCTAGCCCTAGAACATCGGAGCCAACGAGCAGAACCTACAAAAAAAGCCACAACACCAACCCAGACTCCATTCTCATCTGGCTCTCCCAGAACCCTGGAAGCTCAAGGCTGGCAAGTATTCCCCGATGGCACTATTCTCTTGACAACTCAAGCCTCAACGATAAAGTTGCCAGCGTGTCATCAGGCGACCTGTAATTCAATGCCACAAAATGCAGAGACGGGGACATCGATTGTTTTTCCCTCTGTCAATTTTGGGTTGATGGGTGGTCAGGAGCCAGGATGCGGGGAAAATCGGCGATCGTAACAAGACGTGAGTTCGACCATTTCTGGTTACCTAAAAGCTTCTGCTGGGGGATTTTTCCCGAAAAAAGAATCGTGCCGAAAGTCCATAGCCACAGGTGGTTCAGACTTAACTCTTCCGATTCAATCGAAAATGGCACCGAGTATAATAAGTGAGTTTTTTGTGATTCTGTAATGCCAGTCACTTTAGTAATATTCATGCCTTCATAGGGGCGATCGTCTTGCAATGTACCCAGATACTGACCCGTTTCAACATTCCATAACTCAATAACACCATCTGCTCCTCCGCTAATTACAATAGAGTCTTGCTCAGCCCAGAGAACTCGACGAATGCCAACAGTATGGGCTTGAAAATCCCTCAAACATTTGCCCGTTGCACCATCCCAAATCTGAATTTTGCCGTCCTGGCTGGCACTCACCAATTGGGTTCCATCCTCACTCCACTCGACTGTCCAGAACCAGGTTTGCCCCTGGATGCTCCATGTGCATTGACTTGTAGCAACATTCCAAACTCGCATCATTTGATCACGGGATACACTGGCAATCTGCTGTCCATCCGGACTCCAGCTCAGCCAAGTAATCCAGGGGATGCCAGGAGCTTGGTCTTGCAAGAACTGGGTGCAGCCACCCGTTTGCACATCCCAAACGCGCACGGCATAATCGTAGCCACCTGTTGCCAGCATCTGACCATCTGGACTCCAGGTCATGCAATTAATCAGGCTGAGGCTTCCTTGCAGGGTTTGGACGCATTCCTGGGTCGCTACGTTCCAAATTCTCACGGCATAGTCTGAGGTTGTGGTGACTGCTAGATGCACACCATCAGGACACCAGGTGAGAAGATGAACAACTCCCAATGCACCATGCTTTACTTTTAAGCATGTGTTTGCAGCCACATCCCAGATGTTGAATGTTCCTTCTAATCCCCCGATCGCCAATGTTTGTCCGTGGGGATGCCAGCTTACACGCCAGGTGCAATTGCTGCGATCGCGCAAGATGTGGGTGCAGGTTCGGGTGCACAAATCCCAAAATCGCACGGCTTGATCTTGTCCACCAGCCGCCAGTGTGTGTCCATCTGGATTGAGGGCAAGGGTGAGAATGCCATTGTCATAGCCCTGAAGCGTGCTCAGGCAATCCCACGTTTCAGTACTCCAAAATTTAACATTCTGCTCTTCCCCCCCCGTTGCCACCAGCGGCAGTGTGGGATGCGGAATTAATGCCCAAATGGTGCTTTTATGGGCTTGGATGACTCGGACACATTGCCCTGTTGCGCTGTCCCAGACCTGGAGCAATCCTTCGGAACTGGTGGTTGCCAGCGATCGCTGATCGGGCAACCAAAGGACAGTCCATAGTGGGGATGTGGCGTGCAGGGTAAGCAGGCATTCCCCGGTGTCGGTATCCCACACGTTGATAGTTTGGTCATGGGATGCGGTTGCCAAGCGCCTGCCATCGGGATGCCATGCGGCATCAAATACCAAGGCTGTGTGTCTAGTTAAAGTCCGGAGGCAATGATAATCGGTGTTCGCCGATGGGTCGGAACCATTCAACGTCCAAAGTTGTATTTGGTTATCTAAACAGAGCGCGAATTGATTCTGGGTTGGATGAAAGGCAATTTGTGTCGTCATCGCTTGAGCACCCGGTTCCAGTTCTGCTAGGCATTGCCCGGTTGCTACATCCCACAGCTTGACCTTGTACCACCCCACGCTGATTAGCACGCGCCCATCCTGGCTCCAGGCAAGCGCGGTTACAACATTTTGGTGTCTACTCAGCACTTGCAAACACTGCCCTGTCTCAATATCCCACACTTTCACTGAAAAGTCGTAAGAGCCACTGGCAAGCCGGGTTCCGTCAGGGCTAAAGCAAACTGCCTTTGTCCATAAGCTGTGTCCCTGCCAGGTGCGATAGGGTTGACCAGTGGCAATGTTCCAGATCTGAACCTGCCCGCTTACGTCCCCTGTTGCAATCCAGTCTCCATTAAGGTTGAAGTCAATCGACAAGATATTGCCAAAGGGTTGAATGAAGGCGGTCGCGATAAAGTTAGCATGAGAAAAATTGACTCGGTGCAGGTTGGTTTTCTGTAGGTACGCATGGCGAATGGTCAGGTGAGAAAAGTCAAATCCAGTTAAATCAATGTGCGCTTGTTGACATAGATTGAGCAAATTACCGGCGGCGTAGCTGGTTTGTAAAGTGGGCGATCGCTGGAGTGTGGTTAAGATTTTTTCAACATGGACGGTAATTGCAGGTTTAGAACCAAATTGTTTGCAAAACTGATCCGCGATCGATCCCAAAATCACTTTCATCTGGCTATCTCGAATGTAATCTTTAGCAGTTGTTTTGGTGAGAGCGTAATAGGAAAATAGCGAAAATTCTAAGGTCTGTAGTTCCTCAGCAATTGAAGTTGTCAGTCGATCAACGACATATTCCATCACGACAGGTTGTTGAGTGTATTGATTAATCTGTTGTTCAATCAGCGATCGCCGACTCAAGGCTTCTAATGCTTCCAAAATTCTGGGTTTTGGCACGGGCGGCAAAATATCATGATGAAGTTCAGAAATACTTGTCCACTCGCGGTTGATTGCCAACCAATACATGACCGTTTGTTCCACGGCTGAGAGGCGTTCAAACTGGGAGTCAAGTAAGCGACGAATGCCATTAAAGACGAAGGTATCCTCGGCTAAAAAGGCGGCAATATCGCCCTCAAATAAATCCATGATTGTGGTCGCAATAATTTTGAGGGCTAGCGGGCTATTGCTGTAGCGATCGCACAACACTTGTTTTTCTTGATCACTACCCTGCAACTTCTTGGCGTGCAACAGTGCCTGGGCGATTTCTGGTGATCCCTGGAGCCGTAGCGATCGCACCCCAAAGTCTGCCCCCTCCAAATCCGCCACAATTGCGGGCTTTTCTCGACTGGTTAAAACAATGCAGCTTTGATGATGAGTTTCCCCAACGAGCCGTATCAACTCACCATAGCTCTCATAACCCGCCCGAAACAATCCTGGGCATTCTGCATCTAAGATTGTCTCCAAATTATCTAAAATCACTAAGCAACGGCGATCCCGTAAATACTGCAATAACTTTGGCACTTCTGCCGCACTATCCTTTTGGTCTGAGAGAAATGGAACCAAATCAGACAGTAGGGTTTCCAGTGGTGGCGCATTACGCAGCGATCGCCAAATGATGTGAGTAAAAGGGCGATGGGGCGATGGGGCAATGGACTGATGAACTGATGGCGTATCCACGCTCCCACTCCCTGCTAATTCCTGCGCCAGCTTCACAGTCAAGGCACTTTTGCCAATACCACCCATGCCCAGAATGGCAAGCAAGCGGCAGGGAGAAACGGGGGACATTTGATCTGCCCCCTGTAATGACATGACCCAATTCATCAGGGTCTTGAGTTCTTCAGTGCGACCATAGAAAACCGAAATATCAACCGCTTCGCCCCAATCAATGTGTGGTTTTACGACAGGGATCTGATAATCGGCTGAGTGGGTTCTTGTAACAAGTTCACCCTCTTTGCTGCTGCTCGGATTGGTGATCGCTTCCTCTGGTTGGTGATGGGCATAGCGCTGCAAGGCTGCCCGAAAATTGGTTTTACTGATGGTTTCACCCAGCGCTTTTGATAAGGATCGCCACAATTTGGGACCAACATCCCGCTTGACATAGCTAATCGAATATCCAGAAGACTCTGCAATTTGCTCATAAGTCTGATCCGCGATCGCCCCCCGCAAAATGGCTATTTCTACATCGGTCAAATGTCTATCAAAGTGGCGAACAATGGCGTTGTCGGCAACAGCTAGGAGTAGATCAGAAGTCATTACAGTTCAGGAAAAGGGGTGGAAGCCACACAGGTTACTGAGCAAAATTCTACCTGAACTTTCCAGAACTTTTTTGTACCTCATAAGCGAACACCCAAATAGCCATGCTCATAAAACGAGTTCTAACTCTCAATTTCTTCGATGGCAGTAGGGTCTGAGACTCAATCGTTCCCATCTCCATCTCAACCGAACCTTTTCCTTAAAACATCAGAACTTATCTGTAACGACAACTTAGGTAATTGCTCGTACTCTAATAAATGTAGAGCTGACGGAAAAAGAAAACACACTGATTATTGCTTTTGACTAGCAGAAAGATTTCAATCTTTTGTTGCTCAGAAATCTAAAGTTAATAGTCAATAAACACCAAAGCAACTACACTTGCAATTTCCTGTAATAAATTTCGCGCACAACATCCATTGGAGAACAATCATGACAGTTGAAGTCAATCTAAACTCAAATAGTAATTACTGGGCTGGATATAATAGCGTTCTGGGCGATAACGATCACCTCGTGAACGGTAATGCTGGAAACGACACCCTGCTTGGCGGTTGGGGGAATGACACCCTGTTTGGAGGCAATGAAGCCTACGCCAATGGCTCATTTTTTTGTTAGATGGTGATGATTCCTTAGATGGAGGACAAGGATTCGATCTACTGTTTGGTGGAAGCGGTAAGGATACGCTTCTAGGTGGTTCCCAAGAGGATACGCTGTTTGGTGGTTTAGGCAACGACTACTTGAACGGTGGAGCCGATGACGACACACTCATTGGTGGCATGGGAAATGACGTGTTGACCGATACCAGCGGCAATAACCGATTCATTGGGGTACAACCGGGTAATGGTTTTGGTAAAGGTGAAATTGACACCCTGACCGGTGGAACGGGCGACGACACCTTTGTCCTGGGAGATCACAATGGCGTGACATTTTATAACGATCGCGAGAAACTTGTCGGCAGCAGTGGAGACGGCTTGAACGTCCCGATTAGCCAAGCACAGGGGTATGCACTCATCCGTGAATTTAACTTTCACTACGACAAGATCGAGCTTGCCGAGGGATCTTCCGCCAGTGATTATCTGCTAAAAACGGGTTTCTTCGTGGATGATTCCGCTTACCACTCTGCAAGCGACACCGCCATCTACCGCAAATTTGAGACTCCCCTTCTTGGCGGTGGAACAGCAACTTCCTACGAACTGATCGGAGTCATTAGTGGGGTTTCTGGCTTAAACATGAGCATGAACTGCTTCCAGTTTTGATACAGAACCGACTTGGAAACACACAAGCGAACAGAACAATCAATGCCTGTGTTGCAGCAAATTAAGTACCTAAGTGAGTGCTCATCAATGAACTATCATCTAGCAAAAAACGTTAGGTATGATTAACACAAGAATTAGAGAAACTAAGTTTCTCGCGATCGCTATCATCCAAACCAATCGATTAGTATTTAACCTTCAACCAAATCCGCCGCCCTAAATAACCTGGAATTCCAATCAGCTCGCAAGTTATTTGTGATCAACAGAAGACTAAACTTATGCCCCAGTCATACGCTGCCACCACAATTTCTCCTGATCTAGTCCATCGTCTGCGTACCATGCCAAAAGCAGAGATCCATGTGCATGTTGAGGGCGCGACAGATGCAGAGACGTTCTATGAAATGGCACAGCGAAACCAAGTCAACTTACCCGCAGAGTCCTTAAACGAATGGAAATCATTCTTTGAATTCCGCAATTTTCCCCACTTCATCCAGGTCTACGCCGCAGCCGTACAGTGCTTACAAACACCAGAAGATTATGCCTTGATGATTGAGCGACTTTATAAGCGGCAAGCTGAGGAAAACATTCTCTACACAGAAGCTTTTCTGAGTGCGTCGTTTTTGATTCAAAAGTTTCAGGACGAGGAAATCCTGGATGCGATCGCGGCTGGACGTGCGGCGGGTGAAGCCAACTATCATTGTCAAGTGAACCTGATTCCTGATATTGCCCGTGAGATTCCTGACTCTCAACATCGTGTTCTAGAGTTTGTGATCAAAGGTAAAGAGCGTGGGTTATTCATTGGTTTAGGCGTGGGTGGGCTTGAAGTTGGCTATCCACCAGAGTTATTCACCGAGACTTATGCAGAAGCCCAACGACAAGGACTCAGAATCGTTGCACATGCGGGCGAAGCAGTAGGGTCGGAGAGTATTTGGGGGGCAGTGAACGCTTTAAACGCTGAACGTATTGGACATGGAATTCGTTGCTTAGATGATCCTGAATTAGTTGAAGTCCTGCGTCAACGTCAAATCCCCTTCGAGGTATCACCCAGCAGCAACTATTGTTTGGGCGTCGTGCAACGAGATCAGCCTCACCCAATTCGTCACATGATGAATGCAGGGCTGTATTGCACCGTAAACTCAGACGATCCAGCCATGTTTTCAACCAGTTTAACTCACGAATATTTGACCCTTGCGGAGCAAGGTTTCAGTTGGGAGGAACTTTGGCAACTTAACTTGAATACGTTAGAGGCGACGTTTTTGAGTGACGTAGAAAAAGATAAATATCGTATTGAGTGGGAGAAATTTGTGCAAACAGTTAGCGAATGAGCCATTAGAGCGGTAGCTGGGCTATTCTTCGTTCCCTTTTGGTATTGCTTCCTGCTGCTCGATGAAAATATTTGATTACTGTTGTAGGTTTTATCGAGCATACTAATACTCTGTAAGTAGGCGGCTTCAATTAAATTGAAGATAATATAAGCTGGATCGGAGCGTGAAATCCAATGCCCGCATGGGTTACGCTAACGCTAACCCATCCTACAAATAATTTAGACCTGCTACTTATTGGCGAGAGTCCTGATGAGCAACGTTATCAATATCATCTTGGTTCACGGTTTTTGGGCGGATGCCTCTTGTTACAGCGAAATTATTCCAACGCTGCTAGCAGAAGGCTATGAGGTGATTGCTGTTCAAAATTCCCTCACCTCTCTTGAGGAGGATATTGCCGCGACAAAACGTGCTTTAGATCGTATCGAAGGGAAATGTATCCTGGTAGGTCATTCGTGGGGTGGTTTCGTGATTACGAACGTTGGTCATGATGAACGAGTTGCTGGTTTGGTGTATATTGCTGCATTGGCTCCTGATGTGGGTGAATCTATGATGGATTTGATGAGCAAATATGGTTCTCCTTCACCGCATTTTCAGGAACAAAATGGTTTTATTTGGATTTCAAAAGCAGGGGTTGATGAAGTTTTAGCCCATGATCTTTCAGAAGAAAGAAGGACACTCATCCATGCCACTCAAACACCGCCCTCTGTATCCTTAACAGCCGTGAAAGCAACTTTTGCTGCTTGGAAAGATAAGCCAAGTTGGTATATTTTAGCGACAGACGACAAGGCAGTTCCAATTGATTTGCAGCGTGAATTAGCTCAGCGAATGAATGCAAAAACGGTTGCTGTGAGGTCAAGCCATTTCCCGATGATTTCCTGTCCAAAAGATGTTTTAGAAGTCATTAGAAATGCAGCAGCCGGTAGCCAGTAAAAACGCTGTAGGTGTCTGCATTTGTCACTCAATATGGTGCCATTATGGGATGGCGAAAGAGAGGCTGATCAATGTTTTCCAACGACTTGGAAGTTTCGGAATGGTTGATCCGCGATCGCGACAACGTGATTTTACTTTCAACCTCAAGAATATCTAGAGATGCATCAAATTAGATCTTTTTAAGATGGTTTTTTAATGGCAAAGAAACTATAAACGTGCTTCCTTTTCCTAATTCACTTTGCAATTGAATAGTTCCCCGGTGGGCTTGAACGATCGCTTTGACAATCGCTAACCCTAATCCTGCCCCTCCGGTGTGGCGGGAGCGATCGCGGCTGACTCGGTAAAAGCGATCGAAAATATGTGCCTGTTCTTCACTGGCAATCCCAACTCCGGTGTCTTGAACCTGGATCAGCGCTGACTGGTCTTCTTTCGTTAAGCTGACGGTCACTTTACCTCCGGCGGGGGTGTATTGCAGCGCATTCATGACTAGATTGGAGATTAAGCGCACCAGTTGGCTTTCATTCCCTGCGACATACAACAGTTCTGAGGTTTGAATTTCAGTCGTGAGGTGGATGGGAGCCGCAATTTCCAGAACTGTCAGGCTTTCTACCACATCCAGGATCAACTCATTCAAGCAGCAGGGTGGAGCGGTATTGCTTCCCGATTCGTCCGAGATTTCAGTATCCGCTTCCAGTCGAGATAGCAACAGCAAATCCTGCGCCAGTTGCACCAGTCGTTGATTCTGGCGATCGACTCCTGCCAAGGCTTCCCTGGCTTCTGCTTCACTCAGGGGTTCAACTCCCCGTGTCGATTCTACGATCGCCCGAATGGTTGCTAGAGGCGTTCGCAACTCATGCGCTGCATCTGCTGTAAACTGCTGCATCTTTTGGTAGGAACGGTAGATCGGTCGCATTGCCAACCCTGCCAAACTCCAACTGGCAGTGGCAACCAGCAGCATGGCAACAGGTAAACCGGCCAGGATGGTCAGCCGGAGAAACGCCAGGTGATCGTCAAATTCCTTCAGCGATCGCCCCACCTGCATATAGCCCCAGGGCGAACTCTGATAATTTTTCAGAAACAGGGAGTATTGTTGATAGCGAACACCATCCTGGTCTTTGAGCGTTTGCAACTGCTTAATGTTCAACGTTTCGGAAAGACCAGAGGGAACCTGACCCGCCGTTGCCAGGAGATTGCCCTGTGGGTCAAAAAAGCGAATGTAGTAACCACTTTGTTGAAACGCATTGAGGGTATGTCGTTCCAGTTCTTTGGGCGGCATCGAACACTGATTTCCGGTCAGACACAAGTTCGGCAAGACCGTTTGGACTGCTGCACTCAGTTGCCCCGGTTGGGTCAGCTTGGGTTCCAGACTGTCGTGTAGCGTGCCTGAAATGGATTGCAACTCCTGCTGCACGGCATCCCAGTGGGAATGGGCAACCATCTCATAGGTTATAAATCCTGCCAGTCCCAGGATGCCTCCCATAACCGTTGCATACCAGAGTGCCAGTTGCGAACGGGTTTGATTGAACAGCTTACTGCGGTGCATCAGCGTTGTTAAAGCGGTAGCCCATACCGTGAACGGTTTCGATGAGATTGTCGTACCCCACTTCTGCCAGTTTACGCCGTAACAGTCGGATCTGGGCTGCGACGGCGTTGCTGGTGGGTTCTGTGCCGACTTCCCAGAGTTGATTGACGAGTTGTTCACTGGTAATCACCTGTCCAGGACGTTGCATAAAATATTCCAAAACCTGAAACTCTTTTGCGGTCAATGAAATTGGGTGTTGCTGGTGTCCCTGCTGATAACAAACCATGTGTTTGCCATAGTCCAGTATCAAGTCTCCTACTTGCAGTTGTTGGGGCAAAAGTTGGGGCGATCGCCGATGCAATGCCCGAATCCGCGCCAACAGTTCCGCCATCCCAAAGGGTTTGACTAGATAATCATCGGCTCCAGCATCCAGCCCAATGACCCGATCTTCAATCCGGTCTTTTGCCGTCAGCATCAGCACCGGCAGTGTGACATGGCGCTGCCGCAATCGCTGGCAGAGATCAATGCCAGATAGTCCAGGCAACATCCAATCGAAAATGGCAAGGGTGTAATGAATCCATTGCTGATCCAGATAATCCCAGGCTTCTGAACCATCCTGCACCCAATCGACGATGTACTTCTCGCGTCTCAGGACTCGCTGAATGGCTGCACCTAAATCGGGTTCATCTTCTACCAATAAAATCCGCAT
>ERZ1066126.253-NODE-253-length-21818-cov-35.308689_pt1 | contig 21818 bp, 20 predicted proteins | sample MGYA00382773_ERZ1066126 | MGnify/ENA primary metagenome ERZ1066126 (study PRJEB33369, sample SAMEA5778356) | biofilm metagenome | biome: Industrial cooling water; feature: Water cooling tower basin; material: Biofilm | place: United Arab Emirates | collected... | reverse complement strand
AGCTTCAATGAGGCCGAGGCGAGATCGCCTCGGAGAACGTGGTTAGCGCAATCAAAGAGCTGATGACCGCATGGCTTCAATGAGGCCGAGGCGAGATCGCCTCGGAGAACCGTGATCTTGTTGAGGCTTGTCGGCTCCTGTCCCTGCTTCAATGAGGCCGAGGCGAGATCGCCTCGGAGAACCTGGTGGTTCACGGCGGGCGTTTGCTGGCGCTCATGGCTTCAATGAGGCCGAGGCGAGATCGCCTCGGAGAACCGCCACGCGCACAACCGTCATCGAACTCCGCATCACGCTTCAATGAGGCCGAGGCTAGATCGCCTCGGAGAACGAGATCAGTGCGCAGCGGCTGGCGTCCCGTTCTTCATGCTTCAATGAGGCCGAGGCTAGATCGCCTCGGAGAACGCCCAGGCGGATCCACGCCGCAAACTCTTCCGGGGTGCTTCAATGAGGCCGAGGCTAGATCGCCTCGGAGAACCGACTCGGCCGCGCCTTGCAGTCCGGCGGCTCTCGCGCTTCAATGAGGCCGAGGCTAGATCGCCTAGGAGAAGAGCACGTCGCGCGTGAAATCACCGCCGTCGTCCGTGCTTCAATGAGGCCGAGGCTAGATCGCCTCGGAGAACGTCGCTTCCTCCCAGGTCCGGCCAAGAACGTCGACGCTTCAATGAGGCCGAGGCTAGATCGCCTCGGAGAACCTGGCGCCAATGGCGGTAGACCGTGACGTCATCGCCGCTTCAATGAGGCCGAGGCGAGATCGCCTCGGAGAACTTGGCTGCTCTCGTGCCTTGAGGCCGAGCGCGCGGAGCTTCAATGAGGCCGAGGCGAGATCGCCTCGGAGAACAGCACCGGCACCCCTTCAGCTCGACGTCGATGCAATAGCTTCAATCAGGCCGAGGCGAGATCGGCTCGGAGAACGTCTTGCCGGTGTGGCGGGCAAACATGCCCACCTTGCTTCAATGAGGCCGAGGCGAGATCGCCTCGGAGAACCTCGATAAGCAAGTCTCCGGGCCGCTGGCGTTCGAGCTTCAATGAGGCCGAGGCGAGATCGCCTCGGAGAACTGCGAGTAAGGGGGTTGATGAGTTGCAGCGCGTCCCGCTTCAATGAGGCCGAGGCGAGATCGCCTCGGAGAACACAATATGTGGCTATTCCACGATAACGGGAGCCCTGCTTCAATGAGGCCGAGGCGAGATCGCCTCGGAGAACCGTGTACAGCATGGCGGATTCCGTACCGAACACGCGAAGCTTCAATGAGGCCGAGGCGAGATCGCCTCGGAGAACGCGATCACCGCGCGCGGCCATGGACCTCAGTCCGCGCTTCAATGAGGCCGAGGCGAGATCGCCTCGGAGAACGACGCGGGCTGCCCCTGCTTCTGCCCCCGGCAGGGCGGCTTCAATGAGGCCGAGGCGAGATCGCCTCGGAGAACTGTGTCGGACGCCAACGCCTATCACTTGGCAATGGGGCTTCAATGAGGCCGAGGCGAGATCGCCTCGGAGAACATTGGATTTCGTCATAGAAATCGTCTTTGAATTCGTCGCTTCAATGAGGCCGAGGCGAGATCGCCTCGGAGAACAACGCGCTAGGAACGTCCTGCTGTTGGACGTAGGCGCTTCAATGAGGCCGAGGCGAGATCGCCTCGGAGAACGGTAGAAGAGATCGTCGCCTACGTCATGGGACGCCATGCTTCAATGAGGCCGAGGCGAGATCGCCTCGGAGAACGTCGGGAAGAACTCACCCGGCGTGAACACAACTTGCCAGCTTCAATGAGGCCGAGGCGAGATCGCCTCGGAGAACGAGACGGGCCAAGTAGCTTTCTTGAGCGTCCCTCCGCTTCAATGAGGCCGAGGCGAGATCGCCTCGGAGAACAGCTTCAGCGCGTCGGCGCAGTCAAGGGAATCATCCTGCTTCAATGAGGCCGAGGCGAGATCGCCTCGGAGAACGGCAAGCGCGACGTGATCGCGTGGGATGTCTTCGCCGCTTCAATGAGGCCGAGGCGAGATCGCCTCGGAGAACGATGGGACAGTTGCTGTAAATGTCCTTGGCGCCAATCGCTTCAATGAGGCCGAGGCGAGATCGCCTCGGAGAACGTATCGCTGTCTCGACAATCCGGTGCCCCCCACGCCCGCTTCAATGAGGCCGAGGCGAGATCGCCTCGGAGAACGGGAAACTGAAAATCCGATCGCAAGCCGCGCTTATCGCTTCAATGAGGCCGAGGCGAGATCGCCTCGGAGAACCTGAGCGTTCGAGGATGTTGAGCATGCGCAGGAATGCTTCAATGAGGCCGAGGCGAGATCGCCTCGGAGAACGTGGTGATCTGCATCGACGCGCCACAGGCGCCGCACGGCTTCAATGAGGCCGAGGCGAGATCGCCTCGGAGAACGTCGCCGCTCGTCATCGTGCCGGCATTTGACAGCGGCTTCAATGAGGCCGAGGCGAGATCGCCTCGGAGAACCGCAGCAACCCTAGCCGCGCTGATTGCGGGCGCTGAGCTTCAATGAGGCCGAGGCGAGATCGCCTCGGAGAACTGATCGGGCCCGTGTTGGGCAAATCGCCAGTTGCCGTGCTTCAATGAGGCCGAGGCGAGATCGCCTCGGAGAACGTCGGGCATCTGGGGCTATCTCATCCCGCCCGCACCGCTTCAATGAGGCCGAGGCGAGATCGCCTCGGAGAACAGGTTTGCGCGCTGGCAGTACGTCTTGTACGCCTCGCTTCAATGAGGCCGAGGCGAGATCGCCTCGGAGAACCGCGGCGGCGGGCGGGCGACAAGCTCTCGCTTCCGCAGCTTCAATGAGGCCGAGGCGAGATCGCCTCGGAGAACCAAGACATAATTTGGGGGAAGCCAAATCCGATGCCAGCTTCAATGAGGCCGAGGCGAGATCGCCTCGGAGAACGGCGGAACCCGGAACCAGCGGCAGATTTCCTCGACGCGCTTCAATGAGGCCGAGGCGAGATCGCCTCGGAGAACAAGAGGCGCAGCTGCTCAAGGGCAGCGGCGTCGGGCTGCTTCAATGAGGCCGAGGCGAGATCGCCTCGGAGAACCTATCAATGGCCTGGGCGGCGCCGCCAATCAGGTCGAGCTTCAATGAGGCCGAGGCGAGATCGCCTCGGAGAACTCAGCAGCGCGCGAGCAGAAGGGGTGATCGCCCTCGGCGCTTCAATGAGGCCGAGGCGAGATCGCCTCGGAGAACACGCGAGGCGCGAAGCGCCTGGGCTTGTCACTTCTTGCTTCAATGAGGCCGAGGCGAGATCGCCTCGGAGAACAATGCCCCGTGGTCTACCGTGGCAAACATCCACATCGGCGCTTCAATGAGGCCGAGGCGAGATCGCCTCGGAGAACTGTTCCGGTTTAGCGCTGGGCGGTGGCGCACCCTCTTGCTTCAATGAGGCCGAGGCGAGATCGCCTCGGAGAACGGCCGACAGTACGCTGAATCCATGGATTGGATGCACGCTTCAATGAGGCCGAGGCGAGATCGCCTCGGAGAACATCCACGCGGGCTGCCATCGTATTCGCGCCAATGCGGCTTCAATGAGGCCGAGGCGAGATCGCCTCGGAGAACGCCTCCTACTCGGTCGGCATCCTTGCGCTGGCGATTGGAGCTTCAATGAGGCCGAGGCGAGATCGCCTCGGAGAACGCCAATCGAAGCGGGCCCAGGCTTCACCGGCATCGTGCTTCAATGAGGCCGAGGCGAGATCGCCTCGGAGAACAAGCGGTTTTGCGGGGCGCGTGATAGGGGGTCGTGTCTGGCTTCAATGAGGCCGAGGCGAGATCGCCTCGGAGAACCGGGCGAATCTCCATCGGAGGCACCCACAACGGCGACGCTTCAATGAGGCCGAGGCGAGATCGCCTCGGAGAACGGCGAGCGAGCCGACGACCGTGTCGGACATCGTCGCGCTTCAATGAGGCCGAGGCGAGATCGCCTCGGAGAACTGCGCGAGTTCGTGGAGGCCACGAAGCTGCAGGCGGCGCTTCAATGAGGCCGAGGCGAGATCGCCTCGGAGAACCTGGGACGCAGTGCCACGGCAGCCGCTGAGTTCGGCGAGCTTCAATGAGGCCGAGGCGAGATCGCCTCGGAGAACCGCCACTAAGGGCATTGACGAGGCCCCGCGAATTCCGGCTTCAATGAGGCCGAGGCGAGATCGCCTCGGAGAACTCGTGGGCTGCGATCAGCGCGTCACCCTCGTCGCTGAGCTTCAATGAGGCCGAGGCGAGATCGCCTCGGAGAACACGCGCTGAGGATAATCGTACACGCAATGTCGACACCGCTTCAATGAGGCCGAGGCGAGATCGCCTCGGAGAACCTTCAACTTGCCCGCTTTGCCTTGCACTTCCCTCTCTTGCTTCAATGAGGCCGAGGCGAGATCGCCTCGGAGAACCTCCTGCATCCCGTTGCCGTCGCCGGGCACGGTCACTGGCTTCAATGAGGCCGAGGCGAGATCGCCTCGGAGAACGATGCGAGACCGAGATACCGCCGTCGCCGGTCATGCCGGCTTCAATGAGGCCGAGGCGAGATCGCCTCGGAGAACTTGCGCGACAGCAGCAGCGTGTCGGCCATCGGGTCTTCGCTTCAATGAGGCCGAGGCGAGATCGCCTCGGAGAACCCGATCGCCCGTGCTGCAGGCCTGGCTCAATTTCAGCTTCAATGAGGCCGAGGCGAGATCGCCTCGGAGAACCTTGGCGACGGTGAATATGATGTCGTTTATCGCGCCGCTTCAATGAGGCCGAGGCGAGATCGCCTCGGAGAACTTCAAAGTCGAGGTGCGGAATAAACCCGCGATCATCAGCTTCAATGAGGCCGAGGCGAGATCGCCTCGGAGAACATTGCGTGGCGGGGAGGACCGGCGTATGAAGTCAATGCTTCAATGAGGCCGAGGCGAGATCGCCTCGGAGAACCGCTCGCATTCAACCGCTTGTTTTGCCAGCCCTCGCAGAGCGGTTTGCGAGCGCTGTCGTGCAGCGTCCGAACTCAGCATGCTAAAGCTCATTCTGAGTCTCACGAATTTTCTCTACCATTCTGTTTTGAAAAGAGCGTGCGCAATGCGAGCGCTGCCAGGGTTTTTTGCATCACTGCAGCGCTCGCATTTCGCAGGCAAAGTCTATCGCGCTGGCGTCGCCGGCACCAATGATTCAAATCACGATCGGCCCGCGCTCGACCAAGTCGAAACCCTTGCCGAGACTGCTGAACTTGGGTTCCACGCCCGCTGCCGCGCCAACGTCGACGATCAACACATGGTCCTCATCGTCTTTGATGATGTCGTTCAACAACTGCAGCATTTCGGCGTGCCGCTGATAACCATGCCGCACCTGGAAAACCGATAGCTGCACCCACTCGCCGTACCCCTTCATCAGCCGGAATACGCGGCGCCAGCGCTTGGGATCGCCGATGTCGTAACAAACGATGTAGAGATGCTCGCTCATCGCACGATGAAGTTCGGGTTCTCGGTCAACTCGCCGTTGAGGAATCGGCCGAGCAATCGGCACTGCAATTCGAACAGCCGCCGATAGCTCAATCGATAGCCGAACTGCGGATGTGTGATTTCTTCTTCCAGCCGCCGCTCGAAGCCGGCGATGAATCGTTTGCGGCCATCTTCCTTCAAGCTCACGGCATTGCCGACGGTGACGAAATCGCTGGGGCGCACTTCGCCATTATTGATGGCTTTGAGAACCGCAGAATCAGCAACGACCGGCCGAAACGGCTCCAGCATATCCAGCGCGAGCGATGGCCTGCCGTAACGCGGTTGATGGTAGAAGCCGCGGTAGGGATCGAAGCCGACGGTGGCCAGCGTCACCGTGAACTGGCGCGTCAGCAGCGCATACGCGTACGACAACAGCGCATTCACCGGATCGCGCGGCGGGCGGCGATTGCGCTCGTTGAAATCAAAACGCAGATTGGCATCGCCGTCGGCTTTGAGCAGTTGCCCAAAGGCCCCGAAGTAGGCCGCCGCCGCAGCGCCTTCGAAACCGAGCAGCGATTCGATAGAGGGCGCTACGCGCGCATTGCGCTCGGCGGCCTCCAGTTGCGTCACGACAGACTGTGGCGGCTCCTCGCCGCGCCAGTTGCGCCGCAGCAGCACCTTCTGGTTGCGAATCTTCGTTGCCACCCAGCCGCGCGCCAGTTGCAGGCAACGGCGCTCATCGAAACTGGCCTGATATTGCGCCGTGCGTAGCTCCACATTCTTGTGCCCGACGCCTTGGGTATGACCCAAATACCAACCGCCGAAACTCATCCATACCACCGGTATCTCGCGGCGCATCAGCTCATGCAGGGCGCCGGTCGTGACATACACACTGCCCTGCAGAACCAACTGCGACACCTCCGCGAGGCGCACGGTGGTCTTCGCTTGCTCATCGACTTCGATCTCCAGCGTGTCGCCGGATTTGCTGACCTTGGCCTTGTTCGATTGGATGTGCACCGGGAAGGATTCGGTGAGCCCGACCATCAGCGGCCGCAACGCCGTCTCCGCGCCGCGCAGATAATTCACCTCATCCGGCAGGCAAATGCCCACCAGCGAGCAGCGCGCGCACTTGGGACTATCGGTGAGCGGCGGCGGAATGCGTCCCGCAGTGGCAAGCGAGCGCAGTCCGTGGATGGCCGAGAGTGTGAGCTCTATCAAATCGGCATCGAACTCCACACTGACGCGCTTGCGCGAACCGGCGAAATACAAAACGCCCGAGTCGCAGCGATAGCCATGTTCGCGCAAAATCAAGCCTTGCGCGCATAACTGCACGCGCTCAGGATCGTACGCGCCGCGCGCCACGTGTGGCCGCTTGGACTTCTTGTAATCCACAGGAATGACTTGATCGCCCTCGGCCTCGATCAAATCGAGCTTGGCCACCAAGCCCAGATGCACCGATTCGAGGCTCACGGATCGGGCGTGGATTTTCTCCGGCTCCTCGCTCACCTCCGCAGGCGTCGGCAGCTTGCCTCCTGGTTTATCCACGCGCACATGCACGCCCCGGCCCTGCACCGTGTCGGCATTGTCTGCCCACTCGCCCTGCACCCATTCCAAATACGCCAACCGCGGGCAGTACACATATTCGTTGACCATGCGCACCGGCACTGGCGGCTGATCGCCGGTGAATTCGGGGAAGGGCAACGGGAGGGCGATTTGGTGGGGCATGGCTGGTTACCAGTGCGGCTTTGAAGCAGCTTTGGCGCTACCAGCTCCCTTGAGTCAACAGGGCTCGCGGAGTGCGCCTGGATTTCGGGAGTTTGCTATCGAGCGATAGCCAATATCGCTCGTTGGTCTGTCAGTCACGAATCGGCGTCCCGGATGCGGATTCGCTTCTCATCGATCACCCACAACTGCCCGATCACGCGCTCTAATGCCGATAGACGAACCGCAGCGCGGACCAACGCTTCGATCGTTTTGAAAGTCTGCTTGGGAGGGCGGAGTACCCAGACTCCATGGTAAGAGCCGGGCGGATAGGCTCGAATGTCCGCAAAATCCAGATCGAGCGTTATCAGTATCCGCTCCTCGGTGGCGCAGGCTGCGATGACATCGCCGTCGCTAGCGCCGGCCAGCCCCTCGTCGGCGACCGAATGAACATCGTGTCCCAGTTCCGTCAGAAACTCGCGAACCAGCTCCGGAATGTTCTCGTCGAGCTTGAGCTTCATGACTGAGATTAAGCCGGCGTCGGAACAACACGCTCGCGTGCAAGATCGGCTGCGAAGCCGAGCGCAGCGTTCAAGTGCTCAACCCGCAATGTTGGATACTGAGCCAAGATCTGACTGTGTGTGGCGCCATCCGCCAAGTTATCCAGAACCACCGACACAGGAATGCGCGTGCCGGCAAAACAAATCGTGCCGTGCAGCACGTTTGGATCGGTCGTTATGTAGGGTTGCCAGTTCATGCTTGAGATCCTTGGCTGGGCGATGCAGTTTACGCTCGGCATCGATTCAATCGCGCGTTCGACACAGTGTTGTTGCGATGAAGCAGACGTCACTACGTTGGCTCGATCATTCTCTGCCGATTCGCTTCGCAGGACGGAATACGGCATAGCCCTGACCGAAGGTGTGGCGGGTGCTTTGAAAGACTTCGGCGATGCCGCTGCGCCACCGAGTTTGTTCGCGGTTCGTCCAACTCTGTGTCTGCAATAGCGTTCGCCATGTGGCGAGCTTGAGCGGCTGTGTGCAGATAGGCCAGCGGAAATGCTCTTTGCCAGATTTGCGGTGAAATCCAGTGGTGAGCAGGCGTCGACTGTCCGCGCCTTGCTGGCTAAGGCTCGGGAACAGCGGCATGGCAGTAAACGCGAGCCACGTCGCAGCGCTCACCGATCCCGCCTTTTCGCTCGAAGGCGCGCGGCTGCGAAGGGCATGCATGCGCTCGCCCGCAGGGTCCAAACCCAATCCGTGGGTTTTTGCGCTGAGTGCCCAGGGGCCTATCAGCGCCTCAGTAAAGCGAGCGCTCGCCTGCGCTCGAACGTCGAGCAGCACCTCTTTCAAAGCACTGAGGAAGCTCTGTTGACCCGACACCATATAGAACAATGTCGGTTTGACGAGCCCTTTGGACTTGTCTACGGCTCCATCGGCCATTAGCGTGGAGAGAACTTCGCAAACCGCGCTATGAGGCTGCAAAAGCGAATTCCTCAAATGCTCGCGATAGGAGTTCTCAGGCACGCGCAAGTCCTCGGCCCAGCTGATGCGTTCCTGATGTTCACTAGTCTCGATCCATTCGCTGAGCCACGCCACCAGCGATTCGGCGCTGGTTAGAGGTGCGCCGCTGATCTCTGCAATCCAATCGTCCTGCATCACGAAGCGCAGTTTGGTGTCGGGATATGGCCTGGTGAGGGCTTTCAGTAAACCGAGGGAAGCGAGCACCCCAAGCGGATTCGAGCCCACCAGCGCGGGCAGCGCAATGGCGTTCATGATTGTTCTCCTTCGGACCTTCCGTTTGCTTCTGCCTCCGATTGCTGGTGATCGGCCAATCGCAGCAACGCTTCCAGGTAAGCCAAGCCAAGATGGCCATAGCGTTGCTGCAATTCGGCAAAGCGTTCTGCGCTGCCTGACTCGATTGCGCCCAAGTTCGGTCTACCTCGGTAGCGGAGCGATTGCCCTTGATGTTCCACAGTGAAACTGCAGCCCAGATCGTCGATGTCGGGTTGCAAGGCGCGTCCACGTCCGTGATGGCTTCCGACCAAGTGAACTACCAACTCCGCATCGTGAGCACTCGACAGCAGCGCCGGGTGTGCATTTAGCACCGCGACTGAGTAAGCCTCGTGGCGCGCGCCCATCTGCACGTTGGCACCGTCGTTGGTCAAACCTTTGGCAAGCAGTTCGCCGGAGCTGATGCTTTCGTCAAGTCCGGCGCGCAACATGCGCTGGAAGCGCGGATCAGCCTTCCCCAAATCGTGGAGATGACCAGCAAGACTAAGATCATGCTGGAGCACGAGTGGCAATTGCACAGCACTAGCAAGCGCCAGAGATCGTTGACCAACACCAAGGTTGTGGTCCTGAAGCAATACCTTGCGGCGAATCCGGTTCGAACTGTCGTCGTCTTCGCTCAGGTCCTCACGTTTGGGTCTGCCGAAATAGAGCAAGACGCCGAAGAACGCTTGCTTGCTAGTACGCAGGATCTTCGCATCTGTCAAAGACTCGGAGACAGCACCAAGGAGCGGTTCAAGAACTCCGGCATGAAGTGCCTCCCGCAGCAGCGGCTTGAGCTGTCGCGCGCCGGTTCGGGCATCGATTTCCTCGAGACGTATGTCGTCCAGCACTTTGCGAATGCCGTCCATGGCATGTTCGCCCAAGCCCTGCGCGATGGCCGATTCAAACTGGTTCTTGCGCAGAAGTTCGACGCGTTGATGCGTCCCGGCAAGCGCTTCTCGCGCTTGTCGGCTAAGGTCCGTTGCAGGGATCTCGGCTTCAGGCGCAAATCCCCATTGATCGCAGCCGTTTCGGTCCGACAACACGAGCAAATCGCCGGGAGCAATGTCCTTGGCAGATCCGAGCGCAATAAAGCCATCTTTGCCTTGGCGCCAAATGGTACTCGCGCCGCGAAGATCGGAGCGCAGTTTGAAGTCTTCCACCGCGACATCAACGCCTTCGACATCAAAGACATGATCCTCGCTATTGGCGCGACTCAACCAATGTCGGGCCGCTCGGACCGACAGTGACAGCACTTCCAAGCTGGACGGGGGCTGGGCATCGAGAATTTCGTTTACCAATTGGCTTTCGCTCGCCCCCAGTCCACTCAAGCTACTTCGCCACAGCAAGCGCACATCTTCCTGGGCATCACTCAAGCCATGAAGCAGCGCACCTACATCAGGGTCGTATTGCGGCCTTGGCGAGGTTTGTGCGAGCAGGTCGAGAAAGCAGGGCGTGAGTTGCAGCTCCGGGCGTGGCTTCGGATTCAAATCGGACAGGTCCGAATCACCCATGCGTTCGGCCAGTGCGCGAATCCCAAAATCGACCGCGCTGCCTTGTTGCTGCAACCATCGCCATGTCGCTGCCACTGCGGCACCGTAGACTGGGTCGTCAGCAGGCTCTCCACCACCAATGATCGCAGCGCGCGAATGGCCAAAACGCCCAAGTCGGTCGAGTCTGCCGAATCGCTGGCGAAGCGCATCCATGGCAGCGCACTCCGTCACCAAGCCCTGAAAATCGAGGTCGGCGCCAACCTCAATGCACTGGGTGGCGACCACAATAAGCGGCGCGTCATCCGGCTGATGCGTGCGCCCTGCGGCACAGCGCGCCATCAGTCGCTGTGCAATCGCGTCGCGATCCAGCGGTCGCGATCGGCCAATCATCAACTCAATCTGCGGTGGCGACTTTTGTTTCTGGAAGAGGTCGAAAACTGCGCGTGCGGTAGCGACACGATTCACCACGATCACTAACGCTGGCGCCGTACTGAACTTTTTGAGATCAGCCAAGAGCAAGCCTGCCGTTTCGAACAATGCCTTCGGTCGCTCGCGCGCCTTTTCGCAAAGCACGAGTTCCGCTGACTTGGGGCAGGATTGACGCTGTACGAGCAGTGGGTGCGCTGCGTCCTCTGCATCCAACTGAAAACGGTCACCTTCAGAATGGGCGGTCGCAGATAAAGGAACGACGCGCACCGACTGTTGCGGAAGCGCGTCCGGCTGGAACCTTCGCAAAGCGTTCGCCGTGCTGATCAAGGGTCGACTCAGGTGCGCTTCGTCCAACAGGATCAGGGTGTCGTGACCCAATAGGCCGGCGTGCAATGACAACGAGTAGTCTCTGACGCCATAGCCACGAAACAGCAGGCGCGAACCGATTTGATCCACCGTTGAAGAGATCAGCATGGGCTGCGCAGGACAGTGGGCAAAGCTGCGTTCTTTCGCCATCCCACCGCGCAGCTTAAAACTTTCCAACGCTTGACTGCCACCGCATCGAAGCAAGGCTGATCGCACCGCATGCACGGCCGGATCATCGCTTTGGTTTAGTCGATCGACCAGTTTGGCAGCGCGCTCCGCCGCCGCATCAACAATGATCCGTCGATCGACCACGAAAACAATGCGTCTAGCGGCGCGTTGCGGCTCGCCTAGTTCGGCGCAATAGGCCAAATGAAACAGGGCTATATCCATGCAGGCCGTCTTGCCGCTCGCCGTGGGCAAGTCGATCAAGTCGGGCCAACGATGTTCGCGGCAGAGTTGCGTTGCCAAGCGCCTCTGCCAAGGCAAAGGGGGTTGTCCGTGACAGGCGTCAAAAAACGCCTCAAACGAGAGTTCGTTCATCGCACCGATTCCGGAAGAAACAAACCTAAGCCCTTAAAGCGCCCGGCTCCCAGCAACAATGGCCCACGAATGTCTTGAGCAAAGTGAAGTTGCACGTGAAGGCGCATTTTTCCGCGAAAGTGCCCGGGAGCATCAAATCGCGAGCTGAGTTCAGACCCGCTTACCGGGGGTAGGCTTTGGGTTTCAATTCGCACGGGCGCAGGTAGCCCTTGTCGCATTAGTCCCGCGACGATGATCTGCTCAATCGTCAGATTTCGCTTCGGAAAGCGCTCCAGCACCAGAGGTGTCACTGTGCGCCAGGTCGATGCCGTGCCCAGGTAGCGCTGGAAGCGCAAACTCTGCAACTCGGACCGGGCATTTTCCACTCGGCGGACGCGGAGCACACCCATCCGCCCAAATTCCAATTGCTCTATGGCCGCCAATGCCTCGTCAAGCAACAACCAAGTTGCCGCATCTGTTCGTTTGGGCAATAGCAGCGCCAACCCTTTCAACTCGCCGCTGGCGTAGCGCTCATCCACAAACGCGAGCGGCACGATGGCCAAATGCGGTTCCAAACTTGGCGCGCCATCGCTCTGGTGACCGGACAACGTCTCGGGTGGTATGTCGGGCAACTTGCTCAGCAGTGCTCGCCGTAGTCGGTCCGTTGCTGCTACCGTCTGCGCGAGTCCTAGTCGTCGCCCATCATCAAAAGCAACGCTATAGGCGTGAACAAAATCGCCACTGGGCGCACGTGTGTCACAGGCAAGGTAGCGCTGGACACGTCCAATCGGCGGCTGGATGGTTTCGTCGGCCATCCGAAGCTGGTGAACTTGTTGCAGCCGGTCAAAGCGCCCTGGGCCGGGAACGCGCAACTCGTAATCGCCGGAGTCGTCGGGCGTCAACGTTACTGGTGGCACTTCGCTCTTCAGGCAAGCCCGCACAAGCGAACTGGAGTGGCCAACGTAGCTCAAGCGCGACAGCAATTTCCCTAAAGCACCCAATACCTCCGGCTCAGGCGTGGATTCCGGCCAGACGAAAGTGACGCAAGGGTCAGATGGCAGCACGCTTGGGAAAAACCGTTCTTGCTTGGTTCTACGCTCCAAGACATGCAGCAAGTTGGAGTTCTTTCCCGCGATAGTTTCGTCGTTGACAGGCACCCAGAAGCTGAGTGTCTGCCTTGTTCCAGGGGCCAGATCAACTCGCATTGATGGCGGAGGCTGCTTTTCAAGCCACCTTAGGGCCTGCTCAGTATCCAGACTCGGCCCACATTCCGCGTGCGTTGCGACCAGAGCAGAAAACAAACGTTGAGGATGTATCGGCCATTCCGGAAGCGAGCGATCGCCGTAATCACTCGCGACCACCCGGCCGCTGAGATACTCGATCTCGATGGCGAGCATGGCTCAAGCCTCCGCTTTGCCAAGCGCCTGAAGTTCGCGCGACTTCTTGATGAGATCAACCAGCTTGGCTTGAGGCTTTAGCATTTGCACGCCATTCCAGGGTAAGCCTGCAGCTTTAGCGGCTGTCACAGCGTCTTCGAAATCGCTTCGGGCGTCCTCAGCATTGATCTGGAATGGTTCGCAGCGACCATCGCCAAATACGAGCTCGAAATCAGCGAAACCGTCCGCAACCAGCCCGCAGCGTGAGCGCAGCCAGTAGCCCTGCTCTCGGCCCAACGTGAGTGCCAGCAAGCCTAGTGCGAGCAATACGCGCTGAGCCGCGGCATCACGAGTGGCGCTGGCTGCGCCCGAAGCCTCTGGAAATCGCAAGCGCCTGAGCGCGTTGACCGAGATCACAGCAATTTGCAGGGCGTGGTCGCAAGTGACTCCGCCTTTAGTGATGTGGCTTTGCTCCACAAGCTTCTCGCCGAGCACGAATTCGTGCTTCGTGCTGTCCGTGCTGACCAAGATGTTGCCATGGTTGATTTCCGACGGGCGAACCGGCTTTTCAGCCTTCGCCCCTTTTGCCACCTCCCAGGTCAGGGCGTCCTTGGATGTGACAGAGGCCTCTTTAACGATGGCGAGTGGATCCAGCCGTATGCCGCCCCGGGTCTCGCCGAACGCGGCATCGATACCGATGACTTCAGCTGTGATCGCACGGGCGAACTTGTTACCCAGTCCACCCGCCGCACCCGTTGAATCCCAACACCCAAACAGTAGCGCGCTTGGAGCATTTGCGAATATCTCGTTCGCATTGCGCACGTTAGCTTTTGCCAGTGCTGCGTAAAGCCCTGACTTCGAAAATGCTTTGCCATCTACTTGGCTGTCGCGAACGATTGCGTCGAAGATTCGATGCGGTGCAGCAAGGACGCTTACCGATCCGATCTCTGGAAATTCGGTGCTGAAATCAACGCGCAATTCGGGCAGCGCCAGACCTTTTCCGACTGCAGTAGCCAACGCTTCCTCCAGACGATTCGCTTGCGCGGCGACCGAGTCGAGAAGAACGCATTGCACGTCTTTGCCTTGCAGCTTACGAACTTCCCAGTTGTAGACCCCGCCGGCAAAGGTCGGCGGGAAAATCTTGTCGCCCACACCGCCTTCGGGCTGGAGGCGTTGACGAAGGCGAATGGCGGCGGCGGTGGAGATTGCTTTAGCAGACACGGACATTTACTGGATCCTTCTGTTGTGTTGGGAGTTCACTGAGATGGCGGCGCCAGAGCTCGATCGTCAGCCGTTCAACCTCGTTCCGCGGCAATTGATAGATCTGGTTGTAGAGCTGGGTGGGGAACTTGATCTGAAAGCGAACGAAAGGCGGGCAGCGCACAGGGATCTCCAGAGGATCGACATGCGAATGCTATCGGGCGAACAGATACATGTAAAGTTCATAAGAGTTAGAATTGATTTTGACAAGAATGTCCTACAAAGATAGGATGCAGTAAGCGGCGCGGCCTCATTGAAGAATTAGGGTGGGCATTGAGTTTGGTGCCACCGTTGAGACTTTCCGCGCCGCCCTCTTTATCTGAGTGCATTGCTTCCCGATAGTGAGCGCCAAGGGCGCGCTGGCCGCGGCGCGTGATGGTGGTTTGGATCAGCATGGTGGACGTCCTGCTGTTTGATTTGGCCAGCATCGCATTCGTGGTGGCCGTTTTTGGGTAGGGGTTGCTGGGTCCGCGCGCCGAAGGAATCTCGAGCTGCGAACGGCAGGTTCGCGCACTGGCGATCAAAAGCTGCGGACCATGGGTCCGCGTACCTAAAGCGAAGTGCTGCGGACCATGGGTCCGCGTACCTAAAGCGAGGTGCTGCGGACCGTGGGTCCACGTACCTGGAGCGAGGTGCTGCGGGCGGTGGGTCCGCGTACCTGACTTGAATCGCGGCGGACTGGGAGGTCGGCGTTCCCAGGATGAGGGCGAGTGGGCGGGTGTCATGGTGGGCCGCTTCTCCGGGTGTAAATTGCCGCGGCACGCCGATGCCAATCGCTCAGCTTGTCGCGCAGCGTTTGTGGGGCGATGACTTCGACGTCGGGGCCGTAGCGGGCGATGTCGAGGATCAGTTCGGTGTCGTTTCCATAAGGAACGCGCAGCTCATAGATGCCGTTTTCAAGGAATACGCCTTGCTGCTGTGCGTGCCAGATTTCGCCGCTGATCCACTTGGCGCGTTCGGGGGTGAATCGCAGCACGGCGGTGTCGGTGGCTGGTGCGTCGAACAGGCCGTAGGGCCGCTCGTTTTCGATGGCCGGCGCGGCGATGGGCTGGTCTTGCAGCGTGGGCCCTTCGATGCGGTCCATCGAGAAGTGGCGCCACGCTTCGCGACTGTGGCACCACGCGAGCAGATACCAGTTGCCGCGGTAATGCTCCAGCCGCACGGGCGACACGAGGCGCTGGGCGATGGTGTCGTGGGAGCGGGCGTGATAAGCGAAGGCTAGTTTGCGTTCGCTCAACGTTGCCTGCGCAACGGCGGCGAAGATGCGGGCGCTGGCCGGACGCAGCATGGGCGTGGTGACGCGCACGGCGTCGATTTTGGGTGTGCGCGCGGCGCCAATGCCTCGCGCGAGCAGCGTGTGGATGCGCGAGCGCAGCGGCTGAATCAGCGTGGTCAGTATGCCGGGCTGGCTGGCGGCGAGCATGTCTTCCGAAACCAGCAGCGCGTGCAGCTCCGATGGCGTGAACCACAATCCCGGCAGCTCGAAGGCGGGCGCGGTGCGGTCGTAGTGCCAGCCTTTGGCGCGCTTGTCGTAATCGAGCGGCGCCTGCAGCACATCGCGCAGATAGTGCAGGGTCCGGCGCAGTTGTTTGGACGAGGCCTCGCCCAGCGCTTCGCGTAAGCGCGCGGCGGGAATCGGCATTCGCGCTGCTTTGAGTTCGCGATGCGCGATGAACACGCGGTCGATCAGCGAATGGGTGTCGGAGCGGCTCATGCGAAGTCATCTCTAGCGATCCACCGTCGTAGGGGAAATACGCTGGAAAGAGCAGCCGCGAAACAGGCGCGGAGCCTGGGCTCAGAATTTGCGAGATTTGTTTGGCGCGATCACCACCGGCGCCAGCGGGCTGCGAGTGCGGCGGTGAGGCGTTGGATGGCCGGGCGCGCGGGCGGTTGCCCGATTCGGCAAACGAACAGCGGTAGGGGCAGATAGCCGTCGGTCTTTGCGGCGGGCGCTGAGGTTGCCGCAGGCGCCGAGGTTTCGGCGTGCGCGGCGGTTAGCAGCTCGGCCATTGTGTCAGGCGGCAAGAACTGGGTTCGCCTTGGTGCTTTCGGCGGGCGCGGTAGCGTTGGCCAATCGGCATCAGGGCAACGCCACCGACGGGGCCGTTGCTCAATTGCCGATGCGTTGCTTCAGTATATCGGCATCGATCCCGAGCCGCGTTCCAACGCGCGTCAGCCAGGATTTTTCTGGAATGCGCATACGGCCATCGGCGCGCGCCAGTGTGAGCAACGCTTCGATCAGTTGCTCGGAGTGTGTGGAGCTTTGCCGGAACACGGCGAGGAAGCGGTTCAACTCCGCCTCGACATTGAGTCCGCCGCTGCGACCCCGCTCGAAGTTGGTGAACGCGAGTTTGCGGCCGGCCTTCGATAGCTGCATGCGATCGATCAGCTCTTCGCCGTGCGCGGCTTCTTCGGCGGTGACCACGCCATCGGCTCGCGCGAGCGAACCGAGCAGCGCGAATAGCACCGAGATGAAGATTTCTTCTTTGGGATCGAGTTGCTCTTGCTTGAACAAGCCGCCGAGCGTGTCGCTGATCCAACTGAATGGTCCGGTTTCAGCCATGTCGATCCCCATCGAATGTGACCGGCTCGAATGCTACGCAAAAAGGCGCGCGCAGGCACGGGGATGACGCCGGTTCTTGATGCCAGGTTGGTGGATGCAGGCGTACGCGACCTGCATCCACTCACCTGCGACCGCTTTACTTCACTTCCACCAGCTTGATGTCGAACACCAGCGCCTGATTCGGGCCGATCGGGCGCGGGCCGCGCTCGCCATAGGCTTGTTCCGGCGGCAGGAAGATCGTCCAGTGATCGCCCACGCGCATCAACGGCAGCACTTCCTGCCAGCCTTTGAGCACCTGATCGACCTGGAACTTGGCCGGCACGCCGCGTGCGAACGACGAGTCGAACTCGAATCCATTCGGCAACGAGCCGCGGTAGTGCACGGTGACTTCGCTCTTGGCAGTGGGGCGTGCGCCGTTGCCTTCTTCGATGACGCGATACTGGATGCCCGAGGGCAGCGCGACGATGCCCTTCTTGGCGCGGTTCTCGGCCATGAATTTGTCGCTCGCGGCCTTGTTATCGGCGGAGAGCTTCTTGAACTTGGCTTCGGCTTCGGTGCGCAGCTTGTTTTCGAGGATGTCCATCTGCTCGGCAAGCTGCTCGCGCGGATAGGCCACTTCCTTGCCGGAGAAGCCGTCTTGCAGCGCGCGGATCACGCCGTTGATGTCGATTTGTACACCGCGCTCCTTGAGATCGGCGCCGAACTGGTATCCGACCGCATAGGAGAGTTTGGTCTTGTCCAGTGGGGCGGTGGGCGCAGTCGGCGCAGCCGCGGGCGCAGCCGGCGTTTGCGCCAGGACCAGCGGAGACAAAACCAGGGCGACCGCGGCCGCCAAGCCGTGTAACTTCATCGAAACCTCCGGGAAAGAAGAAAACGCGCTGCCGTGACCGGGAGCGGCTCTTGGGCAACGCGAGCGCCGCGGATTCTAGGGCAATCGAAATTGATCGGTCACTCGGCGAGCCAGTGCTGGTCTGGCGAGTTCAGCACAAGTTTAGTGCTATTCGCTATTCGACGCCGATGCTGTGGCGAATGCGATATCGTAAGATGCTGAATAAGAAAGGTTTTTCTTGTTGGCACGGCGCTTGATAGCAAACCCATTACCCGATGAGGGTCTTCAGACAGGAGTAACGCAATGGGTATGTTTTCCCGCTTGTCCGACATCGTCAACGCCAATCTGAACTCGCTTTTGGACAAAGCTGAGGATCCGGAGAAGATTGTGCGACTGATGATTCAGGAAATGGAGGACACGTTGGTAGAGGTCCGTTCCGCCGCCGCCAAAGTGATCGCCGAGCGCAAGGATCGCGAACGGCAGTTGGGTTTGCTGGCGCTCGAACAGAACGAATGGGAGCAGAAAGCAGAGCTGGCGCTGCGCAAGGATCGCGACGATCTGGCTGCCGCTGCGCTGACGCACAAAGCCAATCTGGCCGATCAACACAAAGTGGTGGCACGCGATCTCGAATTGCTCGGCGAGAATCTGGCCAAGCTCAACGACGATATCGCCAAGCTGCAGGCGAAATTGCAGGACGCCAAAGCTCGCCAACGTACGATCGTGATGCGCGCCCAAAATGCGCACACCTCGCTCAAAGCGCGCACGCAGATTCACTCGGCGAAGATCGACGACATGCTGAATCGCTTCGACTATGCCGAACGGCGCATTGACGCGGTCGAGGCACAGGCGGAAGCTTTAGACCTCGGTCGCGCCAAGAGCTTGAATCAGGCTTTTGCGGAGCTGGAAGCGCAAGACCGGATCAAGGGCGAACTGGAAGCGCTCAAAGCGCGCGTGCAGCAACAGCAGAAGGGGTAAGAGGCCATGTGGGCGGTACTGGAAGCTCCGCTGATCGTGTTCATGGTGGTGGTGGTGCCGATCTGGCTTATCCTGCACTACCGCAGCAAGCGGCCGCCAGGCGTCGCGGCGCCGTCCGCTCCCGAGAGCGACCAAGGCGAGTTGTGGATGACAGCGCGGCGCATGGAAGAACGGATCCGCACGTTGGAGCGAATCCTCGATGCTGATCATCCAACTTGGCGAGGACGCGCATGAACGCTTACTCTTATCGACACGATGTGGGGGCTGCAATGAGCTCAATGGATGCTCGCTACGAGGCGCGCAAGCTCTATCGCGACGTGGACAACCGCTGGCTGACCGGTGTGATGGCGGGATTGTCGGTGCACTTTGGCTGGAATCTGACGGCGCTGCGCATCGTCGCATTGGCGGCCTGCATGACCCCGCTCGTTCCGCTGGTGGTTCTGGTGTATGTGCTGATGGCGTTGTTTGTCCCGGCGCGATCGGCGCGCTGGGCCACCGGGGAGCGCTGGAGCGGACATGAACGTTGGACCGCGCCGTTCGCGGCACAACCGCCAGCGCCGCCGATGCCCTCTCGCGAGGAACTGACCTACCGTTTGCGCGAGATGGAAGATCGATTGCGCGCCATGGAGGCCTATATGACCAGCACTCAGTACGAGATCGACCGCGAGCTGAAAAAAGGCCGCAACTAAAGACGACAGGAGCCCGCAATTGCGGGCTCCTTGGTTTTTGCGGGTTGCGCTGCGCCAGCAGCTTCCGCAGGTCGGGTCCGCCTCGGCGATCGGTTCGTTTCTGGACGCCCTGCAAGCGGCGAGCGGGGAAACGCGGTCTTACAGTCGACTGCGATGCCGATACCGAAGTTCTGTCGCGCAAAAAAGAGCCCGCATGCGCGGGCTCTTTTGTGATGCGCAATCCGAAGCGATTACTCCAGATCGAGCGCTCCACGCGTACGCTCGCGACGCGCGTCTTCCTTCGCTTCGTACTCGCTCATGCAACGATCCGTCTGCTTGACCATCACGCATTCCAGATAGTCGGTGATCTCAACGAGCGCGGCGCGGATGGCTTTGCCGGCCGGCGTCTTGTTCTGGCTTTCGAGCTGACCGCCGAAGCCACCGCGATACAAGCCGATGCTCATGCCGCCGCCTTTGCTGGTGCCCTCGATGGTGCGCGAGAAATCGACCTCGCCCGTGGTGGCGTTGATCACGCGCAGATCGACCGCCAGATAGGCTTTCTCGCTGCTGCCGCCGAGCGACACGCCGCCGAAGCTGATGCCGCCGCCGGTGCTCGCGGTTTCTTCCTCGTAGGCCGTCACGGTGCCGGTGACCAGGTATTGGGCGCCGGTCAGCTGACCGATCTTGGCGCCGGTGCCAGCCGCAACGCGACCGGATGCCGCCAGATTCTGCTCATCGAGCACGGCACGGATTTGCTCGCGCTCGAGAACTTTGAACGCGCCGGTGGCGTTCAACTCATTGCTCAACATGCCCGCGAGCTCCCAGCCCACGCCGCCGCTCCACCACCCCGCACCGGATTGGTTGTCGAACTCGGTTACTGCCACGGTGGGCTTGTCGCCGCGGGCCAGCACCACTTGCGGCGCAACGGCCACGATCGCCAGCACGGAAGCAGTCAATAGTTTCATTGCGCGCATCGAAGATCCTCCAGGTAAGGTGTGTGTCGAAAGTCTAACGCTGTAAACGACACGGTACGCAGTTTCGAACAGCGAAGGGCCATTGGGGTTGTTGGTTGTTGGTTGTTGGTTCCTGGTTTCAGGCGCACACCCAATCCAACAACCAACAACCGACAACCGCTTAATCCCGTTGTTGGTTGATGGTTGTTGGTTCCTGGTTTCAGGCGCACACTCAATCTAAGAACCAACAACCAACAACCAAGAACCGCGTCAATCCCGTTGTTGGTCCTGGGTTCCTGGTTTCAGGCGCAAACCCACACAGTTCGACTTGCGCCAGGTCTGGTCACCGCGAATCCCAATCCAACAACCAACAACCAACAACCAACAACCGCTTCAATCCCGGTCGCCCATTTCATCGGCGCTTTCGCTGTCCTCGTCGTCGCGCCGGGTGCTCGGGACGGAAATGAACTCAGGTTGCGCGCCCAGCTTCAGGGCCGTCAGCGAGCCGCCCCACACGCAGCCGGTGTCGGTGCCATATACGCCCATACCTTCGAAACGGCCTAACGCGGACCAGTGTCCGGTGACCACGCGGAAGTCGCGCGCTTTGTGGCCCGGGACTTCGAACCACGGGTAGTAACCCGGTGGCTGGGTGCCGGGCGCGCCTTTTGCGTCGAAGTTGAGCTGTCCCTGCGTGTCGCAAAAGCGCAGCCGCGTGAACACATTGATCGTTGCGCGGGTGCGATCCAGGCCCTTGAGGCGTCGGCTCCAGCCTCCCGGTTTGTCGCCATACATCCGCAGCAGCACGTTCTTGAAATCTTTGTCGCGCAATTCGCGCTCGACGCGATCTGCCTCGCCGCGCGCACGCTCCAGGTTCCATTGCGGCGACAGGCCCGCATGAACCATCACGAAGCGCAGTTCCGGATCGTAATGCAGCAGCGGCCGGTGACGCAGCCAGGTGACCAGCTCCTCGCCATCCGGGGCGTCGAGTACGCGCCTCAAGTCGGCGTTTTTTTGCCGACGTTCGAGCGGTTTGACGCTTTCGGCGACCAGATGTAAATCGTGGTTACCGAGCACGGCAACTGCCGATTCGCCCAAGCCCTTGATGTAGCGCAGCGTCTCCAACGACTGCCCGCCGCGGTTGACGAGATCGCCGGTAAACCAGAAGCGGTCGCGCGTTGGGTCGAACGCCAGCCGCTCGACCAGCCGCTGCAGCGAGTCGTAGCACCCTTGCACATCACCAACGGCGTAAATGGTCAACGGCGCGACTCGCGATGGTTCCAACGCGCTTAATAGCGGGGGCCGACGCGGTTGGCAATGAGGATGGTTGGCAGTTGCGGGCGATTGCGGTCGTCAACGCATCGTAGGAGGGTCTCGATGCACAGAGGCAAAGCTTCGGACCATGGGTCCGCGTACCTAGAGCAAAAGCAAAGTTGCGGACCATGGGTCCGCGTACCTAGAGCAAAAGCAAAGCTGCGGACCATGGGTCCGCGTACCTAGAGCAAAAGCAAAGCTGCGGACCATGGGTC
>ERZ1066126.249-NODE-249-length-23347-cov-42.430534_pt1 | contig 23347 bp, 18 predicted proteins | sample MGYA00382773_ERZ1066126 | MGnify/ENA primary metagenome ERZ1066126 (study PRJEB33369, sample SAMEA5778356) | biofilm metagenome | biome: Industrial cooling water; feature: Water cooling tower basin; material: Biofilm | place: United Arab Emirates | collected... | reverse complement strand
TTCCGCACAGCCAAGCGCGCCGCACGCAGCGCGTGACGCAGTGGTAGAGGCCGTGTTGACCTGGAAGAACGGTGAGCGCGCGAGCTTGAGTCATGCGCCCAGCATGGCGCAGCGTGGTGAGCTTGTCTGTCAGGCCAGCGCTGATGAGCGTGTCGGAATTTTCTGACAGACCGGCTTTCTATGCTGCGATGCTCGTGGTTTGCGTGAGTTGTGCCATTGATCGCAGACATCAAACCACCGCTCCGTGCCGTCATCTACCTGTCGTTTGGGCCCAAGCGAAAATACCGATTCCAAACGCTGGGCAGAGCTGGGATCAGAACTACTGGCCGGATGCTGTCACTGGCACGGCGCTGGACTATGATTTCAGCACCAACGAGGTGGGCAACATCACGCAAGTGGCCAGCGCCAGCGAAGGGACGCAGAACCTGGGCTACGATCGGCTCGATCGGTTGAACGAGGTGCGCGATCAGAACGCCGCGCTGATTGAAGCGTTTACGTACGACGCGACCGGCAATCGCTTGAGTCACAGCGTCGCGCTTCCGGCCGGCAGCACGCCGACGGTGACGAGCTACACCTATCCCGGCACCAGCCATCGCCTGACGCAAGTCGGCAGCGCGGCGCGCAGCTTCGATGCGGTGGGCAACACGCTGAGCGGCGTGCCTGGCTTCGAGACCGACACCGCCAGCTTCGATGCGCGCAATCGCCTGACCACCATCGGCACCGGCGGCAGCGCGCAACAACGCGCGAACTACAATGGCCGCGGCGAACGTGTGCTCGCCAGCAGCGGCGCGCCGGCACCGGCGTTGCCGAGCGCGAGCGGCGACTGGGCCACTGGCGGGATCACCGGCACGCTGTACGATGAGTCGGGGCAAGTGATCAGCAAACTCGTCAGCGGCAGCGCGCTGCGATTCGAGGAGATCGTGTGGATCGATAACACGCCGGTCGGGCGTGTGCTGAGCAGCACCACCGAAGCGCAAGAGGTGTACGCGATCCACAGCGATCATCTGAACACGCCACGCGCACTCGCCAGCGCGCAAGTGCAAAACCACCAGCCGGGTGGCACCGTGGTGTGGCGCTGGAAGCTCAATCAGCACACCGCGAGCGGCAGCAATGTGTTTGGTGCGCAGGGGGCGAGTGAGGATGTGGATGGGAATGGGACGGTGGAATGGGACGGTGGTCAAGTTCGACCTGCGGTTCCCTGGGCAGCAGTGGGATGCGGCGGTGGGGTTGCATTACAACTACTTCCGGGACTATGAGGCGGGCACGGGCAGGTATGTTGAGAGTGATCCGATTGGGTTGCGGGGTGGGGTGGGGATGTATGGCTATGTTCTCTCCAACCCCATTGGATTCTTTGACCGACTGGGATTGGATATTTGGCTGGCAAATTGCCATCCCGGTGAAAAAGGGTTTTCTTCCAATTATAATGATCAAGATGGACTTGATGTTCTGGCTCATGGGGCGTTTGGAGATTCAAGCTATGTCCAGAAGTGTACTCGCGATTATCCGGTTGATGAGATTGGGCGACTGTCGGCCAACCAGCTGATCGATATGATTAAGCGTGACAAGGATTTTGAGAAATCAAAACGAATCAACCTATGGGTCTGTCATTCGGCCGACAATTCACTAGCACAAAAAGTTGCCGACGAGACTGGGAAACCCACATTTGGTTTTGATGGTCCCATGACAGCGCGATCAGATGGCACATATGATGGAAAACGAAAGATATTCTTTCCGAGATGACTCAAAGGTGACTGATGAACAGAGTTGCGCTACTGCTCGGCGTATGCATATCAATAGTTGCGGAGATCACCTTTGCGTGCGGTATGAAATCCGCTGTTGATTTGGACGCAGCGCTAACTGGATCGTCGAATCAGATAGAAATCCTTTTCTCAGACTCTCGTTCTGGTAGTTGCGTGGATTTAGACTATCAAGCGTTGGCTGTTGCCCTAAAGTTCGGATTTGCAGTTGATGATGAGGAAGAGAGCGTTTATGCAGCGATTCTGGCGGAGCCAATGTACTCTAATATCCAAAAGGCAATCTCTCTTGCGCTTTTTATCCGCTCGGCTCGACTTGGCTACTGTAAGGCGCCACGTGGGGTTATTAAGAGCATTGCAGAGCTTGGTCTCCTAAATCATCAAGTACTGCATTATTGGCTCGGGGAGGCCGCAAAACTCAATGATGGGACTTCCATGCTCTTGGCTGACATTGTTAAAGCACGCCAGCATTCAGCAAGCGCGGCTTTTATAAGGGTCTTGAATTTGGACAAACTACCGATAACCTCGTCGGAGTTCATTCCGCAGCTAGAGGAACGGATAACCATGTTGCTCGGCTCCGCCTCGACGGCTCGCCCTGACGATTTGGATAGGGCCATTGAGGTACCCGCCTATCCGAAAGGATGTGCGCCCAATGCCCTAGCGCTCATAAACTTACTGGACGTCTTGCCGAACACGATCTGGAAAAGCAAGTAGGGAAAGAACCAGGGAAAGATTCAGGACAGCCTGATTTTGATTAGCGCTCTTCGGTTCCGTAGACGTCTAAACGTTTAGACGTCTGCAATTGCTGTCAGAAGGAGGCTCGCTTTTCTTGCCGCCAACGCGCCCAGACGCCAGCGGCGTCGAAAATGCCCGGTGAGTATTGCTCACCGGTTGGCGGCAAGGCTCCGCGCGTAGCCGATGCCTTTGAGCCACTGCTGGTTGAGCGCTTTGGCTTTCTCAGCCATTGCCTCGACGCCGCCGACGAATCGCTGGTACGCAGAGCGGAACCCTTTGACGTGGCCGGTCCAATAGTCGCCATGGACTCCAAGCTTTCGCAACGCCGGTGGCTCGCTTGAATCGATCACACCGCGCTTGCCGGGCTTCAACTGCCGGCCGGTGTAGTCGACAAGTTCGACGTATTGCGCACTCGTCATCGGCAGACGGCTGCCGATTAGCTTCACGTCTCCATCGAACTTGTCGCCGCTGGAAACCCACCGAAGCCGTTGTTGCGGCAACATAGTGAACCGCAGGCGCCTGGACGTGCTCGTTAGTCTGCAACCTAGACCCGACCCCTGCTTGCGGCGGGTTGTCGTGGGACGTCATTCCTCGCGTGCGTTCGCCGGGCGGCCGGCGTTTGATCAGGGTGCCCTGGCTGGCCACGTTTGCCCGTGAATGCGCTTTATTCCCTACTGCTTGCCCTGCTAATGACCGCGACCCCCGCTTTCGCCGCGCACTGGCTGCGCACCGACGACTTTCCATTTCGAGAAGCCGACGCCGCCGAGCGTGCGCGCATCCGCGATTCTCTGCAGCACACCCAGATCGGCTACAACTTCGACGACGAGTCGGTGCGCGTGCTCGTGCACGACGGCGACCTCGTGGTCGACGGCAATTTCGACAACGGCGACCTGCTGGTCGTGCGCGGGAATCTCACCGTCGAAGGCGTCTACGACGATTATGGCGAGGGCATCGGCGTGCTCGTGGTCGAGGGCGACATGCGCGCGCACGACGTCTACAGTTGGGGCGCGATGCGCGTCGTCGGCACGCTCGCCGTGCGCGACGTGCTGATGACGGTCTACAACGACTTCACGTTCGAAGCCGGTCGGGTCGATGCGCGCCTGTTGCTGGTGTCCGACAAGAGCAGCGACTTCCGCATCGGCGAGGTGGAAATCGCGCTCACCGAGGACTCCAGGCAATCCCCACACACGCTTGTGCTGCGCAGCCTGCTGCCCGAAGCCTTCACTGGTACCGACCACTTCGAGTTCGAGGCGGACGCCTCACTGGTGTCGCTGATGCCGGACCAGGACTGGCTGCGCCGGCGCCTGCACGAGCGGCAACCGGTGTTCCGGCCAGCGCGGGCACCCAAAGCGTTGACCGCCGACATTCGCGCCGCGCTCGCCGAGGCGACGGACGACGCGCAGCTGCGCGGCCTGCTCGCAAAGGATCGCTTGCTTGCGCAGCTGATTGCGGCGCGTCCCGGCCTGCCGTCCGCGCTGGTCGAGGCGCTGGTCGAGCTCGGGGACGAGCGCGTCGACCAGTGGCTCGGTCGCAACGCTCCGGCGCACCTCGCCCGGCGCGATCCGCAGCAGCTCTCGCTGGAGGCGGCGCGCTCGCTCGCGTCCAACCCGCAGACGCCCGCAGCGATGGTGACCGCGTTAGCCGAGCACGCCTCGCCGCAGGTGCGCCTGCTGGTCGCGGCGCGCGCGGAACTGCCTGACGCCTGCCTGGACCGGCTGCAGGCGGATCCGGACCCCGAGGTCCGCGAACGACTGTGGCGAGTGCATGCGTGGGAGACCGCCTTCGGGTGGGATCCGGGCGCTACGCAGCTCGATGCACGCCTGGCCGACGAAGCCCCTGGCGTGCGCGACGCGATGGTGGCCGCGGACCTCGATGCGGAGCAGTTCGCCCGCCTGCTGCCGCAGTTGTCTGCGAATGGGCTCGAACGGCTGGCGCTGCAGTTGCACCAGATCCGGATCGGGCAGCTGCCGAGCCGGATGGCATCGGCCGACATCGATGCCCTCGCGCTGCGCCTCCTGGAGCTGCCCCGCGAGCGTTTCGGAAGCGTGCACGAGCGCGTCGACACCCGCACCTGGGCTTGGCTGGCGCTCGACCCCGTGGCGCAAAGCACGCGGCTGGTGGACGAGGTCGAGTCGACCCTTGCCCGCATCGCGCAGCGGCACACGCCCGAACTCGACCTGCAGCTGGTCGCCGAGCACGCGCGCAGTCGCTCGGTGCTCGACCGTCTCGCCGGACTCCTCGGCCCGCCGGAGATGGAAGTGCTGGCGCGACCGCTGGCGAAGAACCCGCTGCTGCCGCTGTCGTTGCAGTTGCGGATCGTCGAGCGAGCTGCGGCGGCGCCAGCGGGCCGCGGCGAGTTTGCTGCGCCGACGCCCGAAGTCGCGCTGGACGAACTGCTGCAGAACGATCGCCTCCGCCCGGAGGCCATCGAGGCCACGCTGGCGCTGATCCTGCGGCGGGGCATCCGCCCGGCGGACGGCTCCTACCAGAACAGCTTCTTCCACCTGCGGAAGCTGCCGCCCGCGGTGATCGCGCAACTCGACCGGCGCCTCGGCTTCAGCGAGGACTGGGCGCTCACGCTGATGCTGCAGGAGCACGCCACGCGCGCACAGCTGGCGCGCGCGCTCGCGCGCTGGTACAACGACGATGCGCTGCTGCAGTCGGAACTCGCGGCCGCCGCGCTGCTCGATGACGATGGCTTCTGGCTCGCGCTCGCACGCGCGCGCTCGCCAAAGCTGCGCGAGGCGGCGCTGCATCCGTCCGCGACGGCGGCGGCGGTGCAGTGGCTAGTGAGCCACCCAGAACCCGAGTTACTGGGATGGCGCCCGGACTTCCATCCCGCTCTGCCGCTCGCTGGCCGCCTGGAGCGGATCCGCGCGCTGCCGGCCGAGCAGTGGGAGTCCGACTGGATCGAGCTGCCGGTGGCAGCCTGGGAAGAGCTCGCGCGCAGCGCCCCGGAACGCGCGCAGCGGCGGATCGCCTTCCGCCGCGCCAGCGAGGCCCGGCCGGTGGAGTAGGCTGCCAGAAGACGTGCCTGGAAAAGTGGATACTCTGAAGCTCTGAGATTCGGCCCAAGCCGGGCGGACGCCTGATCTTGGTCGAATCAGCTGTGATCAGCGGAGACCGCGGATGATCGTCGAGCGTATCTGGGTGGGTAATCCACTTCGGAACTTCAACTATCTGCTGGCCTGCCCGGAGAGTGGTGATGCGCTTGCCATCGATCCGCTCGATCACCGGCAGGTTCTCGCCGTGGCGCGCGATCATGGCTGGAACATCACCCAGATCCTCAACACGCACGAACATCACGATCATATCGGTGGCAATGCGGCTGTGGCTGCGGCGACTGGCGCCAGGGTCATTGCGCATCGGTTGGCCAGGGGCCGGATTCCGGACGTCGATCAGGGCGTTGGCGCTGGCGATGTCATCCGGGTGGGCAAGACCGTGGAACTGGAATGTCTGGACACGCCCGGCCATACGTTGAGCCATATCTGCCTGCTGGCGCATGCCGAGCAACCGGCTTTGTTTTCCGGCGACACCCTGTTCAATGCGGGTGCCGGCAATGTCCGCAACGGCGGTGATGTCCACGCCCTGTACCGCACTTTTGTCGATCAGTTGCTGCGTCTCCCGGCCAACACGCGGGTGTTTCCCGGACACGATTACATCGAAAACAATCTGGCTTTCACGCTCTCGCGCGAACCCGGCAATGGCGATGCTGCGGCGTTACTGGAGCGCGTCCGCGGTCACGATCCGGCGCGGGCGCCGGTGACGACGCTGGCCCAGGAGATGAAACACAACAGTTTCTTCCGTCTGGACCAGACCCGAATCATCGCCGGCTTGCGGCGGAATTTCCCGGATCTGCCGGAGCAACCCGATCCCGAAACCGTGTTCATCAAGCTGCGCGATCTGCGCGATCGCTGGTAAGAAGCAAGGCATCGCCGATGCCCTTGAGCCACTGCCGCTTCCATTCGGCCGCCTGGGCTTGAAGCGCCTGGATGCTAGCGACGAAGCGCCAGTCACGGGCGCCGATGTCCTTGACGTGTCCGGGCCATTGTTCCGAATGAAGTTCGAGTTCGCGCAATGCGAGTGGATCGGACAGCGAGCCCGAGCCGTCATTCGTTGCGGTTATGTTGCAAGTGTCATTACTGGTAACTTGTCGATTCGTGAAGATCGCGATAGCCTGCCGCAATGCTTGAAAGGAGCTACGGCAATGACCCGAGTCCTGATCGCGGCGCTGATGCTGGCGCCATCCCTGTCGGCGCTGGCAGCCGAGAAGTTTTGTATCGATCTGCGCTACACACAGGAATCGCGCTACATTGATCCGATCAACAACTTCGTCATCGAGCGCCGTGAAGTGGTCGACCTGGCGCTGCAGCAGCGTCGCGTCGATGTCTCGGAGTTCAACCCGAACGCATCCCCGATTCGCTACTCGGAGTGGTACTTCCCAACGCAGCGTCGCGGCGTCAGGGTGACCAGCGATGGGCGCTGCACCGAGTTCGCTTATCTGACGCCACTTCCGCGCCTGTGCTTCGACAACGGTGCGCTGACCGGCGAGTCCTTCGCGCCAAGCCCCGGGCAACTGGCGTTGCGTGCAAATCTGCCGAGCCCGCCGAATCAGTCCATCCAGTTCGGCTTCGAAACCGAAGCGACCAACGACACCAGCTGCAACCCGGCGCCCGGCCAAAGCTGTTTTCGCATCTATCCGATCGAGTCGGTGGCAATAGCTACCGAGCCAACCGCCTTTGGCCCGTATCAGTGGCACACGCGATGGTCGAATTTCCGGTCGAACGTCGCGCCGCGCGCGGAGTTCGGATTGCCGCGGTCGTGCCGCCGCTTGCCGCCAGCACCGTGACCCACGGGAGAACCGTCATGATCGCTCGCTTCGTAACGCTGTCTGTGTTTTCGCTCGGTCTCGTCGGCAGCGCGTGGGCCGGCTCGCTGACAGGGCCACGCTGGTGCCTGCCGAAGCTTTTCACCACCCAATCGGTGGCGATCGACCCGATCAACAACTTCTACGACGAAACCACCATCTATTTCGATAGCGCTCAGCAGCAGCAGCGGGTCGACATCCGCTTCAACAATCCCAACGAGACGCCGCTCTCGATACGAATCTACCTGTTTCCGGATGAGGGCTTTTCATATCGGGTGAATCCGCAGCCTGACGGATCCTTCACTTGCATTAGAGGCATTTACGAAATACCGCTGAATCCCTTATGCACAACATCGCCACCGGCGGCCACGGGGATCGGCCTGGGCCGGCGCAACGATATCGTCCGCCTTGCGCCGATACCGACAGAGATTTCGCTCGATGATTACGAGGGCCTGGTCTCGCCCGAATCCAGTGCGTATTGCGGATTGCCGATGGGGGAAACCTGCCACAAGTTCACGCCGCTGACCGTCACATCACGATCCTTGACGGCGCCCGGCGTGGTCTCCTCCTACCTCAAGTACTTTAACTACCAGGAGAACGTCGATCCTGGTGCTTTTACCCTTCCGTCCGAATGCTCCCTCACGGTCAGCGCGGAGAAGGATGCAACGGCGCCTGCCGACGCGGCACAACAGCAGAGAATCGATCGTGTGTTGCGCGCTCTCGGTGTGTCGCCGCCGGCGCAGTGATAACCGCGTGCGACTGATTCGTCGCCGAATCGCGGCGCGCGATCGCGCTTGGAATGGACGAGCGGTTCTGCTGGCCTGACGGGAGCGTGACCAGGAGCCAGCAACCAAGAACCCGCCCGTCAACCCGCCAACCCACGCCGCACCGCATAACGAATCGCCTCGGCGGCATTGCGGCATTCGAGTTTTTCCAGCACGCGGCTGCGGTGGTTTTCGGCGGTCTTGACCGAAATGTCGAGCGCGCGGGCGATCTCTTTGGTGGTGTGGCCTTCGATCAACAGGTGGAAGGTCTCGCGCTCGCGGTCGGTGAGATTGCGATACGGGTCTTCCAGCGGAACGCTGGTGGCTTCTTGTTTGTCGAGCACGGTTCGAGCGTGTGCGCCGAAATAGTCCTCGCCGCTGGCGAGCGCGCGCACCGCAGTCGCCAGCTCGCTGCCGGCCGCATCCTTGAGCAAGAAGCCGCGCGCGCCGCTGTGCGTGGCGTGCAGTACGTACTCACCTTCGCTGTGCATCGTCAGCACCAGAATCGCTGTGTGCGGCGCTTCGCTGCGCAGGCGCCGGATCACATCAAGGCCGTTCAAGCGCGGCATCGATAAGTCCAACACCAGTACATCGGGGCGCTCCAGCAAACACAAATCGATCGCCTCGCGCCCGTCCGCGGCCTGGCCGACGATCTCGATGTCTCCGGTCTTTGTCAGTAGCGCAACCACGCCGTCGCGCAACAGCGTGTGGTCGTCGGCAACGACGATTCTGATCATGCTTCCTCCAGCGGCAGCACCGCGCGCAGTTGCATGCCGGCGCCGGGTTCGGATGTCAGATGCAATTGGCCACCGAACAGCGCCACGCGTTCGCGCATGCTGCCAAGGCCGGTGCCGACGTTCTGAAAGCCGGTGCCCACACCATCGTCGGCAATGATCAGGTGCACGTCCTTGCCGCGCGCTGCGAGGCGCAGCATGACGTGCTGGCAACGCGCGTGTTTCACCACGTTGGTGAGCGCCTCTTGTGCGAGGCGATAGAGCAGGGTGGCGAGGTCGTTCTTGAGTTCGAGCCTGTCGAATTCGACGCGAATCGCAAAGCCGCCGCTCTGTGCCATGGTTCGCGCCAGCCACTCGAGCGCCGGCACCAGGCCCAGATCGTCGAGAATTTGCGGGCGCAACGCGCGCGACAGCGCACGCACTTCCTCCAGCGTCTGCGCACACAGCGCCAGCGCGCGCTCGACGCCGCCCGCTTCGCCGCGCTCCAGCAAATGCTTGAGCGCCGTAAGGTTCTGGCCCACGCCGTCATGCAGTTCGCGGGCAAGCGCGCGGCGCTCGTCCTCTTGGACGCGCCATACCGAGCGCGCGAGCAAGCGGAGTCGCTGCTGATTGTGCTGCATCTCGGCGAACAGCTCGGTTTGCTGTCGACGCATCGCCTCCAACCGATCGCGCAGGGCGTACTCGAGCGTCGGCATCGATGGATCGGTGCGGTCAGGATCGCGACTCACGATGGCTCCAGGCTGCGCTTGAGCGCCGCGAGTCTCGCGCCAGCATTGGCGGTTTCGACAGGAGAGGTGGCCGCCCGCGCGCGGTGCCAGCGCAGCGTCCCGGGCCAGGAAGGCGGCGCAGCGAGCGTCGCCGGTGCACCGATGGCGGCTTCCAGTATTGCGATCTCCCAAGCGCCGAGCGTGCCGCCGCGCCCTCTCAGTGCGGCGATGGCGGCGCGTACCGAATCGAGCTTGCCGTTGGCCAGATCGACGCGCGCTGCCAACACATCGGCAGCGAACGAGAGCGTGGCGGACGCGCTGTCGACGGCGTTCTGACGCCCGCTGGCCAACAGCTCGTCCGCCGGTTGCCCTTCGATCAGCGCGATCTCGGCGCGGACCAGACCCAGTGCCGCGCGCTGTTCGATGCTTGCGGGAGGCGAGGCAATCAACTCGGCCAGCGTGGCACGTGCCGCCGCCGTCGACTCGGCGGCCAGGTGCACCTGAGCACGACGCAAGTCCGCCTCGGCCACGCCGCGCTGATCGCCGCGATCGACGAACAGCGCGCGCGCCCGTTCCAGAGCGCCGAGCGCAGCGCCCAGCTGGCCGCGATGGCGCAGCACGTCGCCGAGTTCTGCCAGCGACACCGCTTCTTCCTCGACCAATTGCAGCGCCTCGGCCTGGCGCAGTGCGGCGCGCAAGCGCTCCTCGGCGCGCGCGAATTCGCCATCGATCAAGTCCAGCATCGCCAGCTTCTGGGCGCTGCGCACCTGGCCCGGCGCATCGTCGCTGCTCGCATAGATGCGCTCGGCTTCTGTGAGGTGCAAGCGCGCGGCGTCGTACTGACCGCTGTGCAACAGCACGAAGCCTAAGTTCAATTCGGCTTCGGCGCTGCCATAGGAATCGCCCAGCGCGCGGCGCAGATCGAGCACTTCGAGATAGCGCTCAGCGGCTGCTGCAAAGTCGCCGGACTCCTCGGCGATCAACCCTTCATCGTTGGCGAGGTCAGCCAACGCTGCTTTATCGTCGAGTTGCGCAAGCAGAGCGCGGGCTTTGCCGAAGGCCTCGCGCGCCGCCTCGAAACGACCCTGGATGCCGTCGCCGTAGCCCAGATTGCGCAGGCTCGACGCCGCGCCGCGCAAATCGCCCAGCGCTTCGCGCAGGCTCGCCGCTTGCGCAAAGTGTTCGCCAGCAGGCGTCAGTTGCCCGAGGCGCTCATAGGCAACGCCCAGCGCCGTCATGGTATCGGCGCGCCCCAGGCCATCGTCGAGGCGCGTATGCAACTGCAAGGCCTTTCCGAGGTACTGGTCGATCGCCAGCTGCGCGTCGCCGAGGCGTAGCGCGTTGCGGCCGCGCGCCAGCAGCGCCGCTGCGTCGTTCGGATCGCGGCGCAATACGATGTCGTATTCGGCAGCGGCAAGATCGTGTTGCGCGGTCGCGTCGAGCAATGCGCCCAACGCCAACCGCAGGGCCGCATCGGCGGGCGTGGCGTCGAGCGCGGCGCGCAGCCGTTCGATGGCGCCGCTCGGATCGCCGCCGATCTGTTGTGCCAGCGCGCGCACACGCTCGGCGTCGCGCGAACGCACACTGGCGAGGGTGGCGATCGCGTCGCCCGCGAGCCGTTCCAGATCGCCACGTTTGCCATGTCGTTGCGCCAACACCAGGCGCTCAAACCAGAGCGCGGCGAAGGTGGGATACGCGACCAGCAGCGTGTCGAGCTGCGCCTCGTCCGGTTGCGCCGCCAGTGTTTGTCCGTAGGCACGCAAGGCCGCCGGATCGCTGGGCCACGACGCTGTTGCGGTATCGAAGCCCAATGCTTGCAGCGTATCGCGCAACGCCAGTGGGACACTGCTCCCGGTCAGGCCTTTGCGCTCGATGCGCTCCGGGCGCGGGCCGTGACGGGTCACGACCAGATCGATGCGTTCACCGTCGACGTTCAACTCGATGCCGATCAACGCGCGCGTCGGCAACGCTGCCTGCAGGCGCTCGGCATGCGCCAGCGCCTCGTCGGGCGAAAAGCCGAGCAGCGTGAGCGTGCGGCGCACCTGCCCGCTGCTGGCGACCTCAACCCCGGCGGCAAGCAAATCGCTTGCGACTAATTCATCGAGGGCACGTGCCAGCAGCGGATCGTTGCTCTGAATCGGCAGCAGCAAGACATCCAGACGTGGCGCCGGTAAGGCGGCCGCCAACTGTGGCGCAATCCGTTCGAGGTTGAAAGCGGTCCAGCCGATACCCGCACTCGCCAGTACCGCAGCCGCGGCGATGGCCAACGTGCGCGCGCGGGGCCACTGCCATGGCGTGCGCCCGGCGGCGAGTGCCTGAGCCACGATCTCGGCGCTCGCCGGGCGTCGCGCCGGATCCAGCGCAAGCAACTGCGCGACCAGGCGATCCAGCCATCGCGGCGTTTTCGGGGCGCGCCGGCTCAAGCGTGGAGCGGTCATCACGATGCGCTGCGCGAGCATTTCCGCAGGCGTGCCCATATCGTACGGCAAACGCCCGGCGACCATCTCGTAGAGCATGAGTCCCAGCGAATACAAATCGCTGCGCGCATCCAGCGGCACGCCGCGCGCTTGCTCAGGGCTCAAATATTCCGGCGTGCCGATGATCGCGCCGCTGGCGGTAAGTCCGGTCACGCCCACACTGCGGGCAACGCCGAAGTCGGTGACATACACGCGCTGCTGGCTGTCGATCAGCACATTCCCCGGTTTGAGATCGCGATGCACGATGCCTTGGGCGTGCGCAGCATCCAGCCCCAGCGCGATCTGCCGCGCCATCGATACCGCCAGATCGATGGGCAACGCGCCGCGCGTATCCAGGAAGCTACGCAACGAGCCGCCATCGATGTAATCCATGCTGATCAACCAGCGACCATCGTGCGCAACGAAGTCGTGGATACGCACCACATGCGGACTGGCCACCTGACGCGCCAGCAACAGCTCGCGACGAAATCGCGCGAAAGCGTCTTCGCGCACGGCGAACGATGGCAGAAGCAGTTTCAGTGCTACCGGCACATCGAGCTTTTCGTCGTGCGCTTCGTAGACCATGCCCATGCCGCCAATCCCGAGCACGCGACGCACCCGGAAACGCTCCGCGATCAAGTCGCCGCTGCGAAATTCGCTGGCGCTGATCTGCGCTGTTGCTGTGCGCTGGGCTGCATCAAGTGAACTCATGGGAAGGCGCTGCAATCGCGCCGCTGATCACCGGCCACTCAGCATCTCCGAATACGCGTCGTCGAGTTGCGCAGCCAGTCGCGCTTCGGAAATCAGCAGCGCGGCGTCGTCGGCAACGGCCTGCAGCAGTTCGGCGTCGAGCTCGGTGAAACGTTTGCCGATGGCAGTGCTGTCGGCGTACAGCGCGCCGATGACCTGGCCGGCTGCGCGTAACGGGAAGCACACCGCGGCAGCGATGTTTTGCGCCACCACGCTTGGACGCTCTCCAACCCACGCTTCACTGGCGATATCGCTGATCAGTATCGATCGGTTCTCGGCCATCGCGCGATCGATCAGCGTTCGCGACCCGCTGTCGGCCGATGCACGCGCCGTCGCTGCGCGAACCACCGCTTCGCCATCGGCGCCGATCAGGAGCAGCCCGCGTTGGCACTCCGCGGTGGCGACGAAAGCTTCGCAGGCGCGCTCCAGCAGCGCCGCGCGCGCCACATTCCGCAGCCCCAGGCGCAAGGTCGCCGAGGCCGCGCGGCGTGCGCTCATGGCCTGCAAGTCGTCCACAGCATGCGCCTGGAATTGCGCATACACATCGCCGATAGCCAGCCACTCGCCGTCGAGCAACTCGCAACGCGCCACGCGCACGCCGCCCACACGCAATCCATTCTTGCTGCCGAGGTCGATCAACTGCCAGCCGCCCGCGTGCTGGCGCACGCGCGCATGCAAGCGCGACACCGAGCGATGGTCGATCACGATGGCATTGTTGTCGTCGCGGCCGAGTGTGCTATCCGGGCGCAAGGCGTAGGCCCGGCCCGGAGCTTCCGGCACGAAGATCCAAAGCACGGGCGATGCGGTCGTCATGGCGGCGAAAGATAAACCTTTTGTGGCAACTTGAAAGTGTTAACTGGCACCGGGAGATCTGGGGGTTTTCCCGGATAGTCCGCGCTCGGCCGCGGGTTCAAGCTGGGCAAAGGTGCAATAAGCGCCGGCGCATCCAGATTCGAAGAGAATCGATGCACCCCACGCGCGATCGATTCTGATGCCACAACCGTGGCGCGCCTCTTCCGGCAACTAACGAACTGACAACCATGACCCTCGCTTCTCGATTCGCCATCGCCGCCCTTGCGCTGAGCGCAGCGAATGCACACGCCGACGTCTCGGTCACCATTGTCGGCAACGTGGCGACGGCCGAGATTGCGCTGCCGAGTGCGGCTGTGCCCACCTACACCGCAACCCTGCGGCTGGAATTCACCTCGCCTGAGAACTTGAGCGTCGAGAACCTCGGCATCGAAGCCTTCGTGATCAGCCCGGCTGCGATCCAAACGCGGCTGCCGAGCCTGCAGGTTACCGTGCCGAACGACTTCCCGGTGCTGATCCGCGTCGAGCCGCCATTCGGCAATTCGCTGCTCGCAAGCTCATTCGAACTCGACGAACCAGGATCGCTGGAGCTGGGCTTCCGTAACTCTGTCGCGGTCGAAGTGCGAACCACGAACCTGCCATTCGTGCAAGACGGCCCGGCACGCTTGCTGCGCGCACCTCTCGGCAAACCGTTCGTCGACATCACCAGCGAGGTGATTGCCGGCTCCATCCGCACCCGCGCCCGCACCGGCGGCTTCTCCGAATTCGTCATCGCCAACGATTTGAGAAACGACGAAGTCCGCGCCGCCGACGAATACGTGCGCGCCGACCTGCGCCTGGACGACCCAGCCATCGCACCCGCACTTGCCGCCACACTCGAAGCCGCGCTGGCGCTCAGTCGCACCGAATTCGACAACGATAACTTCGATATTGCCCTGCTCCGGTTGCAAGACTTCGATGCCCTCGTCGCAGCCAGCGCCAGCGGCCCGCTACCCAACCGCTACCGCGCCCGCCGCGACCTCAATAACGTCCGCGGCGAAATCGAAACGCTGTCGGCCAACATCGCGTTCTTCTTGCGGCGGTTGGATGATTGAGGGCGGTTGGTAGTTCACTATTGCTGCTCACTGGCACCAAACCAGCGTCGAGCGCAAGTCCTGCGCCTTTGCTGAGCGCCTTGTAACGTCCCGATACATCGTGTCGTGCAGACTATCGCCGCAACCGAGCGAGTCGCCCGGATTGCAGCAGCAAAATGACGGCAAGCTTGATCGAGGCAGCGCGTTGGGGACGAGGGTGGCGACGGCGGCAAGCGTTGAGCACGGCGAATTCAAACCGAATCGCTCACAACGACTCAGTGACAGCAAATGTCAGTCCGGCTTTTCCGAGGTTTTTCTGCAGGAGTTGCGTCTTTTCCAGGGTCTGCGGTTCCACCTTGCCGTCATTGACCAGCACGGCGAGTCTTGCGAACTCGGCTCTAACCCTGCGTTCGAATTCCGGCGTCGGATCTTGCCGCCAACGGGCGCTGACTTGCAGCGCTTTCACTGCCGCAAAAAGGTCCCAGTCTTGAACGGTCTTATTTCGATCTGCGATGGCCAGCGCCTCATCGCAAAGTCGCAATGTGGTGTCGACGTCACCTGTTTCCAGCGCAAAGAATGCGTAGGCCACGTGAAACAAGAAACGATTCGGATGATCCGCACTGAACGCAACCGCCGAGCCGTCGATCACTTTGCGATACAGCGACAAAGCGCGCGCAGGGCCCGCCGGCGACGCTTCATGCAGCAATGCTGCATCGAAGCCCAGCATGACGGTGCGCCGATGATTAGGTCCCAGGCGTTCATCCATCGCCGCCAGCGCATCATCGATCCTCGCGAGCCCCTCTTTGAGCTTGCCTTGCCGTGCCAGAAAGTACGCCGAATTCGAGCCTCGCGAGCGATACTGAAAACTGTCCTCGCCAAAAACCTCGGCATTGATTCGGTCGATTTTCTCCTGCAGCGGCAGCACCAATTCGTCGCTGCCCAAGCGATTGTACTCGTTGACCATCCGAGTCATGGTTCGCTGAATGCGAAGGACATCCGCCTGGCTAGCTTGCTGATCCTTCAAGAGCGATTGCAGCGCATCTACTGCCTTCGAGTACTCGCCAGTGGCGGAGAGCGATATCGCGTGCCAATAGCGCACATCCTCTTCGAGCTTGCGGTGCTCCTTCAGTGGCAGCCGCGCCAGCAGGTTCGTCATCCGCGCGTTCATTTCCTTGTATTCGCCGGCGCTGTACTCGACTTGCGCGAGTTCCAGTTCTATTCTGACTTCGGTAGTGAGGTCTGCCGCAGGTATGCCCTGAAGAATCTTCTTCGCGGCTTCCAGTTCCTCCAGCGCTCGGATTGCGCGCGCCTTGACGAACAGGTGTTCGGTCGAGGGCGCTGAGTCCGGTATCGCAGCGCGGTCCAGGATCGCCAATGCGCGTTTCGCATCACCTAGTTGCTCGTAGGTACCAGCGATCGAGACCAGGAATTGCGCGCGGGTCGCGGGCGGCACGTTCGTCGATTCCGTCGACAGTATTCGCTCCGAATTGGCGAGAATCTCGGCCGCCGTGATTTTGAGCCCCAGAGTATTCGTCGGGTCGGCCGAGCGCACGGCCTCGAGCAGAACGCCCCCGACCGCATCCGCACGCTCGCTCTCGGAGCGACGCGCGCGGTCCAACTGCAAGAAGGTCGCCAGCCCAGCCAGCGAGATGCCGCAGACGACTGCAGCGACGCTCAGCGGCTTCCAATTTCGCTGCACGAACTTGCGCATCCGGTACGCCGCCGAGCCGCGCCGTGCGGCCACCGGAAATCCACCCAGAAACAGGCGCAGATCGGCACTAAATGCATCGATCGTGCTGTAGCGGGACCGAGCTTCCTTTCGTAAGCACTTCTGCAGGATCGCATTCAGATCGTCGTTCCGCAGTTCCGTACTCAGCGCTGCTTCGCTGCGCGCGCAGCCAGCAGAGATGCGCGCGCGCTCCGCGTCCGCCAGTTCACCGAAGCGCAGATCCAATCGCTTTGGCAGCACCTCCGCGACGTGACGCTCCATCTCGCTGAAGCTGAGTTGGCTGAAGTCGAACAAGGTTGCGCCGCACAGCAACTCGTACAGCAACGCACCTGCGCCATACACATCCACAGCCACCGTGTGCGCCCGGCCGCGCCATTGCTCGGGTGCGGCATAGTGTGGGGAGAAGAAACGCGCCGTGGGCGAGGTCTCGCGCAAATCGCGCTCGACGTCCAAGGACTTGGCGATGCCAAAGTCGATGACTTGCACATGGCCCTGGTCGGTCACGAGCACGTTCGATGCCTTGATATCGCGATGTACGATCAGGCTGGCGTGTGCAGCCGCCAGGGCGTCGCAGACCGCCAGTACCAGTTCGACCCGGGCGCGCAAGGAACAACGATGTGCGTCGGCGTAGGTATCGATCGGTACGCCATCGACATAGGCCATGGCCACATAAGGCCGACGGTCGACAATGCCTGCTTCAATCAGCTTGGCGATGCCGGGGTGATCGAGCGTTGCCAGGGTCGACTGCTCGGCGGTCATTCTCGCCCGCATGCGCGGATCGATCTCGTTCTTCAGCAACTTCAGCGCAACACGCTGCACCGCGCTCCCGGCTGCGCGCTCGGCAAGATAAACATCCGCCATGCCGCCCGATGCGATCCATTCCCGCACCGAAAAACCACCGACCGTTGCACCCGGCAACAACCTCGCCGCTGTACCAGACCATTGAAGTTTCGGCGCAGTGGCGTGCGTACGATCAGCCAGCAGCAAACAGCGCAAGCCATCCGCAATGGATTGCGAATCGCTAGCTAGCTCGTCGAGAAATTGCTCGCGCTGCCCGTCGTCGAGTTCAACTGCGTACTCAAATAGCGCTTCCAGGTGCGACAGGCTCACGAGTGGACTCTCCAGAAAAAGCAGTGACAAACCAGGCGCGTGCGAAGCGCCAGCGGCGCACGACCGTCGGCACCGATATGCCGAGTGCCTCAGCCGCCTCTTCGATGCTCATGCCTCCGAAACAACGACATTCAATGAGCGCAACCAACGCCGGTTCCTCTTGCTCGATCCGCTCCAGCTGCTCGTGCACCGCCAACCAATGCGACGCATCATCAATGATCGGAATTTGGCTGGACGAAAGATCATCCAGCGATACTATTTCGATGGCGCCGCCGCGGCGCTGCGCCTGACGCGAACGCCAGATGTCCACCATCGCAAAACGCAGCGCGCGCGCCAGTGAGGCGCGCAAGTGTTCCGCCGATACCGCCGTGTAATTCGCCTCGACCAGCCGCAACCACGCCTCATGCACCAACTCCGTCGGGCGCAGCGTCAACGCGCCGCGTTGGAGCGCTGCTGCTGCGATGCGCTTAAGCTGCTGGTAAAGCTCAGCATCGATGTTCGGCCCACTGCTGATCATCTGGTGCATCGCTTTCCGATGACAGAGGTAAGGATGCTGCCGGAGAGTGTGATGCGTTGTCTAATTGTTGTGCTTGCGATGTTTCTCGCCAATGGCGCTTGGGCCCAGGCTTGTACCGGTTTGGCGCTACCAGGTCAGTCGTATGTCAACTGTAGCGGTCCTGAATTTGGGCCGTGGACGTACGCGACAGTTTGGCAGACACAGCGATACCCAACACTGACTGCCAGTGCGGATGCGAGCTGTGCATATCAACTGTCCATTAATTCGCAGGTTTGCTCATGCAGCTACACGATAGGGCCTGAAGTGGTCAATAGTCGCATCAACAATGAACCCGTGTCCGTTGGCTATCCGAGCGCGCGCCTGTTAACAGTGTCGAAAGATTCGTCCGGAAGCTGCACTCACCACGGGGAGCAAAACTTGCTAGCTAGCGCCGACCGGGCATGGGGTTGCACCCCTCCAAAACTCCAGAAATGGGTTGGACAGTGGTTGTACTGTGCCGAAGTTCCGCAGGTTTGCCCCGTCCAGTCACAAAATCCAGTCGAAATCGCCACCCGTCGAAAAGTATTCGATGAAGTCGATCTATCGGTCGGCAGCCAGAACCGGATCGCTGTCACACGAAGCTATCAAAGCGACGGCTTTTCCGGCCTGCCGTCATCCGGCCTTGGCACGGCTTGGGCGCACGACTGGAACGCCATTGTCAGCAAAGTCTCGGCTACGCGCGCGGTATACACCCACACCAAAGGCGATCCGATGGTGTTCGACTTCATCAACGGCGCCTATGTCGGCAATGACCCGGTCTCGTTTGGCTATCGCCTGACGTCGACCGGTCCGTCGGGCGCCGATATCTTTCAGATCACGGATCCCAATAGCAGCGTCTGGAACTTCGATGTATCCGGGCGTCTGGCGTCGATCGTCAGGAAGGATGGACAGGTCAATGTCACGCGCAACGGCACCGGTCAGGTACTGCGGGTTTCGAACGAGCAGGGACACTTCATCGATTTCGAGTACACGGCCGCGCTGTTGACGCGCATTCAAGGTTCGGATGGCAGTTTCCGCACCTATAGCTACGATTCGTCTGGCCGTCTGCTGTCGGTGTCGGATGGTACTGCAACCAAGACCTATCACTACAACGAGCCGTTGCTGGCGTCGTCCACGTTGAACAACAACCTGATCACCGGCGTCAGCGATTGGGGTGGCGATCGCTACCTCACCGTTTCCTACAACACGACGGACAGCGTGTCGAGCACGGAGTTGGCGGGTGGCGTCAATCGCCATACCTTCAACGGGACAACGGTGACCGATCCGCTGCTGACCACCCGCACGTTCAATTTCACAACGGCCAAGGGTGTTCGACTCTTCGCCGGCGTGAGTTCGCCTTGCCCATCGTGTGGCGGAACCTTCAAGCAGCGTACCTATACGCCGGATGGATTCCTCACGGAGCAGTTGGACTTTCTCAACACCCCAACAACCTTCGTCCACGACACCGCTCGCCAACTGGAAATCGTGCGAATCGAGGCCAAAGGTAAGGACACGAGACCCGCTCTCGCGCGATCCGACGAACGCAAGGTCGAGACATCATGGCATGCCAATTGGCGCGTTCCCGTCGAGCGCAAGACATTCTTCTGCGCGGCGCCAACAGCGAGCTACCAGCCATGCAACAACGCAACCAACACCCGCTGGACCCTGGAATCGCTCACCCGCCACGCGGTCAACGCTCGCGGGCAGATCACGGCGGTGTGCCAGATCGATCCGGCGAACGCCACCGCGATGGCCTACACCTGCGGCAGCGCAACCAACGCGCCCACCGGCGTGCGCCAGACGGTGACGGACTACTGCGATACCACCGATGCCGACTTCAACTCGGCGACGTGCCCGTTCGAGGGTTACGTCAAGACCATCGACGGCCCGCGCACCGATGTGGCGGACATCACCACGCGCACGTATTTCGGCGCCGAACATCCGAGCTGCGCGACGCAGCCGACGAGCTGTCCGTATCGCAAGGGCGATCTGCGGTATCTCGACAACGCACTCGGCCAACGCACCGAGTTCATCGCTTACGATGGCGCCGGGCGCTTGCTGCGACAGAAAGACGCCAATGGCGTGATCACGGATCTCGTGTATCACCCGCGCGGCTGGCTGTTGAGCCGCACGGTGCGCAGCAATGCCGACGGCACACCGAATACGTCGGATGCGATCACGCGCATCGAGTACGAGCCGTATGGTGAGGTTAAACGCGTGATCCAGCCCGATGAGGTGGGCATGGAGTACTGCCGCGACGCCGCGCATCGCATCAAGGCTGTGGTGCAAACCACGCTATCCAGCCCAAGTCGCTGCAGCAGTGGCGCACCCACCGCTGGCAGCGAGGCGATCGTCTACACGCTCGATGCCGCTGGCAATCGCACCAAGGAAGAAGTGCGCGATAGCACCGGTGCCACCAAACGCCTGCTCGCACGCCAGTACAACACGCTCGGCGAACTGCGCAGCCTCATCAACGCACCGTTCGCGGCCAACACCAATCTCGACGATCCCAGCGTCAAGAAGACCACCTACACCTATGACGCCAACAGCAACCAGGACCTCGCCACCGATCCGCTCGGGCGCGTGGGCGATAACGACTACGATCCGCTCAATCGGCTGATCCAGTCGATCCAGGACAAGGACACCGCAGCCGCCACCGGCGAAATCCAGGCGACGGTGAAGTACGAATACGACGCGCGCGATAACCTGCGCAAAGTCATCGATCCGAAGAACCTGACCACCGAGTACGTCTACGATGGCCTGAACAATCAGACGCAGCTCATTAGCCCCGACACCGGCACCACGAGCTACACCTACGACGCGGCCGGCAATCGTTTGAGCCAAACCGACGCGCGCGGCGTGGTCAGCAACTACGCCTACGATGTCCTGGGCCGCCTCACCGCGATCAGCTATCCAAGCGACACCACGAAGAACGTCGGCTTTGTTTACGACAGCGTCGAGTCGGTCTGTGCGCCAGAGGAGCAATCGGCCACCGGGCGCCTGAGCAAGATCACCGATGCCAGCGGCCAGACGCAGCTCTGTTACGACCGCCGCGGCAACCTGCGGCGCAAGGTGCAAACCAGCGGCGGACAAGTGCTCAGCGTGCAATACCGCTACAACAGCGCCGATCGACTGATCTCGATGACCTATCCCTCCGGTTTGGTGGTCGACTACACCCGCGACACGCAAGGGCGCATCGCCAGCGTCAACCTGAGCCGCAACAGCTTCGCGCTCACGCTCGTCAGTGGCGTCAACTACCTGCCGTTCGGCCCGATCGGGCAGATCAGCTTCCCCAGCCAAACGCTGAGCAAGACCTGGGATCAGAACTACTGGCCGGATGCGGTGCAAGGCTCGGCGCTGGACTATGATTTCAGCACCAACGAGGTGGGCAACATCACGCAAGTGGCCAGCGCCAGCGAAGGGACGCAGAACCTGGGCTACGATCGGCTCGATCGGTTGAACGAGGTGCGCGATCAGAACGCCGCGCTGATTGAAGCGTTTACGTACGACGCGACCGGCAATCGCTTGAGTCACAGCGTCGCGCTTCCGGCCGGCAGCACGCCGACGGTGACGAGCTACACCTATCCCGGCACCAGCCATCGCCTGACGCAAGTCGGCAGCGCGGCGCGCAGCTTCGATGCGGTGGGCAACACGCTGAGCGGCGTGCCTGGCTTCGAGACCGACACCGCCAGCTTCGATGCGCGCAATCGCCTGACCACCATCGGCACCGGCGGCAGCGCGCAACAACGCGCGAACTACAATGGCCGCGGCGAACGTGTGCTCGCCAGCAGCGGCGCGCCGGCACCGGCGTTGCCGAGCGCGAGCGGCGACTGGGCCACTGGCGGGATCACCGGCACGCTGTACGATGAGTCGGGGCAAGTGATCAGCAAACTCGTCAGCGGCAGCGCGCTGCGATTCGAGGAGATCGTGTGGATCGATAACACGCCGGTCGGGCGTGTGCTGAGCAGCACCACCGAAGCGCAAGAGGTGTACGCGATTCACAGCGATCATCTGAACACCCCGCGCGCACTCGCCAGCGCACAAGTGCAAAACCACCAGCCCGCCGGCACCGTGGTGTGGCGCTGGAAGCTCAATCAGCACACCGCGAGCGGAAGTAACGCGTTTGGCGCGTTGGCGGCGAGCGAGGATGTGGATGGGAATGGGTCGGTGGTCAAGTTTGACCTGCGGTTCCCAGGGCAGCAGTGGGATGCAGCGGTGGGGTTGCACTACAACTACTTCCGGGACTATGAGGCGGGGACCGGGAGGTATGTTGAGAGTGATCCGATTGGGTTGCGGGGTGGGATAAACTCTTACCAATACGTGAACTCGGAACCGCTGTCCGCTGCAGATACTCACGGGCTATTCCGCGTGCGAGCTCGCGAGCGCTGGAACGGCGGTGCTGGCGATTATGAGTGGGTGTACTGGTTCGATTTTTCAAGCTGTGTCTTGGCAGCTGGCGAAGAAGCGGTCGGCTCCTGGATGAAAGCCGGGCGTGTAGTCACCCGAGCAACCCAGTTCTATAACGCCGGAGCGGGAGACAACGACATTACCGACATTGAGACGTGGTGTAAGTGTCTGCAGAGTGATCCGCAATTGCGCGCGGAGTTCGAAAGCGCTGGATATTCGGCTGGTACTCTTGCTGCCGGGTCCTCGTCGTTTACTGAGTCCGAAGCGGCCGACATGGTCCAGAAGCTCCGCAATTCTCATACCAGCTACGTTGAAAAGAACTGCAAGGAAGATTGCGCGAATATCCGAAACGCTTATCAGTGGGACACGCTTCTGGAACGCGCCCGGTCGCGAGGAACCAAGCATCCTCGCCGATACTTTGAGTGGATGTCTGGGCAGTGATGACGTTGCCGGAACACGGCGCGCGCCTTGCCGCAGTGGGCGGCGCGCTCCTCGCTACAGGATGGAATTTCTGGTCGGCGTCCGATCTACAGAGACTTGGACTCAGCGTTCAAGTTCTGGGAGTCATATTTCCTGTTGCATCGCTCTTGGCGATGCACTCCGCAATTCGTTCTCTGGAGTCAAAAGTCCTGCGATTTGTGATTCTGCTCTCGATTCTTGCAGCGACATCATTCGGTGGTCCGAAGCTTGTTGCACTGGCGATCGGCGGTATCGCCGGTGATTGGAACTTGGCATCGGATGCTGAGGGCTTGCTTGGATACTTGGCCGAGACGACTTTCGTCTCGTCACTTGCCCTTGCGGCAGTCTTGTCAATTGCCTCTCGGAACACGCAGAACCAGAGAACGTAGACAGCCGCTTTTTTGAAGGAAGAACGAGGACAGCCTGATTTTGATTAGCGCTCTTCGGGTCAAGAGAA
>ERZ1066126.246-NODE-246-length-23856-cov-35.582749_pt1 | contig 23856 bp, 26 predicted proteins | sample MGYA00382773_ERZ1066126 | MGnify/ENA primary metagenome ERZ1066126 (study PRJEB33369, sample SAMEA5778356) | biofilm metagenome | biome: Industrial cooling water; feature: Water cooling tower basin; material: Biofilm | place: United Arab Emirates | collected... | reverse complement strand
CAAAGACAAACCTCGCCACAATTAGTTCAAGTTATTTTTGGGACACCACACTAGGATTAACCGGCGGTTGGATTTATGCCGGGTTGTTGAGCGTTGCGTCGGCGTTCGCATCGCGCCAACCAGCGCAAGCGCAGGGAGTGAGAAAACGCCGTAAGCGCGAGCGTCTATTCGGGACCCGGGCTCATGCCCGCTGCGGCGACGCCATGATGCGGATCGAGTGCTTGCCTCTTTTCTTCTTGCTGTGGATGGTTTCAACACCGTTGCGCGCAGACTGGCCCCCAGCGCCACCGGGCGCAATCTTGTTGACTGTTACCGACCCAAGTGGCGTCGAGCGCCCGGGCGATCTCGCGCGGGGCGGGGTTCCGCTGCCGCGCGGTGCAGGCGTCGTCGATCCGTCGAGATTGCGCTTGCTGGATGCCAATGGGGTTGCACTGCCGGCGCAGTTCCGCGTGCTGGCGCGCTGGAACGCGCCGCGCGATCAGCTGAGCGCGCCGGTGCAGTGGGTGCTCGTTGATGGCCCGGCACCGGCAGCGAACACCAGCCTGCGATTGCAGACCGACGCGCCGCCGGGCAATTCACCGTCGCCCGTCACGCCGCTCACAGTGACGCAGGCGAGTGGCCGCTACTCGATCGATACCGGCGCCGCGCGCTTCGTGATCGACCCCGCGGGTGGTGCGCTGTTTGCCGAAGTGCGTGCCGCCGACGGAAGCCTGCTCGGTATCGGTGAGCGCTTCTCGGTTGGCATCAACGGCAACGTGTACCAGACCAGCGACGTGCGGTTTGCTCGCATCGATGCGCAAGGGCCGCTCGCGGCGACACTGACCGTGGCTTGGCTGACCAATGTGCCGACCGCCGGCGGCGGCCGGGTGTCGTTGCGTCGTCAATATGAGTTTGCTGCTGGTTCGCCGACGGCCGTAGTGCGCTCGGCGCTGGCGTGGGAAGGCGAGCGCTGCGGCAACCCCGAACTCCTGAGCTGTGCGGCCGGCGTTAATGGTCTGCAGTTGACTTTCGCGCGCGATGCGCTGCAGCCGGCAGGTGCTGGCGCACGCACGGTGCGGGTACTGGCCGAAGCGGGTGCAGCAACGGACGTCGCTGCGCTGGCACCCGGTGCAACCGCGCACCTGCGCCAACTTCGGCGCAGCGCGCGAACGCAGGCGCAGGCCTATGAACTGGCGATCCCAGGCGTGACGCGACAGGGCTTGCGCGCAAATGGCGGTGCTCTTGCGCTGTCGACCGCGGGCAGCGGCGCGCTGGGCATTGCGCTGGCACGGATGGATCATCACGAGCCGCAGGCACTGCGGGTGCTCGCCAACGGCAGTGTCGCGCTGGACTGGATCGATACGCCGGGCATCTGGGTTGGCAGCCGGCAAGCGGTGTTCGCGACCGCTGCGGTGGCGGCGCTGCCCGTCGCACCGGATGCCGTGATCCTCAACCGTCGGCTGTGGGCGCCGCTGGCGCATCCGCTGCGCTTGTGGGCCGCGCCAGCGCAGTTTGCCGCATCCGAGGCAGTGCCCGAGTTCCCGGTGGGTCCATTGCCGGCGGCGTATGCGGGCTTCGACCCGCTGGTCGAGCGCATGCTGACGACGACGCGCACGCGTTTCGATGCGCTGGGGCTGCGCGGTTTGATGACCACCGGCCTGTGGCCGTCGTACTGGGGCACCCCAAACGACCCACCACCAGATTGCGGCGCAAACGACCCCACGCCCGCCGACGATTGGGATGATCCCTACTGGTGCGCGTCTTGGACCGACTATCACAACGCAGCGACGGCAGGCGCGCTCGCCGCCTTCCGCGCCGGCGACCCCGCGTGGTTCGACGCGATCTCGGTGCCGGCCGCCCAGCGCATGCTGCACACGCAGATCATGCAGTGTGCGCCAGACGATCCCTGGTTCTACTGCGCCCAGGCGCCTGCCGGCGGCGGTGGCTATCGCAGCAACTTCAATTCCTCGCACGCGTACTTCGAGAATCTGATCCTCTATCACTTTCTCACCGGAGACCCGTGGGTGATCGACACGCTCGCGCGTGGCGCGTCGACCATGCGCGCGTATTTGTGCGGCACGCGCGCAGGCAGCCCACCGGGGCCGATGTGCGCGCCGACCACGCCGGGCCCCGACGACTTTGTGCAGTTCAACGACCGCGCTGCCAGCCAGTGGTACGAAGTGTTCCGCTTTCTCGGTCAGACCGTCGATGGCAGTTATCTGGATGACTGGCGGGGCAACATCGCGCGCTGGTTGAGCCTGTTCTGGGCGCAGGGGACGGATGCGCAGGGGCGCAGGCTCGGTTTCATCGTGCAATCGGGTGTCGGTAACGGGCTGTCCATCCTCGCGCCGGGTAGTTACACCACGTCCCAACTTTGGATGGCTTCGGCCTATGATTTCGAGCAGCTCGCGCGCCTGAGCGTGGCCACCCAGGACAGCCCGATCGGCAGCCCCGCGTTGGCGCCGTCGACGGTGATCGGCGACTGGGGCCGCACACTGTGGCGCACCGCATCGCTGCTCCCCGGCAACGGCACGGCGGCAGGAATCTGGCCAAACACGCTCGACTTCGAGTGGTCCGGCGCTCGGCTCGGTGGCACGATCTCGGGTGTTGCGCCGGGCTGGGCGCCGGGCGCGATGCCTGCCCCGTGTTTCGACGATTGCCTGTATGACACCGGCAAGGCGTTCATGACCGCAGCCATCGCCCGCGCCGCCGACTTCACCGCCGATCCGGCGCTGCGCGCACTTGCCGATGACTATGTACGCCATTCCATCGCCCGCGCCACCGCCGCCGATGTCTCGCTCGGCAAGGAGGGAGGCGAGTACCTGGTTCGACTGCCTTCAGCCGTGGCGCGCTTGTCGGCGAGCACCACGGCACCGCTGTTCGCGAACGGTTTTGAATCTGCCAACTGATCCGGAGTCGCCAATGAACCTAAGCTCCCTCTTTTTGTGCGCCGCCATGGTGGCCACGCCCGCGGATGTTGCCGCCCCGGCACCCACGGTCGTCGTCAATGCCGAGACGCTGTCGCCGCAAGTGCTTGACGATTTCGTCACCCGCTTTGGGCAGCGGCCACCACCCGGTCGCTATTGGTACGATCGCATGACCGGGGCCTGGGGGCACGAGGGCCACGGCACGGCGGGCTTTATGCCGGCGGGTTTGCAGCTCGGTGGCGCACTGCGCGCCGACGCGTCGGCTGGTCGTACCGGTGTGTTCATCAACGGCCGCGAACTGGCTGACAGCGACGTCGCCGGCCTGTGGTCGATTGGCATCCCGGCACAGCGCGGCCGCTGGTGGGTCGATGCCTGGGGCAATGCCGGTCCAGAAGGATTCGCGGCAACGTTCAACGTGTTTGCGGTCGCACGCCAGGCCGGTGCGGCCTCGGGCAGAGACTCGATCTGGCGCTCCTGGGGGTCGGGTGACAACAAGGGCTCGACGTGGATCGGCAGCGACGGCTCGCTGTCGCACAGCACCACGATCAACGGCAAGACCTACGACTATTTCATCGGCGATTAAGTGCGCTCGTGCGCAGCACGACCTGACCGGCAGTAAATCTGGGTTGCTACAACACGCGACTGGATTAGTGTTACGTGTCGCATCTGAACTGTTGTGCCGGGCAGGACCGCGGGCAGATCGCTGGTCACGGTGAATCGCGACCTGCGACGCCAGCAGGCCAAGCTTGCTGGAGCAAGCCACCCCTATGGAAGGGTTAGGCGCTGCCTCCCGCATGATTCGCCTTCAGCATGTTACAGAACAGCGCCCCTTGTTCAATTGCATCATCCAGCGCTACGTGCGAGTGTGGAAACTTGTCGAACCACAGCTTCGGCATGTTGCGTTTAGTGCTTTCTCGGTACTCGGTCTTTAGCACCGCCATTGCGAAAGACTTCATGTCAAGCGCTGAATGACTGAACGGGCTCTCGCCAACGAAGCGGATGAGATACCAGTAGACGAACAGGAAATCGAAGCCGGCCGGATAAGCGACGAAAACGGGCTTGCCTTTGAGTGTCTTGATCCATTCGACATAGGCGCGCATAGCCGCCTCAGGCTTCTGGAGGTCTTTCCTGCATGCCGCCCATGCTTCCGGATGGGTAGCCCACCACTCTGCTGTCTTGGGATGGGCTATAGCACCTTCCAAGGTTTCCAGATTTGCAGAGAAGGTTGAAACGAGCTTCTTGTCTGAGGTGTACGCGGCGGAACCGAAGCTCAGCATGGAATGTGGGCCTGGTATTGGACCGTCGGTTTCAACATCGGTGCTTATGTAGATCTCGCTCATATTGTGCGCTCCATTGTGTGCTCGAGTTTCGGGTGCCCTTTTGTGTGCCCCGCCCAACAGACCACACGCTAAGGTCAGAGCCGCGCACTCACTTAAGCCAGTTTTGCGAGGCGGTCGATCCGGCCAATCTGCGGTCCCGCCCCAATCTGGGCTTTTGCGCTCGGCCTTTGTCATGAATTTGGACTCATCCAGAACGTCTGTCGCGCACCCATGCCGACGCCCACACACACTTGCGATGAGCGCGCTGCTGACTTTGTCGCTTATTCCCGCCATGCCTCTATACGCTTCCTGCAGCGGCTTTGGCTTCACCTTGCTGCCGGGTGGACCTGCGCCCAATACCAGCGTTGCGCTCGGCGGCGAGGTCGCAGTACAAGCGGTCACCGCCGACTTTAACGGCGATGGCATTCCTGATGTGGCCACTGGCAATGTCAACAGCGGCAATATCGTCATTGCGCTGGGCACAGGCAGTGGGTTGGTAGTGCAGACCGCCGCCTCGCCGATTGACCTGCCAGGCGATTCACGCGCCACCGGGCTGGCCGTGGGCGATTTCAATGAAGACGGCATTGTGGATCTGGTGGTGTCGCACTTGATCGTCGGCGCGACCGTGTTTCTGGGCAATGGCAGCGGCGGATTTGTGGTCGCCGGTAGCGTCAATTACGGAACGGGTGCGAACATCATGGAGCGGGTCGCTGTCGCTGACTTCAATAGTGATGGCAATCTGGATATCGCGTTGACGGACGCCGGCCCGGATCGACTGCGACTGGCCTTCGGCAACGGACAGGGCGGTCTGGCAGTCTCTGGCACCTTGCTGGTCTCGCCCGACCTCGACCTGCCACTGGACGTGGCAGCGGGCGATGTGGACGGCGATGGTGATGTGGACCTGTTGACCGTCGGCGGTTTGAGTGATCGCCTAATCGTCTTTGCCGGCGATGGCGCAGGCGGATTCACGCCAGTGCAATCGCTGCCCGCGGTCATCGACGCCAGCGCCTCTCCACGCAGTGTGTCGCTGGCCGATGTCAATGCCGACGGGCGCCCAGACGCCCTGGTATCCAGCTCGGTACGCCGGAGCAACGGCGGGGTGCCGCCTTCGCCTTTCGATCGAGCACTGGTGTATCACGGCACCTCTGGAGGCGCCTTGGCAGCACCTTTTGGCGTGCAGTTAGGTAATGATCTAAGCGTGCTCTTTGCCGCCGACCTCGACGCCGACGGGCGCATGGATCTCGCAGCTGCCAATCCCGCTTTCAGCTTTCATGGATCAATAGCACGCGCTGAGCCCGGCGGCGGCTTTGGACTTCCGCTGTTTCTTCCAGCGAGGGCCAGCACATTTGCGGTTGCCGATGACTTTGACGTTGACGGCTTCATGGATTTCGCCATCCTCAACTCAGCCGACCCGCCTTCCTTGTCGATCTACATCAACAACTGCGTGGAAGACCCGATTTTCAGCAACGGCTTTGAAGGGTCGTAGCCAGGCCGAAAGTACGCATGGGTGTGCCGTCCGGAGATGCCGTGGCGGCGGATCAATCCGGCACGGATACCCGTCGGGGATCCTGTTGGAGAGATATCTGTACCCGTAGATATGTGCGACATTCGGTTGCTCTGAAAAGGACGAGGCCTTTGCCAAACTGGTGATGAGATTTCGGCCATTGCATTGAGCTGGTCGACCACGCCGGCTGCCAGCTCAGACCCGCCAAACCCGGCAAGATCGATGAGCGCGAGCCGATGGCACTCAGCAAACTGAGGCTCGATGCCAACTACTGGACCGCGCACGCCAAAGGCGTCGGCTAAGGTTACTGGCGCTTCGTTGCCAGTGTGGAGCACTCAAAGCCAAAGCCGCCGAGTGGAAGCGACAACGGCTTAAGGGCATCGGTTCTGCCCGGCGTCCGCCGCTGGCGTCTGGGGGCGTTTGCCGCGCGCCAGAAATCACCGTCATGGAAACAAAATTTCGTACGTTTGGACGTTTATGCGGCAAAAATCCTGAAGGACTGAAAGGGAAAGTGGATGTCCGCGCCCCGTCTCGGCTAAGCTTGACGCGACGCGGCCCAGATTGCGGCGCTGGATCTGATGGGTTGAGTCTCGAAGGCGCGGGTGCGTGGCGGTCGCTGCGGTAATCGGAACGGCGCCCGGGGTTTTGAGAACACCTGGAGTGGTGTTGGCTCCGTCTGGAGGCAATTGAAGATGGCACAGATTACGTTCCGCAATAACACAAAAGAGGTGGTCCGACTGGCGATTTTTAGAGTGCCGGTGATCAACCCGACGCTCTCGACGATCGCTTGGAGGATCGCTGAGCCGCCGCCCGGTGGAACCCAGACGGTCGAGATTCCAGCGGGTTTCACAGTGTTCGCGAAGTACTCGACCGATCCGACGAAACCGTCGCATCTGGATGCCGAGACGGCGCATGTCGCTTTTGCTGAAACGACGGCGCGATTTTCCGTGGATGCCTTGACCTCGCAAGATCACGCTACCAGTGCCGCCGTCATCAATCAGCACTTTGATGGTCTGGTGATGAACGAGGTTCGGATTACCAACAACTACCCGCTCGGCGTATTGCTGGCCATCGCTCAGGACGGCGATCCGATCCTCGAGCCGCAAGTGGTTTGGCCCGGAGGACTATTTCTGGAAGATGTGCGCGGCAGCCTCTACGTGGCTGTCGTGGCGGAGTTCGTCAGCAAAGGCCAACGCCTGGTGCAAGAGGAAGTCTCGCTAACACAGATGGAAGTGCTCGAAGGTGGCACAATCACCGTCTCCGGCTCGATGTGGACAGGGTATGCCTTGGTCGCAAGCTGATTGCCGATGCAGCAGCGGATGTCCAGATTGGCGATGAGCAATCGCCGGTGCATCGAATTAGTCGATTACACCGGCCGCAAACTCAGACCCGCCAAACGCGGCAAGATCGATGAGCGCGAGCCGATGGCACTCAGCAAACTGAGGCTCGATGCCAATTACTAGACCGCGCACGTCAAAGGCGTCGGCTCTGGTACTTGGCGCTTCGTTGCCAGCGCGGAAGCACTCGAAGCCAAAGCCGCCGAGTGGAAGCGACAGTGGCTCAAGGGCATCGGTTATGCCCGGCGTCTCGTGACCTGCTGAGAAACTCACGTGGGACTTTTGGCACCGCTGGCGTCTGGGGGCGTTTGCCGCGCGCCAGAAATCACCGTCATGGAAACACAATTTCGTACGTCTCGACGTTTGCGCGGCAAAATCCTATAGGACTGAATTGGAAAGTGGGTGTCCGCCTCTCGGGCTGCCTCTCGGGCTGCGCTTGTCGGCCAGCGCCACGGCACCACTGTTCGCGAACGGCTTCGAACCCGCCAACTGATCCGGCGTCGCCAATGAACTCTATCTGGGGGATATCAGCGATGCGTTTCGACGATGCAACGATGAGTTGTTGGGATGTCATCGTTGCTATCCGGCGAGTGACGCACGCTATCGGCGGATAGGACGCAAGAGGTTGGTGGATAGCATCGTTGATATCCAACCTAAGCATCGATGGATTCGCCGACGTCAACGTTGCTATCGGGCGAGTGACGCACGCTATCGGCTGATAGGACGCATGAGGTCAGTGGATGGCATCGTTGATATCCAACATACGCATCGATGGATTCGCCGACGTCAACGTTGCTATCCGGCGAGTGACGCACGCTATCGGCGGATAGGACGCATGAGGTTGGTGGATAGCATCGTTGATATCCAACATACGCATCGATGGATTCGCCGATGTCAACGTTGCTATCTGGCGATAGCAACGTTGACGTCCGGGAACGGACGGATGACGTCGCGATATCAATGGTCCGTTCCCCAAATAGACGCGTCCTATTGCGGCTTGGTCGATGGATATCGGCGGTATCGGATGATGCCGCGGCAAGCCGCGATCAACTGGCGCTTCGTTGCCAGCGTCGAAGCGAACAGCCTACCGTGCGCATTTTGCTCATCGCGACCGGTCGTTTCGGTTCATCGTGACCGGTTGCTGCCGATAGTTGTGGGTTGGTCGGATTCTAACGGTGTCGGTCACGATGGGGTCTCGGATCTTGACGTTGCCGGTGGCTTTTTGCGCATGGATTGGCCCTCGCGCAGCGATCCGCGCATCCAAGAAGTCTAAAGGCTCCCGGCCCAGGACTCGGGTGTCAGCACGTCGAATTTCGAGCTGCGCATCGTCCGCCGCGCCAGGCGCAATAGCTCTCGGTCGCGGGTCAGCAGCACCGCAGCGCCGGCATCGCGAGCGAGTTCCAGGAATCTCTGGTCGTCCGGGTCGCGACAGCGCGGCAACACGATCGGAAGCGGCGCCGGATCGATCATCGGCGCACCGGCAACGTACGCAGCGCCGGCCAGCCTGCGCTGCGCGTCGTCGAAGGGGAATTGTCAAGCGTGCAGCGCCCGCAGCCACTCCGAACGCACAACTGCCTTCGCCACCATCTCGTGCGTTGACAACACCTTGCGCAACGCCTCGCACGCCGGGTAGAGGAACAGCGCGAGGCAGACATTGGTACCGATGACGAGACGGGGACGAAAAATCACGCGCGTCCAAGGCAAATGTCGACCGGCAATTCTGACCGCCGTGCGGACCGGAATCTACCTTTCAAATGCAGGTCGATTGGGGCGGTCCTGCGAAAACGAAGCGCTCGATTCGCGTCGAACGGCTACTGCCGTCCATGGTGTACTCGAACTGGCCCCGTGCGCCATCGTCGAAGCGCAGCTCAGCCTCTCCGATGTCGGGCAGCGGAAACGTGGTGGCCGGACCCGTGATCGCCGCGAACGGGGTTCCGCGCTGGGCGCCTTGCAGACTTCCGCGGTAACTGCCCTGATGACTGCGCGTTAACAATCCCACGACCCACATCGGTTCCCCGTCGGACGCATAGCTGTACCAGGAAAGGAAAATCCGACCATCGGATTCGCTGAGATACAGGCCCCAGCCGGGCTCGCTGGGCGTCCACCAGAAGTCGCTGGCATTTCGCGATCCGGTAGAGCTGCCCTGTCCCATCAAACAGATAGGCTCCGGACCCGGCGACAGCCGCCGCATCGATCGAGTTTGCTCAACGCCACCGATTCTGTAGCTGAAACTCAGTTCGCCTTCGGCAGGCGAGAAGAAACGTGCATCGCCGACCGCTGTACTGCCAAGGCTCGCGGGCACGGCGGCGATGTTGGCGAAGGGCGTGCCGGTAAAGCGAAGGAGTTGTCCGGCGTAGCTGCCATCCGCCTGGCGCGTCGCGCCGGGAACCAGAAACCAAATCGGCCGACCGGATTCCGAATAGGTAAACCACGCGGGAAAGAGCACGTCGCCCTGCCGGGTGATGCTGAGGCCCCATCCATCCTGCCCAGGAACATACCAGAGACCGGTCAATCGCTCTTGCAAGCCGGCGACGCTCGCGAAGAAGCCGAATACCCGATCGGCACCCCAATCCCTTGCGGTTGGGCCGATCGCGTCGGCGGACAGATACTGACGGCCGTCGGGGTAGGTATGGCCGGCACCCCGGATTTGCAGCAGGCGAACAGGCGCCGCACAGCCGTCCCACTGTGTCTCGACGCTGAAGATGCCATCGCCGTCCCGGGGGAATTCCGAACGCTCGCGGCTGGCGCTACATCCGTGACGCTGCGCCCAGTTAGCCATCGTCTCACGGATGCCAACTTTGCGACCGACGACAGCTCCGAGACAGGTCGTACTTGATTCGTCAAAAGTCCAGCACGGATCTGCCGTTCCGTGAATCCCGAGAACGGCGACCGGGCGGACCGGCGCGCAGGCCCGCGTTGCCTCGAACTGATTGCCCCCTCCGACCGGCGCGATCGCCGTTAGCGCATCGGCCATTTCGCAGGCCAAGCGGTGTGCCAGTGCCGCACCGTTCGAAAGGCCGGTGGCGAAAACCGCCCGGCGATCGATATGCATCCAGCGCTCCAGGTCGCCCAGCACAGCGCGAATGTAGGCGACATCGTCCACTGCGCTCACGCACGCCTGGGCGCCGACGCACTGCCAACCGGACGTTCCGCCGCCGGCATTCCACTGTCGCTGCGCACTGCCAGAGCTTGTTCGAGTACCGTTCGGAATCGCGAGCACAAAGCCATATCGTTCGGCGACGCTGTGCCAGCAGGAACTATCGCTGCGCTGGCCACTCGCGCAACTCATGTCGATCCCGCTGTTGGAATTGCCATTGCCGCCGTGCAGTACCAAGACGACGGGAGTGGCCACAGAGACGACGTGATTGCTGGGCCGGAAAATCGCGTAAGGTCGGTCCGCGTGGGACGCCACCGGACAGTCGGCGATCACGCCGGTCGGCGCACAGGGTGCCGAGCTCGGGCTCCAGCCGGCTGCAGAGATGGGTTGCGCGAACAACCATGCCAGGATGAAGAGGCGAGGCAGCATGATCCGGACCGACGAGAAAGATGAGCCTGGTAACGCGCTTGCGCAGCCTCGGTTGACTGCCGTATGCCAAGGCCCGCAACCGAACATCAGTGCCGAGACTTGGTCGCTGCAGGACGCTAGTGTGGGTTACTTTTTTGACACGAGGCCTTGGCCCACGAAGGCGGAACCTCGTCGGTGCAATGGGAGGGACCTGCCGATGCTCGTTCGCAGCATCGGCGCGGCCTGAAGGCGCAGGGTACCGCGCGCCGCGAGCCCCTGCGTATCGCCTTTGGCGTCGCGACCGACGATTGGGCCTATGAGCTGGCGCTCGGCATATCGGCAGGCGGCAATCCGGTGCTCGAGGGTTCGCGATTCAAGCTCGATCCGGAGATCAAGAGCGAATATGTCTGGCATGCGCCGCCGCGGCGGCGCGCCAACACTTGGCTGGAGCGCGATGGCCAGCGCGTATCGCTGCGCGACGGCGACGGCGCATGGACGGTACTCGGCTATTCGCCCTCGACCTCGCGGTCGGTGCTGTCGCAAATCGGCGAACCGGAGCGATTTCCGGAGCTGCTTGCTGTGCGCGAGACGTTCCGGCGCTGGCGCTTCTACGATGGCTTCCGCACCGACGCGGAAAGCCCGCTGCGGCAACCGCGAGTGAGCGTGCAAACGGAGGCGCTGGTGGGCGATGGTCGCGATCTGGCCGCCGCCTTGCAGACCATCGTCGAAATCGGCGACGCCGATGCGCTGGCCGACGCCATCGCCGATGCCTTCGAGGGTTCGCAGCTTGCCATCCTTGGCGACGACGCGCGTCTGCAAGTGGGACTCAGCGTGGACGGATTGCTGCGCCCGCTAACCGCCGCCGAACTCAGCGATGGCACGCTGCGCTACTTCTGCCTGCTGGCCGCCTTGCTGAGCCCGAGGCCGCCGCCCTTGCTGGTGCTCAACGAGCCAGAACAGAGTTTGCACTCCGACCTGCTGCTTCCGTTGGCCCGACAAATCGTCGCCACCGCCAAGTGCACGCAAGTGTGGGTCATCAGCCACGCACCGGCTTTGGTCAGGGCGATCAACGAGGTCGGCCGTCAAGACGCACTCGTGCTCGTTCGGGAAGCCGGCGAAACGCGCGTCCAGGGTCAAGGTTTGCTGGGCGAACCGGTCTGGCCATGAGCGATGGTGGTCATGGGTCACGGATCGGCGTTTTCCGACGTGTCCAGAATCAGTTCAACGTCGTCTTTGATTCCCGCCACCCATCCATCACCCTGTTCGACCAATTGCATCGGTGCGCTATTGCCTTTCAGATGGCAGCGCGGGTAGTCGATGAAAAAGCTACCGGTGGGTTCGTAGTGCCATCCGCCGCAGGCCGCATCGCCGACGCACAACGCCTGACAGTCGCGCGCGGTTTGATCGACCGTAAACTCGACAACACGTGTGCCGCCGCCATCCTCGCCGTCGAGCCGTTCGCCGCCCACCCAATCGAGACTGTGCCCCGGAATCCAAGGCTGACCGGTTTTGACGCGCGGGGACGGTTCCGCTGCGATTTTGTCAAGCGCCGCGCCAAGCGCGGCGGCATCGCGCGCCTCGAGGTAACGGCCGCCGGTGCTCTCCGCGAGACATTGCAGTTGGCTGCGTGCCGGGCCTTCTGGCAGGTCGAAGCCGATGACGTGGGCGGTGAAGTCCACACCCAGTTGCTCCAGTTCCGCGCCGAGCGCGCACGGATCGGCGTTGCACGTTTCTTCGCCGTCGCTGATCAGGATCACTGTCGCGCGCTGTTCGCGCAGTCGCAGCGCCTCAGCGGCAGCGCGCACGCTGGCGGTGATCGGTGTCATGCCCTTCGGTACCAGTGCGTCGACGCGCGTTTGGAAGGCGCTCAGGTCGACGGGCTCGGGTTCCAATAAGGTCTCGATATCAGCGCAATCGCCCTTGCGACGATGCCCATAAGCCATCAGTCCAAGTCCATGCGTTGCAGGCCAGGTCGCCAGCATTCCGACCACCGCCTCGCGCGCTATCTCGATCTTTGGGCGTCCGTCGATTTGCCCCCACATCGAACCCGAGGCATCGAGGACCAGGATCGCCTGTTCCTCGGCATGCAGAGGTGAGGCCAGCGCAAGGGCGGCAACGCACATCCAGCAACGAATCATTCGAACCTCCTTCAAGCGAAAGCTAACGACACGGCCCTCGACGCTGACAGAGGCCATGAGCAGGGAGCGTCAACATACGCTAGGCACGCGTCGGCGCGCCGCACCCTTCGATCCTGATTCGACATGGCCCAGGCGCTTGGTGCGGGCAACATCCGTGGCTATGACAACGGGCTTGCGAAGCCGTTGCGGAGCAAGGTCGGCACCAGAACGAAGCGCTTCCGCAGTTGCGATGGAGGAAGTCCAAGGGCCGCAAAACCACCTAGTCTGTTTGAGGCCTCGAACCTGCCGAAACCTGCCAAATCCGTCGTTTAGTGTCATTTTCGCTGTAAGGGTATAAGCTGATCAATGACTTACGCGATTGGCCCAGGAGTTTGGTGGCGGTGGCCGACGTCCAATGAAGCTTGACCTCTGCAGGCAGTGGCGATTACTGTCAATCAAGTCATCAAGTGTTAGACGGTGCTCTTGATTTCATTTCAATGCGCTCAACGCTTCGGGACACCCAGCTAGCGCTAAGCTTCGGGACACCCAGCAGCTGACAATCGCTTCTTCAGCGCAGTGGATTGCCCGCGCGGATAGCCTGCTTGCTCTGCCAGTGCGGCGGCGCGGGTTGCGGTGGGCGCGGTGCGTGAGGTGATGGAGGATGGCATCTGCGACGGTGGGATCGTTGAGCCAGGCCTGCCAGTGCTCGATCGGCAGCTGGCTGGTCGATTCAGGCGCTTAGAGTGATGTTTTTGCACCGGCATCTCTCGTAACTTGTTCCGAAGTTCGATCAAAAATTCCTGGATAACCCAAAAACTGACTTCCACTTTCAAGAAGACCAAAGGCACCTTTAAGTATTGGCACCCTATGGAGGCTTGCGCGGCTCATGGGTCCGCGAACTCGACGATGTACGATGCTGGAGAGGCGACGAAACTCCTTCCAATCTACAGCGTCGACATCAGCCTCTGAATAAGAGGAACGCTGTCTTGCTCCAGCCTCATTCCAATGAGTGAAAGTACTGCGCTGCAACGCCTTCGAACCGTCGCTTTGAAAGCGTCCCATAAGCAGTTGGAACGCCGCAACACCACATAACTCAAATCGCGAAGTACCAAGATCTGGGTTGAGTCTGAACTCCCTAACATAAGGCTGGCTTGTTACGGAGCACCACCACCCTCGCACGAAGACTGCGCCGTGATTGTCGTCAAGGTGCCCGGAACTCACTATCTCTCTGCCATTCTTAAACTCGCGAATAGGCTTATCAACTGCAGAGTACGCCTCGTACAGGCGCATTTCAGAGAGGCTGAACATTAAATCTATGACATCGACCATATCTTCCGCGGTTGCATAAAAGTCCAGTTGCGCCACAATCCCCCCTTAAATGCCTAGAGCCGCAATAACCTGCGCCGGCGGCCCGCTTGAACACTCACCGGGCGACGTCTCACTACCGTGGTCGCCATCGAAATCATTTCCCGCTCTTCAATCTCCAACTGCGAATCAGGTCAAGAGCCACTGCAAATCAGGTCAAAAGCCAAAAATCATCATTTGCTTCGTATGGGAGCGCGGGCGATAAGCGCCGCACGCTTCATGAAGCCCCACGTGTAACTTTGAACGTGTCGTACCTGAAGTACGCGAACGCCGTGAAACGTCGTTACGCGCATGCCTGCGGTGACAACTGCGACGAAAGCGAATTAGTGGGACGGTGGTCGGCTTGAACATTCATTTAGGCCTCGCTTTTCTCCGACGTATGCTGAATTCCGACCAAGAGCAAGCAGATGATAAGAAGAACACTGTATTCCATACCGTTCCTCCCGGCGCCAACCACGAACCATCCTGCGGGAAGGTGAACCATTACTGCCCCAGCGGCATAAATGCAAGCAAACACAAGAGACAAAGGAAGAACCCGAATCCCAAGCGCAAAGAGCACGGTTCCAACAATTTCAAGCAAAGTGATGCCACTGGCAATTGCAAAGCCAAAGGGCAAGCCCTGAGAAGTGAGCCACTCTCCGAAGGGTACAACTCCAGCGTTAATGAAGCGACTCCATCCGTGTGCGGACAAAAGACCCGCGAGTGAAATTCTCAAGATTGTCCAGGATATAGCGCTGCGCTTTGCGGAACTGACGGGGAAGGAAATCACCACATTCTCCAGGTCTGAGACTGCTCTAGGATGAAGTCACAACCGCTTTTCACTCGATTCGCCATAGTCGCACGCTCCAGGGGCATAACTCATGGGGCCTGGCGCCATCTCAAACCGCCGCCGCGCGACGGAGTTAGTAAGCGCGAACTGTTGGGACGGCGGTAGGCTTGAGCTCTCAATTAGCCAATCAACACTCTCACAGACATGAGGCCGGCATCAACGTCTATGTGCTCGCATGGACAACGCCAAGGCCGTCACGCCAGCGCACACAACTGGCGCAATTGGTCTACACCATGATCACTAAAGGCGAGCAATACGTCGATCAAGGCCAAGCCTACTTCGAACAACAACACCGCCATCCGCAACGTATCCGTCCGGCGGCGTACATCTTGAACGCTAGTTTCGCGCTCACCAATTCTGTCTCCAATGCCTCATGCATCGCGCCCAGCAACTGGGAATGACGCTCGTCGACGTGCCAACGGGAATAACGACAACTGCGTGACCAAAATCATCTACTTGGCGGTTTTTCTTGAGAGATTTCCGCCCCAGATTTTCCCGCGATCTTTTGAGCAATAATACCTGCAGCCACTGCGATGAGTAGCATGAGCCACGACCACGACTCCGCCTCAAGAGACGGTGCCCAATTACCACAATTAATCTCACCTGTTATCTGTATGTCTCTGCATTCCACTACGAGCCAAGGCGAACTGGGTACACCCACAGAACGCACGTATGACGGTGGATCCTCCGATCCGGCGCCACTGAAGTACTTGGTGCTTATTCCCAAGAACAGCGCCATTCCAACCGCGAAGGCCAGCAAGCAGGTGTAGAATTTCGCCCCAAGTTCTTTGCGCATTTAGTAATACCTTTACTAGGTTGTTGAAGTAATAGATACGACGTTAGACCACAGAAAGCAACAGCAACATCGAAAGCAACAGTCACAGCGTCACCAGGAAAAGATCAACAGCAAAAGCGGCAAGTCAAACGGAGCGGTGACCATCGAACTCATGACAGCGGCTCGGCCGCGGTGCTGAAACGCCGATAACTCTGCCGGCCCAACGAGGCCGCTTGAACGATAGGCACAGCACTCGCGGAACCCATGATGTCCAGGCGCAACCAAAAAGTGCCAATCAAAGGACGAATAGACGACTGCACCGACCCAGCTTCAACGATTCGATCAACATCAAAACGCTTGACTTGGGGGAGGGGTCCATAGATGCATAGTTAGACCCCACACGATAAGCCACTTTTAATCATCCAAATATGGTACAAAATATCCCAGCGACGGAACATACATGAAAAGAGCACCGCTTTGGTTCGGAGTCATGGGAGGAGCTACAGCAACAAATCCCACCTTCATTAAATCGAGCATTTCATCGAGTACTTGCAGTGTTTGTTCTTCCGAAACGCCCCTTTCCTTTAAAAAATCAGAGGCGAGGGACTTCATTGTGGCCACCTCCCACTCTGCTATTTCTTCGGAAGCTGGAGAGGTTTCAATGATTCTCTCAATCGCTTCCGGTAACTGATTAACCGGCAAAGCGGATGAGCCAATCCAACCCATTGCCGGTGTTCGGCTTGGAATGTTGCAAGACGAAGCTTTTGCCAGATCGGCGATGAGCAATCGCCAGTACATCGAATTAGTCGATTTCACTGGCCGCCAACTCAGGTCCGGCAAACGCGGCAAGATCGATGAGCGCGAGCCGACGGCACTCAGGAACCTGTGCTCGATGCCAACTACTGGACCGCGCACGTCAACGGCCTCGGCTCTGGTTATTGGCGCTTCGTTGCGAGCGTGGAGGCTCTCGAAGCCAAAGCCGCTAAGTGGAAGCGGCAGTGGCTCAAGGGCATCGGCTATGCCCGGCGTCTCGTGACTGGGTGAAAAACCTCACGGGACTTTTGGCGCTGGGGTCTGGGGGCCTTCGCCTCGCGCCAACCCGCGGAAACTCTCAGCGCCGATTCGGATGCCTGAACCCTCCAGATACCGGATCAATTCAATCGACTCGTTGAGTTATGGGTGTCCGTTGGTTTGGCGGTTTTCCTGGCAGCCATCTATTCAAGTAATGTACTTATGCAACTCCGGGGATGCCCCCATGAGATTTCGTGCCAAGAATGCGATGTCGGAGCAGAACGAAAACACACCTGCTTCTCCGTCACCCATACGTTCTCCGCCGACTCGATTGAAGTATGCACCGGATTTTACGACGAGTGCGACGTTTGGACGTTCTTCCTCCGGCGAATCTAGTACGGCACGTTTTAGAGACTCTGAAGTTGCGTATCCTTCGTATCCGATCGCGACAACCGGAATAGAGGAATCCCGACCTTTTGTCATTAAAATATGCTTCTCAGTCTGGGTCATTGTGGTTCCTAGCCTCCGACGCAACGCGAGCACCCTTTTTGCCGTGCTCCGAACTTGCTGCCATTTTTCTGATAAATGAGACTTAACCTCAGCAGCAAACGCGACTGACTCCGCCAAATAAAGCCGCTCATGTGCCCCCGGAGTTGGGAAGCTTGGGACAAAAGGCCATTCAACAACCACGTCAAGTTGGCCAGACTGGGTGCCATAAGTGTCAATTATGACTCCGCTACCAAACCGAAAGGGCGGCGGAAGTATTTTTGCCAAAAACTCCCTCACCATGTATTCTCGCTCATTTCCAATTGTTTCGTTCGCCATTCCCGCGCCGGCAGAATGATGCGCCATCAAAATGGCCTGAATTCCGGCAATTCGTGATTTAAGTTGTTCGTTCACAACAACTCTCCAAAGATGGCTGTCGCGGCCTTAAAAGTCTACGGCACAAAAGGTGGGTTTGGGCGAAGAGCCTGTTCCGCAATCGGCTTGAATACAGGTTAGAAATTAGCGCCTTCAGGCTTGATGAAATACGGTAGGCGAATATCTTGCATTTGCGGCACTTCCAAGATTTCGACGGCAACCTGATTCGCACCCCAATCGGACCCGAGTTCCCGAGTCAAGAAATAATCGATCAGTCCCTCGCAAACGCATGCCAAGTTGGGAAGCACATCCGAAACTTCATTTTCGAACTTTTCGAGTCCTGCCACGAAATCACTGGAATCATAGCACTTCGATACCGATAGCCAAGCACAAAGCATGGAGGGGATCACCACGGTGTTACCTGAAGCACCACCCAAGATCACGGTCATGAGCCGAGAGTCCTCAGCAGTAAGCTCCGGCAGTGCTTCCAACAGCTTGTTCGGAGCGAAGTGATAGGCAAATTGGTTTCTGACTTGCCCAAGTCCGTTTCGTTTCCCAAACCACTTCTTTAACCAAGAATGTGCGTTCTGAGCCTCCTGATTTATGGAGGTAGGAATACTTTGGGCCTCTTTACTATGAAGAAGCAACCTTAAACACTCCCACCCTTCAAACAAGCACGCGCCAAGGAGGCGAGCGAAGTATTCAGATTGCAGCAGCAGCGCTGCTCTCTCAACTTCAACGGTTTTCTCAGAAAATGGGAGGCTCCAGACCCGAACCTTGTTGAGAGCCGTGACTTCAAAATGAATTTGTCCCGCGATAAGGAACAGCTTCCTTTCAACTTCAGACAACCCCTCAAAGAAAGCCGCATCAAGATTTCGTGTGGTAATTTGCAACCCCTTCACCTCGCCTCCGATCCCCGTCCGCCACCGCCTTTCAATTGGAGTGCATCTACCATTCGCTGGTCACCTGTGGCGGAACTGCCAGGAATAACCTGACTCCATGCGAATCAGCTTTTTAGAGTTAAGTTTCTTCAAGGGCAGCTATTCACAGCATGCGGCTATATTCGCAGGACACAAAAGATGCTTGTGCTTTCGATTTGTGAATAGTCTCGGTCTCGCTCGACCCCCATAAAGTTTTACCTTCACCAAGAATCGATGTGCACGGTTGTCTCGCAAGCAGACAAGTCTGCAACCTGTGACTCTCACGATGGCGATTAAATGCGGGTCATCAAAGTCTTTTGAGCTCTCCAAGCCAGTGACGATCATCATTTCTCGATCAACCAAAGCATCCGAAACTCGCACCACCCGGCCACGCCGCTCCAACTCCATGAGTACCGGGAGAACGCTACTAACTGAAGCCAATTCTTCCTTGTACTTTGATCCACCCAGCACCAACTTGCCGGCGCCCGACCGCACCCAATCATGAACCGGTAGAAACCTGCCGTGTTCAGGATCCGAGGCTTTGAAAATCGGGACAAGTACAGGTGCGTCAACAACTATACACATACGATCACCCCAGCACGGCCAGCGATTCGTTAAAGAAGAACTTCCGATATTCATCTGGTTGATTATCATCCAAATTGCCATGCGAGTCGATTTTTATTGGCGTGACGCAGTTCTTTCCTGCCTTTCGTTGGAAGAAGAGTAGTTGGCTCGATATCTCACCGTGATTCCGTATATTGAGGCGAAACCTGTCAATCGTAAAGTCGCTGTGGGTCTCTACAAAGAAGCGTTTCTCTTCATCCCTCGCCAAGACTGCGAAAAGGTCTCCAAAAGTCGCTTGTGCTCGCGGGTGCAGGTGAACCTCGGGCTGCTGCAACGCGTACGCGGTTTGTTCAGGGCGATCAAACATTTCCACCAGCAAAGGGAGCGCCTGCGAGACGCCGTATCCGACACTTTCGACGCTCAATGCCGTGCTGTCCAAGACAATATGAATCTCGAAGGGTGCTCGCTGTTCGACACCGTACTGTTTTAGACGAATAGTGCGGAAAAGTCCGCTACTCTCACCCGCGTTCTCAATGAATCTCCGAAAGGAATCGGCGCGTTTTCCGGTCAGCCTCTTCTTTATGACATAGGGAACATGCTCCCCTTCGGCATTGAAAGCCGTCTGGGGTGTGTCGTAAGTTCTTCTAGGCCTGGATCGAATTGGAGCAAGTTCCACAAGTGAAGAAAGAAATGGAAATGGCACTTCCACGTGCCTAGCCTCAATCGAAATACTGTCAAAGAAGAAGCTATCAAAACGCATGAAAATGGGCTGCATTGCGCGCTCGATCCCAATTTCTTGCGGTTGGAATTTGGTGTTTTTCCGATGGGCGTGGGCTATTTTTCGCACGTACTCGTGAACTATGAGAGAGCCTTGCATTTCAAGCGGCGAGATACGCGCTCGGTACTTTTCTTCTCGCTCTGAACGCCATAAGTTTCCATCGACCGTTCTCATCGAGCCCAATCTCAGGAGTGTTACTCGCGCAGGTACGGGCCGTCCATCTAAATTAACAAAATCAACAATTATTCCCCGATGCTTGGAGTTGTCTTTTGGGTGGATCTCAATGGCCCCAATCGTGAACCGACGCTTCCGGTTTGAAGAAGCGCTCACCAAATCTAAGAAGTGCTTCTCGGGAGTGCCTGGCGCACCGTAACGGGGTTCGAAGAGCCAGAATTGCATTCCGAAAAACGTCTCGATCAGCTCCAGAAACGACGATTTTCCGGTGCTATTTTCTCCAACTAAAAAATTTACCTGTGAGATCGGCACTACTTCATCTTGGAATCCGCGAAAATTGTCAATATAGAGATAAGTGCGCACTGTTCAGTCCTGATGAGTTCCCGAAGTGGCTAAAAAAGAGGGCTAACACTATATTAAGCGGCGGACTGCGCTCGCGCAGATGGGCCAATCAAAGTAACGAAATGAGGCGTCCGCTTGAAAATCTAGTTAGGCGTTTTCTATGTGGATGAGCTGCTTTAGCTTTGATATTGGAGACGCTTGCCTATAGACGAGAACGGGGTGTACCAATACACGCGGATACCTGCACGTTCGAGCAATCGCCTCGAGTCCACTGAATCCTCGAAATACGCCGCGAAAAGCGTTCTCCACCTCCTCAAAATCCTTGCGACTTTCCCGGTCAAACTCTGCCAGCGGGGCGAATGAATCTGGCTCTTTCGGCGGAACAGAAGTTACGATCCCCAGAATCGTAAACGGCTCAGTCGGAAATGCGCCGTAGGTGAAGTGGAATGCTGATGCATCAGCAATGGAAAAGTTCCTTGCTTCGAGGTGCCCGAAGATGTGCTCATCTGGCTCATCATGGTTTGCATAAACCCGGATGTTTGTGATCTTGGGTAGGAAAGCATCTATCCATGTGGACATTCCGTCGAGGATCCATTGCGGCACTCCTTTAACCGAATTGGCCTCGCGGACCAAGCGCTCCAGCTTACTCCTCAGTTCTTTTGCCTTTTCTTTTGCGACTGATTGCTTGTTTCTATCGCCTCGAAAAGACTCAAGTTCAGATATTTGACTCTGGACCTCCTTATATGCGTCAGTTTCCTTCAATGCATCCGACGCACTGCGGTTGATAAGCGACACAATGTTTGGAAAATCCCTACCAATCTTTTTGATGCGCTCGTAATCCTCAATGACAATCCGCCCCGTGCATTTTATGCAAAGCGCTGACTTCATCATGCTCCTGAGTTCGGGTGACTTCAAGCTCATTTGGCCGGCGTTTTGGTCAAGATCTAACATGAACCCGGCTCTTGATAGCTCTTCCACAAGTTCTTGAAGAAGCGCGTGATGCGGTTTAATAGTAGTTCTGTCCTGATCTAAACTTTGGCTAGTTCCTCCGGCACCGTGCCGAAATACTTTGAAATCGTAACTGCGCTTGTTATCAGTTACTGTGCTTCTTTCCGTTTGGGTCTCTCGCAGCTCAACAACACCACCTGTCAGTTGGCTGTAGAGTGAGATAGCTTTTTCCAAATCGACATAAATATAGTCGTATAGGTCCATGAGACTACCTCAAAGTTAGAAAAAACGCCGAACCCGCAGTACACACCGCAAGCAGTTTATACTTCGTCCGATCATGGTCATAACGCCCGAGCCGTTGGCCCAACATCCTGGTTACATTGATGTTTCGCATATCGACACTCCCGGCAAACGGGACTGGTGGGCTAGGTTGTTCGATGAAGCACGGAAAGGTGCGCCTTTGTTACATCAGCATAAGAACTCCGGGCGCAGTTCGTCCACTGGTTCAGACGGGTCATTTTGCCTCACAAAAAGGCGCCATCCGAGAGGCGTGGGTAGCGGCGGTCAGGCTTCGCGAGGATGACCGCTTGGTGCGTCGCGCAGCGTCAATAGCGATCGTCGACGCGGGCGAGGCGCGCTGCTGTGGTTTCGCGCGAGACGGGATCGAGGTTTTTGCCGTCCCTATGGCATCACGGCGCGTACTCGAAGCCATCTTCAAAGAGCGCGTCGCTCGGCGCGCTGCGGATTTCGATGGCGTTGAGCGCTGGGTTGTCTGCCAGGTGCAGGAACTCGATATCGAGAATGCCGTCGGTGACGGTGGTCAGAGCTGACCGCATCATTGCGCCTTTGGCGCCCGCGGTAGCGAAGCGATCGATGCTGGCGAACGGCGGGGGAACGGCGCCTTCCACGCGGACGTCGAACACGCGCTCGCCGATGGTGTCGGTGCCGCTGTACAACTCGGCGAAGTACAGGCGAACTTCGAGACGCGTGCCGTTCTCGACCGGAAACGCGTAGCGCAGCTCTGGCGCCGTGCCAGGATCCCAACGTTCGCTGTGAAACACCTGGATAGGGACGTTGGCCGGGAGCGAGGCGTGGGTCATGTTGATGGGGCCTGGGTAGGCGCTACCGGCGCTGTCGTCGTACAGCTCGGCGCCACCTTCGATGCGCCAGGGCGATGCCGTGGCAGCGCCGTCTGCAGACCAGGATGGTGCGGGCGGATCGAGTGCGGTGACGGCAGGCCCACCCACATTGATGCGATACAGCACCGTTCCACTGCCAGCGGCCACGCCTTCGCCGCTCAGGGCAATGCGTCGCGCGCTGCGGCCGGGCGATCCCACATCCAGGGTCGAGGTGCTGATGCCGGACGTTGCGGTGAATTCCACGGTCAGATCGATGCTGCTGCCGGGCGCCAGTACGAATGGCAACTGCGGCGCTGCGATCAGACGGAAGCTGGGATCTGCACCGAGCACCAGCGCATCGACGATCAGCGCTTGATTGCCGCCGGTGTGCGTCAGGCGCAGCAGCCGCTGGGCGCTGCTGCCGATCGGCACGGGGCCAAAGTCGAGGATGGTTGGGGCAGTGAAATCGCCGGCGACGAGCGTCGACTTCGGGACACCCAGCAGCTGTCGGAAAATTCTGACACCACTGCGCGGCTCTAACTGCGATGCCCGGCTTGCGCAGCGATCCGCGCATCCAGGAATCTATAGTCTCCCGGCCCAGGACTCGGGTGTCAGCACGTCGAATCTGGCCATACGCATCGTCCGCCGCGCCAGGCGCAATAGCTCGCGGTCGCGGGTCACCAGCGCCGCAGCGCCAGCATCGCGAGCGAGTTCCAGGAATCTCTGATCGTCCGGGTCGCGACAGCGCGGCAACACGATCGGAAGCGGCGCCGGGTCGAGCATGAGCGCACAGGCGTCGAACGCAGCGCCGGCCAGCCTGCGCTGCGTGTTGTCGAAGGGGAATTGCCCAGTGTGCAGCACCCGTAGCCATTCCGATCGCACATCTGCGTTCGCCACCATCTCGTGCGTCGACAAGGCCTCGCGCAACGCCGCGCACGCTGGGTCCGCGTACAGGAACAGCGCGAGGCAGACATTGGTATCGATGACAAGACGGGGACGAGAGCTCACGCACGGCGAGGTTGAATTGCGGCACGACTATTCTGTCGGCGACGCGGACCGCAATCCACCCGTCGAATGCGGTTTCTGGTGCTTTGCCGGGGAGGATGAGCAGCCTCAGCGGCATCCGTCAGCGAGCCTGGCTGGGAAACTCCATCTCAGTGAAAGCGATGGCCGTTTTTCGTATAGCGTCGCGTCTGACCAAGCACCATGATGGGAGGGCGATCGTATGTTGCGAACCTTCGCGGTATCGAACTACCGTTCGTTGCGCGAGCTGCGGCTGTCGCCGCAACCGCTCACGGTCATCACCGGCGCCAATGGTTGCGGTAAATCGAATCTCTATCGGGCGTTGCGGATGCTCCAACACGCGGCCGACGGCACGCTGGCTGAGGCCTTGGCCAACGAAGGCGGAACCTCGTCGGTGCAATGGGCGGGACCTGCCGATGCTCGTTCGCAGCATCGGCGCGGCCTGAAGGCGCAGGGTACC
>ERZ1066126.242-NODE-242-length-24234-cov-9.392241_pt1 | contig 24234 bp, 21 predicted proteins | sample MGYA00382773_ERZ1066126 | MGnify/ENA primary metagenome ERZ1066126 (study PRJEB33369, sample SAMEA5778356) | biofilm metagenome | biome: Industrial cooling water; feature: Water cooling tower basin; material: Biofilm | place: United Arab Emirates | collected... | reverse complement strand
AACGGCAATGGTGGCAATGTGCGAGTCACCGCTAACTCCATTGCTCTGGATGGCACGACACCAGATAGTCAGTTTGTCAGCGGCATTGGTAGCCAGGTTCGTGGGACAGCCAGTGGTCGCGGCGGCGATGTTACGGTTGAAGCCAACTCATTAACCATCACGAACGGTGCCAACATTTCTGCCAGCACTTTTGGGAACGGCAATGGTGGCAATGTGCGAGTCACCGCTAACTCCATTGCTCTGGATGGCAGAACACCGGATCAGCAATTTGTCAGCGGTATGTTTAGTCAGGTATTTGACACGGGCAATGGTCTCGGTGGAAACATTACAGTGAAAACAGGCTCTCTTACCATCACCAACGAAGCCACAATTAGTTCCAGTGCGTTTGGCAATGGCAGTGCTGGAGACCTCGATATCACCGCAGATAGCATTTTGCTTGATCGCGGCAGTATTACGGCTCGTGCTGCTTCTGGGAATGGAGCCAACATTACTCTCAACGTGCGTGACCTCTTACTGCTTCGACATGGCAGCGAAATTTCTACCACCGCAGGTACCGCTCAAGCGGGGGGCGATGGCGGCAACATCACCATTCGATCGCCTTTTATCATTGGTGTGTTGGGCGAAAACAGCGACATTACTGCCAATGCTTTCACGGGACGGGGGGGCAACATCGACATTACAACCAATGCCATCTTTGGTTTGCAGGTGCAGCCAAAACTTACCCCTTTTAGCGACATCACCGCCAGTTCCCAATTTGGCATTAATGGCAACATTACTTTGAACACGCTCAACGTAGACCCCAACCGGGGATTGGTTGCGTTACCCGTGAATTTAACCGATCCGTCGCAGCAGATTGTGCAGAACTGCCAGCCAAACAGCCGCTATGCCAGTAGTTCCTTTGTGGTTGTCGGGAAGGGAGGATTGCCGCCTAATCCAACTCAACCATTCAGTGGTCATTCGATTATGACGCAGCTGGCAACGTTGGATTCTGATGCATCTGAATCATCGATTCCGGTATCCCAATCCGCAACTGGTCAGCGATCTCAACCCATTGTGGAAGCCAAAGGTTGGACGATTAATGCCAAGGGAGAAGTCCAGTTAATAGCCGATTCTACAATGGATGTTGCTCCCGATCCCTGGAATACATTGCCGCCTTGCCCATCCCCGTCACCTGAATAGTTCATCCCCTTTGGATTAGGATCCCGCGTCTTGTGCCTACTAGCGCCTGTGGGGACTCCTAAAAGCGATAATCACCGATTTGATTTGAAAATAATGCAATGCAAATCCACCCAACTTTCCCTTAGTAAAAGTAAGCTGGGTGGAGTTCCCAAGATGGGTGGGAGTAAAAAGATTGTTGGAAATCTCTTTATCTGACCTAGAATGAATTTTCGATCTACTAGAGTTCTATAGAAATTCCATTAACAAATAAAATTTCTGCTTCGTGAGGATTCAATAGACTGATATGTTGTGGGATAGCATCTCTGTCCTTGACTAAACAAGTCTCTGGACACGGATTTCAGCCTTTCAGCAGGGTATACATTCCCTTTCCATCCCCTTTCCATCGACCTTGCTTTGCTCCTGTCGAGAGCACATTCGCCAGCGACACCTTTGCCCGTTCAAAGGTTTGATGTGCTAACTCACCATACATTTGATACAACAAATCATCGAGATGGAGGGGTTTGCCTGCTTTGGCTAAAATCTGAGCGGCTGTATCACCAAAGGTTTTAGATTGAAACTCTGGCTTGAGATATTGACGCAAATCCGATGGAGCCAGTGAAGAAGCCGTTTTGCTGGTTGACTTTGCCGAGGATGGTTTCTTCTTCTTCTTCGTGCTGGATTTGCTGCTAGATGCTGACTTTGCGGCTGATTTGGTAGAACTACTGCCAGCCTTAGAACGACCTGGAGCGGCTGTGGAAGGTTGTGCTTTTGCTTTCGGAGGGAGGTTCGTCAATGTTGCCATCAAAGAAGCCTGTGCTTCCGTTGTCATGGTTGTGTTAGACGGAGGAGGTAAGACTGGCTTGGATGCAGTAGTGGTCGGGGGTGTGGGAACATCTACCCCTTGAGGGAGTGGCTTGGACTTGGGTGCGCTAGATAGTTCAGATAAGAGTGTCTCAATTCCTTGAAACTGAACGGTCTTTTGCTGAACTTGCTCATTGAGCCACTGGAGTTCTTGACTCAAGTGGTCTCGCACCGTCTGTAGTGATGTTATGAAGGTGAGCCGTTCATCGTTGGGTAATGCTTGGAGGTAAGAAGGGGAAGTGGTCACAGTACCTCGTTTAAGATTAAATGGTTCATGGATGCTTTGATTCTATCTGTTATGTCTGGAAACATGACACAACATCTCGATGTTGTTACGTTTCTCAACGGGATGGATTGAGATATCGAGAGTTCATAGAGCAGGGCTGACGCAAATGAATCGGGTTGTGTGATTCTGAGCAATAGTATTTGCTGGGTCTGACGCAGGCATAGAAGTCCTGAAGATGCTTCTGGGGCGAGTGTTGACGGGAATCCTGTGTTTATAGCAATTAAGTGCGCCAGCCTAATGGAGTTCTGTTGAGAGGAGTTCGTTATTTTAGATGTAGTGCCAGATGGTTCAGGCGTGTTCTTTAGGAAGGTGGCTCTGGTTGGGGGTGGGGATCAGGTTGAGCTTCCAGCCAAAGTCGCCATTGTGCTAATTCCAGATCGTCTAATAAATCCTGGCGACGTTTGCTAAATAAATGCCAGAGATGATGATGGATATCGGATTTTGCAAGCTGGAGTCGTTCTATTTGTACTGCGATCGCAGCCAGGATATCGGTCAACTCTCGGATTTGCTCCTCCTCTGCAACACCATCTCTGATCGGGGTTGGGGTTGCCTCCACAGGTAGAATGCCTGGATTTGCTTCCGCCCAGAGTAACGCTTCGGCAATGAGAATGGGGTCTCCTGAGTCTAAATAGCCTTGCATTCGATCTATCTGGCTTAATGGCTGAGCCAATTGGTGAAGCTGGCTCGTCTGCTGCGGGGCAATTTGAGATGCTGATTCGCCCAGTTCAAACCAAGATTGCCAGTGAAGTAAAGGGGACGAGAGTTCAAGGGATTCCACCTTGACTTCATCCGCAATCAAATCATGAGGCTGTTGAAGCCGAGAGGAAGAACCATTACTGCCTGCTGATGAAGATTTAGCCATTGAAAGATCACTCAATTCCTGATTAGGCGGGCAATTACCGTCAGTTTGGAATAATAAGCTTGTGGAATTTTTTCCGGTTGAGGCGAGTCTATCGCTATCAACCGGAAAGGGTGGTTCAGAGGGGTTGTTTGACTGGACATCGTTGGATAAGTGGTTGGGATGCCACAAATCGCGATGACGATAGAGAGAAGCTCCGCCAATGCCGTATTGAGTTAAGGCATGAAACCGAGCGGTTGCATTACTAGGGAGGGAGTTTTGATTGAGAAGATCCGCGATCGCCTGTCGAATTCGATCTCGCGCTGCTTGAGATTGGCGTTGGTTCCAACTCAACGGTTTAGATTCCTCGAATTCACTGTCCGTATCAGTCTTGGGCTTATATTTACCCTGAGCATCTCCGTAGTGAAAATATCGACTGGCTTCAATACAGCGTGCCCACTCAGTTGCCCGGTGTTCAATTTCGTGTTGATGTTGGCACCACTCGGCATAGCCTGGAAGGGATTTAGCCGTGTTAACAATTTCCTCGACCAGAGCTTGTCCGACTAAAGGTTCATGACCCGACAAAATGTGCTGAAAAATATAAGTGCGCAGGGTAATCCGTCCCAGTAAACGGTTTGTTTGTCCTCGTCCAGTCCATCCCCGCTCAATTTCAGCATTCAAGTCATTGAGAAATTTTTCAGCTTTACCAGAGATGCGGTAGCGTTTGCGTTGAAATTGTTTGAGAATTTGCTGAATCGTTTTGCGATCGAGGGTGTTTCGTTGTTCAGCGAACCGCCAGTGTTGGACAAAGGTCGATTGATCACTCCAGATTGGTTGCAAGTCTTGATTGAGCAAATAGGAACCTGCTTGCAGCGGCAGGCGATGGGCATTAAACAGACTGGAACAACCGTCTACATAATAGGGGCGTGGATTGGGAAAGAGTTCCAGTTGACCGGGAGTGAGGCGGAATCCAGCATTTTCTAACAAGGTCGAAACGGCTCCAGTCAGTTCCCAGGTGCTTTGAGCTTCGGCAAAGGGCAGATAAAGGTGTAACCCGCCGCTGTAAGAACTGGTGCACCGAACAGCATGAACCAGTCCCAAGGGTTCAAGGGATGCCAGGATACGATTAATGGCAAAGCGATCGCGCTGAGGATGATAGAGACTGCCAGCATCAATGTCCAGTAAACAATAATTGGTTGTTTTGCCAAAGCGGACACCAAACAGGTAAGCACCTTGCTGGAGAATTCGATCCGAAAGCGGATGGCGACTTTCAGTTTGCCAATTTGGAGCAGAACCAGGAATGGAATGAGACGCATAAATATAGTCATATCGATGTGGAAACAGTGAAAGAAATTCATCCTTCCACTCGCTCACATAGTGAAACTGCTCGATCTCTTGACTCTCTAAACTCACGTATTGGCTCCATCCAGTGAAAAGAGCCAGGACAAAACAGCAGTCTATCTATTTCCACAAAGAAACAAACATTAAATCTCCCAACCCGCGATTGCATTCAAGGGGGGCATGCTAGTGTATTTGTACATGCGTGGGCATAAAAAATTGAGAAAGGGCGATCGCTCTTTCTATCACTAGTAGACCGAGATACGGGAGACTTTAGCGAGACTTTGTCCCGGTTTTCTGTTGTTGGTCAATGGACGTTGTTCAAAACTGGCAATTCCCAGCAAACCTAAACCCATTCCCAGTAAGACATTTGAACTAATAAATATGGATTCAATCACTGAACAGATCTATCTTTTGTAAGGACATAACACTGCCATGCTTCCAACTCAGAAAATCTGAATGCGAATTAAATCCACAATCCGAAAACAGGATCAGTTTACACCGAGAAATCCGCCCAAAAATATGCCAAAACGTCTTGTACGCGGGAGTTACAGGTGAATTAATACACCGGAGTTGCAGGTAACTAATACGCGAGAGTTACAGGTGAATTGATACGCCGGAGTTACAGGCAAACTCAAAAAAAATACGCCGGAGTTACAGGCAAAAAAATACGCCGGAGTTACAGGTTGCAAGCGCAAAAGCCAAGAATTTCCTGATCAAAAGACATCCTGCAAAGAAAACGATACGTGAGAGTTACAGGTGAATTGATACGCCGGAGTTACAGGCAAACTCAAAAAAAATACGCCGGAGTTACAGGCAAAAAAATACGCCGGAGTTACAGGTAAGTGCCTCAAATTCATACGCCGGAGTTACAGGTAAGTGCCTCAAATTCATACGCCGGAGTTACAGTCAAAATGGAAATATACGCCGGAGTTACAGGCTATCGCCTATTTATCTATTTATTATTTAGGAGCTGAAATGAACAATAGGGATCGAGCATTCAACGTAGAGGTTTGACCGATTTGATGAAAACGATGCAGGTTATTGAATGACTGGTACAATTTCCTCACGCCGCACTAGGAATTAGCAGTGAGTAAACGAGACGACACATCTTTTCCAGTTGATGGGCAACTCTTAATGGTGTTGCCCAGGGCAGCAGCTTCTTTAAAGAATCCAGATGTCAAGTTACCGATTTTGCGATCCGATGCAGACGGATATTATCTGGAAATGCGGGTAGAGGCAGACGGTAACGATTCATCCGAAGTGGCTGTTACGCGCAGAGTTCCGTTGGAAGATTTGTCTGCGGAAGAGTGGGAAGATCTGAAAGATCAGTATGGCAAGTTGGATTTGAGCGTATGTTCAGATCAGGGAGTTAGCAAAGCCTTAGAAAAAATCCAAGATCGGCGAATTCAACGCCTTGTGATGGCGTTGTTGACCTTCTTAAACCCTCGTCAAGTATCCATCGTGTTGTATCTCTATCGGTTAGCAGCGCAGCAGGGGGCAGGGCAGCTTGTGTCATTTCGCTCGAATGATTTGTTAGAAAGTTTGGGATACACACGCACAAAAGATGGGGGGTTTGCATCAAAATTGCGATCGCAGTTGAATCGTGACTTGGTTGCTCTCCATCGTACAGAACTCGTTCTGGCACAGTCTTTGCGGAAGGGAAATAACACCGGTGCCAAAGTGATGATCAAAAGCGTTCTGCGAATCAAAGACTATGAAATTGATAACGTTCCGCGTGACTTTGATTTAGCAAAAGCAGCAGACTATACCTATGAACTCGCCGATGCTTACACCGTCTCCCTCGAATTTTTTGAAGGGCCCAGTCGAACAGGGGATTACGTTTTATTTGCGAATAGCATCGATATCACCCAAAAATTGGGGAGTAATGCCAAAAGTGATTACAAAACAAAGCTTCTCGTTTATTTAGCCAGCAGAATGAAGTGGGATACCCCCCAAAATGGGCAATTTTTAGTTATCTCAAAACAGTATTTGTTTAAAAATTTGGATTTGTTGGGCAGTAACTCCTCTCGAAACAACCAAATTTTTTGGCGCACCGTCGATGAATTGAAGCAAGAAAGATACATCTTGGGCGCACAAGAATTGCCTGGCAAGAAAAAAACACCCAATATTCAATTTCAAATTAATCCTGAAAAGTTGCGTTGCAATGATTAATTGGTTGCACGTTGGGTGAATCGTGGCAGGCGCTGCTGAAACTAAACCTGATAGACTCCACCTCATTCAAATATTCCGGGGGCATTGTTTTTGAGTATAGCTTTAGTCAGCAGGCTTAGGACAGAACTAGTCTTTGAAAAGCCCGTTCTGGGTAGGCTTGCTGACACGCCTCCGCCATAATAAATATGACTACGGTTATACTGCAATGCGGCGTCTTCTCAAACTGCTGTGCTGTCTTATGGAGAGGGATGGGGGCACCACAGCCGGAACCAAAAAGCGGATGATCCCATTCCAGGTATCGGTCGTGTTTTCTGGCGCGGGTAAACCCATTGGAAGTGGACGAGTTGAACAAGTTGTAGTTCCGGTGATTGGGCATCGTCAAAAGTATAAGGGTACGAGTTGGCGACTCTAGGGCATCAGAGCACTTGGGTTACTCAACGTCCTGGAACTCAATGGTCATTGGTAGCAGTTCTGGTTCTCACAACAGCTTGTTGAATCAGCTAGCAATTTACAGGTAGAAATTTATCAGGTAGATTTAGTTATTATTTTTCACTGAAAGTCCAAACTCCAGTCCAATTATCGGGAATTCCGCGCTCCGCTAAAATCTCGACTCGTTCTACATAAAGTTGAGCGGTCTTATCTGTTGCATTGACGGTCAAGACTTTTTCAGAATAGGTTTTTGCATTGGTTAAATCGCCAGTGCGATAGTATTCTAAACCTTGTTCAAAATCAAATTGAGTTTTGAGTTTAAGCGATCGCACCCCGGTAGTTAAACACCCCCGCCACGTAATCTGGCACATGATGCACTTCCCGATACGTCAACCGGGGAATTACTTCCACCACCCGCGAACTCTCGATCGCGTACATACTCTCGTTTACATAGAAAACCAACATTAACATGGCAGCATCTACGTCCTGTCTCACAAGGAGTTGGAAAATTACCGAACTGTTTCTCAGAATGCCCTGATGTACCCCGCAGATCGCAATCGGTAATAAATCTCATTTCGTACTTTTACGAGTATCTGTCAACGATTGCTCAAACTGTAAGAAATTCATTAAAATTTCAATCGGTTATTGCCCGCAGTCGCAGTAGAGAACCCGATTTCACTGATTGTCTATACGGCGCAGTATCCAATATCTCAGGTTTTGCGATACATCTATTAACACAGCAATATTTTTCCAAATAAACTTTTAGAGTCATACTTCGATTCTGCTCAATGTTCTAAAACTATGTAAATTGGATAAAGTCGAAAACCAATCAGCCAACCAAAATGCTGTATCTTTTGATGATAATTTAATACTCTGCTAGAAGTGGTAATGAATTAGATGGTCAATTTTTACTGATGCTTACCTGTGCATTTAGCATTTTTAGACCAGGATACTATTTAGGCAATAGTTCCGATCGCACATTAGAAATCTTGCGTACTTATCCTCAAGCCAAACTATTTCAAATAACCTTCGACTCGTTTGCTGTCCGTGTAACTATGGGTTAAATCAAAATAAGTCTGAACTGCTAGGCGAAAATACGCTGTTTATCAGGATGGTGGTCATGCTCACCGGGTAAAAGTGATAGATCCAGCGGGAATCCTGTCTGCTTACATTCATCATGACGATCGCAAACCGTTGAGCCGATGGCTATGGGCACAGGAGAACAGGCTGCACCTATCCAGCCCAAAGTTGGGTTCCCCCAAAAACTGGCTGCATTATTGTTCTGAGATAAACAGAGGATAGACTTGATTCCAATCGCTGACCCAAAAGTCGCAGTTTTACACTGGATTAGATGACAATGAGTGTGACACCTATCACAGACTGAAAGTGACCTACACGTTGAAATACTGTGTTGAAATTCACGCCGCACTAACTGCTTCTATCACCCACTTCATTGCCTCATCCTGAGAATATGAATACATCAAAGAAAACGCACACACCTCACAGGAAAACGCCCCATGACACTCACATTCCTCGGACAAAAATACGAAACCGCTACTTCTGAAGTTGCCCAAATGCCCACAACCCTGACTGGCAAATATCGCGGCAACGCCATTCAGTTTTCTAGCGCCCGATTGGCTACACCTACCCAGCAAACCCTCACCTATCGCGGCATTCGCTACTCTCGTTAATGCTCCTCATCTTGCTCATGCCCCCAATTCATTTGCGCCTAAGTTTGACTTCCTTAACCCCTTAAAGAAGAACTTTTATGCAGCTTATTTATGGTGCAAGTCGCTTCAGCGTCTCCCCTATTGCGATCGCCCGCTTCGAGGGGATCTAAACAACCACGCAAACATGAATGTATCGTGGATGTGGTTTCACTTATCACAAGCCAGTTGAACATCCGCAAGTGTGTTTCAAGGCGATGAGTTGGCGGTTTGTCTGAGTTTGTCCATTGTCCCCGATGTTGATCCCTAATCACGCTTAACATTGTTTCGTTTTCAGGATCCGCTATGAACTCTTCTTCCGAACTGAATCCAGACTATTCCGATCCAGATTCTTCTGATTCGCTGAAACCGTCAACGCCAGAACCAATGCAACCCCGTCCTGGTGAACGATTAGTAAATTCTAGGTTGCTCATGGCATTGCAGCGATCGCGGCGATCTTCAACGCCTGATCATTTCCGCAAACCGCACTAACGCTTCATTACACTCAATATATTTTTTCCTCCTTATCTATTTAAATTTGAGACTTTGGGGATTCCCTGGACAAAATCCGGGGAATTTTTCTATGTGGATTTCCAGTCACTCTCGGGATTACAGAATTGCATCCTGAATCTGTCTGTAAGGTCGCATTTTTGGGCGAGGAGAACGGCGATCGCCCTTCCTTGAAAAACTGTATTAATGGGCTTGATGTTAGCAAGCGGAGTGAAACTCAACGGAGCAGTTATCCACTCTGCTGCCAGGCCTGAGCCGATTTGAGTGATTTTACATTCAGCCCTTCCAACTGGCACATGACTGATTTACTCAATACCTTCCAGTAACTTTGCCACTTGCTCAGGTTCTGGAAGTTGCGCTTGCAGTTCTTGAGGCAATGCAGAAAAAAACTGGTAAGTTGCCACACCGATCGGCTTTGTTGCATCTTTCAGGGCATACTCAACGGTAGTTTTGTCTTTCGACTTGCATAGGATAATACCGATCGCTGGATTTTCGTGGGGCATTCGCATTTTGTCATCCAGGACCGCTAGATAAAACTGCATTTTACCGACGTACTCTGGTTCAAACTCTCCAATCTTAAGATCTATCGCGACCAGGCAACATAGAGCACGGTGATATAGCAGAAGATCAATGTAATACTCGCGATTGCCTACCTCCAATCGGTGCTGGCTTCCGATGAAACTGAACATCCCTCCCATTTCCTGAAGAAAGGGCTGCACTTTTGCCAGGATCGCAGTTTCTAGCTGGCGTTCGGAGTGCTCATCTCCCAATTCAAGAAAGTCAAACACATAGTCATCTTTGACCGCTAACTTTGCCTGGTTGCGGTAGTCTTTAGCGATCGCCGCCTCGAAGTTGGTTTGATTCAGCAAAGTCTTCTCATAAGTCTGATTCTCGATTTGGTGTGTCAGGACATTCTTCGTCCATCCAAACTTCCGAGTCATGCGAATGTAAAACTCTCGTTCCAGGTCATCCTTGCACTTTTCCAGAATGACCAAATTATGGGTCCAGCTAATTTCTGCAACCATTGGTTGCAGTTTTTCATTTTGGCTGTATGACAGGTAAAAGTTCCGCATGTTCCAGATGTTGCGGACAGAAAAGCCTTTAATGCCAGGAAACTCTGCTTGCAGATCTTGAGCAAGTTGCTCCACAATCGATTTGCCCCAAGTTGCCCCTTGTTGTCGTTCAACGATCAATTTACCAATATCCCAATACAAGGCAATTAGCTCTTTGTTCACTGCCTGCAATGCAGCATATTGGGCAGCACGAATCCGTTGTTTGATGTCTCCCAGCAGTTGTCCGTAGTCCGCGACTAAATCACTCAACCTGATGCTCCTTTACTCCTGTGCTTCATTGTGTGGGAGATGTTGATTTTATGCATCCTCGTCCCAGATTGCATCAGAGTGGTATTAGATGACAATGAGCAGGCTGTAAATGACAACTATATGGCGGGTTTAGCCAATGCTTTAGTTCCAAAAGGTTCAACCTTTGTTAAAACCTGCTGCTAACCATATGCACCTCATTTACTTCACAGTTCTAACTAAGGCGATTGGCGTTGCTGAAGGCAGAGATGAATTGCCCTCATCCCCAACTTTTCTCCCTAGGGTGAGGGCGACCATATACTGCGGCACAAAAAACATCCCTAGATTATGCAACGCCAGACGATTTTGGTGAAAGGAAATAGCGGTACAGGCAGGTTTTGCAATTCACTGAGTGCGGACAGTGATCAATTTGGGCAAAACCTGCCTCAACAAGAAAGGGGATATTTTCTTGGAAATTTCCTAGCCAACTGGGCTGGATGCAGAGGCAGAAATGGCTAGGGCAAAAACAATCAAGGCACACAGCACGATCGCCAAACCGGAAACCACCGGCCAATTTGCACGACGTAAGAACGTTTCAAAGTCAAAGGGTTCAAATTGGGCAAACATTCCATCTGCCCCTTGGGTGGAGCGGAAACCAGCATGGCGGCTGGGACGAGGAAGCTTATCGCGGTAGTCGGTGCCATAACGTGCAATCCGCTCGAAGGGTAATTCGCCTTGAGTGCGTTGGGGCAAAATGCGCCGCCGTTGGTAGGGCACGGTGTTCTCACCAAAGTTGTTGATATATTCGTCGCTGTTGAGCAAATCGGTGATAAAGCCTTGCAATCCTTTGGTCATTAGTACGGCAGACCAGGCGATTTTTTCGCGATCGCTATATACATTACGTCCTAACACTCGTTGCACACAAAGTTCAACAAATCGATAGTTATTGTTGGCATCATAATTGAGACGCCGAAACGAATCAGAAACTAACAATCCATGAATAAACTCTTTAACTGTAATCTGTCCAGATTTTAGTTGGGATTCTAAAGCGATTTGCCGATTGCTAATGAGCATTTGTTGTTCATGAAAAATCTGACGATAGGCAGCCTGGATCAAGTCATTAAGTTCACTAGCTGACAGCAAATTATCCGTGGTGTAAATTCTGGGTTGTTCATCTCCAGGCACTTCAAAGCCTTCGACACGCTGATTTTGGGAAGATGGGCTATATTGCAGCAAAGAAAGTGTCATCTTATTAAGACCTCTATCTAAACGCTAAAAGAACTTACCATTCTTGGTTATGTAGAGAAGAAAGGAATTCTTGAGATTCTCTATCAGCCATAACCTATGATTCGAATTCAATCTCTGGTGATCGCGGTTCAAAACCAGAATCTAAGACTTCAGAATACGTCTCGATAAGTACTTTTGCTTATCAATCAGCTAGAAAGTAGGAATTTGTAACACTTGAGCGCCAATCGCCTCCTTCTCCACGCCAAAATGCCAGCGGATCTGGCGTGGGGGAACAGCTGGGATAAAACCGTAAACGCTCTTCCATGCCAGGTTGCCAAGCAGGAGTTGCCAATCCTAATCCTAAGCACAGATGGGCAAGGGATTGAGCAAACTGTTGATGATGCCCCGGAGAACCCGCATGAGCATGGGCATACTCGTGAACGACCAGCAGCAGCCAATCTTCTGGCACGACTCGCCCAACGTCAATCAGAATCGCGATCGGATAGGTTTGAATATTACAGATGGCATCAAGCCCAAGGGATTGAGCCAGGGGCGCAGCACAAATTTGAATCGCAGGTTGCTCCCAGGAATGAAAACAATCATGACACGCCTGAAGATACTGATTGAGTTGCTGATTGATAGCATCAATATTCTGACCAATCCAGCCACAGATCGGAGTGCGATTATCCAGGTCATCTACGAGATCCACCATTTGCGGGTCTAAAGCCAAACTGCGAACCCCATACAGATAGTCCAGTCCGCGAGCGATAGGATCGGGATTGGTTGTAATAATCAATGACTCGGACACAATTTAGAAACTAAGAACGTTTTATTAATGAAGTCGTTACAGCTAACGTTGCTATGAAAAGGTTGTCCATCGGTTTAGGACACAACGATTGATCTTCTAAAAAATGCTCTGGTTCAGGCTTAGGACTCATCCGGTTTTTGAGCAACGGAAACAGCCAAATCCCGATAGCGGCGGGGGTCACCTTCTGCCAACACATTCCGCTCCTGTTCTTTGCGATCGTACAAATTGTCTAGAATGGTTTGCCAGTCAGTATCAGAGAGTGGGGAAGGTTTATCATGACTATCAGCCAGTTGAACGACTTTACCTTCTTCAAAATACTGCTGCGCCATCCAGACACGGGCACGCACTGCCCAGCTTTCGTCCTGGGTTGCCATTTGCGCGAACTGATGCAAAATTTGCGATCGCCACTCAGGATGGGGGGTAGCAATAGTGTCTGCCAAAGCTTGCAACCCAACAACAGCGGCATACCGAACAATCCACTCTTCGTCTTGCTCTGCCACAAACATCAACGCTTCCAAAACCTCTTCCTGGGCAATTTCTAGAAGGTTTTCTGGAAACCAGTGCCACTTCATTGCACCCAGCCCCCTAGCAGCCGCACGGCGAACACTCAAGGAAAAATCGGCGGTTGCCACTCCCAACAGCGTCACCAAACCTCGCGGATCACCAATGCCTGCCAAGGCTCGAATTGCCCACGATCGCGCAGTGTAGTTGTGCTGATCAAGTTGCTCCAGAATGGCGGGAACCGCTGGCTCTCCAATCGCGATTAAACCGTCCACCGCAGCAACGGCAGCACCCGGATTGTTAAAACTAAGGACTTCGATGAGGGTCGGAACCGCCCCTTCCAAACGAGTTGCAGCCAACTCCCGCACGGTTTTGATCAGTTGACCAGCAGAGTCAGCCTGTTCGACGGCATGGATGAGGGAGGAAAGATTATCAGACATGAGCGGAAAACGTGAGGGATGGGTTGGGTTTGAACTTATAGTAATTCATCCATTAAGACCATCACCTGAATTGCCCCTTCAGACAGGGATGGCGCACTCGTTTGCAATACTTGTTTTTCTAACAAGCCTTTGAGTGCAATGAGTTTAAGGCTGTTTTCTGCCAGGGTTTGGGCGATCGCATCAGCCGCCGGTAAATAGCCAATCGCGCCTAAATCTGCCAGGGCAGCCCGACGTAGAGGTAGTTTGTCGCCCGACAATGCCTGGACTAAGCGTTCAGCATAACTTGAATCTTGAGTTAGCTCATACATCGCCCGCGCCGCCGCATATTGCAACATCTCAACCGGATGGTTCAAAAACGGTTCAATTAATGACACTGCTTCTGGCGCACCTAATGCCCCTAATGCTTCCAAAATGGCGTTATAGGGTTGAGCGAGTTGCACTCCCTTGGAGCCAGCTTGAGACGCTTCAACTCCGCCTTCTAACAGGCTCAGCAATACAGGAACACAACTGCGATCGCCCAACATCCCCAGGGACTGAACCGCCGCTTCCCGCACATAAAAATCATCACAATCTAAACACTGGAGCAGCGGTTGAACCGCCCGCAAATCGCCCAACTTTCCTAAAGCGCGGGCTGCATTTCGTCGCAGAGGATAGCCACCTTCTGCCGTCCGATCCGACTCATCCGACAAACCCTCAATCAACGCATCCACCGACTCTGGTGTTGCGATGCGAAATCGCCCCAACCACCAGGCCGCATAATAACGCAAGCCAAGATCGGGCCCCCGCAAATTCGCGATCGCCTGATCCACAGTCAAAGATGCTTCATCACCGGCAGGCTCACCCACCGGTGAAAAAACTTGAGAATCCCCAAAACTGGACTCTTGCATAAGAATCAATGTACCCAGCTTATCTAGCTACTTGCACCAACTGGCGAAATGCTAACAATTTTCCCGCCCATCCGGGTAATCCGTTGCATCTCTTCATTCATCCGGTTATAAGGAACGGTGATCACAACACTGGCGCTAGAACGAATTGGACCATTCATCCGGTCCGTTTCTTCATTCTGGCGTAAACCAACCACCTCATACTTAAAGTATCGAGTACCCAACATAGACGCTTTCTGCTCCAAACAATTGAGTAAGAAGAAAATTGAAATCTTTAAACAGTCAAACTGCTACTTCCCAGTAAGTCAACGCGATTCAAACATCAACCCCAATAAGCTTGTCATCCCCCTTACCCCCCCATATGCAAACGGATCAGTAGCAGGGGGAAGTTTTCAAGCTCAAAATCTTACAGCTAAACGGCTCAATTCAATATATTGAATGACCAATTAGAGCGGGGTAATGCTGGCAATCTTGCCACCTTGACGCTGAACCCGCTGCATATGATTCGACAGCTCTTCATAAGGAATAATCACAGCCTTGTTAGACCGACGAACTTTGGGATAGCCAGGTCCAGCAATTCCTGCCACTTCTACCCGATAAAGACGACCAGAACCAAAGGCTTTGGAACCACCAAAGGCACTGTTCACAGGCACACCGTTGAGAGATGGGCGAGTGTAGGTAGCACCAGGAGCAACCACAGCAGAAGCAGTCCCACGGGCAACTTCTGTGACCAACTTGGGATAGTTGCCTTGGAACTGACCACGGCTGCTGGTGGCATAACCCCGATACAACGAAAACAACCGGGTAAAACCTACAGTACGCTGACCCACTCCAGTGGTGACCAGATCACGATAGTAAGGAACAATGTTTTCACCGAATGCTGCCTGATATTCAGGGGAATCGATATAGGAATCAATATCAACCTGATATCCTTTGGTTTCATACAGATCCAGATGGAAACTAATTTCGCTCTGGTCGTAGGGAGCACGTCCTAGCAAGTGCTTATAGTTCAGCTCAGTGACTCGGCTGTGGAAGTTATTGTAGAAAAACTTCGTCTTATACAATTCCGACTGAGCCACCTGCCGAACAAACTCTTTGACGGTAATCTTGCCGTCACGCAGCAGTGATTCTGGAATGACGAGCCGCTCAGACGCCATTAAATAGTCATTACCCAATAGTTGACGGTAAACCGCACGAATAACGGCTTGAACATCATCTTGGGATGCATTTGGACGCAGTTCGACCGGAGCCGCATCACTAAACGCCGAGGTTCCCAATCGGGACGCTTGTGCTGTAATAGGCACCGAAATACTCTCCTTATTGTCAGTGTTTGCGAAATGGAGTTAGGTCGATTGAGATCAGAGACTAAAATGGTTGCCCAATTTAATGACTAATCTCAATCGATTCCTTTTGTAAATAAGGATTTTGAATGAAATGAAATGAAGCCCTTGCGCATTCTGATTCAGTGTTGAAACGCAAATCTAGTCGCAGTCAAAACGATTTTATGTGCCAACACCAAATTATGGCAATGTTGTGGACAACATACTATTAAATTCGCAATCCTTACACGGGTTGAATGCTCACGACTTTGCTGCCTGCTCGGTTCAGTTGTTGCAATTTGTTGGACAACTGATCGTAGGAAACAAGCATTTCCATCGTGCTACGGCGGATTGTTGGTGAAGTTGCAGAAGCTCCCTGCATGACTCGAACCCGATACACATCACCTCGGCTACCACCGACTGCACCACTTAGGGCACCAGTGCTAGGTGCTGAGATGGGGGAGGCTGTGTTCCTAGCTAACTCCCAAGTCAAACGAGCTGTAGTTTGTGATTGTGAGCGATCGCTGTTGGCATAGCCCCGATACAATTGGAACATACGAGTAAACCCAACCGTTTTTTGAGCAACTCCCGTAGTTACCAAATCCCGATAGTGGGGAACTACATTTTCACCAAAGCTCTGCTGATATTCTGGCGAATCAATATAGGAATTGATCTCAGCTTCATAACCCTCAGAGCTATAAAGATTGACGTGGTAAGTAATTTCTGCCTCATCATAGGGAGCACGTCCCAAGAGATGCTTGTAATTCAGCTCAATGAAACGGACTTGAAAATTGGGATAGAAAAACTTACGACGATACAGTTCAGACTGAGCGAGTGCCCTCACAAAGTCTCGAACTGTAATATGACCTTGCCGCAATAGTGATTCTGCACTGGTCAAACGCTCACTTTGCATAATGTGCTCGTTACCGAACACCTGGCGATAGGCGGCTCGGATTACTGCATTGATATCATCATCGTTCCAATGTGGACGCAGCTCAACTGGCTCTGTCTCCTGGAATGCACTAATCCCCAACCGACTAGATTCTCTTACACCTGCCATAATTGCTTCCCCTACATTGTTATGTTAATGGACTGCTTTATTGGCGAATCTTGTTATGTCGGTGTCAATTAAAATTGCCCGGTAAGGTAATCAACCCCTATCAAAACGACAGACAATTGATTACCTTTCCGGGCCAAATGACACGCCTTAGCTCAGAGCGTTGATAGCGTAGTCGATGTAGGAGTTAGCTTCGGTACCAGGATCTCCAGTGATGCCGTGGTTAGCTTTGATGTACTTCAGAGCTTCCACATACCAGCTAGGAGACAAGTCGAAGGTGCTGTTGATTTCAGCCAAACCAGCAATCAAGTACTCATCCATAGGACCAGTACCACCAGCAATCAGGCAATACTGAACCATGCGGAGGTAGTAGCCGATGTCACGAACGCACTTGTCCTTACCACGCTGATCAGCAGCAAAGTTAGCACCTTGCATTTGGGTGGTGTAGGGGAACTTTTGGTAAACAGCGTTTGCTGCACCTTCAGCCAATTGCTTGGACTTAGAAGCCAAAGCCTTTGCTGCATCGAGGTCAGCATTTGCAAGACGAAGACGACCAAAAGCGTTTTGCAATTCGGTGTTGCTCAGAAAACGTCCTTGGGAATCAGCAGCTGCTACAGCTTCAGTCAATTGTGTCTTCATTGGTTTTATATCTCCCTAATTGATTGTTTTGAAGAAGTGTTGAAAAGCTGTCACTCGCCATTTACTCAATCAATGACCAATGACTTATAAAATGGCTTAGCCAACTGCTGCTGCTGCACGATCAAAGTAACCAGCAACTTCAGCCATCAACTGGCTGCAATCACCTTGGGTAACACCATTGCGATCGTTAGCGATAGAGATCGCAGCGTCCTTCATTTTAGCAACGCCAGCTGCTACGGAAGCACCGGGAACGCCCAGAGCCAGATAGGTTTCGCGCAGACCGTTCAGGCAGCGATCGTCGAGGACACTAGCATCACCAGTGAAGATAGCGTAGGTAACATAACGCAAGATGATTTCCATGTCGCGCAAGCAAGCAGCCATGCGACGGTTGGTGTAAGCGTTACCGCCAGGAGCGATCAGTTGGGGTTGTTCAGCAAACAGGCTACGAGCAGCGTCTGCAACAATAGAAGATGCATTGCCGGTAATCCGGTTAACTACATCCATACGCTTGTTGCCATCAGCAACAACAGCTCTCAAAGCTTCGATTTGAGCATCGCTAACGAACTCACCACGGGCATCAGCCTGAGAAACAACCTTGGTATACGCGTCTAGCATCGATTTAATCTCCTAAATCGCTCGTTTATACATTGTTGAAGATTGAATTGATGACCAAGCAAAGAACCAGTTTAGTTAAAACAACTTAGATCCAACAAAATGGTAGATCTTACTAATTCAGAACTAGATCAAGAGCTGGAAATATTATGTGTAGGCGAATGAATGATCAACTTTTGCACTTCTCGAACCACTAACTGATAATTATTTCAGTAGCTTAGCTAACACCCAAATTTCTCGAAAAATGCGTTCACTGAATTATGAGAACTGCTTGAGAAAAATGAGAGATGGGATCGAGAACGAGAGCAAATTTGATTTACTCAACATCCGGCTACCATCTACATTTCCGAGGCACTTTTATACTAAGACGAATAGAACCTCTTCTCTCTCAACTTATTAGAAGTTCGTTTTTCTTAATCAGCCGTAACATTCTGGATGCTGTGATGGGTGGATTGGTTGGATGGTCTAAATGCTGTAATCCCTGATTTCTAAAGCGTCGGCTGTTTTTGGTTGGTTTATTTCTAAATATATTGGCTCGATCGCAGGGAAAATTTTATCCGTAACATTCCTGTAACAATTCGCTTCTGCCTCAAATTGTTGATCGCTATTTGAGATTGCCTCATCCCTATCTTCTACTTAATTTCTCATGGCAAACAATTCAACTGTCGCGATCGCCCCCGCCATTCCGAATCAACCAAACCACTAGAATCATCGCTTGGCACTCTTAATTGATGCTCCCAAGCCGCCCCATCTCCTGTAAACCACATAGAAACACAGCCTTAAGAATCAACAAGCCTGATTCAAACATCGAAACAACTCAGCCCATAAACCATCCATAAAAGCAGAAGCCGTCAGCATCCAAACTAATGCGACGGCATCGTTATCTGGAGATTGGTTGACTTATCTAACGATTTGACGCTTCAAACTCAGTTTCCATTGGTACGGCGGCAATGAGTTTCGGAACCGCCCAGTCGCTATGCTTTGGAAGCAGTCCAGTCCTTCTTCAAAAGCGCCAAGAACGTAGTAATTCCTTTTGTGAAGCCCGCTGGGTCAGGCAACGCATACTGCGGGAAATCTTCATAATGACGCCACGGCTCCAGGTCGTTATGCCGTAAATGCAAAACCCGTTCACCTTCCTCCAGCTTCCAAAGCATTTGACCACCCGTTGGTATGTTAGCCATGGCTTTCTCCTACATCTGATGTAACCAAACTAAGGACCAGTCCTTATCCTCACAATCATGCCATTCCAAGTATTAAATTCTGTAAACAATGCTACGTTAACTCTAGACATTTTGACCAAACTACTATCCATACATAGATGCATTATATTTCCCAAAAATTTAGAAAAGTCTCATATTAAGCTCTGTGAAGTTAGAGTGAGATTTTTCAGCTTTCAAGCATGAACCATATTCACTGTCTTATTCAGCAGATGAGTCAACCTAGCAACCAGAGCAATGGCAATCTGTAGAGCGATCGCCCATAACATCATGCCCAGCCAAGCTTATATCCCTACCCATCACCCATTCCCCCACAAATCTTTTAGCCAGCAAGCCATTTCCCATCCACACACCATCATTAAAAGTCGCAACCCCAGTCCTTCAATGGATGGCATACTTCAAACCTAAAACATCCCTAGATAAACAGGCATGTGTCTACTGGCGTAAAAGCAACTAACCCCAACTCCATCCAAATGAAGAGTGAATGAACCAGAATTGGTTAACCTTGTAGAGAATCTTGTTGACCAATCTGAAACCACAGATTAAGTTATGTAATTTTCATCAGACCAAATCGAATAATGCGGTCCTCATCCCTATATGATTATGAGTAACTTTGTAAGAATTCGTAAGGAAAGGGAGATTTTCAGGCGTGGCAATTCCTCTTTTAGAATATTCCCCTACTAGTCAGAATCAGCGGGTAGCGAACTTTGAAGTGCCTGGAGATGAGTATCCCAGGATCTACTCTACCGATAATCTGCTTTCCCCTAGCGATTTAGGCAACTTGATTGAAGCAGCTTATCGTCAAATCTTTTTCCATGCATTTGCTGCTGATCGGGAAGTAGCTCTGGAGTCCCAACTCCGCAATGGACAAATTACGGTACGTGACTTTATTCGCGGCTTGCTCTTATCTAATACCTTTATCGATAGCTTCTACAACAAAAACAGTAACTATCGCTTTGTAGAGCACTGTGTTGAAAAGGTGTTAGGACGCCCAGTTTACAGTGAACGTGAAAAGATTGCCTGGTCCGCTGTGGTCATGTCCAAAGGGGTCAAAGGGTTCGTTGATCAGTTGCTAAACAGTGATGAATACATCGAAAACTTTGGTGAGAACACCGTGCCCTATCAGCGTCGCCGGATTTTGTCGGGTCGTGCAACGGGTGACCTACCATTTAACATTAAGTCCCCTCGCTACGACGCATACTATCGTGCCAAGTTGGGCTTCCCACAATTTGTTTGGCAAACAACAGTCCGCAGCTATGTTTCGGCTGACAAGAGAGTTTCGGCAGGCAGTCCTTCACTATTCTTGGATATGGCACGGAGCATCAACCCACGGGTCAATGCACCTCAAAAGCTTTCAGCGCTGAATATTGACATCGAAAAGTCCGTACCCCGCAGATAGATCTTTGCACCTGTCTGTTGACTAAAAAACCTCATGTTAAGAGTGGAAATTGTTGACTAACAAGTCGAAGTTTCCACTCTTTTAGGTTTCTAAGCCAAAAACTTTAACTTTAAGCACACTCATCTTTTTCAGAATGAAATCCCAATGCCAAGAGTGCTTTGCGGATGTTGGCTTTTGATGGGCAAGTTTTGGGCGCAGTTAGCCCAAGTTCTCTTACGGTCTCAAATAGTTCACGCATCAAGATATCCAGAGAAATTTCTTCATCATTTTCTGGCGATTTTTCCATTCTCCCTTCATAAGCCAGCGTATAAAGTTCGAGATGGTATTTCCCCATTGCTTTTGCTAATTTTTGCAAGGTTTCGGGCGTGGGGCAGGTTCCCTTAAAACAGGCTCCTCTTAAACGAGGTTGCGGCACTCCAGATAGCTCTGCTAGACGATTCATGCTGATACCCTGCTCTTCTAGATATTGCAGGATGAATTGCCCCAGGGGAGAACAGTCTTCGGCTTTTATTTGTAACCTTGCTGGCATTCGTTTCTTAGTCAGGGAACTGAATAGATATTTCAGATTTTAAATTGAGTACTATGAAATCTTCATCTGCGCAGATTGATCATTAAGAGGAGGCTGTGTATCGAATCCGTCTATAAAGTAGCATTTTTGAGCGGTGCAAACTGCCATTGCCCTTACTTGGACTTTCGTATTCATGGCACAATACCAACCAAAATTTCGTATTAAGTGAAGATATGGCGGCATTACCAACTGGATAGGAAATTTCTCCAAGAGTTCATACGTTAGTTATAAGTGCAGAAAAATAGTTAGAAAGTGAGCATTCACATTTAATTGGTCATTACATATATTTACTTTTGCTGAAAGCAGTGATTACACTTTAGGATTCACTCTACAGTTTATGTGCTTGAATCTGAGCGTTTGTTCTTTTGAGTGGACAGGTCTTTTTTGCGGATTGTTTGATTCTCCTATATCTATCTTTCAAAAAGAACGTCGCAGTTTGTGATCTGTTGAGAGCAGAAAACATTTAATAACTGCCAACGGTTAAGGAACTGCTGGAAGGGTTACTGCGAATAGGTCTGGGTGGAACAATGACCGCTTATATTGTAATGCGTGAAAGGATGGAAGTCGAATTTGGAAATGATGGTTGCTTGTAACTTGAGAATTGGGACGATTCGATTTCTGTTTAATGATCTGGTTGATGAATATTTAAGGGATATTTTAAGTATCTCCATCATTCAGTGAGATGTGGTGGTGATCAAAATGCTGGATGCATCATAAAATTCACCATGCTGTTGTATTACAAACTGTTCTCCCAACAAGATACTTAGCCATACCTGTGATAGTGGCATTTTTACTGCTTGAACTAGTTCAATAAGAGACATTAATGAATGATGTTGATGTAGGTACTGATAAATTTTGACAGTCCACGTTGAGATGTCTTCATCATGAGCGATCGCGATTGTTTGATTAAATATGTCTGCTTCTGTCATTCCTGGATGTTGACTCATTTGTTCATCCAATACCTGTAAGAGCGCAATTTGATCCACTTCTCCGACTACTGAACCTGTTTCTTCCGGTTGGGCTGGTCGTTCTGGTGTTTTTCTTGGCAAATTGGCAAATGGTTCAATGAATTGATCCAAATCTACGGTCATGCTTTGTCGGATATAGCGATCAAATGCATCGGTTGGCATTACAGGTCCCTCATCAGAGGCAGTTGCTTCCAATTCTTCAAAGGTTAGCAAGGAGCGATCGCAAAAGACCTGGGCAATTTGGGCGATCGCGGTTGCTGCAACGTGTAACTGACTCTGCGGATCCAACTGCACCAATGATGCATCCAGGGTATCTAATAATTGTGCTAAATCAGCTTCATCCGGGGCGATCGCGGCGTCCTGTAACATTTCCCATAAGGGCAACTCTAATTGTTCCATCTGTCTTGTTGTTATACCTCCGCCTGAAATGGACACGGGCGCAACGAACACAACGCTGGATCCAGTTGCCTCTGGCTGACAAACTTCTTAATTCCGTACCGTTCTTCCAGCACACTCAACATCTTACTAACATACTGATGCACTTGATTAGGCAGCATTCCAATACAATGCACTGCTGGCACGATCGCAATTTTGTTCTGTCCTTGCCAAATTTCTGCCGCGATCGCATGAATGGGTGTATCAACCCCCGCTTTGCGATACACCACCAGCACACCAAACACCATTTGACTAAGCGGTTCAAACTCAACTGGAATTTGCTCTAGCTCACCTTCCTTGCGTTTGCGACTACGAGCCTGGTTAATGCGATCACGGTTTCGGGCATACGACCTGCGACTATAGCACACCGATGGATCCCAACAGCCATCCCCCTCAATACCATGTATCTCCTGAGCTTGCTGCGCCGACAACATCGCACACTTCCGGCATTTTTCTGGCACTCTCTTAGTCATACTCGCTCTACCCCAACGTGAGCCGCTCACCCAAAATCCATCAGCATCAAGTCTACGCCCGCATTATAGCTCTACCTGTTGCCATCCTTAATATTGTCTGAGTTGAGTCTTATCCCAGATATTTGTTTGATATTGGGGATTAAAAAGTCCGTTCTTTTCTTTTTCCTCCTTTATACAGAAAAGAAGCTAGCAGACTGAAAAGGCTCAGTCTTAGCAAAGGAAATTTTTTGGTCGTTAAGGCTGAAACACTTGTCAGTTAAGGCTTCTATCCCTCGATCTGATTAGACGCTGCTGAGCACTTAACTGTCCCGTTTTGAGCCATAAATGGGACACTCCAAATTGCAAAGAACGATTTTGCGCCGTTTCAGGCTTTTAGTGTTTGATCAAACAGTCACCGAAAATGGGACAGTTGCCTTTAGCACGGCACTAACAACCAAAATTTTTCCGCTGCTAACATCAAACCGAAAAGAACCGACGATCGCACTTTTTCGCCCCCGGATTAATTACCTCAAACGTCCACTTGCCAGTTTTGTGATGCTTCTTAGTCCATTGAGTGAAATGCTCTTCTCCTATAGAACCCATTTGAGATCTAATCCTAGAGCCAAAAGCTTTTCAGCTAGCTGGATTTCGCCCTTATCTTGCAGAAAGTAGCTCTGCTGATCTACTTGCATTACAGAGAGCTTTGCTAACGACTTGTCTCAAAGCCCGGTATGACGCGAAAAGATGTCAAACAGGCTCTATAGTTGAGCGGCTCGAAGGTACGTTAAACACTGTATGGCAAGCCTTGAAAGCCCGCTCCATCTGGGTTGTTATGCGACTGTGTATGTACAGTTAACCAGTCTCTAAGGTTCAAATTGCCAAAGAATAGGCTCCCACTCATAGCAAGTAATATTAGCTGTGTTAGAAACGCCATTCTGTAAGCGGATATGCCCTAATGCCGGAAATGGCATATGGTAAGCGATTACCATTATTCGCTCATTCACAACCTGGTTCAACAGTCTGCGTCGGGTTTCTGCGGCTTGTTGGGGATCAAGGTTTGATGTTAGCAGCGGAAAAATTTTGGTTGTTAGTGCCGTGCTAAAGGCAAC
>ERZ1066126.232-NODE-232-length-26019-cov-16.872285_pt1 | contig 26019 bp, 21 predicted proteins | sample MGYA00382773_ERZ1066126 | MGnify/ENA primary metagenome ERZ1066126 (study PRJEB33369, sample SAMEA5778356) | biofilm metagenome | biome: Industrial cooling water; feature: Water cooling tower basin; material: Biofilm | place: United Arab Emirates | collected... | reverse complement strand
GGGTTTAACCACATTATTGGTTCTGGCACAGAAATCTTCAAAAAACCCGCCCCTACGACTCCCCACTACTCACTACTCACTACTCACTCACTACTCACTAAATGAAATCAATTCTGGCACTAGATTTTGGGGGGACTAAACACGCGGCGGCGGTAGTGGCTTCGGGAGAAACACGGCGGCTGGGTGAGAAAAGGGCTTTTTCACTCCCAAATCCTCACGCCCAATCCGATTTAGAGATAATGTTTGGTTTGGCACGAGAACTGTTGGCGGGTAGACAACCAACGGCAATTGGGGTCAGCTTTGGCGGACCTGTAGATGCTGCCAGCGGTACAGTTAGGCTTTCGCACCACGTTGGCGGCTGGGAGAATATTCCCTTACGGGAAATTTTAGAGCGAGAATTTGGCGTTCCTGCTAGTGTAGACAACGATGCTAATGTAGCGGCTTTGGGCGAACATCGCTATGGTGCAGGAGTGGGTTATAGTAGTTTGCTCTACATTACTGTCAGCACGGGTGTAGGTGGCGGTTGGATTCTCAACGATCGCCCTTGGCATGGCATTGAAGGAATGGCAGGGGAAATCGGACATGTAGTTGTCGATCCGATGGGTCCTGTTTGTTTGTGTGGTAAGCGCGGTTGCGTGGAAAGACTGGCTTCAGGTCCCTACATCGCTCAACAAACTAGAGATGAGTTAAGCTTACATCCAGAATGGGGCAAGGTGCTGCGATCGCTGTGCCAAAATAATTTAGATGAAATTACCGGACTGATGGTAAGTCAAGCCGCCACCCAAGGAGATGACATTGCGATCGCGGCATTAGAAAAAGCTGGTTGGGCTTTAGGAGTCGCAATTGGCAACGTCGCCAACCTCATCAATCCCCAACGGTTTATTTTAGGTGGTAGCGTCACCAAAGCAGGCGATCGCTTTTGGGATACCATTCACCGTGTAGCGCGAGCCACAGCATTACCCGAAATCCACTTCGAGATCGTCCCCGCCGCCTTGAGAGATGCAGCACCGCTTTGGGGTGCAGTCGCTTTAGCAGAAGACTTACTTAGGAAGGGAGTGGGGAGTGGGGAGTAGGGAATGGGGAATCAGGGAGACAGGGAGACAGGGAGACAAGGAGGATAAGGAGGATAAGGGAGAAAATATAGCCACTCACTACTCACTACTCACTACTCACTACTCACTACCCACTAATAACTGATGCACGGTTTTATTCCCCCCAATCGATTTTTTCCCTATCTCACCTGGACTGACATTGAGAAGATGCCAGATAAAGAAAATGTCGTCATTATTCAACCTGTAGGGGCGATCGAACAACACGGTCCTCATTTGCCGTTAATTGTAGATGCTGCAATTGGTGCGGCGGTTTTAGGCAAGGCATTGTCTCAATTAAGCGATCGCATTCCTGCCTATGCCCTACCACCCTTGTACTACGGTAAATCTAACGAACACTGGCATTTCCCTGGCACGATTACTTTAAGCGCATCGACGTTACTTGATACTGTAATTGAAGTTGGTGAAAGCTTATATCGGGCAGGATTTCGCAAATTCGTGTTGATGAATTCTCATGGTGGGCAACCCCAAGTGATGGAAATTGCTGCACGAGATTTACATGTTAAATATGCAGATTTCCTCGTCTTTCCTCTGTTTACCTGGCGAGTCCCTCATATCGCTGGAGAGTTACTTTCCGATCGCGAGAAAGAATTTGGGATTCATGCAGGTGATGCTGAAACCAGCGTGATGCTGTCGATTTTACCAGAACAAGTCAAGATGGAAGCTGCTGTCAAAGAATATCCTCACGGCTTACCGGAAAACAGTTTGCTTTCTATGGAAGGCAAATTACCTTTTGCGTGGGCTACCCGCGATTTGAGTCGTACGGGAATTTTAGGCGATCCGACTGTAGCTACTAAAGAAAAAGGCGATCGCATCCTTGCCTCTGTTGCCGATGGTTGGGTACGAGTCATTGCAGATATCTACGCCTTTCGTCAACCGCAAGCGTGAAATCAGTACGACTCGTGCGCCGCCTCTTATTTAACCTGACGCGGCAGCTCAAGGCAAAATGTCGAGCCTTCGCCTAATTTGCTATCAACCAATATTTTCCCTTGCATCATCTGTACTAGCGACTCAGTAATTGCTAGTCCCAATCCCGTACCCCCATGCTGGCGCGTCAGAGTTTGATTGCCTTGGCGAAAAGGTTGAAAAATCTCTTTCAACTCTTCTGGAGCAATACCAATTCCTGTATCTTTAACCGCGATCGCTATTTTGTCTGAAGTTAGCTCCCAGACTCTCACTTCAACTCTACCTGCTTCAGTAAATTTAATTGCATTAGATAGCAAATTTAATAAAATCTGTCGCAAGCGAACGCTGTCGTTAACAATTATGCTGTTTTCTAGCTCTAGAGATACCTGTAAATTCAGTTTTTTCTGTTCGGCTAAACAACACATTTCTTCTGTGGCTGCTACAACTAGATCGCCTAAATTTAATGGTGCTAATTGGAGTTGTAATTTACCAGCCTCAACTTTGGAAAAGTCGAGAATGTCTTCAATTAACGTCAACAAGTGTCTGCCGCTACTAAGGATGCGCGACACCATATTTTCTTGAGTTTGAGCCAGGGAAGTATGAGTTTGACGTAGTAATATCTGAGAAAAACCAACGATCGCATTTAAGGGGCTGCGTAATTCGTGGGACATAATTGCTAAAAAATGCGCTCTCAGCTTTGCTGCTTCTTGTAACTGCAAGTTTTGTAATTGCATAGCGCGCATCTGAGCTTCTGCTTGTTTGCGAGCGGTGATATCTCGGATCAGCCAGCGCCATCCTACATGCTTCCCACTCGGATCGTAGATGGTAGATACAGTCACAGCCGCATCAAAAGCTGCCCTCTCTCGCGGACAAATCGTTAGTTCCCATTCTAGGAACTGCTGCGTCCGTTCCAGTTTGTGCAGTTGAGTCCGAAAAGCTTGCCTTTGCTCGTAGGGAATGTAAGTAACTAGCAGTTTACCTACCACAAAGTGCTGTGACACGTTGAGTAATCTGGCAGCAACACGGTTGGCTTCGTGGATTTTTCCCATTGCATCTGTAACAATGTAGCCATCGGGAGCAAACTCGAACAAATCTAAGTAACGCTGGCGCTCAATCTCAATTTGAGCATGAGCGATCGCCAGTTCTTGATTTTGTGCCAGAATTTCTTCTTCGGCTACGTGCAATTCCTCTAAGGTATGGCGTAGTTCTTCTAGCGACTGGTCTAGCAATTCCGATTTTTGCTCTAATGACACGTCTTTAGTATGTTGATGCAATAGGGCAACCTTTTCATACGTTGCTTCTATTTTTTGGTTAAACAAATTCGCATCCATTTTACACCTCCACCCATAGAGGTAATTGCGCCAATGAATTCGCTGCAATAGCCCGTATTGCGATCGCCAGCTCAGTTAAACCCACCCACGCAGGGACAAAAGTAAGACAGCTCCTCGACCAGACAATTATGGCGTGATGTAAAAGAACGAACAAAAACATGCACATGGATTTTCACGGAATTCTTTTAAAAATTGTATTTTTTTGAAAATTTTGACCGATCGACTTGCTGGTTTCAGTAAAAGTAGGTGTTATTTTTAACCCAAAAACTTTGACAAACAGGCGCTACTTGTGGCAACATTATTAATATAAGTAAAGTTTGTACGTTAGTAAACATATTATTTTTTCACTTTTTTTAAGCCGTTCAATAAAAAAATAGCTGATAAATTCATGCTCTCGAACCTACTTAAAGGAAGAGAGTAACTAAATCCAAAGCTTTATTTATTTTGAAGCAAAAATTTTAAGAAGTCGGAAGAAGTGGTAGTTGGTAGTTGGTCAGGACTCACGCAGTCGATCCCCCAACCCCCTTAAAAAAGCAGGGCTGTTTCATTCTCTCTAATTCCGCCAGGGAATGAATTCCCTGTCTCATATACCAATTCTCCGTAGAGATGTACTAAATCCGACCCCCCTGTAGTCCCCCCGAAGTCGCGGGGGGACGCCGAAGGCGGGGGGTAGAAATAATGCAGCTTCACACAGAAACGGTATAGCTCCAAGTCGGTTGAAACCGACTCAGGAGTAGGCGCTTAGTTCGTTTTAACGAAATTGAGCTATTAGCCCAGAAATTAATTTCTGGGCGGTTCATGACTAGAATGAAACAGCCCTGCCTTAAAAAAGGGGCTTTGAGTCCCCCTTGAGAAAGGAGGTAACTAGGGGGATCGGCAACTCAGATTTCAGGTGCGTAACTCCTGGCTGGTATTTGCGTGGTATGTAATAACTGTTAACTGTCAACTGGCTCCTGTTCTTCCATCAACATAATGACCCCGCAGATGTCTCCTCTTGCGTCCATGAGGGGGGTGAAAGTAATTTTACATTGTATCGTTCTGCCACGACGATTGAGCGCCTCTAAGATAACTTCGATAGACGGCGATTCTCCCAGCAAACAAGAACGAATCGGCTGTCGCAGTTGTTGGACTGGTAAACCAATATCTAAATTTAAAAAATGCTTTCCTAGGGCTTCATCATCGCGCAAGCCCCAAAGGTCTTCAGCTTTATCGTTCCAAACTAGGACTTGCATTTCCTGATTCACGACTACCACTCCGCCGCGCAGACTGGTGAGAATCGACTCTAGAAAAGCGTTGACTTGATTGAGTTCTTCGCTGCGTAACCGCAGTTCTTCATTCATTGTCTGCAATTCTTCGTTAGTCGATTGCAGCTCTTCATTCATCGTTTCCAGTTCTTCGTTAGTCGATTGTAACTCCTCGTTGGTAGTCTCTAGTTCTTCATTAGAGGATTGTAACTCTTCGTTGGTTGTTTCCAATTCTTCATTGGTTGACTGCAATTCCTCATAAGCCATTTCCAATTCTTGATTAGAACGTTGCAACTCCTCTTGCAACTGTCGCGCGCGGGTGACATCAGCAAAAGTAATGCTGCATCCCAATATTCTGCTGTTAAGGTCTTGCAGGGGCGATACCTGCACGTCAAAATAGAAAACTTCCCCAGAGTAGGAGATCCACTCTATCTCTCTTTGGGTAACGGCTCGACGTTCGGCGTAAACTTGGTCAATGCAAGAGTGCAGTTCTATAGGACGGTAGGAAAGCTCTAGATCTTGTAGAGGATGACCCAAATCTCTAGGGTTAATATTAAATAAGTTACGAGCGCGTTCGTTAGCTAACGTCAGCAGCCCGTTGGTATCGATCGCAATCTGGATAATTGGATTGGCATCAAACGCTGTATCGCGAATGCGGACGTGAGTGGCAAAATAATTTGCTTCGTCATTGCGAGCGTTATTACCCATCAGCAACATGCGTTTGCGTGTATTACCTTTAGGAACTTTAATGAAAGTTCGCCCTTTCAGGTCGATTGGTACAAATGAATCGCCGTGGCTGAGTAACATTTCAGCTTTACCTAAAAACAAAAAGCCACTGTCATTTAGAGCAAAGTGAAAGCGGCTAATAATTCTCGCTTGAGCTTCAGCATTAAAATACATGAGAGTGTTGCGACACACTAATAAGTCAATGCGAGAAATGGGTGCATCTTGTAGCAGATCGTGGCGACCAAAAATCACCGAACGGCGGAGGTCTTTGCGAAAGATATAAATCCCGTCGGAACTCTCGAAGTATCGTTCTACCATCTCTGGGGGAACAGAACTAATTTCCCTAGAGCTATATGTAGCGCGGCGAGCTTGTTCGAGTGCCTCTTCATCCACATCTGTAGCATAAATTTTGACGCGGCGTAACTGCTCGACTCCTAGTGCTTCGGCGATCGCCATTGCTAAAGTGTAAGCCTCTTGTCCTGAAGCACAACCAGCACTCCAAAGGCGAATTGGCTCTGTCGGTTCCTTGTCGGTAGCAATTCGAGGCAGAATTTCTGTAATTAGATAATCCCAAGTCGGGCGATCGCGGAAAAAGGACGTAACATTGATCAGAATTGTATTGAATAGAGAAACGAATTCGTCTGGTGCTACTTCCAAACGATCCAGGTAATCGTTGAAATCTTCAATGCCGAGTTCTTGCATTCGTTTGCGTACTCGACGCATTAGACTAGTACGCTTATAGCCTGTAAAATCGAATCCGCGATTGCGTTTGATGTATTCCAGCAAGGCTTCAAAATCAGCATTATTCTCATCCCTCATCCTTTCACCTCAGATGTCACCAGTCTTACCAAGGCGATCGCGATCTCGGGCAATGGTAAAACCAGATCGACAACTCCAGTATGAATTGCTGCTTCTGGCATTCCCTTGAATTCAGCAGTTTTGTGGTCTTGAACGATGACAGTTCCGCCCGTTTCTTTAATTGCTTTGACTCCCATAGAGCCATCGTTACCCGTACCCGTCAGCACAACTGCGATCGCCTGCTGTTTGAAACTGGCGGCTACTGATTCAAATAGTAAGTCGCAAGAAGGGCGGACAAAATGTACGAGTTCCGAGTGAGTCAGCGATAGGCTACCGTCAGAATTGACGAGTAAATGATGGTCTGGCGGCGCAAAGTAAATTGTTCCCGTACTCAAACGATCTCCATGAAGAGCGGCTTTAACTGATAGCTGTGTGCGACGGCTAAGAATATCTGCCATCATGCTGGGGTGATGACGACTGACATGCTGAACTACAACAATAGCGGCTGGAAAATCTGCTGGTAATGCCGATATAACGTGGCTCAGAGCATTTAACCCCCCAGCAGAGGAGCAGATCGCCACAACTTTTAAGGGTAGTGAGGAGGATGCTTCCAGCGTAGAAGATCTCATTGTTGCTTCACGAGTAGCTTGTGAGGCTGCATTACTTTGCGATCCTACCACCTGTCCATTATTTATTGATGTTTCGCTACCATTACTTTTATTTGTTGGTGTTTCGCTACCATTACTTTCGCTGTTCAAAATCAGTTGGCGTACTAAAGTAGCCTGTTGGCGTGTAGATTGTGCTTGTTCTGCAAACCGTTGATTAGAGTAAGATTGCCGAAGGTCGCTGGCGCGTTTTGCCATCCGTTCTGCCAGGGCAGCTTTTTCTTCCAATGCCCTTAGTGCGTTCCACAGCGCGCCTTCTAATTGCTCGGATTGAGCTGCGAGCAGACTATTGATAGAATAGGCATGACCCGTGCGACAACGGAAACGCGCTAGCTTGCCCTCATCTATTTCCCACAGCACGCCCCCGCAATCTGGACAACCATAAGGTGAAGGTATGCCAGGGCGAGCAGCATATTGCATTGCATTTAACTCTAGTTCTGCCATGTCTGACTCCATAGCCATATCTTCAGATACGGCTGCTGTTTGTGCTGCTACAGGCTGTCGAGCTAACTCTGCCAGCGAGTTGGCGATCTCCGCCACAGGCAAGATCCGATCGACTTCTACATTTTCAATCGCACTGCGGGGCATCCCTTCATACATTGCCTCTTCAGGGTCTTGGACGATCGCCACTCCGCCTAGCTGCTTCACCGCTAGTAGCCCTGCTGTTCCGTCATCTAATGCACCTGTCAACACGACACCCACAACCCGCTGTCCGTATGCCCGCGCTGCCGTGCGAAACAGCGGGTCTATCGCCGGACGATGGTTATTTTCTCTCGGACCACGCGCCAGTGAAACAAAGCCACGCTTCACTAGTAAGTGGCAAGCGGGTGGGGCAATATAGATTTTGCCATATTCAATTTGTGCGCCATCTTGAGGATGAATTGCTTTAAGTGGAGAGTTCTTTTGACGTTTGGCGATCGCTCGATTGAGAATATTCGGGAGAATGCTGTGACTGTCAGCGGGAATATGCATTACAACAAAAATCGCTGCTGGAATGTCCGGCGGTAAAAGACTAACTAACTGGCTTAGTACTTCCACTCCACCAGCAGAAGCGCCGATAACAATCGTGTCGTGTCCAGGCATTAATTGATTAAAAAGTAGGGAGTACGGGAAGATAGCGATCGACTAAAACGACAAATAACTTGGAGGTTTGTCCTGTTCTTTGCTCGTGTTAAGTTTACGCTAACAGAATATGGGACTTATCGCTTCATTCTTTAGGCAGTCAAGAGGGCGCGAGTAGGTATTAGTGTCATTCCCAATCACGCTGGCGAGGCAATGCGTCTTTATGGAAGACGTATCACCTCAGCAGTTTTTTACTAATCCTCAGTGCGATCGCTCTAAGCAGTTTAAAGATGTTGTAGTATAAGGATATTTTTTACGAAGAAGGAGACAGAAGTCAGAAGTCAGGAGTCAGGAGAATAAAAAAACTTTAGTTATGGGTTTAATGCCCGTTAAAAAGCAACAATTATGTCGAGATACTACGCGGCTTAAATGTCGAGGGAACCTCGACAACCGAAAAGCTGTACTACGAGACATAATCAGCTCACTTTTCCAATCCCATGTATAAATACATGGGTTACTTCTGACTTCTGACTCCTGACTCCTGACTCCTTTGAAGTTGGGAAGGGGAGACTATTTATTATGTCACGCATCAGTCATAGGCGTTAGCGTAGCGTTAGCCGCAAAGACGCAAAGAAGGACACAAAGATAAGAACTTCAAGAGCATCCGAGCGGCGTTCCCATCTGCGTTAAGACATCATAATATACACTTATACCCAAGATCTATTAACTTTATGAAAATATCAACTTTAATCTTAGCTTCTCTTATTTTAGGTATTGGTTTTGGAATTTTATTAATCTATGGGTTCCCAAACTCAATTCCATTTCTCGACTATTATCTTCTCTCTCCTCTCGGTGAAGCTTTCTTACGTCTGATTCAATTTGTGGTTGTTCCTATTGTTTTTTCCTCGCTTATTCTTGGTTTAACTCGGATTCAAAACGCTACTCAAGTGGGCAGATATGCCCTAAAATTAATTTTTAGTTATGCAGTCACCAGTGCGATCGCAGTTGGTTTAGGTATCGCCCTTGCTATTTTTTTAAAACCTGGAGTCGGAGTCACTGGTTTTCAGATTGCAGAAGTTTCACAGATTGCTCAAAAACAGTCTTTGATTGATTGGTTGGTAAGTTTAATTCCGATTAACCCTTTAGAAGCTTTGAGTACGGGGAATCTACTTCAGACAATTTTTTCTGCTGCTCTAATTGGAGTTGGTATTCAATTAATTGGAGACAAAGCAGCAAGTTTTGTCACTTTTATAGAAAGCGTTTATTTTATTTTTGAAAAAATTTTATCGTTGATTTTATATGTAGCGCCGATTGGGGTTTTTGCTTTAATTAGCTCGGCGATCGCAACGGAAGGATTAGAATTAATTGTTAAACTATTTATTTATGTTTTTGGCTTGTGTATTGGTTCGCTAATTATGATTGGCTTTTATGCCTGCGTTCTTTTTATTTTAAAAGCAAAACCCATACATTTTTTTCAAAGTTTCTTCCCAACAATATCTCTAGCTTTTGGTACGGCTAGCTCGAATGCGGCGTTACCAATTGCTTTACAAAATGCCCAAGAAAATTATGGAATGCGCGAAGATATTGCTAGTTTTGCGATTCCTTTAGGTACGGCTTTAAAACGCGACGGTTCGGCAATTTTACAGGGGTTCAACGCTCTATTTATCGCTCAACTCTATCAGATTTCACTAACTCCATCGTTGATGTTGGCGATCGCTCTGAGTACTTTTTTGGTTTCATTTAGTACCGCTGGCGTACCTGGTGCAGGAATTATTATGATGACTACTGTACTCTCAGCCGCCGGACTGCCAGTAGAAGGAGTAGCACTTGTCGCAGGTGTCGATCGCCTCACTGACGGCTTGAAAACAGTTTTAAACGTCATCAGTAACACGGTCAATGCTATAATCCTGAGTCACTGGGAAGCCAATCCTCTAGAGCAATCCACCGAGTAGTAAGTCGCCGCGATCGCCTCACAACTATTTGCCAATCCTGTAACATATGTATTACATTCAAATGTGGTAGTCCGCTACCAATTCGGCAAATGTTGGCAACAGATCACCCCACCCGCCTAACGGCACCCTCCCCTTGCCAAGGGGAGGGCTGGGGAGGGGTTTTATCTATGTGTTGCATTCTTTTTTCAAATTGGTAGCATCAGATTCATCAACTTTTTCACGAGGAATTGTCATTGGAGGTCGGTCATCTACGTACAAATGACAAATGACAAATGACGAATGACAATAGCAGTCAACCATCTGTGGCTGATACTTTATGATTTTTTCAATTTCCGACACCTTTATCAAACGCCCCGTCTTTGCGGCGGTGTGTTCGATCGTCATTGCCCTGCTGGGGATTGCGTGTATCCCTATGCTACCAGTGGCGCAGTATCCTGAAATTGCTCCGCCTCAAGTCAGCGTGACTTCCAACTATGTTGGGGCAAATGCAACAGTCGTTGAATCTACCGTTACCAACGTTTTAGAACAAGAACTCAACGGTATTGAAGGCGTGCGCTATGTCAAGTCTACTAGCGCCAATGACGGCACGAGTAGCATCAATCTGACGTTTGAATTGGGGCGAAACCAAGACTTAGCAGCGGTGGACGTGCAAAATCGGGTATCAACGGTACTCTCGCGGTTGCCAGGACCCGTGACACAGACAGGGGTACAAGTCACAAAAGCAAATAACAACTTCTTGCTGGCAATTGGTGTATATTCCGATCGCGATGAAAACAAAAAGCAAGACATTTACGACGACACCTATTTAAGCAACTATGCCGATCTCTACATTGCCGATGCACTCAAACGGATTAAAGGGGTTGGTGGTGTAGAAATCTTTGGCGAACGCAAATATGCCATGCGTTTATGGCTCGATCCGAATCGTCTTGCTAGCCGCAACTTAACTCCTCAAGACGCGATCGCGGCACTGCAACAACAAAACTTACAAGTGGGTGCGGGACAAATCGGACAACCGCCAGCAAGATCCGAGCAACTGTACCAGTATGCCGTTAATGCTGAAGGCAGACTCAAAGACGCTGAGGAATTCAACAATCTCGTTATTAGAACTAGTGAAGATGGTACGTTAATCAAACTTAGAGATGTCGGTCGGGCGGAGTTGGGGGCAGAAAACTATAGTTCCGTGCTGCGGTTTACCTCTAGCGATCGCGTCACGCACCGAGGCATAGGATTAGGTATCAATCAGCAATTTGGTAGCAACGCCCTCGATACTGCTGCGGCTGTGAAGCAAGAAATGCAGCGATTAAAAGAGACTTTTCCACCTGGGATGCACTACGAGGTGGCTTTCGATACTACGACGTTTATCCAAGCGGGAACGGAAGAAGTGATTGTCTCGTTACTGCAAGCAGTTGGATTAGTTGCCATTATTGTTTATTTGTTCTTGCAAAATTGGCGATCGGCATTGGTCATCTGCATCGCCATGCCTGTAGCGTTGATCGGTACGTTTATATTTGTCAAGCTCTTTGGCTTCTCAATCAATACTCTGACATTATTTGGCTTAACTTTAGCAACAGGTCTAGTTGTAGACGATGCAGTTGTAATTGTCGAAGATATCACGCGCCGGATTCAGGATGATGGATTGCGACCTGTAGAGGCAGCGATCGCTTCGATGAATTCGTTATTTAGTGCTGTCATTGCCACTTCGTTGGTATTAATTACAGTATTCGTGCCAGTTGCCTTTTTTCCAGGCACAACCGGACAGTTGTACAAACAGTTTGCGCTGACGATCGCTTTTTCGATTACCGTATCGACGTTTAACGCCGTGACGTTTACGCCGATGCTGTCTGCGTTGTTACTCAGGCGCGGACAAGCACCGAATAATTGGTTTTTTAATTCGATTAACTGGGCGATCGACAAAACCCGAATCATTTACAGCCGCAGTATTTCTCGGTTAACTGGAACTAAAGGCATTGTTCTCGCCCTATTTGCTGTGGCATTAGGGTTTACTTATTGGCTTTATAATTTCATTCCCGCAGGTTTTATTCCCGATGAAGACCAAGGGGTATTTATTACCATCGTCCAAGCACCAGAGGGAGTCTCGCTTAATTACACCGAAAAGGTTTTAGAAAAAGCTGAGGCAATTTTAAAAGATGTGCCAGAAGTGCAACAAGTTTTTGCTGTTGGTGGTTTTAGCTTTAGCGGTTCGACACCTAATAACGGTTTGATTTTTACTACGCTCAAACCTTGGGCAGAGAGACGGGGTGCAAACCAATCTTTACAAGCAATTATTGGTGGCTTTTTCCCTCAACCATCGGGATTATTCCCAAAAATGTTGGGCATTCAAGAAGCTACTGTAATTCCGTTTAACCTACCAGCAATTAATGGTGTAGGTAACTTTGGTGGGTTTGAATTCCACCTGCAAGACAGGGCAAGTTTAGGATTTGAGGCAATAGGTGCAGCCTTGGGCAATCTTCTCGATCGCGCCAACACTTATCCATCTCCCGAACGACCGCGATTAACTGGGTTGCGTCCTAACTTTAATGCCAATACACCGCAAATTTCTGTAGAGGTCGATCGCGATAAAGCTAATGCGCTTCAAGTTCCAGTAGAAGATATTTTCAACACCCTACAAGCCTTTCTTGGTTCGACTTACGTAAATGATTTCAACCAGTTCAATCGGGCGTATCGAGTTTACGTACAGGCAGATTTAGAGTTTCGCTCGAATCCAGAAGATATTCAGAAATTGTACGTGCGTTCGCAGCGGGGTGAGATGATTTCGCTGGGTAACTTAGTTACTGTGAAAGAAATTATTGCCCCCTCAATTATCAACCACTACAATTTGTTTCGCTCGGTTGAAATCAATGGTTCCCCAGCCCCAGGTGTGAGTTCGGGACAAGCCATCAAAGCCATGGATGAGGTGGCAAAACAAGCGTTACCACAAGGATTTGGTTATGAGTGGTCTGGACTTTCTTTAGAAGAAGTTGAATCTGGCGGACAGGCAATTTTTATCTTTGGCTTGGGTGTAATTTTTGTGTTTCTGACGCTGGCAGCGCAATACGAAAGTTTCGTCGATCCGTTTATTATCTTACTCACAGTACCATTAGCAATTCTTGGCGCTTTACTTGCCGTTTTACTCCGAGGTGCTGCCAACGATATTTATACTCAAGTTGGATTTGTCATGCTGATTGGAATGGCAAGTAAAAACTCAATTCTGATTGTGGAGTTTGCCAACCAACTGCGGGAGGAGGGATTGAGTATTACCAAGTCAGCAGTTGAGGCGGCGAAAGAACGCTTGCGACCGATTTTGATGACAGCTTTTTCTACAGTTGCGGGTGGTATTCCGTTGATGATAGCTACGGGTCCTGGTGCGGCGGCGCGTCAATCTTTAGGCACGGCAACTTTTGGTGGGATGTGCATTGCAACCGTACTGAGTCTATTTGTGATTCCGGTGCTGTATATCATTATCAAGACTATCGAAACTCGTTTTCAGAAAGAGCCAGTCGATAGCAGTCTATAAGTATTAACTTTTATTAAGATAGATAAAAGATAGATAATACTGCTGCAAAGATTGCTAATTTATGTCTGTATCAAACACCCAGCCTGACGCTACTCAAACTGCTACGCAATCTCCATCGTGGCAAATTAAGCTGTTGTATGACAGTGAATGCCCATTGTGTATGCGTGAGGTGAATTTTTTACGAAAACGAGATGGTAATCGGGGACTAGTAGAGTTTGTGGACATCGCTGAAGAGAATTACAACCCCGCAGCCAATAGTGGAATTGATTTTGAAACGGCAATGGGAAGAATTCATGCTATTCTTCCTGACGGCACAATTGTCAAAAACGTAGAAGTGTTTCGCCGAGTTTACGAAATTCTGGGTATGGGTTGGGTTTATGCTGCAACTAAATTACCTATAATTGGTGCGATCGTCGATCGCCTCTACGAAATTTGGGCAGACTGGCGATTAGCTCTAACAGGACGACCAGATATTAAAACAATTGTTGCCAAACGACAGCAGAAAATTGACTGCGAGTCACAAGGGCGATGTCAACTGTGACAATCATCACTCTATAAATAAATATGACACAATTGACTTTAGTTATTGGCAATAAAAATTACTCCTCTTGGTCGCTCCGCCCTTGGCTGGTGTTAAAGCAAATTGGAGTAGATTTTAACGAAGTGAGAATTCCGCTTGACACGGCACAATTTCGTCAAGAAATTTTCCGCTACAGTCCGACTGGAAAAGTTCCCGTGTTGCAGCATGGCAATATGACAATTTGGGAATCGATCGCAATTTGTGAATATTTAGTCGAACAATTTCCTGCTGCCAAACTATTACCAACTGAATTAGCTGCCCGTGCCTTAGCGCGATCGATTAGTGCCGAAATGCACGCAGGTTTTCAAAATTTGCGCCAAAATATGCCGATGAACTGCCGCAGTCATTTTCCTGGTAAAGGGATGAAACCAGGCGTACAAGAAGATATCGATCGCATCACGGCGATTTGGCGTGAGTGCCGCGAAAAATTTGGAAATAATAACGGCGATCTGTTATTCGGTCACTTTACCATTGCCGATGCTATGTTTGCTCCAGTTGTCTCCAGATTTATTACCTACGGAGTCAAATTAGATCCCATTTCCCAAGACTACGCCGAAGCAATCCGGCATCTCCCTTCAATGCAAGCATGGATAACTGCGGCACAAGTCGAATCAGAACATCTAGAACAATACGATCTTCAAAGGAGACAGGAGACAGAAGACAGGAGACAGGAGTACCCCTGTATAAATACAGGGGATTGGAATATTGACTGATTATGTCTCAACGAAAGGCTTCGATGCGGAGGATACCTCCGCCTCCGCCCGCTGTACTACGTATCTCGACATAATTGTTTGTATTAAAGGTAAGCTTGTATCCCCCTTGCATAAGAGTTTTATAACAGGAGACACGCCCGATTACAAGACATTCTGTCATCACGCTCCTGTCTCCTGTCTTCTTCTTCGGTCAGTGACCAGTTATCAGTTATCAGTGACTATTTGCCTCGCTTAAATATCGCTATGATGGCTAGTAAATCGTGCAAAAAAGGTCGCTCGTAGAACGACCTTTAAGATTGTAATTATTTTAAGATTGTGTTTGTGTTGTAGCAATTTTAAAGTATTCACAAACAACAGAGACTTTTTTGCATGGGCATTGCCTACCCTAATTGAATTTTATCTACTTGACAAACAACATTTCTTGATAAGTAGGTAAAGGCCACAAATCGTCTGCTACTTCACCTTCAAGTGCATCGGCGTATTCCCGCACTTTATCCATTAAAGGGCGGATCGTTTTGGCACAATACTGCATGTGTTCTTCTGTGGTGGAAAAATCGTGCTGACTTAAAGCCGCGTTTAGTTTGCTCACCATATCCATCATAGATTGAACCAGCATTGCTACTTTTTCGGCAGTTTCCTTTTCTAGACTAATTCCAATTGAGGTGAGACTGGCGATCGCGCTAGAAAGGTCAGATAAATATCTCACTGCTGCCGGATAAATGATTGTTTTTGCCATATTAACTACAAGTTTAGCTTCCACATCAATTGAGTGAATGTACTGCTCGGCATATACGTCGAAACGGCTTTCCAGTTCGACGGGAGTGAGAACCCCAACTCTGTTAAATAGTTCTTCGATGTAGTCTTCTTTGATAACGGGTAAAGCATCGGCGGTAGTTGGTAAGTTGGCTAAACCCCGTTCCTCAACTGCCATTCTGTGCCATTCTTCCGAATAGCCGTTACCACCAAATATCACCGCACTGTGCTTTTCCATCACCTCTTTGAGAACAGCTTGGGCAGCAGTACCTAATTCCATGCCTTTCGCTAGTTCGCTTTCTAGGCGATCGGCTATCCAGGTTAACGAATCCGCTAAAATTGTGTTCATTGCCACTAGTGGACCTGCAACCGACTGATTGGAGCCGACTGCTCGAAATTCAAAGCGGTTTCCCGTAAAGGCGAAGGGCGATGTCCGATTTCTATCCCCTGGATCTTTCGGGAAAATAGGCAGCGTGTCTATGCCTAAATTCATCATCCCGCCATGCGCCGAATCCTTAATCTCTCCCTTGGCAATTTGTTCAAACACATCTTCTAACTGCGTTCCCAGATAAACAGACATGATGGCGGGTGGAGCCTCGTTAGCACCTAATCTGTGGTCGTTACTAGCGGTAGCAACAACTGCCCGTAGGAGCGAACCGTATTTGTGAACTCCCCGAATCACAGCGCCGCAGAACAGCAAAAACTGCATATTATCGTGGGGTGTATCGCCTGGGTCTAACAAGTTGCCTTGGGTAGAGTTGCTGACAGACCAGTTGACGTGCTTACCAGAACCATTCACGCCTGCAAATGGTTTTTCGTGCAGCAAGCAAACAAAACCGTGTTTCTTTGCCGTACACTTCAGAATGGTCATGATCAGCTGCTGGTGGTCGCTGGCGACGTTAGCAGCTTCAAAAAATGGCGCAATCTCAAATTGACCAGGAGCAACTTCGTTATGTCTGGTTTTTGCGGGAATTCCTAAGCGATACAGTTTCTCTTCTACGTCTTGCATGAAGACTTGAACGCGCTCTGGGATGGCTCCAAAATAATGATCGTCAAATTGCTGACCTTTGGCTGCTGGTTTGCCAAATAGCGTCCGACCTGTCATTAATAAATCGGGGCGATTGTGGGCAAAATGAGCATCGACTAAAAAGTATTCCTGTTCTGCGCCACAACTAGAATTAACAGGCGTAACTTCTGCGTATCCTAACAGTTTGAGCAGCCGAGTTGCAGCTTTATTCATGGCTGCATTAGAACGTAAAAGCGGCGTTTTCTTATCTAAAGCTACACCCGTCCAAGAGACGAAAACGGTAGGAATGCACAGTGTCACGCCATTATCTGTTTCCATCACGTAGGCAGGACTCGTGACATCCCACGCCGTATATCCTCGCGCTTCAAAGGTAGAACGCAACCCACCGTTAGGAAAAGATGAACCATCCGGTTCGCCCTGCACCAGAACTTTACTGGTAAATTCTGAAATTACCGATCCATCACTTTGCACCGAGATAAAACCATCGTGCTTTTCTGCGGTAGCATTGGTGAGGGGATAGAAGACGTGGGCGTAGTACAATGCACCTTTAGAAATTGCCCAGTCTTTCATCGCCGCTGCTACAGCGCCAGCTACAGACACATCGAGTTTTCCACCAGTTTGGATCGTTGCTTTTAAAGATTTAAAAACTTCTTTGGGTAGTCTTGACTGCATTTTGTTCAGAGTAAAGACATCTGCTGCCCACAGATCTTCCAAGCGTTTTGGCACTTTGGGTAGCATCATCTGGCGATCTGTAACTTGAGCGATCGCTTGAACGCGCAATTCATGACTCATAATTATTTTCCTTAAGTTTTCTTGGGTGGCTTAGTAGACGTGTGGGACAAAAAATTGCTCGTTCCGAGGGGGACGAACGTAGTCTTCAGGTGCAATGCGACGGGGTGGCAACTCCATCGGTTCGGGAGTCATATCGGTATAAGGAACTTTGCTCAAAATGTGGCTCAAGCAGTTGAGGCGGGCGCGTTTTTTGTCGTCGGCTTCTACGGTAAACCAGGGCGCTTCTGGAATATTGGTATAGGCAAACATCGCGTCTTTGGCTTTGGAAAATTCCACCCAGCGATCGCGCGATTCTAAATCCATCGGACTGAGTTTCCAACGGCGTGTAGGATCGGTGGTGCGCGACTGAAATCGACGTTCCTGTTCTTCATCGCTGACCGAAAACCAATACTTCAGCAGCATGATGCCCGATCGCACCAGCATCCGCTCGAACTCCGGACAGGATTGCATGAACTCTCTATACTGCTCGTCGGTACAAAAGCCCATAACGTGTTCGACTCCAGCACGGTTGTACCAACTGCGATCGAACAGGACGATCTCGCCAGCTCCAGGTAAATGCTCTATGTAACGCTGAAAATACCATTGGGTTTTCTCACGATCGGATGGTGTTCCTAATGCAACTACTCTGCAACCGCGGGGATTGAGTGGCTCGACAATTCGCTTAATCGTGCCTCCCTTTCCAGCAGCGTCGCGTCCTTCAAACAGAATCACTAAACGATAACCAGTATGTTTCACCCAATACTGCATTTTGACGAGTTCGGCTTGCAGTCCTTGCACTTCTTGCTCGTATTCTTGTTTGTCTAGTTTTTTCTGCTCGGGCTGTTCGCTTTCAGTATGAGAACGGAATTTGTACTTTTTACTCTTCTCTTGGGATTTTTCCTCTTTGTGGTTTTTTTCTAGTAATTCTTGGTAGCCATTGAGTTGTTCTGGTTCCATCAAACTCATCTCCTGCTTAATTGAGAATGTAGTAAGGGAAAAAGAAGCATAACAAACTCTTCTTTTCCGACTCCTACTGCTGCGGAAAAGTCTGAAAAGTCTCTGCATATGCAGGTTTAATGCGATCGCATGAATTTTCTGGCAACCCCGTGAGGGCATTTACTTCACACCATTCCTTCACACCGATACAGAACGGTTCGCAAACGCTACTTTGTGCCTTGGTTCGTGTAAGATGCCGTCAAATCTCCATCACATCTATAAAAATTTAAATTTTCTAGAAGTCTAAAAATCAATCGCGACAGATGTAACAAAAAATGCCAATTAAATTTCTACTCTACGGTGTTTAGATACCATTAAAGGTATTTACCACTCGTTTCATAGTAGGTACAGAGATTCAAATGTTTTGTATCGTAAATCACCAATCGCTACAAAAATTAAAAACTTCTTACAAGCTTAGTGAAATTAGTCCTATCAAGCTGCGATCGCCATTCTTCTATTTATTGAATTTGAATCTGCAACAGTAATAAGGCGGAATTCTATTGTTGTTTATTCAGTCTTATATTTGCTATTTTTTTAAGAATTTTACTGCTAACTTTTCGATTGGCGATCGAGACACGGCATCAGTTGAATGCAAAACTGTAAAAAGCATTTTGTTAGCCAGTCATCGGGCGATCGCTATAGATATTTATAGGGTTATTTTCACATTGTAACCTGCGAAAAAAAGTTCCATAAACGATATTTTAGGGACAGTTCCCTAGCCGTTTTACCGAAGAAGAAGACAGGAGATAGGAGACAGAATGTATTGTTGTCTCTTGTCTCCTATTATTGGTTTAAAGCCCCTAAATTTATTTATGGAGAAACATAAAAAACATCTTTATAAGCGGGCGGTTGTCGAGAAGTTATGAGAATCTAAATTATGAAAAATTTGACTCGTTCGCGGTGTGATACTAGCTATCAATTCGGCTGTTTGAGAATTCATGTAATATACTTTCTTAGAACAAAACGCTATTATCCTATAAAGCTAAAGCGCGATCGCTCACATTATGGCTTCTAGTAAAATTTCCTTCACATCCAGTCGAGAGTGGCTGACGGGCTTAGCCGCTAACGAAACATTTATTTATATAATCAAGCGGTTACTGCAAGCACTCTTGACATTATTGCTGGCATCTGCACTGTCATTTTTTATTATCCAACTCGCTCCAGGGGATTATCTAGATACCCTGCGGCAAAACCCCAAAATATCGCCCGAACGAATCGAGCAACTGCGGCAACAGTTTGGATTAGACCGTCCTTGGATCGAACAATATTTCCGTTGGTTGTGGCGAATTGTATCTCAGGGTGATTTTGGTACGAGTTTTGTCTATCAACGTTCTGTGTCTTCCCTATTGTGGGAACGAGTTGGAGCGACCTTACTACTAGCAATTTCATCTTTAATTCTCACCTGGGCGATTGGCATTCCCCTAGGAATTGTCGCCGCTGTCAAACAAAATCAATGGAGCGATCGCGTTTTACAAGTTGTCAGCTACATTGGACAAGGATTTCCCAGCTTTATTACTGCCCTATTACTCTTAATTTTCGCTCAAAACGTTTCTCCCCTATTTCCCGTAGGAGATATGACCAGTATCAACCACGCCGACCTCACACCTCTAGGTAAAATACTCGATGTCGGCTGGCACATGATTTTGCCTACAATAGCATTGAGTATTACTAGCTTCGCAGGCTTACAACGGATTGCCCGTGGCGAACTTCTCGACGTACTCCGCCAAGATTACATTCAGACTGCCCGCGCCAAAGGACTGCCAGAAAACCGCGTGATCTACGTCCATGCCTTGCGTAACGCCATCAACCCGCTAATCACTATCTTAGGATTTGAATTAGCTGGTTTGTTAAGCGGTGCGTTTATTGCCGAATTCTTCTTCAACTGGCCTGGATTAGGGCGCTTAATTCTGCAAGCAGTCTTAGCTCAAGATTTGTATCTGGTAATGGCAAGCTTAGTCATGGGAGCCGTAATGTTAATTGTTGGTAACTTGATTGCCGACCTCCTACTCAAAGTCGCCGATCCCCGCATTAAATTGGAAAACCCCTGAACAGTTACCAGTTATCAGTTATCAGTTGTCAGTGAAGAGTGGTAATTGGTAGTTACACACAAAGCCCACCTGCTCCTCTGCCCCTCTGCTCCTCTGCTCCTCTGCCCACCTGCCCACTTGCTTTCTTCCCCGACTCCCGACTCCCGACTCCCGACTCCCGACCCCACCAATGTTGTCCCAAATCTACTACATCGCACGTTCCAGAGCTGACGGAAGCTATTTAGTTGCTCGTGTAAATCGCGATGTCGCTGAGAAAAATGCAGGCTATTTGTTACTATTTAGCGAGCATTTTGAAGCTTTGAGTTATCTCAATACCCACGGTGCTAGTGTAGCCGACCAATTCGCGATCGAGTCTATTCCTGGTACTCAATTAGGCGGGTTATTCAAGCGTTGGAATTTTATTGGCGTGGGTGTCGTGCGCGATCCATTATTACCAAAAATTGAATTTCTTGTCTGCGATTAGTATTAAATATATCTATCCTGATGTAGATGTAATTAAATCAAAGATTCAGGCTAAATAAGTAAGGGTGGTTCCGAATTTTGCTTAATTTCAACGGAACACAGCCTAAAATCACGAGTTCGTAAATTACAATTGTCGATCGCAGGAGAAATCAAGTATGCGCTCTGTTCGATTCAATTTATCTGCGCTGCGCCCAGTTCGGATTCTATTTGCTATCTGTGTCAGCGCGTTGTTAGTCTTCTCTCAGGCGCTTCCCGCTTTCAGCGATCCTGTTAATCCTACAGGTAGCCCAACCGCTCCCCAGCAAGGCGAAGCTCAGCTAAGAGGCATCGAGAAAGAAGCGCAAGAAGCAGTACTCAAAGATCCTTACTCGCGCCAAGAAACGCAAAAAAAAGCTCAAGAAGGTCTCAATGAGGTTCAAGGAGCTGCCGATCTCAATAAAATGAGCCGCCCAGAAAATTCACAAGGAGCTATATCAGTTGAAGACAAATCCAAGAATTTTCTGGAGTCATTGACAGGTAAAAAGGATATCCGCGATATGGCTCGTTAGATTAGATTTAATGCATGAGGTAGCAAACGTTTTTTACATAAGAACAAGCTATCTAAATGCAGAATTTTGAGCAAAGACTGAGGCTGCTAAAGGCATTTAATGAAAATAGCAAACAAGTCTTTTTTTTAATCTATGTGGATTTAAGTTAGGTGGGATGACTTTGGCGGTGGTCATCCCTTATTGCTTTTTATAGCTCGTCTCCAGTTGCGAAATTTTCATGAGGGTTGTTAATGGTTAATAGTTGATAGTTAACTGTAAGTCATAAACAACTAACATTGCTAACATTAATGTCTTTATTAAAAGATATATTAAGAAGTGAATTTAAAAGTTTAAAAACCTAATTGAGAAAGCTTTTCGAGCTTAATTTGATTTTAAATTTCAGAAAAGTACCGCTATAATTTTTAGTAATTTCTAATACCGAAACTGACCGCTAAAATTCCTAATCTAAAAAAAGTACGCTAGGGATGGAGGCGATCGTGAGCGAACAAACCATTTCTAATGAAGTAGCTTTAAGGATTGGGTTAGCTGCTAGAGAATTACCAGAAGTATCAATAATTGAACTGATAGAAGCTTTACAAGATTGTGTGGGCAATGCGCTCAGCGAGCAGGCTTTAACTAAAGTCACGGTGACTAATTTGAAAACAGCCTTCGGACAAACCTATCAAGTTGATGGTGAAGAAGATGGCGAAGATGCGACTAGTGCTGATATTGCAGCACTCAAAACAGCGGTGAGAATTTTATGGGGCGATACTGGAGATGAAAATTTGCCAGCTATAGAGCCCGATCGAGAGGGCGAAATATCAAACTCAATTCGAGTTGCTATAGCTTCTAACAGTAAAGAGCAATTAGACGGGCATTTTGGTTCTTGTCTGCGTTATTTAATCTACCAACTCTCCGCAACTGAGATCGCACTGATAGATATTAGATCGGCAATTGAAGCCGAACTTTCTCCTGATAAGAATAGATTTCGAGTCAATTTAATTAAAGATTGTCACGTTCTCTATGTAGTTGCAATCGGTGGACCAGCCGCAGCAAAAGTTACTCAAGCATATATCTATCCGATGAAAAAAGAAGAAGGTGGAGCCGCAAGAGCTGTTTTAGCTGAATTACAACAAGCGATCGCCACATCCCCGCCGCCTTGGTTAGCCAAAATTTTAGGGGTAGAAGAAAGAGAACGAGTGAAAAACTATAAAGCTCTAGGGATTAATTAGTTACCTACACTACTCACTACTCACTACTCACTAACATGAATATTCTAGGCACGACTGGATTAACTCGGTTCGACCAATGTGCAATTAATATTTCTCTGATTAACATCTGCAACCAAGAGAGTTATATATGTAGAGAAATGCAAAAACTTTATAACTCTTGGAAGTCAGAAACAGATGAAGCTGTCAATAACCCTTGGTTAGACCTGCATCAGTTTACAATCTATCTGCCGCATCCCGACCAAAAATACGAGGATACGACCTTAGAAGAAGGACTAACTCAAGGGTACAACGTCGAAGTAGAACCAATAAAAGATAAAAGCCAAATCCCTTATCGAATTCCAGAAGGAGGGCATTTCGTCGTTATTTTGAAGCAAAAAGTACTTGACTCCGATTTTACCATCTTGGCTACGGGAATTTTTGTCCGCCCTCTAGGAGTTCTGAGCCTGGATGTCATATTAGATGCAGAAAAAGGTGAATATGAAACTCTCATTGTTAAGCATCCGGTTATCAGAGATTATCCTCAAGATTGGGATAAAAAACTTGTCATGTTCCTAAATCGCGAGATTGATAGCCGAGACTTACCAAATCTAATTAGATACGTAGACGGAGCCACAAATCAAGATTACCGATCGCCCACTTGGAACGAAATCTACTTGTCAGGAAAAGGATTTGCAGGTTTTTGAAGCTGTCAGCGAACGAGATTAGCAAGAGAAAAGGCTACACTCAAAGAAGCACATTCTCGAATTGCAACAGTCGCTCGCTAACGCTAAAAGAGCAAATATGCCAACAAAAACCTTTGACATCCACCAGATGCAAGCACATCTAGTAGAGTTAATATCATTAATGTCTTCCGGAACAGAAGTTATCTTAACCGATGGTAGTAAGCCACTAGCTCGCCTATTACCTCTTACCTCTGAAACCAAGCTAAGAGTAGCAGGTTTACGCGCAGGTGCTATCCAAACCAGCGACGATTTCGATCGCCCCCTTTCTGATGAGTTTTGGGTGAGCGATCGTTGAAAGTATTACTCGATACCCATACTTTCATCTGGTGGGATAGCGAACCTAGTAAGCTTTCTCCTCTTGCTTTAAGATTATGCCAAGATCCTGCCACAGTATTACTATTCAGTGTTGCCAGTGCTTGGAAGATACAAATAAAACTGCAACTAGGTAAACTTAACCTAAATTTACCATTAGCTGACATCATTAGGCAGCAGCAGATAAATGGTATAAATATACTTTCTGTAACCCTCAATCATGTTTTAACATTACAAAACTTACCCACGCCACATAAAGATCCTTTCGATCGCCTGCTAGTTGTACAAGCGATCGTTGAAGGTGCTATTTTACTGAGTGTAAATTTTATTTTTTCCCAATATCCAGTTAGTGTTTTGTGGTAGTTCCACAAGAATAAAAAATATGATGTCCTAATTCAATGTCAATCCATTTCATGAGTCGAAAAAATAATTAAAATTAATATCTGTATACGAAAATAACAAGTTTTTTTGGATAGTTTTGTTAAGGGAACAAAAATAATAAATAAAATGTGCGTGAATTTTGTACTATCTATTTATGGCTAAAACAACGACCTGTGGGTGATATTTGGGAGCAGATCGACAATGGAAAGCGATCGCGACTAGAGTGGGAATTACACCTAATTCGACTGAATTAATTGCTGAAGATCGGCAACGCTGATACTACTGGTGATTAATAGTAGCGTTGTAGGGCAATGGTTTTTTCCTTTTGACTTTTAACTTTTGGCTTCCTTATACCGTTTCTGTGTGAAACTGCATTATTTCTACCCCCGCCTTCGGCGTCCCCCCGCGACTTCGGGGGGACTACAGGGGGGTCGAATTTAGTGCATCTCTACGGAGAATTGGTATTAACACCCGCCCTTGCATAAAAATCCCAGCCGATCGCTATTTAAGAAAACAGTCCAACACACGGCAGGGTGATATGCAGACTATACAACCAAACATGGCGGAGCGCGATCGCCATCCAGCCATAACAGACATCGTTCAAAAATGGCGCATGCTTCTGATGCAAGAGTGTCCAGCGCAAAGCGATACTACGAGAGAAAGTCTGATTCTCTGGCTGATTGGTGAAGATACAGAACGCTATCAAACATGCAATCCGCTTCAGTTGTCTTTAGCACAGCAAGCGATGGAATACCGCTTTCGCATCCTCAAACAGCGGTATTTAGGCGTTTCACCCCAACAAGCTTATCATCGCCTGACAATGCGGTTGTGCAGTTTAGTGCTGCTGCGAAATAAAATTCGCGCTCTAGTAGCTTTGAGTGGCGATCGCCGTCAAGCAACAGTTGATGTGTTACAAGAAATTATCCAAGATTTATTGCAACGCGATCGCTACTTGCAACAGCAAACAGCTTGGATTGCTACTTGTACTGACGATATGAGGCTTCGTACTGCTTTACTGCTAGCTACTGTGGAAGAATATTGTTTGCGTCCGATTCGCAATCGTCCTTTAATCGTTCATCGCTTTGTCAACCTCCTGCGGCGGACGCAGATGGGAGGAGTAACGCAAGTTCCAGAGCGCAAAATCTTGAAACTGCTCTCCGACGAACTGCTTTCTGATGACAACAATACTTGGAGCGCGCTCGACGTGCAAGCGGTGAGTACGTACCACGATAGCCAAGCCCAAGCAGAACAACAAACATCGCGCTATTTAGTGCAATGGGAATTTAGCAACTATTTGACTCACCATTTAGGGGAAACAGCCGCACAATGGTTGAAACTCTATTTACAAGGTAGATCTCAAGAAGCGATCGCTTCTCAGTTAAATCTGTCAGTCAAAGAAGTATATCGCCTGCGAGAAAAAATTGCCTACCATGCGATGAAAGTGTTTGGACTCAAACAGCAACCAGAATTAGTCAGTCATTGGCTGGGGACAACTTTAGAAGAACACAGTTTTGGTTTGACACCCAAGCAATGGCAAGAGTTTTGGCAGCAATTAACTCCCTGGCAGCGTCAAGTTGTAGAGTTAAAAAAGTCTGGTAAAAATTTAGATGCGATCGCCTATATTCTCAACCGCAAATTGAATCAAATAACCAACGATTGGAACAAGCTTTGTTTATTAGCCCAAGCTTTGCGAAGTGGGGAGTGAGTCATTTTACTAGCTATTGACTAGATTTTACTGACTCGATTCCTCAACAGTTTCAATCACTGCTAAACAGAATTGAGAAACAGCCATCATCGCGAACACAGAAGCAAAATAAGCGGCGGTTAGGACTTCAACGGCATTTTCAAGGGAAATGAAGGCGGTCATGGTGGTAGTCTCCTTTGTGCTGGCTCGTCAGGGGGGAGTAGTGAGTGGGGTGCGGAGATTTTAGATTTTGGATTTCAGATTTTGGATTGTGACTCTCCCTCAGCTTCCTCAGCTCTCTTCCCCTGCTCCCTTGAAACAGTACACCACCCTTTTGTTCCGCAGTCAAGCAAAAAATTCTGAGTTTTTCTACGCTTGGACGAGCCTAGACTTTTACAGTAGCGATCGCCCGCTCGACTATTTGTAATGCTGCGTCCACTTCAGCTTCTGTGACAATCAAGGGTGGAACGAAGCGAAGAACTTTTGCACCTGCCGGAACCAGCA
>ERZ1066126.227-NODE-227-length-26758-cov-20.359960_pt1 | contig 26758 bp, 23 predicted proteins | sample MGYA00382773_ERZ1066126 | MGnify/ENA primary metagenome ERZ1066126 (study PRJEB33369, sample SAMEA5778356) | biofilm metagenome | biome: Industrial cooling water; feature: Water cooling tower basin; material: Biofilm | place: United Arab Emirates | collected... | reverse complement strand
CTCAACAATCTGGCGCAGTTGCTTCAGGACACGAACCGGCTGGCGGAGGCGGAGCCGTTGATGCGGCGTGTAATTGAAATTTTTGAGTTAAGTCTTGGCTCTAACCATCCCAATGTTGCGACGTGCCTCAACAATCTGGCGCAGTTGCTTCAGGCCACGAACCGTCTGGCGGAGGCGGAGCCGTTGATGCGGCGCTCGCTGGAAATAGACGAGCGGAGTTTCGGCTCCGACCATCCCAAGATCGGCATTCGCCTCAACAATCTGGCGCAGTTGCTTCAGGCTACGAACCGGCTGTCGGAGGCGGAGCCGTTGATGCAGCGGGCAGTGGAAATCTTTACAGCGAGCCTTGGGTCGGAGCATCCTTCAACCATTACCGTGTCGGAAAACTATGCTCTTCTGTTGCAGGCGATGGAGGGTTCCGGGCGGAAAGGATGGTTCAAACGGTTGTTTGGTTAGAAGCCAAGAGGTTGCTGCTGCCTCTTCGTCACGGAGTGACGGTTGATCTTAGGCAGGTCGTTTACGGCCTGTGAATGAATTGAAAAAAAATTGCGTCGCGTAGCGACGGCTGAATCTGTTTGCCGTTGGCCGGCATCAGGCGTCACTCCGTGACGCGGCAAGTCGTCAAAATACCTTGCAGGCCGTAAACGACCTGCCTAAATTCAAACGCCGCCACGCGGCTGAAAATTTACCTGAAAACCAGCTTACACCAATCCTTTCACAGCGTCGAAAATCTGCTGTTCGGACATCAAGACCAGATTCGCGGCGGCAGCTAATGGCACATACGAATCTACCGCGCGAACGGAATTCATGCGGCCTTCGAAACCGTCTTCGGTCAGCGAAGCGATCACTGCATCGGCGATGCCTCCGCCGGTGGCGCGGCATTCGTCGGCGACGATGACTTTGCCGCATTCGTCGGCGTGCTTTTTCACCGCGTCCATCGGCAGCGGATTCAGCCAGCGCAAATCCAGCACACGCGCGTTGATGCCGTGTTCGTCTTTCAACCGTTTTGCCGCGCGCAAACTCAGCCGCAATCCGTTGGCGTAACTGACAATCAGCGCGTCGCTGGCTTCGGAGTTGTAGACGCCGACTTCGCCGGGCAGCAGCATCGAACTTTCACCATTTGGTGCAGGGTAATCGCTCAGCCACAAACCGTCCCCGTCCGCGTACAAATCTTTTTCGTGATACAGCGCAATCGGTTCCAGAAAGACGCCGACGCGACCGCAGGCTTTTGCCGTGGCGACAAGGCCGCGCAGCATTCGGGCAGCGTCGTCTCCGCGCGAAGGTGTGGCCAGCAGCAAACCGGGAATGTCTCGCAAAGCGCCAATGGAATTGTCGTTGTGGAAGTGCCCGCCGAAGCCTTTTTGATAGGCCAGCCCTTGCACGCGCACAACCATAGGGTTGGCAAACTTGCCGGACGAAAAAAATTGCAGCGAACAGGCTTCGCCGCGAATTTGATCCAGCGCGTTGTGCAGGTAAGCCAGATACTGAATTTCGGGAATCGGCATCATCCCGATCATCGCCGCGCCTTGCGCCGTGCCAAGAATCGTCGTTTCGTCCAGCAAGGTGTCGAAACAACGCCCGATGCCGAATTTCTTTTGCAGCCCAGCCGTCACGTAATACACGCCGCCTTTTTTGCCTACGTCTTCGCCGAAGGCTTGAACTTCGGGAAAGCGCAGCATTTCATCCGCCAGCGCCGAATTGATGTGCGCGCCCATGGTTCGTTTGGTCGGCGTCGTGGTTTGTTCGGGCAAAGCATTGTCGAAGAGTTTGGCGCGCGCTTCGACGGTGGCCTGGATTGAAGCCGTCGCACGAATTGCGGCTTCGTCATAAGGCGCAAGCGGCGCGATGATTTCGGCAACGGTGGTCAGCTTCGGACGGCCAATGGCTTCTTCCATCGCTTCGTCAATGCGCGATTGCACGTCGGCAACAATGGCTTGGAGTTCTGTGGGTGTGGCTGCGCCGCTTTCGATCAAACAGCGGGCATTCGCCAGCAATGGGTCTTTAGCTTCTTCGGCTTCGATTTCGGCTAACGTGCGATACGTCGTTTCCACATCGGTTCCGGCGTGGCCCCACAAACGGGTTGTGTGCAGATGCAAAAACACAGGCTGGCGCAACTGCCGACAAGTCGTGATCGCTTGGCTGACCGTGTCGAAGACTTCATCCAATTCGCCTTTGGCTTCGAAGTAATGCAGATGCGGCTGATTGCAGAACGAATCGTGAATCCAGTTGTTTGGCGTCGAAACGGAAATGCCTATGCCGTTGTCTTCGCACAAGAAAATCACCGGAGCCGCGCCGCCTCGGCGAATGGCGTACCGCGCAGAGTTGATGCCAGCCAGTGCCGTCGCGTGATTTGCCGAAGCGTCTCCGAACGAAGCCAACACAATCGAATCATCGCTTAACTCTTCGGCTTTGCCTGCGCGTCGCGCGGTTCGCAGCGAAAACGCTAAGCCCGCAGCTTTCGGCAAGTGCGAAGCAATGGTGCTGGTTTGCGGCGGAACCCACATTGTGCGGCTGCCCCAGACTTTGTGGCGGCCTTCGGAAATCGGATCGTCTTTGGACGCGCAAAACGACAACAAGGTGTCGAAGATCATATCCACGCCTGCTTTGCGCGAACGCGCTGCCATCAATCCACCGGAGCGGTAATGCAAAAAACAGGGGTCATTCAATCGCAGCAAAGCGCCGACGACAGCGTTGTTTTCGTGGCCTGCGCTGCCGATGGTGTAAAACCCTTCGTTGCGTTTTTTCAGTTCGCGCGAAGCGACATCCAGCAACCGGCTGATGACCTGGTCTTCAAATAGTTCCAGCGCCTGTTTGGCCGTCAGCGAACTGTTTGGGCGTAGTTTTTCGTCCGGCGAAAGTTTTTTGACGGCGAATTGAGCGGTTGCCAGGTAATCGTTGAATCGGTTTTGAACAATTTCGACGCGCGTTAAGGGAGTAGCCATAAATGATTCCAAGTGAGTTGAAGTAGTCGGTTTACGAGAAGGGCGAAGCCTGACGGCTGGCCGTTTTGTTGTCAAGAGTTTGTTCGGCTAATGCGTTTGCTCCTGCTGGCTGGAATACTTTTCAGCCGTTTTGAACGCGGCAATTTGCCGGATGAATCAAGTGGCAGAAATGGTCGTTCAAGCGAAGCAGACACGTTGGGCTGAGTTGACTGCGTGCTAAGATGCCCGTGCAATCAATCGGCAATCAAACACTGATAACGAGAGGAATATTCGTGAGCAAAAAATTCTGCACACCTGTTTCGTTTTTGGCGATGGCATTGGCTGTATGTCTGGCGGCCATCTGTTTTGAAATTGTCACGCAGGCACGAATCGCAGACCAGTCGTACCTGTTGATTCTGAATAAGGCGGAAAACACGCTGGCCATCGTTGACCCGCAGGAATACAAAATCATCGCCAAAATTCCCACCGGCGAAGGGCCGCACGAAGTCATAGCCTCTGCCGACGGCAAGCTGGCTTTCGTCGCCAATTACGGCACGCAACAAGTGCTGGGCAGTTCGCTGTCAGTAATTGACCTGGAGGCGAAAAAAGAGCTTCGCCGTGTTGATCTGGGCGCATTGCGACGACCTCATGGCATCGTGTTTGTCGGCGGCAAGGTTTATTTCACCTGCGAAGTGAACCGTGTGATTGCGCGATATGATCCGGCGACGGACAAAGTGGATTGGATCATGGGAACCGGACAGGATGCGACGCACATGCTGGTGGCGAGCGCAGACGCCAAACGAATTTACACGGCTAACATTCGCTCCAACACGGTGACGGTGTTCGATTCAACCACGCCGCCAATGAAGGTCATTCAGATTCCGGTGGGTAACCAGCCTGAAGGCATTGATCTTTCGCCTGACGGCAAGGAGTTATGGGTTGGGCAAAATTCCGAAGGCAAAATCACGATCATTGATACCGCTACCAACAAGGTGAAAGAAAGCGTGCAAACCGGCGGCGTGCCGATTCGCGTCAAGTTCACGCCGGACGGAAAACGTGTGCTGGTGTCCAGCGCACAAAGTGGTGAGCTGATCGTGCTGGATGCTGTTACACGCAAAGAACTCAAACGTATTGCCGTGGGCGAAGTGCCCGTCGGCATTTTGATTACTCCTGATGGCAAGCGCGCCTTTGTTGCCACAATGCAAACCGGCCAGGTGACGGCAGTCAATCTGGATGATTTGTCCGTCATCAAGAAGATTGAACCGGGGCAAGGCCCGGATGGTCTGGCCTGGGCGGGGAAGTAACGTTCGGGCAAATTCAACAACCAACCAAAAGAGGAGGGAATACGATGAAACTCAAAACGCTGGTCACGGCTTCAATGCTGTTGCTGATGACTTTTGCGATGGCCAATGCGGCGTCGAAGGCCAACTTCAGCGGTACGTGGGTCATGGATAAAAGTAAAAGCGAAGGGTTGCCGCCGGAAATGGAACAGACGATGGTCGTGACGCAAGAAGGCGAAAAACTATCGCTCGAAACCACTTTGATTACAGGTGATCAAAGACAAACCGTCAAAGACAGCTACACGTTGAATGGCATGGCAGAAAGCTTCACTCCGCAATTGGGCGGAGGCGCGACCGGCAAAGGCAACCGGACTGCCAAATGGAGCGCTGATGGAAACGGCATCGAAGTAAATGAAAACTCCAAAATTGAAACGCCGGACGGTGAAGTCAGCGTCACCATGAAACGCAAATGGGCATTGTCAACCGATGGCAAAACGCTGACCATCGAATTGCAGTTCAACGGGCCGAATGGCGAAATCGTCAGCAAACGCACGTTTGTCAAAAAGTAAGACCTCGAACAAAGCAATCGAACAAGAAACAGGCTTTGCAGTGAAATTTCGCTGCAAAGCCTTTTCGTATTGTTGGGATCATCAAGATGATGAATCCGTGCTAGTTCTTTTTGGGCGGAGCCGGAGCAGGTGTTGGAGAAGGCGGAGCTTTGACGATTTCGTAACCGGCGGCTTCCCAGGCGTTCAATCCGCCCAGCAAAGCGGAACCCTTTCCTTTGAATTCAGTTGTTTGTTCGAGCAAGTACGCCGCACGGGCGCTTGTGTGTTCAGACGGTCAGGTACAGTATGAAATGATCTGTTTACCTTTGGGCAATCCGCTGAAATCGCCCGATTCGAATTTGCTCAACACATAATCAATAGAACCTTTGATGTGCGACAGCTTATAGGCTTCGGTGCCGCGAACGTCCACGATGACTGCTTGACCGGCGTCCACCAGTTTTTTGGCTTCTTCCGGGCGAATGCGCGGCATCGAATCTTCAGGATTTTGAGTGGGGGATGGTACAGCGGCAGCAACTGCCGGATCTGGAGTTGTTACAGACCCAGCATTGGGCGAAGAAGACGAACTCGCCGCCAGCTTCGAACAGGCAACTGCAAGGCAGGCGCTTGCCAACAGCAATGACGCACGACCAAGCAAAGAATATATTTTCATGATTTGATCTCACTTCTTTGAATTGAGGGGTTGATTGCTTATGGCCGAGAGCGGAACTTCGACCAGCAAAAAAAGCGTGGCAAGTTTACAAGATGGTTTTGGAATCTCACAACCGGCGCAGCGATAAAATTTTCACCGCTTGAACTTTCCCGGTTAGTCATACAAGATGACGGCCTACTGCTGAGTTTCAGTCCCCCACGAAGATTTGATGAAGTTTTACTGCCGCAATATCTTAATTCTGGTTTTCTGCGTCACGGCCTTACTGCTTACAGCCTGCGGCCCGAAACATTCGACCCAAAAACAGGCGGCCACTACGCCTGCGCCGACTCCCCAACCGAAACCGTTTGTCGCTTACCTGAAAGACGGCGATTTGTGGGCAATTCGCAGCGACGGAACAGACGAACGTGTGTTGGCAGTTTCCAGCGAAGGACAGACGATACAGGATTTCGTCTGGTCTCTGGACGGCAGCCGCGTGTATTACGTCGTTGGATTGAAGTTTTACGAAGTGGTTGTTGCCAATGGAAACACTGCCAGCGCCGGAGAATTGACAGTTCCGCCGGGTGTGACGATTGATCGTCTGGAACTGTCGCGCGACGGCAATACGTTTGTCATCAACGCGGTTGACGCCAACACCTTCAATCGGTTGTATGCCGTGACCATAGGTCAAAGCGAAGCGCGGGAGCTGACGATTGACCATTTCAATGAATTGATTCCGTTGCGTTCTCCATTGGTCAAAATGGTTGGCGACATTTCGGTTTCTCCAGATGGAAACTGGATGTTGTTCAAGGATATTGTCGGCACGGGAGAGGAACTGTTTATCGCCAGCGTGGAAACCGGCGCTCGCATACAGGTGTCGAATCTGTATCAGCTTGGCGGTTTTGAAGAGTCTGCCGAAGTTGAAGGCGGACGCCGCATTATGGAAGCGACCTGGTCGGCGGATGGAAGTTATGTCGTGTTCAATCCGATTCAGTATTGTTCGGAAATCGGCCTGTGTTCAGGGCGGTTGTTCCTGGTGGATGCGTTTGGCGGCCCGCAGCTTCAGCTTTCGATTGACATGATGGTCAGCGTGCCGAACGGTTGGACTTCCGATGGCGATTTGCTGGTGTATGACGATGGCAGCCGCGTCGTCGTCGCCGATACGCAAGGCTTTCCCAAAGCGTTGACTGAAGGCCACCATCCAAAATGCCAGCCCGTTCAGTAACGCTTAAAAGCCGCTTTCGACTGTTGGAGCAATTTCCGGTTTCACTTTTCGATGTTTTCTGCCTGATCGCCAGAGCGAAAATCCTTCTTTGACGAGTTTGAAGATTGTTCGCCGGTTTTGAGCAATCACTTTCAGCCAATCCAGTTTGCCCATCTGTGGAAAGTAAATTCCGCGAAAACACAGCCGGGCAATCAAAATGTTGATTCGACAACCAAGCGATTTATGGCTCAGGGCGTCCACTGCGGCGGCAATGGCTTTGGGACTATATGAACTCGTCCAGGCGTGATTCACCTCTGCCTGAGCCTGGTCAATGCTCATTTTCAGCGGCGTATGAGCCATCTGGAACGGCTGAAAATCCAGCCAGTGTTGAGGCCGAGTCAATCGCCCGGCGTCCGCCAGCCGTTTGTACAGTGGCGTCGAAGGAAACGGAATGAGTGTACCAAACACAGGCAAGCCGGGCGTCCAGCTTCGGATTTGTTCAAGCGTTCGTTCGGCTGTGCCTTGCGTGTCGTTGTCCATTCCGAAAATGAAAGATGTGATGGCGTGAATGTTGCGCTGAGCCAATCGGTCAATCACCGCAGCGTATTCGCCCGGTTTATTGAATCCTTTGTTGGCGATGGCCAGATTTGTCGGATCAATGGATTCCATGCCGATGAAAATCCATTTGCCGCCCGAAGCTTCGATCAGGTCAACCAGTTCTTCGTCGCGCAAAAGGTTGGCGCTGATTTGAGCGACCCAGTTGACTTGCGCGTTGGCGGCGATGATGTCGCGCAACAAAGATTTCGTGCGTTTTGGGTTGATGGCGAAATTGTCGTCAATGAAAAAGACGGCGTTTTGCCCGCCTTCCTTTTGTGCGCGAGCTTTCAGCCGCAGTAATTCATCCACGACGCTTTCATTGGTACGAAATCGGATCGAATCGCCAAAGAACCCCGTCACCGTGCAAAACTCACAACCATAAGGACAGCCTCGCCCGGATTCGACCGGAATCAGCCGAAACGTCCCCCAACCGCCCGCCAGTTTTTTCAACATCGGGGCGAAAATGCCAGGAACCAGATTGAACTGATCCAAATCCAACGTTTCCCAGGGAATTGACGGATAAGGTTGCAGACTGGGTTTTTTGTCTTTGCCTTTTTCATCAATCGTCGGCGAGTAGATGTCTTTTAGTTCTCCGCGCGCGGCATCGGCGACAATCAACGGCCAGGTTTCGTCGGCTTCGCCAAGCGCGATTGCATCGGCGTGACGTGGGCCGCCGTTTCGTCCAAGCGGTTCATCGGGGACTTCAGTGACGTGAGGGCCGCCCATTACAACCGGAACTCCGATGGCGCGAACGGCGTCGGCCATTCGATACGCTTTGGCAATCATGCGGGTCATCGCGCCAATGCCCACCAAGCCAACTCCTTGTTCGCGTACGAACCGTGCGAGTTCTTCTTCGTTCATCGCTTGCGCGTTGCCGTCAATCAAAATGACTTCGTGGTCGGGCGGTGTCAGCGATTGCAACAAGAACATCCACAGGTGAGGCATGAAGTTACGAGTCACACCGTTGTCGGGGTTATAGAGAAGAATTTTCATTGTTTTCTTGAGTGTAGGCGGAACGGAACAGCGAAAGCTGAGCCAGTTGATGAAAGCTTAATGTGAATAGCTTTTGAAAGGTAACTACTTAAAGGAGGGACAGGAAAGAAAGCAGAGCAGGTTGAGACAGTGGGGGCTATTTCAATTTATTCCGCGTTCTCGACCGGCAATTCTTCACCGCATCAGCAGATGCGGTGTAGCAGCTACAGTGAAAATTGTAAGTGGTTTAGTAAATCAATTCTGCCAAATATCAGTGGCGATTCCCACATCTAGCATCTGTTTTGCACCGTTGATGACGGCCATCATCGGATTTTCTGCGACGCGAACTTCCAGCGAAGTCGCTGCTGCCAAACGTTCGGGCAAACCTTGCAGTTGCGCGCCACCGCCGGTCAGACAGATTCCATTTTCGATGACTTCGCACGAAGTTTCTTCGGGCAATCGGCGAACAGTGGAATGGATGGCTTCGACTATGGTGTCCAGCACGGGTTCGATGGCTTCGTTCAGGTCGTGACTGCTGACGCACAAATCCAGCGGTTCGCCGCTCAGCAAATCGGTTCCAGATGTGACGACCAATTCTTCCTGTTCGTAATCGAATTGCGCGCCGATCAATTGCATGAGCCGGTCGGCTTCCTGCGGAAAGAGCAACACGCCGTGACGGAACGACACCATTTGCGAAACGGCGTTTCGCAAATCGCTGCAAGCCATTCGCACCGCCGAAGTCAAAATCAAATTGCCGGAACGAACGACGGCGATGTCTGTAACTCCGTCGCCGATGTCCACGATCATCTGCGCGTAATGCGAAGCCACGTCCAGACCTGCACCTATCGCCGCAGCCAGCGGTTCGGGAGCGACATACACTTCCGAAGCTCCGGCGCGTTGTGCGGCTTCGATCAAGGCGGCGCGTTCTTCTTCGCAGGCGTCGGTCGGCGCGCACGCCAGCACGCGCGGTTTGAACAATCCGAAGCGTTGCGCGCGTTTCAAAAACGGCCTTAGCAATTCGCCCGCAGCCTTGACGTCGGCGACGACTCCGGCATGCAGCGGAGAAACGGTTGGCGAATACGGATCAACATTGGCCAGCCAGGCGGCGTGATTGCCTACGGCTTCGACTTCGCCGGTGATGGGTTGGAAACGAATGAGCGACGGTTCGTCGGCGATCATTCCGTGACCGAGCGCATAAAGACGAGTGTTGGCGGTTCCCAAATCAATCGCCAAATCAGGTGGAGCTACGAGTTTTCGCAAACCAGCGGTGATAGATCGCTGCATCAAACATCCTTTGTTGATGCCCTGGGGAGGGCGGTCAATCGCTTGGGGGCGAGATCATGAGGACGGTCTTTGATTTTAGTGTTATTGAATTGTCAGCAAGGCAATTTCAGGTGGAACTCCGAATCGCACGGGAATGATACTGGTTCCTACGCCAGTGGTGACAAACAACTGTTTGCCGTTTTCGATAACCAGCCCGGCTGCGTAACGTTGTTTGAATCTGGAAGGAACCACCAATCGCCCGACCAGCGGCAGCGCGACTTGTCCGCCGTGGGTGTGACCAGCGACGGTCAACGCGACGCGATTGGGAATCGTTGGGAAAAGATCAGGGTTGTGAGTAAAGGCTATGATCGGGGAATCATCCGCCACCTGACGCAACGTTTCAGCGATGTTCGGATTGCCTTCCCACTCATCGGCGAATCCAGCCAGCCAAAACGCTTTTCCATTCCGTTCGATTTTTACTGTTTGGTTTTCAAGAACCTTTATGCCCGCTTCTTCAAAAACGCTTTTAACGCGCGGCGCATTATACCACCAGTCGTGATTTCCCAAAGTGGCGAACACGCCAAGCGACGCTTTCAAGCCTTTCAATTCCGCAGCCAGCGCCGTCGGTTCGATGAATCCGCCGCCGAGCACGTCCTGGATAACGAAATCGCCGGGCAATAAAACCAAATCCGGTTGTTGAGCATTGGTCAGTTCCACCAGATGACGAATCTTGTCCAGCTTGACGTGCGGCGCTCCGGCGTGAATGTCGGAGATGGCTGCGATTTTCATCCCGCGCAATTCCGGCGGCCACGAGGTCAGAGTGATAGTTTCACTGTGAACAATCAACCGGTTTGGCTCGATCAACAAGGCGTAAATCGCTAACAGCAACGCGGCGCTGAACAACGCCAGCGCAATGATTTTGCCGCGAGTCCATTGCCATTTGCTTTTTGTTTCCCCTGTGATGTTTGTCATCGTCTCCTGCCAGTTTTCTTCGTTTTGCCGGATTCTCTGAGAGTCAATTCCAGCAGGCGAGTTTGATAAGTCTGTTCATCAGCCGAAGGCTGAAACGAAACTTCAACCAGTTTCCATAAGCCGCTGTCACCTTTGATCGTGCCGCCTTGAGCCGACACGATGCTCAGTCCCCCACGAAATCGTAAGGTGTAGCTGCGACCAGGCAATCCTTCCAATTTGATCGTCAAACGATTGGTCCCGGGCGTTGCCGCTTCCAACACTTTCAACGAAGTCGTTCGCTCGCCGAGTTGCGGCGAAGGCGATGGCGCGTCGAATTCGATTCCGTCTTTGAATGTGATTTCAATGACGGTTCGCCGCTTGAGCAGAGCTTCAAACTGGCAAGCAGTGTTTGCGCCGTAAAACGCTTGAGTGAATTTGACCGACTTGCCGTCCACCGTGACTTTGGTGACTTTGGCCAAAGCGGGCAATGCCGGAGCCATCTGAAGTTTCAATTCGGCGTCGTCGTTTTTCTCGATCTCAAATCTGAAATTTGAAATCGAAGAACGCCGCGCTGTGATCGTCACGCGGCTGGAACCAATGCGATAGTTTTTTACTTTTAGTGTTTCCCACGCGGCTGGCAGTTGCGGCGCAATTCGCAAAGTCTGTTTGGTCGCGTCGGCACGCAAACCCAGCAAACCACGAACAAATGGCGTGATGACCATCCCGGTGGAAAACAATTGATGTGGAACCGATTCGTCCAACGGGCGGTAAAAATCACCTGAAAGAATTTCCGTGTGAGAGCCTAACGAATGATCCAATCCCAGATTGGCCTGTTGCTGCAAATGAGCGAAGCCTGAATGCGGACGGCGATATTCGTATTCAGCGCAGGCGACAAAACCGGTCAAAAAAGGCCAGACGCCTCCGTTGTTGTAGGCAATTGGGTCATACGCCGAACTGCTGTTCGCCAGCATTCGCGCGCCCCAATCCGTGCTGATGGCCGAAGAGCTTAATCCGTTGATCGTTTCGCCGACTCGTTTGGCGTCCAACTGGCCGAACATCATCGGCACGGCAGTCCACGCTGTGAGTTCGTTGTTTTGTTTGCCGCTTTTGGTCAACGCGTAAGCGAATTTCTGCGTTTGCTGGTTCCAGTACAACTCGTTGATCGAAGCGAACGCGCGTTGATATTTCTGGTCAGCCAGATCGCTCAACGGTTTTTCGTTCATCACCGTCGCCAATTCGCGCATCGCCAGCGAGGCTTCCAGATTGGTCGCCGCCAGGTAAATATCCTGGTGCAAATTTTCCAGCAACGAACCGAGTTCCGACGCGCCAAGCCCCGCCATCGAATTTTCCAGAATGCCGTCGCCGTCGGAATCGTTGGCGATGCAAAAGTCGTAGGCTTTGCGAAGCGTTGGCCACAATTCTTCGATCAACTTTTTGTCGCCGCTTTGCCGATACAGGTTATAAACGGCGGCAATGAAAAACGGCGTCGTTTCAGCGTGGTAATAAGCGTAAGGAAATTCCTCGAACCATTTGATCATCCCGGCGGCTTGCGAAATTTCATGAGGCATTTTGCCGTCGTCGCGCTGGTATTTGGCCAGAAAGCGAAATGCCGATTTCATCGAATCGAAATCGCCGTACCCGGTCATCGCGTAAGAATTGATCGCCGCGTCTCCGCCAAAAAACCATCCGAAACCAGGACGCGCGCCGTTGCCGGTCGCCCCCCAACCGGCAACCAGTCCCAATCCCAAATCGAGATTGTCCACCATGCCTTTGTCCATCGCGGCTTTCGCCCATTCAAAGGCCAGATTGAGTTTCGCATCGGGCGTTTCAACGCTCAGCATCTCGTCGCGCAATCGGCGGTAATGGGCGAACGTCTTTTGGTATTGATCGGAGACCGAAGCCGCCAAGCGATTGTACAGATCAATCACCGGCTGTCGTCCGTTGAACCCGGCGGCGACGATCAACGGGTAATAGCGTTGTTTTGCGGTTTGAGGATCAATCCGAATGTCGAAGCGCAAGGCTCCGTCGGCTAGTTGATGTGCGGGCGTCGCCACACCTTTGGTTGCTGCCGGGCAGCCGAAAAAGGCGTTGTATTTGCGGCGGCTTTCGCTGATGACAAAAGCCTTCAGATCGTCGCGCCAACCTGCGCTTTGCCCGCCTAATCCAGCAGGCCACATCGGCTTCATGTCGGGAACGAAACTGACCGTCACGGTCAACGCGCGCGGCGAATCGGCTTCCAGCAGGATGATCGAACCGGCTTCATCAATTGGCGAAAAGAACGTCGCGCGTAATGTGAACAACTGATTGGACGCAATCAGCGTTGTTGATTCTGGCCGGGCGATGATGCGTTCAATGTTCGAGGCAAAATCAACCGGCGTGTCCTGGCCGTCAACTTTGATGCTGAAACGTGCATCGTGAAAGAGCTTCATCGGAAAGACCCACGATTCAAACACACCGTTTTCATGGCCGAAGATGGCGGACTTTCGACCCACGGAATCGAAATACACCTGTGGTCTGGTGGCTCTTGTCAGCTCAATCGGGTTGGCAGGCAGCGGAAATTTTGCTGGCAGATTCGGAGTAGTCGGTTGTTGAGGTTGCGCCAGCGCGTTGGGGACACACGCAAGCAGAAGAAGGGCGACAGAGATGATTCGAATGGGGATGAACATCGCAGTCTCAGTAAGTTGGTGGCGATTCACCGCAGCGGATCGCCGGAGTTGATATGAAAATGTAGATGTTTGGAGTCCTGGTATTTGCCCAAATTGGTCAGAATGCGCGCCGCTCCGTGTTCGGCAACGACCCGGTCGGCAATCTGTTTGATTACGTCGAACAGTTCGATCAGCAATTCGTTGTCGCCCGGTTCCAGCGTCAACAGAGAATTGATGTGTCGTTTGGGAATGACGACAATGTGAACCGGCCAGAAAGGGCGCGTGTGATGAAACGCCAGCACGTTGTCGGTTTCGTGAACTTTGGCGATGGGCGTGCGCCCGCTCAAGGCTTCTTCGCAGTAAAAGTCTTCAGTCATTGTTTTATCTGTTCAAGCAGCTCTGCGATCTGTTCCTTGCTGGGTGAATCCCAGTTGATTGGCTCGCAACTGCGGTCGCGGGCAATCGTACGGAGCCAGAGACGAAGCTCAACCAGATGAGTGCGATTGAGGCGCAGCATCGCCAGTGTGTATTCCGCAGCTTTAGTCAATGGTAGCCACCGTCCGTCTTCAGCTTCCTGAAAATGAGTCGAAAAGAGTTCCCGGCATAAATCAATGAACCGATAGCCAGCCGATTCAAGTTCGGGCTTCGGCCAATTGTGGCGTTTTTTGTGATTGCAGGGGTGGCAAGCGTAGTAGAGATTGAAGAAGTCGTTGATGAGCGCCGGAAAAAGCGATTTGGGGCGGAAATGATCCAACTCAAAATTCTCTGCACCAGCCGCGACGATTTCGTGCAGCAGGCAATAGGCACAACATTCTGAGAAGTCCTCACGGACAAACTGACGGAAATGTCCGTACTCAGTTTTGATTCTAGGTGCCTTTAGACGGCGATGGAAAACAGGCATCTTACTTTTTCTCTGGCTGGGCCTGTAGAATGCTCGGCAGCGTTACGGGTAATTTTTCACCAGACTTCGGTTCATAATTTGTCTCAGGCTGTACTTGTGAGTGTGCTACCAACTGTTCATGCAAATCTGTCAGTCTTTCAATGATCGGTTTATAGAATGGGGCATCATAAGCATCTAGGAGTTTGTTTATTTGATTTAGTTCTTCTGTTTCAGCATCCAAAAGACCCTCAAGATACTTTTTATCAACTAGAAAGGAGTGCCGCTCAATTAAATCAGATGGAGCCATGGCCTCGCCTTTGAGACTAGAATGCGGCTCGATTCGTTTAGCGACAGTAACTGATTGAACCCCAGTGTTAACACTACTATCCAAAATCGCCAGTTGAGCGTCAATCTTGCTAATTGAATCTTCAAGCGAGGTGATGCGATCACGCAAATCGGGAAGTACACTGTAAAACCCCTCGATTGCTTTGAAAAAGCTTCCAGCGGAAATGGCGCTGACCTCGAAGATCGCTTGCAGCGCAATTAACAGCGGCAGCGAAATTAGCGTTCGCAGCAGCAACAATCCCGCAAACGAAAGAATGATGACCAGGCCACACACCAAAATGCCGCGAATGGCTTTGGTGACGGAAAAGGGCGAGTTCGCATTAATTTCCAAGCCGAACTCGACGATCTTTTCCGTGCCAACTCCGATCAACAGTGTGACTACCGCCCAGATGAAGAGAACGATCACGTTATTGATGAGCGGTGAAAGCCCGGGAATGTCGTAAGTCAGTATGGTGAAAGCTCCGCCGAGTGAGAGGCAGATAAACCACATGGCATAAGCACCAGTTTTTCCATAGGCTGCTTTTCGGCGATAGTGGTGGTAAACGTCCGGCGCTGCGCCGCGTTGCCGCGCTTCCAGCAACTGAGGTGAATGGTTGTAAACCATGATTGCCTCAGCCAGAAGTTCCGACAGGCGCTTGCGCTCGTTCAACAGCGTTTGCCTGAAACCAGTGGTATTAAAATAGGTGTTCACTTTTCCTCCATTCGAGGTATTACAGCCATCCAGAAAGCTCTCGAACTTGAAGTGAAAGAAGCCATTGTAGTCTACACTATACTTGTCCGGCTTTCACCAATTCGCGCCGCCGGGCGCGCGTCGCCAGAAATTCTTTGGCTTCCTTGTACAGGCGTCTGCGTTCCGCCGGTTTGAAAATTGCGCCTTTGACTATGCGGTAAATCGGCTTCGGACGGAAGTAGTATTCGTCGTAAAACTTGTGAACCCAATCCAGCATTTCCGCGCCGGACAGATGCGGGAAATTCGCCATCGGCAATTGCTGCCCCAATTCGTCTGACATCGTGGTATTCAGGATCACTCCGTTCGCCCGAAACCATTCGTACATTTCGGTTCCCGGATAAGCGTGCGCGACGGAAACTTGCAGCGTTTCGGCGTCCATCTCTTTGGCGTAACGGATGGTCTCTTTGATCGTTTCGCGGGTTTCGCCTGGCAGGCCGATGATGAAATCGGCATGGACTTTGATGCCGGCGCGTTTGCAGTCCTTGACGAATTGCAGCGACTGAGCGGCGCTGATGCCTTTTTTGATGTTCTTCAGTATCTGGTCATTGCCGGATTCAAAGCCGACGATGAACAATCGGCAACCTGCATCTTTCATTACTTTCAACGTCTCGTAATCCAGGCTGGCGCGCGCCGTCGAAGACCATTGAAATTTGAGCGGCTTGAAAGCTGCGCTCATTTCCACCATTCGATTTCGGAAGTAGGCAAAGGTGTCGTCGTCAAAGAAAATCTCCTGCAAGCCTTCCGGCTTGAAGGCATCCAGCGCCCATTCGACTTCGTTGGCAACATCCTGCACCGAACGTTTGCGTTGCGCGTGATCGTCGAAGGTCTGCGGCCACAAACAGAAAGTGCATTGAGCCGGGCAGCCTCGCGTCGAATAAAACGCTATGTACGGATGCAGCAAAAACGGCACGTTGTATTTGGTGATGTCCAGATCGCGTTTGTAAATCGGCGTCACCCAGGGCAGCTTGTCCAAATCCGTGACGAGCGGTTCGGGCGGAATCGAAACCATCTGGTTATTTTTCAGGAAGTGAACGCCGGGAATTTTGTCGAGCGGTTCGCCTGCGGCAAAGCGCGTCACTTGATGATCGAATTCCTTGTGCGTGACGAAATCAATCGCGGAACTGGCTGTGAGCGCAACTTCGGGGTGCGTCGTCACCGGCGGGCCGACAAAGGCGATTTTCAGCGCTGGATTCAATTGCTTCATGCGTTCGGCAATTTTCACGTCAATTGAAAATCCCACGTGCGAGGTAAACAGCACGACAAAGTCATAATCTTTGGCAATTTGCGCAGTTTCTTCGGGGCCAATGTGATGTGGCCCGGCGTCCAGCAAGCGCGAATGGCCGCCCAAATCACGGATCATCGCCGCCGAGTAAGCCAGCCAAACCGGATACCAGTAACTTTCGATTTCGCGCGTCGCAGGCCAGCGCGAACTCGCGCCGCCGTCAAACTTCTCAAACGAGGGCGGGTTGAGCAAAAGTGTTTTCAGCAAGACGAGCACCTCTCAGATAGACTGAAATCTCAGCAAGAAATTGTCGCAATGCAAGGTAACAACGCAGTTATGATCTGGCAAGTTGCGAATTGCTAGAGAACGCTTGCATCGGCTATTCTGCGCGCCGCATAGTCATCAAGCCCCTCGGTTTTACGCAGTTACAATCAGCTTTTGGTCATGACTTACAGGAGCATTGCCAATGTCCAGCATCGTTTTTGTTCACGGCACGGGAGTCCGAGCCGCCAGCTATCGGCAGTCTTTTGAAAGCATCATTGCAGGACTTTCTGAGCTTAGGCCTCGTCCGCCAATCGTCCAGTGTTTATGGGGCGCTGCCTGCGGAGCGCAATTGCTAAACGGCGGAGCATCCATTCCCGATTTCGATTCCACCAATCCGCCGAGTAAAAAAGAAGAACAGGATGTCGTGTCGTGGACTGTGCTTTACGAAGACCCGCTTTACGAATTGCGCTTGCTCGGTTTGTGTCCGCCGCCACCAGGAGCGAACCTGCCCGTCGCGCGTGCCGACGAAGAATGCCGTCGTTTGTTGCAAACGATTTCCAGCGATAACGAAATCCTCGCCCAGCTTCGCAAATGCAAATTGAGCGATGTTTGGGAAACAGCTTTGGACGGTCTGCTGAAATCGTCTGAATTCACCGCCGCGCTCAATTTCAGCGGCAACCGTATGACGACCGAGCACCGCGAAACCGTCGCTCGCGCTCTGGTTGCGCAATCACTGGTCTTGCGGCGTGACGACGAAGGATTGATTGCCGTCAATGGGCAGGAACGCGACGCGCTGGTGGAAATGGCGCTGGTGAAATTGGGCGGACGAACTCGCAGTTGGCTGGGCGATAAATTGAAGAAAACGGCGTTGTGGGTTCCCACGCTTTACGGCACATGGCGGCGCGGCAAACTTTCCGAACAGTCTTTTCCCGCCGCTGCCGACATTTTGCTGTATCAATCGCGCGGCCAGGCCATACGGGATTTCATCCGCCAAACCATCGCGCGCGCAATCGAAACGCACGGGCAACCGGTCACTTTGCTGGCGCACAGTCTGGGCGGCATCGCTTGTGTGGATTTGCTGCTGGAAGAAAACCCGCCGCCGGTGGAATTGCTCATCACCGTCGGTTCGCAAGCGCCGTTGCTTTACGAAGCCAATGCGCTGGTCAGCCGCGAATACACCGCCGAACCTTTGCCGCAGAGCTTTCCACGCCGATGGTTGAACATTTATGATCCGCGCGATTTTTTAAGCTATGTCGCGCGCGGAGTTTTTCATGGGCCTGAAATCAAAGACGTCCGAGTCAACAATGGCCAGCCGTTTCCACATTCGCATATTTCGTACTGGGACAATCGTGAAGTGTTCGACGCCATCAGCAAGGAGTTGCCGTAATGCCTGAAAGAGAAGCAGCAGCAAAAACCTGGGCCGTGATCGTTGGCATCGAGCAACATGAATTCGGCGCGAAGTTGCCAGACGCGGCAACGCACGCTTGCCGCATGGCCAAATGGCTGAAAGATCGCGGCGTGCCAAACGAACAAATCAAACTTTTTCTTTCGCCTTTGCCTGAAAACCAGGCCGTCGCCGACGGTTTGGGTTTCGTCGTCAAACCAGCCACTCAGCAGGAAATTTACCACGCCATCGAAGATGAACTGGCCAATGTGCAAGCTGAAGCCTGCGACACGTTGTTCATTTACTGGGGCGGTCACGGCAGCATAGCCGCCGACGGCGAGCGTGTTTTGTACTATTCCGACGCCAAAGAAAACGCCTGGCATTGTCTGGATTTGAACGCTTCATTGTTGGCGCTGCGCGGAACTCGCTGGCAGCGTTTCGCGCGGCAGGTGTTGATTGTTGACGCTTGCGCAGATTATCTGGCCGCCGACGGAGCGCGACTGGCCAAACAGCAATTGACGAAAAGCGCAAATCTGGCAGCGACGAATCAGTTTGCGCTTTACGCCGCTTCGGCGGGCGAAACAACCAGCAACGAATCGGCGAAAAGTTTTTCGCGTGTGGTGGGCGACTGGATGGAAGCCAATCCTGTCTGGCCTTTGAACGAAGAACTGCTGGCCAATCACGTTAAAACCGAATTCGATACCTTGCGAAAACATGACAAATCAGTCCCAACGCCGTTGTGGGTTTTGCGCGGACGCAATGACGATGACGACGATCTGCATGGCGATCTGGCAAGCGCCTTTCTGCACGCCCGATTGACGGGCGAACTTATTCGGCAAATTCGTCCGCTGCCAATCACTACCGAAAAATGGCAGACGGCTTTTCTGCAAACGGCGCGTTACCTGGATCGTTCGCCCGGCAAACCGGCTTCGCGCGATGAAATGGTTCATTCGCTGGCGCGCGTCCAACCTGAAAAAGGCAAAGACCTGCCCGAACCTGTTTATGAATTCATCTGGCGAGCGGCAGTAGCAAATGACCATGACGATTTGCGGCAGTGGGTGGAAAACAAAATCGCCGATGGCACGAAGGTGGCTGAATTGAAAAAGCGGGTTGAAAAAGAATCCGGCCCGCAAAATTTTCATTTGATGGTGGAGTTGAAGCCACCATCGCTGCACAAACGCAAAAACAAAAAGCAGCCATTCGCCGAAACCTTGGAATGGCGTCTTTGGGACGAAGCGCAATCGCGCAGCCTGCCCACGCCCGAAGGCGAATCCAAAGTTCTATCAACCAAAGGCACGCGCGAAGACGCCCAAAAATTTGTTTCCGATTTGGTCAGCAAACGCTTGGCTCAATCGCGCGGCTTCAATTCCAAAGCTTCGCTGGCGGTGGAATTCTTTTTCGAACTTGACCATCTGCTGACCGAAGACGTGGAATGTTGGCAGCATCTGGGTAGCAATCTGGGAGCGATTTTTCCTGTGGCGGTGCGTTGGCTCGGTCGTAAAAAACATCTGGCTTCGTGGCAAACATTGAGCGGCAAGTTATGCTGCGACACATCGCAGCAGAGTTGTCCGACAGTGCGTTGGCTGCCCGACCACAAACTCAAACAGGTTTTTCATCTGGCGCCGCACTTTGTCAACGACGACGATTGCCGTCCGCTGATTGGATTGCGCGTCCCGCCGAAACGCGACACGACGGAATTTGCTCTGCTCGAAGCGGCTCTGCAATGCGGAGCGCCTTTCGCTTTCTGGCCGCGCAAACCTGTCGCCGACAACGAAACGTTTCAAACTACGCTGGAAACCAGAGCTGAACAGAAGCCGCTTGACCAATTTCCTGCCGGCCTGCGTGAATTGCGATGTGAAGCTTTGGGCGAACCCGAACATCCGGCTGCAAACCTGACGCTGCTGTGGGACGATACGCGCCGCAATCCATACGCGAGCGGCGGCTTTGTGCCGACGGAATAAGCTATTGAGTTCAAGCAAAACAAGCGCAGGCGAGACGCCTGCGCTCCCGGTAAAGGAACACCCGATGAGCAAAAACTGGAATCTCTTTCAACCCGGCAAACCGCCGAACCGGAACATCAATCCGCTGTTGCCCGAAGCTCCGCCCTGGCGCAGTTTCAACGGCGAGGTGAATTCGGGATACAAATACTCGTTCACTTCCGACGATCTGGAAAAACGCGGCAAAGGGTTTCAGGCCGATGAACAAGGCGTCATGGCGCGAATGGTCAATGCCGCGTTGTGTTTGCGACGGCCATTGCTGGTGACGGGCGAACCCGGCACCGGCAAATCCACGCTCAGTTACGCCGTCGCCTGGCAATTGCAACTCGGCGATGTGTTGAAATGGCCGATCACTTCGCGTTCCACCTTGCAGCACGGGCTTTATCAATACGACGCCATTGGACGATTGCAAGACGCGCAACTGCCCGACGAACAAAAGAAAGGCATCGGCGCTTACATCAAACTCGGCCCGCTGGGAACCGCGCTGTTGCCTGTGGATCGCCCGCGCGCTTTGTTGATTGACGAAATTGACAAAAGCGACCTGGATTTGCCCAACGATCTGTTGCACGTCTTTGAAGACGGCGAATTCGTCATTCCCGAACTCGAACGGCATTCGGACGAAACCGTCAAAGTCAAAGACTGCAACGGGCTGGAAGTAGAAATTCACAAAGGCCGCATACGTTGTCGCCAGTTTCCATTCGTGATTTTGACCAGCAATGGCGAACGGGAATTTCCCGCTCCGTTTTTGCGCCGATGTTTGCGGTTGAACATGCCCGCCCCGACGACTGAGCCGGCGTTGTCGAGCATCGTCGCAGCCCGAATCCAAAACGAAAAAATCACCGCCGCCGCCGCCGATTTGATCGGCACGTTTCTGGAAATGAAAGACACGCGCGCGCTGGCCACCGATCAATTGCTGAACGCCGTTTACCTGCTCAAAGGCGAACACGGCGTCAACGACGACGAAAAAGACGCGCTGGTCAAAGCCTTGTTGCATGCGCTGTCCGGCGAATCCGACGGCGATTGAATCACGGCTATGTTCATCAAACTCCAAACACGATTTGCCAAAGCCGGTCTGCCGCTGGACGCGCGCGAATTGGCCGAAGTTTTATGGTTGGCGCAATTCGATCTGGTTCCTGCCACCGTCGAACCAAAAGAAGAGTCGCACGAACCCGGCGACGATTCGGAATCGTCCGCGCCAAAATCGCCGCCGCCGGTTGCGCCGCCGACCGAAACCGGCCAGACCGCTCAAACTGAAGCCGCAAGCCTGTCAGTCGCCGGAACTGCGACTGGCGAAGGTTCGCCCGCGCATGAAGTTCGTTTGCCCGGTGCGACGCCTTTGCCGCAATCGCTGGCGTTGGGCAGAGCGTTGCGCCCGCTGGCGCGCAGACGGGCTTCAAATCATTTGCTGGAATTGGACGAAGACGCCACCGCCGAACGCGCCGCCGAAACGATTGGTTGTGTAACCCCTGTTTTTCGCCCCTCGCCCGAACGCTGGTTTTCAGTGGCCATAGTCGTCGAAGAAGGCGCAGCCATGTCCGTCTGGCAACCGACCGCCGAAGAACTGGCGCGGCTGTTTGCCCAACACGGCGGATTCAACGAAATCAACTTGTGGCGGTTGAGATTCCAAACGGCGAAACCGCCCGCGCTGGTTTCGCACAATGGCAATCTGCAACCGATTGAAAGTTTGTCGCGATTGGGCGGGCGGCAATTGGTCGTTTTGCTGACCGACGGAGTTTCCACGCGCTGGAGCGATGGGCGCATGGCTGAAACTCTGGCGCGTTGGGGGCGAACCGGAACCGTCGTCATCGCACAGGTTTTGGGCGAACGTTTGTGGCATCACACGGCGCTGGGCGAACCGCAATTCGTCGTCGCCACTGAAATTCCCGGCGCGCCCAATCGAGCGTTGGTGACCGAACCGCGTTTGCCCAAAAACACCATGGCCTTTCCACTGGTTTCACTCTCGCCGGAATTGATCGCCGAATGGGCGCGTATGGTCATGCATCCCGGCGAGCGTTACAGCGCAGTGGCTTTGTCCGACAGGTTGCCAGCCTGTCGAGAGTCTGGCGATAAAGCCAGTCGTTTGCCAGCGGAAGGTCCGACAAGCTGGCAGCTTGTCGGACAAACGCAGCTTGTCGAACAGTCGGCAGAAGAACGCCTGGCGGAATTTCGTCGTCTGGTTTCGGACGAAGCTTATCAACTGGCGATTTATCTGTCGTGGTTGCCGCTGGCTTTGCCCGTCATGCGATTGGCTCAGGCGGCCATGTTTGCCGAAGCCAGACGGGAAACGCTGGCCGAATTTCTGCTGGCAGGCATCGTCCGTCGCAAAGACGGCGATCAACCCATCGCCAATCCGAACAACCAGCAATTCGTCTTTCACGACGGCATCCGCGAAACGCTGCAAACGCGCATTCGCCGCGACGAATTGCCGCCGATTCTGCGTCTGATCGGAGATTACATTTCCCATCGCATCGGTCGTCGTTTCAGCTTCACCGCGCTGTTGCCTCATCCCCAAGGCGACAAATTGTTGCCTATGGACGACGAACTTCGGCAATTCGCCGAAATCCTGCGCGAAGGTTTGATTCGCATTGGATTGGGACATCTGTTTACGCCCAAACCGCCCGAACCTGAACCGCCCGACGAAGAGCCGGAATCGCCGCTGAAGCTGGAAACATTCACCTTCGAGACAGTCAGGTTGAAACCTAATGGCGAGGTCGAAAAACGCTTCACATTGACCGCCCGCCAGTTCATAGAACCCAAAGCGCCGGAACTGAATCTGGAAATGGTGGAAATCCCCGGCGGCAGCTTCCTGATGGGAACTTCAGATAAAGACGCCGTTGCCGTGCGCAAGGAATGCAAACGTTACGGATGGGATGAAAAGTGGGTTGATACCGAAATGCCTCAGCACGAAGTGACCGTTCCGCCGTTTTACATCGGCAAATTCACCATCACTCAAGCGCAATGGCGTATCGTCGCCGGTTGGGACAAAGTCGAACGCGACCTTGATCCCGATCCTGCTTACTTCAAAGACAGACCGGATTCCGCCCAACGCCCTGTCGAACAAATTTCGTGGGCAGATGCAAAAGAATTTTGCGCGCGTCTTGCCAAAAAGACCGGTCGCGCTTATCGTCTGCCAACCGAAGCGGAATGGGAATATGCATGCCGAGCAGGAACAACGACACCTTTCGCTTTTGGCGAAACCATCAACACCGAATTTGTGAATTTCGACGGTTCGCGCCCTTACGGCAAAGCCAAAAAAGGCAAGAATCGAAATGAAACTGTGCCGGTTGGTAGTTTGGGGATGGCAAATGGTTTCGGGGTATTTGATATGCACGGCAATGTTTGGGAATGGTGCGAAGACATTTGGACTAAGAGTTATCACGATGCACCAAATGACGGCTCAGCAAGGTTGAGCAGCGAGAACTCAAGTTACCGGTTGGTGCGTGGCGGCTCGTACATCAGTTATGGCGTGATTTGCCGCTCCGCTCGGCGCCGCAGGGCCGACGACTTCAGTCAGCTTGTCGGCTTTCGGGTTGTGGTTTCCGCGAGGACTTAGCCCTTAGCGCTTTTGCCCTTTGGCACTTTGCTCTGGTTTTGCGCTTTACCCTTGGGAGCGAAGCGGAGCGGAGCGGCATGAAAATATTTTTTGAAATCGGGTCCTCGGGATCCAACGATGTTTGGTCGTTTTCGCGATGGTCACAAGCCAAAACGAGGCGGCGAAATCGGGGTGCGACAGATACCGGGTGGTGCGTGGCGGCTCGTACATCAATAATGGCGTGAATTGCCGCTCCGCTCAGCGCAACAGGAACGACGACATCAATCAGAATGTCGGCTTTCGGGTTGTGGTTTCCGCGAGTACTTTCCAGGATCAGAGCCGTTGGAAGGGATTCCATCGGGAAGCGTAAGGAAAGTCCAGTTCGCATTCCGGCGATGTGGGCGACTGCATCCAAAAATACCCAGGAGCCTGAGCAGGGCTGGTAGGTCGCAAGGCGCGAACGTCGGTTCAGGCTTCGTTTTCGAGTAAATCTTATGAGCGGGCTATTGAAATCTTTGCAAGAAGTGTTCAGTGAATTGCCTCCTGCGGCTCAGGCACAAGTGATTGATTTCGCTGAATACCTGGCGAAAAAAAAGCAGCGACCAAAAGCGGCGGGCACATTGAAGCAAACCTGGGCGGATGCGCTCAGCGAATACCGCGAGCAATACACTTCAATTGAACTTCAAAAGAAATCGTTGGATTGGCGATGCGAGTGATGAATGTACTTGCTTGATACGAACATCTGGTTGGAGCGATTACTGGGACAGTCGAAGTCAGACGAAGTTGGCCGTTTTCTCAATCGTGTCCCATCCGATGAACTCTTTCTGACAGACTTCGCTTTCCATTCAATCTGCGTCATCCTGATCAGATTGAAAAAGCTATCTGCATTACGAAATTTCGTCCAGGATTTGTTGATTGATGGTTCTGTTTCACTGGTTGAAATACCGCCCGAACGGACAAACGAATTGCTCAAAGCGATGAAACAATTCAAGCTGGATTTTGACGATGCTTATCAATATATGGCCGCCAGAGACAACAACCTGGTTTTAGTCAGCTTTGATAATGGTTTTACTCGAACACCGCTTGGTAAGAAGACTCCTGCTGAACTGCTTAGACGCCTGAAATGATTAAACGAAAACCCGCCGAAGAACTGTCAATCATCCAAAAAACCTACGACTTGATTTTATGGTATGTCCCAATCATCAACCGATTGCCGCGCGATCATAAATTTGCGATTGGTGACCGCATCGTTGCCATTCTTTACGGCGTTCTGGAAGAGTTGATTTTGGCGCGTTACGAAACAAAGAAATTATTGCGATTGCAGGAAATCAACGGGCGACTGGATTTGCTGCGATACCAAACACGGTTGTTGAAAGATTTCGACCTGATTGATGTCAACCGCTACGCAAACGCATCAAGACAAATCGAAGGGATCGGAAACGAACTGGGCGGCTGGATCAATCAACAAAAAAGCCTGACGCAATGAAACGATATGGCAATCTGTGGCCGCAAATCACCTACTTTTCCAACCTGCTCAACGCCTCTCGTCAGGCCCAACGCGGCAAACGATTCCAGCCTTACGTCCTGAACTTCAATTACGAATTGGAATCGAACCTGCTGCAATTGCAGGAAGAACTGTTGGCCCAGACTTATCAGCCGGGCGAATACACCACGTTTCAAATCGTCGAGCCAAAAAAGCGCATGATTTCCGCCGCGCCTTATCGTGACCGCGTGGTGCATCACGCAGCGAGATAACCACTCCGAATATGGATTCACCTGCCCCAACAGTCCAAAGACCCAACCTTGAAACCGCTTATGTTTTTTGCCGGCGAATGGCCGAGAGCCATTACGAAAACTTTCCTGTCGGTTCGTTGCTGATTCCGAAGCCTCTGCGAAAACACGTTTACAGCATCTATGCCTTTGCTCGGACGGCGGATGATTTTGCCGACGAAGGCTACGACGACACGCAATTGACAGAGGTATCACGGCTGGCTTCGCTCGATGATTGGCAGCAAAAGCTCGAACGTTGTTTCGCGGGCGAAGCCGATCATCCGGTGTTCATAGCCCTGGCGGCGACGGTGAAAGAATTGGACTTGCCGATCAAACTGTTCAGCGATTTGTTGTCAGCCTTCAAACAGGATGTGACGAAACGCCGTTATGCCAATTTTGAAGAAACGCTGGATTACTGCACGCGCTCGGCGAATCCTGTAGGGCGATTGATCCTGTTGTTGTTCGGTTACCGCGAAGAACGAATGTTTCAGCTTTCCGATCAGATTTGCACGGCGCTGCAACTGACGAATTTCTGGCAGGATGTTTCCGTTGACATACGCAAAGACCGCGTTTACCTGCCTCAAGACGACATGCAGCGATTCGGCGTGACCGTTGACGATTTGCGCGACACCCGATTCAGCCCTCAGTTTGCCGAACTGATGAAGTTTCAAATTGATCGAACCTGGGAATTGTTTCATCGCGGACGCGAATTGCCGGAACTGGTCAGCGGGCGATTGAAATACGAATTGCGGCTGACGTGGTTTGGCGGCGCGCGCATTCTGGAACTAATCGAACAGCTAGGTTACGACACGCTGGGCCAACGACCGAAAATTTCATCGCTCGACAAATTGCGATTGTTTGCGCGAACATTGCTTGCCTGACCATCTCCAATTCAAGAACCAATAACCGGAGGAACAATGAAGCGATCATTTTTTGCCGCAAGGCTGTTTCCAGCCGCTGTGTGTTTGATTGTCTGTGCGTCGTTGGGGCAGACGACTGCTCAGCAAACGTCGCCAATCGAAAAGCCTGTCACGCCGCTCACAGTGAGCAATGTTTCCGGTCTGGCCAAACGCATTCAGGCGCGTTTTCTGGAGCTTCGTCAGGAAGGCGAATTTCCGGGAGCGAACATAGGCATTGTCTGGGGCAATGACAAAGCGATGAGTGTTTCTGTTGGCTTTTCGGATTTGGAAGCCCAGAAAGGCTTGAAGCCGCAGGATCGAATGCTCGCCGGCAGCATTGGCAAAACCTATGTTTCCGCAATCACCTTGCAACTGGTGGAAGAAGGCAAGCTCGAACTGGATGACAAGATCGAAAAATGGCTTGGCAAGGAAGCGTGGTTTGAGCGGTTGCCGAACGCCAAAGACATCACATTGCGCATGCTGATGAACCACAGCAGCGGCATTCCCGAACACGTGCTGAACAAGGATTTTCTGAAAGCATTGCGCGACCAACCGGACAAGGTGTGGAAACCGGAAGAATTGGTTGCTTACATCCTGGACCGCCAACCGCTGTTTGAAGCTGGAAAAGGCTGGTCGTATGCCGACACGAATTACATTGGGTGCGGCTCTTTTAGGACGACGCGCTGACACCCTTGACTAGCCTGAGAT
>ERZ1066126.221-NODE-221-length-27860-cov-35.815753_pt1 | contig 27860 bp, 26 predicted proteins | sample MGYA00382773_ERZ1066126 | MGnify/ENA primary metagenome ERZ1066126 (study PRJEB33369, sample SAMEA5778356) | biofilm metagenome | biome: Industrial cooling water; feature: Water cooling tower basin; material: Biofilm | place: United Arab Emirates | collected... | reverse complement strand
CAACAACCAACAACCAACAACCAACAACCAACAACCAACAACCAACAACCAACAATGAGACTCCTCGGCCAGAACGTCGATCACGAACCCGAATACTCGCCGGCGATCCTGGAGCCGATCGCGCGCGCGCCGATGCGCGTTGCGCTGGGCGCACCAGCGATGCTCGGCGCGGATCGTTGGACGGGATACGAACTCAGCTGGCTCGACCTCACCGGCAAACCGCACATCGCCGTGCTGTGCTGCGAGGTGCCGGCCGATTCGCCGAACATCGTCGAGTCCAAGAGTTTCAAGCTGTACCTCAACAGCTACGCGCGTCGGCGCTTGCCGGGAGAACGCGTTGCATTCGACATCGAGTCCGATCTGACGGCAGCGATCGGCTGCCCGATTCGCGTCGAGTTGCTGCTGCCGCAAGCGTGGTCGCGGATCGCCACGGCGTGCGAGACAGCGTTGTGCATCGACGACAGCGCCATCGCAGAACCCGAGCTCGATCGCGTCGACCCCACGCTCCTGCGCACTGCTCCTGGTCTCGCCGACGAGCATCTGGTCAGCCACCTGTTCCGGAGCAATTGCCCGGTGACCGGCCAACCGGATTGGGCCAGCGTCAGCTTGCACTACCGTGGACCGCGTATCGACCACGCTTCGCTGCTGCGCTACTGGTTGTCGTTCCGATTCGTGCGCGAGTTCCACGAGCAGTGCGTCGAGCGCATGTACACCGACATCGCGCGGTATTGCGCGCCCGAATGGTTCGCGGTCCAGGCGCGATTCACCCGCCGCGGTGGGCTCGACATCCATCCGCTGCGCTCCAGCGCGGAGCCGTTCCCGTGGGAAGCGCGAAGCTGGCGCCAATAGCGAGCGATCACGTTCAAGCAGCCTGACTGCAGGTTGGTCGAGCTTGAAATGGCGGAACTTGCGCACAGTTGCCGAGTCACAGAACCCGGTTTCATCGTGCTCGACGAAGGCCCAACAGGACGTATGCGCTTGCCGAAGATGCTCTCTCATGCCGCGGACGCGCCGCTGTTGCTGGTCGCCGGAAATCGGATTGAGGCCTGGCGACTGGTGCCGCTGTTGCGCGCCCTGCGCAACTCGCGCGATGGCGGCGGCGCATTGCTGGTCGATGCCGGGCGTGGCGATGAAGTGGGGGCGGCGCTGCGCGAATTGGGAATGGCGGCAGATTTGCGTCTGGGCAGCCATCGCCGGTTGCCGGCGCTTACGTTTTCTCTGCATCGCCTGGTCCGGCGCGTCTCGCCGAGCATGATGGTGGCCGGTGGCGGATCGCTCAGCGCGCTGGCGTGCGGACTGGCCGCCAAATCGCTTGCTATCCCGAGCACTGTCTTGGATTGCGCCGTCGACGGCACGCCGCTTTGGCGCTGGCGCGCGTTATCGATGCTGTTCACCTGGATTCTGACCGGCTCGGAAGTACCGAGTCCGTGCGGACGCACCCGGCGCCTTGGCGATCCGTTGTTCGACCTGTACCGCGAACAAGCGGCAGCCACCGCGTCGAACGGCGCCCAGCGCAGTGATCTGGTGGTTTGGGACGAACGTACCCTCGACGACCCGCTTGCGTGCATGCGCAGACTCAGCGCGACGCAGTTCGAGTGGATCGATGCGCCCGCAGGTGCGGCGCTTAGCGGTCTGCGGCGTTTGGGCGCCTTGCCGCACTGGCGCCGATTGGCACTGATTCGACGCGCAACGGTGATCGTCACCGATCATCGCCTGACCGCCTTCCAGGCGCGCTGGCTGGCGCGCGTGGTGGTTTGGACGGGCGCGAACGCTGCGCCTGCCGGGTGTCTGCAAAGCACGCCTGAGGAGCTGCCGCGCACCATCGCGCAGGCGCTGAACGGCGCGCTGGCGCCGCTGCCGCTGCTCGAAGACGGCCGCGCAGCGCCGCGTCTGGCCGCGGCGCTGCGCGAGCGAGTCGAAAGTCGTGCCTTCGCCGGCTGGCTGACGCAGTTTCGAACGCGCGCCTGATCCTCTGCGCGACGTGCTCGATTTGACGGCAGACGCTTGCGCCGCACACCACAGGCAAGCGGCGCCGCGCTATCGTCCGAGCATGGACAAGACCACGCACTTTGGTTTCACCGAAGTACCCACCGCCGAGAAGCAGTCGCTCGTTGGCGGCGTCTTCACCTCGGTGGCGAAGAACTACGATGTGATGAACGATTTGATGTCGTTCGGACTACATCGGCTGTGGAAACAGCACTTTGTTGCGACCGGACAATTTCGCGCAGGACATAAGGTGCTCGATCTGGCCGGTGGCACGGGCGACATCAGCGCGTTGGTTGCGCCGATCGTCGGAGAGTCCGGGCTGGTGGTGCTGTCGGATATCAACGGCGAGATGCTTGCCATCGGCCGCGACCGGGTTCTCGACGGTGGTCATCGGAACGTCGTGAGCGCGCGCGTCAATGCCGAAACCATCCCGTTTCCGAATGGCACTTTTGATCGCGTCACGATTGCATTTGGCTTGCGCAACGTGACCGACCAGCTCAAGGCGCTGACCGAGATGCGCCGCGTGCTCGGCGTCGGCGGCCAGGCGCTGGTGCTGGAGTTTTCGTCCGTGCGCCAACCGTTGCTGAAGCCGCTTTATGACACCTACTCGTTCGCAGTGCTGCCGCGTCTGGGCAAGTTCGTGGCCGGCGATGCCGACAGCTATCGCTATCTCGCCGAATCGATCCGCAAGCATCCGGACCAGGAAACGCTGGCCAGCTTGATGCGCCAGGCTGGCTTCGAGCGCGTCGCAGTACGGAATTTGCTCGGCGGCATTGTGGCCATTCACTCGGGGTGGGCGCTTTAGCTTCTCGGTTGCTGGTTATTGGTTGTTGGTTCTTGGTTGGGTTATCGACTTTCGCGCCGCTTCAAAACCATGAACCACGAACCAACAACCCAGAACCCGCCACTACCCATCCATGCCGCGCTTCCCGAACTCAATCTGGCGCTTGCGAATCGGACGCGCGTGGTGCTGGAAGCGCCGCCGGGTGCGGGCAAGACCACTGCGGTGCCGCTGGCGCTGCTGGATGCGCCGTGGTTAGCTGGGCGTAAGGTCGTCATGCTTGAACCGCGCCGCATCGCGGCGCGCGCTGCGGCGACGTTCATGGCCTCATCCTTGGGCGAGAGCGTCGGCGAGACGGTGGGCTATCGGATTCGCTTCGAGGCTAAGGTCAGCGCGGGCACGCGGATTGAGGTGGTCACCGAGGGCATTCTGACGCGGTTGATACAGTCGGACCCGGAGCTGTCCGGCATCGGCTGTTTGATCTTCGATGAGTTTCACGAGCGCCATCTCGCCACCGATCTGGGCTTGGCGCTCGCGCTCGATGCGCAAGCAGGGCTGCGCGAGGATTTGCGGCTGCTGATCATGTCCGCCACGCTCGATGGGGAACGCCTAGCGCGCTGGTGCGATGCGGCGCGCGTGACCAGCGAGGGCCGCAGTTTCCCGCTGCGCACCGAGTACTTGCCAGCCAGGCGCGACGAACCGCTTGCCGCGCACGTGGCGCGCGCGACGCGTCAGGCGCTCGACAGCGGCGAGGGCGATGTGCTGGTGTTTTTGCCCGGCAAGCGCGAGATCGACGCGGCCGCGCGCCTGCTCGACGTGCCAGCGCATGTTGATGTGCTGCCGCTGCACGGCGATCTGCCGATCGAGGCGCAGGCGGCAGCGCTCAGGCCCGCCGCGCCCGATCGGCGCCACGTCGTGCTATCCACCAACGTCGCCGAGTCGAGCGTCACCTTGCCCGGCGTGCGCACCGTGATCGATTCGGGCTTGGCGCGCGTTTCGCGCTTCGATCCGGCGAGCGGTTTTGCCACGCTGGTGCAGGAGTTCATCGCCCTCGATTCGGCAACCCAGCGCGCCGGGCGCGCGGCGCGCCTCGGACCAGGCCTGGTGATTCGTTTGTGGGGTCAGGACAAACGCCTGGCGCCCGAACGTCGCGCCGAAATCCTCGATGCCGATCTGGCGCCGCTGGCGCTGGAGCTGGCGGCGTGGGGCGGCCGGGAAATGCGCTTTTTGACGCCGCCGCCGCTGGGCGCATTGGCGCAGGCTATCGATACGCTCAAGCAGCTGGATGCGCTCGACGACCAGGAGCGCATCACGGCACACGGGCGACGCCTGACACACATCGGTACGCATCCGAGGCTCGCCAATCTGGTGCTGCACGCCGGTCGCAATGGGCTCGCCGCCGATACGCTGGCGCTGATCGAAGCGCGCGATCCGCTGCAAGGCGAGGCGCGATTTTCGGAGGACTGGCGCGAGCGCTTTGCGGCGCTCGCAGCGCTGCGCGCCGGACGCGCGCCCGGCGCTGCCAGCGTCAGCGCATTGCGCAGCATCGACCACAGCGCGCGTAAGTGGCGGCGCCGATTGCAACTGCCGGAGTCAGGCGAGCCATCGCGGACGGCCATCGGCGACTTGCTGCTGCATGCCTTTCCAGACCGCATCGGGCGCCTGGTCTCCGGCGAGCGCTATCAATTGGCGAGCGGTCGCGGCGCCAGCTTGCGCAGCGGCTCGTCGTTGACCGGCGAGCCGTGGCTGGCAGTCAGCGAACTATCGGGCCTCGGCGGCGATGCGCGTATCGCCAAGGCCGCGCCGTTCGACGAGGCGCAGTTGCAGCGCCATTACGGCGAGCACTTCCACACCACCCGCATGATCGAATTCGACAGCAACGATCGCGTCGTGGCGCGCGTGCAGAAGCGTTTCGCGGCCATCGTGCTCAGCGAACACATCGAGCCGGTGCGCGATGCCGAGGCGCTGATCGCCGCGCAGTTGACGCGCATTCGCCAGCGCGGCTTACGCGTTTTGCCCTTCACCGACAACCAGCAGCGCTGGCGCGAGCGCGCGCAATTCTTGCGCAGCATCGAAGGTTTTGCCGACCTACCCGATGTCAGCGACGCTGGCCTGCTGGCGACGCTCGAATCCTGGCTCGCGCCGTTCCTGACCGGGATCAGCAAACTCGAATCGCTGCCTGCGGATCGCTTGGGCGAGGCCTTGTTCTCCCAGTTGTCTTACGCTGATCGCCAGCGTATCGAGCTGGAGGCGCCCGAGAGCTTTCTCGCGCCCAGCGGTCAGCGCCGCCGCATCGAATACGGCGCGCAGCCGGTACTCGCGATCAAGCTGCAAGAGCTGTTTGGCCTGCCCGAATCGCCGCGCATTGCGGGCGGCAAAGTGCCGCTGACGCTGCATCTGTTATCGCCCGGCGGCCGCCCGATCCAGGTCACCCAGGACCTCCGCAGCTTCTGGGACCGCACCTACATGGAGGTCAGAAAAGAGCTCAAGGGCCGCTATCCCAAGCACCCCTGGCCTGAGGATCCCTGGACAGCGACGGCAACGCATCGGGCGAAGCCGCGGGGGTAGTTTGGGTTGTTGGTTGTTGGTTGTTGGTTCAGGAGCGAGCAACCACCAACCACCGGGAACCTTTTGCCTCCCGCTAGACTCCACGCCCGGTTATTCATCGCTCAGAAGGTCGTCCATGCGGCTCTGGTTGCTTCTGTTGTTGTTGCCGATCTGGGCGCACGCGCTCGATGAAACGGATTTGTTGCCGGTCGATGAGGCATTTGCGATCACCGCATCGGCGCCCAGCGGCGATCGGCTTGAGGTGCAGTTTCAGATTGCCGAGGGTTATTACCTGTATCGACATCGGCTGGGAGTGGCCATCGACGGGACCACGCTGGCGCCTTTCGTCGTCCCCGATGGCGAGCGCAAGACCGATGAGTTTTTCGGCGATGTGGAGACCTATCGGCAATCGCTGACGCTGACCCAGGCGTTGCCTGCCCTTACCTCGCCGGTCAATGTCACGTTGAGCTACCAGGGCTGCGCGGACGTGGGCGTCTGCTATCCGCCGCAGCGCAAACAGCTGTCGGTCGCGCTGCCAACCTCGGCCGCGCCGAGTTTGAGTTTCTCCACGCCCACCGGGCTCAACCTCGGAACGACGGGCGCTGTTCAAGACGCGCTGCCGGAAGACCAGGCGTTCCGTTTCGAAGCCATCGCGCAGAGCGCCGATACCGTGCTCGCGCGGTTTGTGGTTGCCCCAGGGTATTACCTCTATCGCGACAAAACCAAGTTCACGGGGAGCGCCGGGTTCACACCGCAGTCGCCGCAATGGCCGCCGGCAAAACCTCACAAAGACGAGCACTTTGGTGAAGTGCAGGTGTATTTCGAGCCAATCGATGTGCCGCTGAAAATTGCCCGCGACAGCGAAGCGGCCGGCTCCCTTTCGCTGAGCGCTGAGTACCAAGGCTGCAAGGTGAACGGTATCTGCTATCCAGTGATGACGCGCAGCGTGGCCGTGGCGATGCCGGCAGGCAAAGGCGCAGCGCCAGCGGCAACCGCCGATGCAGCGAGCGGCGAGTCGCTCAGTCTGCTGACGGCGCTCCTGTTCGCGCTGATCGGCGGGCTGATCTTGAATCTGATGCCTTGCGTGCTGCCGATTTTGTCGATGAAGGCCATCAGCCTTGCCGAAAGCGGCCACGGTCCTGGCTACGCGAAAAAGCATGCGCTCTGGTACACCGCTGGCGTGCTGATGTCGTTCGCTGCGGTGGGTCTGGCGTTGATCGCATTGCGCGCCAGCGGCGCGGCGCTGGGCTGGGGCTATCAGTTGCAGCAGCCGCTCTTTGTTGGTGCGCTGGTGTACGTGATGCTGGCCATCGGCCTGTCGCTATCGGGTGTGTTTCAGATCGGCGCCAGTTTGAGCGGCGTTGGACAGTCGCTGACCGAGTCCGACGACGCGCGCGGTTCGTTTTTCACCGGTGTGCTCGCGTGCGTAGTCGCCAGCCCCTGCACCGCGCCGCTGATGGGTGCAGCGCTGACGTACGCGCTCACGCAGCCGGCGTGGCAGGGACTACTGGTATTCCTGTCGCTCGGCTTGGGTTTGGCGTTGCCGTTCCTGTTGATCGCCTTCGTGCCTGGCTTGGCGGCGAGGTTGCCAAAACCTGGCGCGTGGATGGAGACCTTCAAGCAGGCGATGGCCTTCCCGATGTACCTGACGGCGGTGTGGTTGTTGTGGGTTCTCGGCCACCAGATCGGCATGGACGGTACCGCAATGCTGCTGATCGGTGCGGTTGCGTTGGCGATGGCCGCGTGGTGGTGGGAACGGCAGCGCTTTGCGAGCGCTGCGAAACGCTGGTTGCCGACCATCGCGCTGATCGCGCTCGCCGCCGTGCCGCTGGGCATGGCCAGCGAGATGCGTGCGCCGCGCGGCGGCGACGCCGATGCCTACAGCCGCGCGCGGCTCGATGAGTTGATTGCGCAGAAGCAGCCGGTGCTGGTCAATATGACCGCCGATTGGTGCGCCACCTGCAAGGTCAACGAGAAACTGGTGTTGTCGCGGGACAGCGTCAAAGCCTTGATGCAGGAACGAGGGATCACCTATTTGAAGGGCGACTGGACCAACCCCGATCCGGCGATCAGCGCCTTTCTCGCCGAGCATCGCGCCGTGGGCGTGCCCTTGTATGTGGTCTACGACCGCAGCGGCAAGCCGCGCGTGTTGCCCACCGTGTTGACCGAAGGCATCGTCACTGAGGCTTTGGAGAGCGCGACGCGATGAAATGGCTGGGGCAGATCGGCATCCTCGTGGTGGCCATCGCGGCCGGCGCGGCGGGCTTGTATGCAGGACGCTTATGGTCGCAATGGGCGCCACCGAGTGCGCTGCAGATCGGCGCGCCGATGATCGATTTTGTGATGCCCGATGTCGCCGAAAAGCCACTCGACACACGCCAGTTTCGCGGCCGAACGCTGGTGATCAACTTCTGGGCGCCGTGGTGCGAGCCCTGCATTCGCGAGATCCCGATGTTCAATCGCATCCGCGATGAGTACGCTGGTCGTGTCGAGTTCCTGGGTGTGTCGCTCGACGATCCGCAAGTGGTCAAAGACTTCGCGCAGGAGCATGGGATCCGCTATCCGCTGGTGATGGCGGCGATGGGCGATTACGCGCTGATGCGCGCGTACGGCAATGAACGCGATGCGCTGCCCTTCACCGTCATCGTCGATGCGCAAGGACGCCTGGTGGCGCGGCGTTTGGGCGAGATTCGCGAGGCAGAACTGCGCGGAATGCTGGACCAGGCCGACGGCTAACGTGTTGCGGTTTGCGCGCCGTGGAGGCCGTCGTCGCAGCTCGCCCGTGCAATCAGCGCGTAAGGATCGATTTGCAGCGCGCCGGGTTCGCCGCGCATACGAGCGCCCATCCAGGCAAATACGTCGGCGGCGGCATCGCTGCCGCGCTCGCCAACCGCAGTGGCTGGTCGCAGTTCACGCCAGCGACCATCCTCCAGCCGCGCGATTTCGAAGGCGAACACGTACGCGGGTTCCACGCCCATGCGTAGATCCGACATCACGATGGTCTCGCCACAGCGGTCGAGCGCATAAAAGCCGTGGGTGAAATCGCGCAGACGGCGGTAAGTCCAATGCTCGCCCAATTCCGCCGCAAGCGCGTCGTTGCTGGGCAGAGTTCTTACCGGCGCCAGAGATACGTCGTCGTCATGCAGGTTCAGATAACCAACGCGATAGCGATTCGGTTCGCGAATCACGACGCGCCATAACAGCGTATTGAATGGCGTTGGCAGCGCCAGCAGCGGTGCGCCGCCAGCTTGCTCCTGAACTCGCGACTCGATGAGCGTCTGAGCAACGGCGGACCAGCCAAGGTAAGCGCAGCTGACGATGAGCCCGCCGCGCGCGATGCGCTGCACGCGTTCGCGGCGCGCCCAGAGCGACCATGCGATCGCGATCAGCAGCGGCAGTGTGTACAGAGGATCGATGATGAACACACTGCCCAGGCCGTAGGGCGTTGGATCGATGGGCCAGAACAATTGGGTGCCATAAATCGTGAACCAGTCCAGCAGCGGATGCGTGTTGAGCGCCAGCAGAAAAATCCAACGCCAGCGCGCGCCGCGCACGGCAGCGTCGAGGCGCGCAGCGAGCGCGTGCAGCAGCAGCGCGACAATCGGCAAAACGAGCAACGAATGCGAAAAGCTGCGGTGATAGGTGAAATCCTCGACCGGCCCGCCAAAAGCGATCAGGGCATCCAGATCAGGCAGCGTACCGAGTGCCGCGCCGTATAGCACTGCCCGCCGTCTTTGGTTGGGTGGCGCGATCGCCAGCCCGATGGCCGCGCCTAGCGCGATTTGGCTTAAAGAGTCCATCGGGTCAGCATGCCACGAGCTGCGTCAATGCGATGCTTCGGGGCGCTGAGCTCGCCTGGCTTGGCACAGGATATCTTTGGAAAAACCAGAAGCAAAAGCGCCGAGTGCAACTCGGTGTTCCGCGAGCACGATCGGCGCCGCGGAGTGCCCGATTGCGCCGATCAATTCGCGCGTTGCTCTGGAACGCGGCTCAACACGCCGCGCACGAACACCAGCGCACCGCCTTGCGAAATCAACGGACCGTGCTGCAGGCCCGGTACCGCTATCTGCAGGTCGCCCGGGCGCATATCGATATCGCCGATGCGCAGATCGCCGCTGATCAACATGCACTCTTCCACCGATCGTTGCGGATGTACCGGAAACGAGGTGCCCGGGCTATACCGGACCAAATACGAGGACACGCCCGTACGCTCATCGCGCGTCAGTACTTTCAGGAAAACGCGTTCGGCAAGTACTCGCCAGTCGCCGCCTTCGGCAGCGAAGAAGGCATGCGCTGGCGCAAAGCCGATCTCGTCGCGAATGCGCGAGTACAAGTCCGGGCGCCCGCGCGGGCGCGGCTGCAAATGTGCGCCAATCGCCATCGCCAGGCGTTCGTCCATCTCAGTGCTCGACGGCATCGAGTAACTCCTTCCTGAGCAACGTTAGCGCGCGACGCACGTGCGATTTCGTGGTTCCCAGCGGCCAGCCGGTGACCTTGGCGATCTCCGAATTGGACAAGCCTTGAAAATAGGTGAGTTCCAGCGCGCGGCGCTGGTCGGTGCTCAGCTCCTGCAGCGCCTTCTTCAAGGCGCCGGTCGCCTGCATCTCACCGAAGCGATCCTCCGCTTCGTCCGGCGTCTCTCGAAGCAGTTCTGCTGCGGTGATCAGTTGCGCTTGCTCTTTGCGCAGGCGATCGATGGCGCGCGTACGGCACAACATCGTCAGCCATGCCAGCGCGTGGCCGCGGCTGGAGTCGAACTGCGCGGCAGTGCGCCACACCTGCACATAACAATCGGCGACACAGTCGTCGCTCCACACCTGCGATTTCAGTACGCTCATCGCCACGCCCACGCAACGATCGATGGTCGCTTCGTAAAAAGCGCGGAATGCGTGCTGATCGCCTGCGGCGACTTTGCCCAGAAGCGTGTTCAGATCATCGGGCACGGCAGACGACACAGTGGGCGGCACACGCGAGGAAGACACTGACGATACTAGCGATGCCGTCACTCGTGTGCAGTTGCCCGTCATGCCGACCTCCATTGCAATCTGAAATGAAGCGGCCGGTTCGACTCAATGCCGCATCCTGAGTGCCGCAGCGCACAGCGCCGCCAGCGTCGATTCCACGATCAACGCGCCGACGAGAAAGCCGCCACCGGTGCCGTCGATCAGCATGCCCAGAGCGCGTGCCGCCGCGATGCCGCCGTAGCTGGCCAGCCCCAACCACAACCCGGCACGCCGATACTTCGGTTGCCAGGCGGCCGCCAACAGCAATGCCGCCAATCCCAGCTCAAGCCCGCCATAAAACGCCCGTGCCTCGGTGGTTGCCACACCGGCCGGGATCGCAATATCGACACTGGCCATCACCGCTTGCGGCGCGACCAGCATCGCCACGCCGAACGCCAGAAACCCGACGCCGCTGATCGCCAACGCCAACACGTCCAGACGCATGGGTCACCCCTCACTGCAAGATTGGAGATGGAATCTTCTATCCGCAGTGGTGACTTACGCGTGACTGGCGGTTTCGGATGCGGCTCCAATTTGCGAATATCTGTGCATGAGAATCAATAAGCACATCTCCGACACCGGATTCTGCTCCCGACGCGACGCCGACGCACTGATCGAGGCGGGGCGCGTCACGATCAACGGCCAGGTTGCCGAGATCGGCTCGCTGTTCGTCGAGGGCGACGACGTTCGCATCGACGGGCAAACACTCAAGCCGCGCGCAAAGAAGAAAGGTCGCGCGCATGTGTACATCGCGCTCAACAAGCCAGTGGGAATCACCTGCACCACCGACGAAACCGCGGCAGGCAATATCGTCGAATTTGTCGGCCACGAGCAGCGCATTTTCCCGATCGGTCGGCTCGATAAGGATTCGGAAGGCTTGATCCTGCTAACCAGCAATGGCGACATCGTCAACGAGATCCTGCGAGCCGAGAACCGGCACGAGAAAGAGTATCTGGTGGCGGTCAACAAGGCCGTCACCCCGGAGTTTCTGCGGGGGATGGCAAACGGTGTACGCATCCATGGGAAGATGACGCTGCCGTGCCGCACCACGCGCATCGCCAAGTTCGGCTTCAAGATCGTCCTCACGCAAGGCCTGAATCGCCAAATCCGCCTGATGAGCGCCGCGTTCGGCTATCGCGTGACGCAGTTGCGACGGGTACGCATCAGCAATATCCAACTCGGCGCCCTGAAGCTCGGGCGCTGGCGAAATTTGACCGATGCCGAGTTAGCCGGACTGCTGCCGGGACGAAGCGAGTGGTGACACTGGAAACGGTTTGCCGATTGCGCATTGCAACCTGCAACCGATTTTCCGCATCGCACCATGCCGCGCTATAGTCAGCGGCTCCCCTTTGCAGCAGCGAGCGTTTGGCTATGAGCACCCCTGATTTCATCTGGTTCAACGGCAAGATGATCCCCTGGGCGGATGCCAATGTGCACGTCATGACGCATGCGCTGCATTACGGATCGAGCGTATTCGAAGGCATCCGCTGCTACAAGACGCCCAAAGGTCCGGCGATCTTTCGATACCGCGAGCACATGAAACGCCTGTACTCCTCGGCCAGCATCTACGATCTGGACATCAAGTTCGATCTCGAGACGCTGATGGAAGCGGGCAAGGAAGTTCTGCGCGTCAACAAGCTGATGGATGGCGCGTATTTGCGTCCGCTCGCCTGGCGCGGCGCGGGCGGCTTCGGCATCGGCGCGGAGAACCCGACCGAAACCATGATCGCAGCGTGGGTTTGGGGTCCGTATCTGGGCGATCAGGCGGTCAAAGACGGCATCGACGCGTGCATCTCCAGCTGGCGTCGCGTTGCGCCGTCGACGTTGCCGGCGACGGCGAAGGCGGGCGGCAATTATCTCTCCAGCATTCTGGTGTCGCGCGAAGCCAAGCGCCTGGGATTCCAGGAAGGCATTGCGCTCACCGTCGATGGCTACTTGGCCGAAGGCGCGGGCGAGAACATTTTCCTGATCGTCGGCAAGACCATTTACACCCCGCCCATGGCCGCCTCGATCCTGCACGGGATTACTCGCGACACGGCGATGCGCATCGCGGTCGAGCAGGGTTATGAAATCCGCGAGCAGAACTTGCCGCGCGAGATGATTTACCTGTGCGACGAAGTCTTCATGACCGGCACCGCCGCCGAAATCACCCCGATCCGCAGCGTCGATGGCAAGAAGGTTGGCTCAGGTCAGCCTGGCCCGGTCACGCGCGCCATTCAGAAGCAGTTTTTCGGGATGTTCGACGGCAGCGTTGAGGACAAGAACGGGTGGTTGGATTACGTCTGACGCTGGTCGAAGTTCAGAGGAAGGTTTTCCTTGGCAGATTTTCCAGAGCAGATCGACGGAATCGGCCAAGTGCTTACCTCTCCCGCTTGGGCGGGAGAGGTCGGCGCGAAGCGCCGGGTGAGGGTGGGGCCACTGCTACGGAGTACTTTGTAGCCGCTGCCCCACCCTCACCCCAACCCTCTCCTGCCCAGGCGGGAGAGGGGGTCAACCTGCGTCATCAGTCGCTTTGCTTGCCAACAACCTTCAAACAGACCCATCTTGCGCGTTTTCGACTTCAAGCGAGTTGAACCGAAAAGTTAGCAGCGTCGGGCTGCGCTACCCACAAAAGCCATGACCTTTCCAACCTCCACCCTGCACCACATCGCACAGTTGGCGCGCTTGCGCATTGAGCCGGAGCACGAGGCGGCGATGGCGGCTGAAATGAGCGCCGTGCTCGGGCTGTTCGAGCAACTGGCCAAAGCGCCGGTCGATGCGCTGGAGCCGCTGTCGCATCCCGGCGATCCAACGTTGCGCTTGCGCGCCGATACGGTCACAGAACTCGATGCGCGCGACGATTTTGAGCGCATCGCGCCGTCGATGATGGGCGGCTACTATCTGGTGCCGAAGGTGATCGAATGAGTTTGCTGTCGCTCCTGGCTGCGCTCGACGACGGTTCCACCTCAGCGCGCGCCGCGACTGAGAATGCGCTCGATCGTGCTGCGCGCCATGTCGATCTGAACGCATTGATCACGATTGCTGCAGATGCCGCGCGCGCCGCCGGCGATGTGGCCGATGCCGCACGTGCGAGCGGCGCGCGCGGCGCGCTGCTGGGTGTGCCCTTCGCCCACAAAGATGTGTTCTGCACCCGCGACATATTGAGCACGGCTGGCTCGAAGATGCTGGCGAACTTCGTTCCGCCCTACAGCGCAACGATTCACGACAAGCTCCAGGCGGCGGGCGCGGTATTGATCGGCAAGGCAAACATGGACGAGTTCGCAATGGGCTCGTCCAATGAGCACTCGCACTTCGGCGCAGCGCGCAATCCGTGGGATCGCTCGCGCGTGCCGGGCGGCTCCTCGGGTGGGTCCGCCGCTTTGGTGGCCGCGCGTGTGGTGCCCTTCGCGACCGCGTCCGACACCGGCGGCTCGATTCGTCAGCCGGCGGCGCTGTGCGGCGTGACCGGCATCAAGCCGACCTACGGCCGCGTGTCGCGCTACGGCATGATCGCTTACGCATCGAGCCTCGATCAGGCGGGCGTGATCGCGACCAGCGCGCACGACGCGGCGATCGCGCTCAATGTGATCGCCGGTTTCGATCCGCGCGATCCGACCAGCGTCGACGCGCCGCCGATCGATATCGACGGCGCGCTGGCGATGTCGCTCGCGGGTCTGCGTATCGGGCGCCCGCGGCAGTGGTGCGGCGCGGGCATCGATGCCGGTGTCGCCAACGCCATCGATGCGGCGCTGGCGGTGTACGCGGCGCGCGGCGCGCGGATCGTCGATGTCGACCTGCCGTCGAGCGAGCATGCTATCGCTGCCTACTACGTCATCGCGCCGGCGGAGGCGTCGAGCAATCTGGCGCGCTTCGACGGCGTGCGCTATGGCCATCGTTGCGCGAATCCGAAAGACTTGGCCGATCTCTACACGCGCTCGCGCGAGGAGGGCTTCGGGCATGAAGTGCAAAAGCGCATCTTGACCGGCACCTATGTGTTGAGCGCCGGTTACTACGATGCTTACTATCACCGCGCACTGAAAGTGCGACGACTGATTGCCGAGGACTTTGCGCGGGTGTTTGGCGAGGTCGATGTCATTGCCGGACCCACGAGCCCGAGCGTCGCTTTCAAGTTGGGTGAGAAGCTCGCCGATCCGGTGGCGATGTATCTGGCGGATATCAATACCGTCAGCGTCAATCTTGCGGGCTTGCCTGCGCTGTCGATCCCGTGCGGATTTTCTGAGGGGCTTCCTGTCGGCCTGCAGTTGTGCGCCCCCTGGTGGCAGGAATCGCGCCTCATCGGCGCCGCGCATGCGTTTCAACAAGTCACCGATTGGCACCGGGCGGTGCCGGGTGGAATAGAGTCGTAGACGCTTGATACTGGGATCGACCGTGGTGGCTGAAAACCCGTTCTCGGTATCCAAATGTTTTTCAAGGCCTGACCAGTCCCCTCTCCCGCCTGGGCGGGAGAGGGCTAGGGTGAGGGTGGGGCGGCAACTACGGAGAGAGGCGCCGCGACTAACGCCTTTTGCGTGCTTTGTAGCTACGGCCCCACCCTCACCCCAACCCTCTCCCGCCCAGGCGGGAGAGGGAGCGGACCTAGCTCCGCTTAAGCACCACTGTTCTCGATCACTAATGACAGGTAGGGCTGGTTACCGAAAGGCTTACCCGCTTATCAACCACCAAACACGAACTACCAACCATGCTCGCAACGATCGGCCTCGAAGTTCACGTCCAGCTGCAAACCCACTCGAAGATTTTTTCGGGCGCGGCGACGGCATATGGCGCGGAGCCGAATGCACAGGCGTGCGCGGTGGATTTGGGCATGCCAGGTACGCTGCCGGTGATGAACGCGCATGCGGTTCGGCTGGCGATTCGATTGGGATTGGCGCTCGGCTCGACGATCGCGCCGCGCAGTGTGTTCGCGCGCAAGAACTACTTCTATCCGGATTTGCCCAAGGGTTATCAGATCAGCCAGTTCGAGGCGCCGATTCTGATCGGCGGTGGTGTCGATATTCGCGTCGGCGACACCGAGAAGCGTATCGCACTGACCCGCGCGCATTTGGAGGAAGACGCCGGCAAGAGCGTGCACGATGCCTTTCATCGCGACAGCGGCATCGATCTCAATCGCGCCGGCACGCCGTTGCTGGAAATCGTTAGCGAGCCGGTCATCGAGAGCGCTACGGAAGCCGTAGCCTATCTCAAAGCGCTGCACACCTTGGTGCGCTGGTTGGGCGTGTCGGACGGCAACATGCAGGAAGGGTCGTTCCGCTGCGATGCGAATGTGTCGGTGCGCCGACCCGGCGAGCCCTTGGGTACGCGCGCCGAAATCAAGAATGTGAACTCGTTTCGCTTCGTTGAAAAAGCCATCGACTATGAAATCGAGCGCCAGATCCGTCTGATCGAATCGGGTGGAAAGGTCGTCCAGGAAACGCGTTTGTACGACGCGCAGCGCGACGAAACCCGCAGCATGCGCGGCAAAGAATCGGCGCACGACTATCGCTATTTCCCTGATCCCGATTTGCCGCCGCTGGCGCTTGATGCGGCGCTGATCGCCGCCGAGCGCGACGCGCTGCCCGAGCTGCCGGACGCCCGCCGTCAGCGCTATCAGTCGGCGCTCGGCCTGACCGCCTACGACGCCACGCAGTTGACGCAAGATCGCGCGCTTTCGGAGGCCTTCGAGGCGGTGATCGCCGCCAGCGGCGCACCCGCCAAGCTGTGCGCTAACTGGGTGTTGTCCGAATGGCAGGGCGCCCTGAACGCCGCGAACTTGAGCATCGAACAATCGCCCTTGTCGGCAGCGCGCTTAGGCGGCCTGGTGGCGCGCGTGCACGACGGCAGCTTGTCGAGCAAGATGGCCAAACAAGCGTTCGAGGCCATGTTCGCCGGCACCGAAAGCGCCGATGACGTCATCGCGCGGCTCGGGCTGAAGCAAGTCAGCGACAGCGGTGCGCTTGGCGCGCATGTCGATGCGGTGATCGCCGAACATCCCGCGCAAGTCGCCCAGTTTCGCGCTGGCAACGAAAAACTGCTGGCGTTTTTCGTTGGCCAGATCATGAAACGCACGCAAGGCCAGGCGAATCCCGCGCAAGTGACGGCGTTGTTACGCGAGCGACTGCAGTAGGCGACCGCTGTCCAGCGAATCGTCTCTTGCTGTGCGTCGCAGTGGTTCGGTGCCTTTGGCTAGCGCATAGCTTCGCGTCGATTCTGCTATTACAGCGTTCGGGGCAGTCACGATAATCGCGCATGCACTACACCCTCTGGCCACTCGGCGATCAAGCGCTGCTCGTGCGGTTACGCGAGCACATTGGGCTAGCCGAGCATCGCACCACCCAACGCGCGCTACAGGCGCTGCGTACTGCGTCTGTGCCCGGCGTGCGCGCGGTAACCGCAAGTTACACATCGCTATGCGTGGAAATGGACATCGCCCACGCCGATCCTGCGCGTATCGAGGCGCGCATTGCCGAAGTGCTGGACCTGCTGCCGGACGCTGACGCGGTCGACATGGAACGTCCGTTCATCGACATCGGCACCCATTACGGTGGCAGCGACGGCCCCGACCTCGGCGCTGTTGCTGAGCTGACCGGTCTGTCTACGCGCGCCGTCATCGATCTGCACGCGGGCGCAGAATACCGCGTTGCGATGCTCGGCTTTCTGCCCGGCTTTCCTTACTTGCTCGGTCTGCCGGAGGCGCTTCAAGTGCCGCGGCTCGAGTCTCCGCGTGCGCGCGTCGCCCCCGGCAGCGTGGCCATTGCCGGTGCGCAGGCCGGCATTTACTCGCAAGAAAGCCCCGGCGGCTGGCGCGTGATTGGACGCACCGAGGCGTGGCTGTTCGATCCAACGAGGTCTCCGCCGCACCGCCTGAGCGTCGGCGATCGCGTGCGATTCGTGCCGTTATGAGCGATGCCGCGATCCAGATTCGGCGCATAGCGCCGCTGTCCAGCGTGCAGGCGGGCGAACGCGAGTGGCGCAGCGCGGGCGTGCCGCCCGGCGGTCCGATGGACGATTTCTCGCACGCAGTCGCAAACGTGCTGGTCGGGAATCGGCCCGACAGCGCGGCGCTTGAGATCGGCTTTGGTCACACCGAAATAGCCTTCAGCGAAGCAACGCTGGTCGCAATCACTGGTGCGCGTGTGGAGGCGCGCAGCAATGGCGTACGCGTGCCTGCTTGGCGCCCGCTGCTGATCGCGGCGGGCTCGACGCTGACGCTGGGACCGGCAAGCGCTGGGCGTTTCGCCTATCTCGCCGTTGCGGGCGGAATCGTCAGCGACACCTGGCTGGGGAGCCAAAGCGCCACCGTGCATGGCATGGGTCCGCGTGCGCTCAAGGCTCGCGATCGGCTCGACTTCAACGCGTCGCGATTGCCGGCCGCATTCGGCCAGAGCGTACCGCTGCGCGGTGCACCCGCGCTCGTTGCGAATTGGTGGGCCGACGCCGAAGGGCTGATCGATGTCTTCGGCGAGGCGCCGTTGCGATTGATGCCGGCCACCCATGTGCCGCTGCTGGCCGATCGCAATGCGCTGTTCGGGCGCACCTTTTTGCTCGCACCCACCGCGAATCGAATGGCCGCAATGCTCGATGGCGATCCAATCGAAACAAGGCCAACGTCTGGTCCGCGGATGAGTGGTGCGGAAGCTCCTGAAGCGACGCTCGAACGTGCGGACCCGGCGTCCTCGCACCCGCGTACGGAATTGATCAGCGAACCGGTGACGCCCGGCACCGTGCAACTGCTGCCCAGCGGGAAGCCCGTTGTGTTGCTTCGCGAGGCGGGCGTCACCGGCGGCTATCCACGCATCGCGCATCTTGCAAGCATCGACATCGCCCGTCTTGCGCAGCGACCGCCGGGCAGCGCCGTGCGTTTCGAATCGATCAGTGTCGGCACCGCGCAGTGGCTATGGCGCTGGCGCCGCCAACGCATCGCGCGGCTCGCCATCGCCGCGCGCGCGCGGCTGGGGCTCTAAGTACCTCCCCGACGCGGCCAAGACGCGATTCATTGCGCCCGCGTTTTGGATGGCAGAAGTAGCCAGAGACAATCATTGCAGTACCGATTCCCAGGAAAGCGATGAGTCGCTTCCCGCATCCAACGTCTCAATCACCCGCTATCCTCCAACCCATGCGTATCGCCTCCTGGAATGTCAACTCGCTCAACGTACGGCTGCCGCATTTGCGGACCTGGCTCGAATCCGAGCAGCCGGATATCGTGGGCCTGCAAGAGCTCAAGCTCACCGACGACAAGTTCCCGCACGCGGAACTGGCGGCGCTCGGCTATCGCGCTTTGGCGAACGGGCAAAAGACCTACAACGGCGTAGCGCTCCTGTATCGCGACGGCGAACCGCAGGATGTGGTGCGCGATCTGCCCGGTTTCGACGATCCGCAGCGTCGCGTTATCGCGGCGACCTTCGATGACATCCGCGTGATCAATCTTTACGTCGTCAACGGGCAATCGCTGGAGAGCGATAAGTACGCCTACAAGTTGCAGTGGCTCGCAGCGTTGCGCGATTGGCTGAGCGCTGAGTTGCAGCGCCATGAGCGCCTCATCGTCATGGGCGATTTCAACATCGCGCCCGAGGATCGCGATGTCTACGACCCACAGGGCTGGGGCGGCGATGTGCTGTGTTCGCCGGCGGAGCGCAGCGCTCTGCAGTCGCTGCTCGATCTCGGATTGCGCGACAGTTTCCGCCTGATCGAACAAAACGCCGGCTTGTACTCTTGGTGGGATTACCGGCAAGGCGCGTTTCGCCGTAACCACGGCCTGCGCATCGATTTGATTCTGATTTCGGCCGCGCTCGATGAGCGTCTGGAAGCCGTCGGCATCGACCGCGAGCCGCGATCGTGGGAGTCGCCCTCCGACCACGCGCCGGTATGGGCGGCGTTCGCATGAGTCAGCTCGACGAGCACGACTTTGAGGAAATCGACCAACTGCTGGAGCAGTTGAGCGATGGCGATGGCCTGCAGCTCGATGGCGTGCAGGGCCTGCTGACGGCGATTGCGATCGGTCCGCGGCGCGTCGACCCTGAGACCTGGTTTACTGCGGTGCTCGGCGGTCAGCCGAGTGCGAAGCAGATGACCAGGGCGCGACGCCTCTACGCGCTGTTGTTGCGGCTGTACGTCGATATCGACCGCAGCCTCGATGTGTTCGCGTTCGAGCCGATCTTCGCAGAAACCGGCAGCGAGGATGATCGCCAAGTCGATTGCAGCGGCTGGTGTCAGGGCTTCAGTCTGGGCGTCGATCTCAACGCTGACATCTGGGAGCAGCGGATGAACGAGGACGGCGCGTTGCTCGACATGCTTGCGCCCATTGTCGAACTGGGCGTCGAGGATGGTGTTTTCGCTGAGATCGCCGATCCGGCGATTCCGCCGCTCTCCGATCAGGAGCGCGACGAGCGCATGCAGCAGCTCCCTTCCTTACTCGCCGATGTTCGCCACTATTGGATCGATCGCCCTTTCGAAGACGCAGCGCCTGCCGGTGCCACCTTGCACTAGTCCCCCAAGCGCGCCATGCTCGGTCGCACAATGAACGAGCGCGAGGGGCGGGGCGTGGAAGAGCTGATCCTGTTGCGACATGCGCATGCGGAACCTGAGGCCTCCAGCGGTCGCGATCTTGATCGCCCGCTATCGACGCTGGGTTTCACTCAAGCCGAAGCGGCGACGCGCTGGTTGATGGAGCGTCAGCTACATCCGCATAAAGTACTGTGTTCGCCGAGCTTGCGCACCAAGCAGACCTTTGGCGCGCTGCAGGCACGCCTGAGTTTGTCCGAGACTGTCGAGCCCGGCATCTATGAAGCTACGCCTGGCGAGCTGATCGACATCATCGAGCGCCATCGTCCAGCGCCATCGATGCTCGTGGTCGGACATAACCCAGGATTGGAAACACTGGTGGGTCTACTCACCGACGGTCGCAGCGTCGACGGTCGCGGCATGCCCACCGCCGCCATCGCGCGGCTGCGCATCAAGTCGGGCGCGCCATTGGAGCCTGGCGCTGCGGAAGTGATCGAATTCTGGTGGCCGTGACATGCACTGGCGGCTGGCCACGCTTGGCCTGCTGCTCGCGAGCATCGCCTGCGCCGAAGACGATATGCGCGTACTGACCATCGACAGCGACGCCTCACGCGTCGATTTCGACGTTTCCGTGTTGTGGATGGTCAAGCGCCGCGGCCAGTTCCATCGGCTCGAAGGTCAGGCGCTCATCGACGGCGATGTCGTCAGCATCGACGTGCGCTTGCCCTCTGAGAGCGCAACGATGAAAAGTCGCGATCACGAGGAAACCCTCAAGTCGCCCGACTATTTCGATGTCGAAAAGCACCCCTGGATTCGCTTTCGCTCCAAACCGTTCGCCATCGACGGCAGCACTACGCGCGTCCGCGGCTGGCTGAGTTTGCGCGGCGTCGAGCGTGTCGTGGAGTTCGACATTCTGGCGTCACCGTGTCTGCGCAAGCGCCCAGTGCGAAAATGCGCCATCGCGGTATCGGGCAGTGTACGTCGCTCCGAGTTCGGCATGACCGCCAATCGCCGCACCTTGGCCGATCGCGTCGGGCTGTCGATCAGCGCGGTGGTGAACGAGATGCCGCCCGCGCCGCCGTGATGCGCTCGTAAGCCGCGCGCAGCGCGTGTGTTCGCGCTTGCGCCCCTGCGATGGCTTCCGCCGAGGCGCCCGCGCCTTGCAACTTGTCCGGATGCTGCTGCGCTAACAGGCGCCGATAGCTGCGCGTCAACTCATCGTCGCTGCAATCGGGTCGCGCCCCGATGGTCTCATAGGCCGCGCTCAACGCGCCCGCATCCGCGTCTTTGGGTCGCAGCAGCAAATCGCCGATGCGATCCTTCGACCAACCAAACGCTGCACCGAGTCTCTCCAGGATAGCGTGCTCGGCCCAAGTGGCTTTGCCGTCTTTCAACGCGAAGGCCACCAGTCCGCGCAACAGCTCCTGCGCGTCGATGCCTTCGCCAAGCGCGGCCTTGAGCGCCCGCACCTCAGCCGACGCGTCCAATGCATGCGTGCGCCCATACTGAAACGCATCTACTGCATCGCGCCGCTCCTCTGGCGACAGATTCAGTCGCGCCATCAGGCGCTCAACCGCCTCGACATCGCGCTCGCTGACGCGACCGTCCGCTTTCGCCAAATGCCCCAACCAGCGAAACAAGAACGCCGCATGCTGCTGTCGCGCATCGACCACACTTATCCCGCGATCCAATCTCCAGCGCAGCCAGCCGGCATCCACGGCATGTCCAAGGCCCGCGCCCAGCAGCGCACCCAGCGGCCCGCCCACTGCAAGCCCAAGCGTCACGCCCACGGCTTTTCCGGCAAACTTGTTCAGGGCGAGGGAAGGCGACATGGCGCGCAAGCATAAGCGCGAATCGCTACAACGTTCTGTCGTGCCGTTCCCGATTCGCGGGCGGCGGTCATACGACGCGTGGTTGTCCGACGATCTCTATCTTGCCGAATCCCGTCCGACAAGTCTGCAGGACGAAATGGCGTTCGAAGCAGGCGCGCACCTCGTCCGGCTTGTCGAGCCACGCGAAATAGGTGGCCGCCTCGCGCGCCACCATCTCGGCGAAGGCATCGAACTTGGGCACCAGTCGCCGCGCTATCGGTTGGCTCGTGACCCCGTGCACGACGTGCAGAAAAGGTGTCAGCCATGGTTCCACGGCAACAAAATGTCCGGATGGCTTTAGCACACGCCGGACTTCTGCCAGAGTGCGATCGAGGTCGTCCGGCAACAAGGGTAAGTGATGCAATCCGCCTTGGACCGCGACGATGTCCTGGCTTGCGCTGGCGAATGGGAGCTGTCTGGCGTCCGCGGCATAAAGCGTTGCTTCGCCATCGAAACACCGCAAGAGTCGTTCGGACAGATCGACGCCTGAAACGCGTCGAAATCCCAACCGATGCCAGGCATGAATCGCCCCACCGCGGCCGCAGAACAACTCGACAACCTCGCCATCTTTCGACCAGCGATCGGCGCCCAATCGACGCAGTCGCTTGCAGAACTTCTCGACTTCCTGTTCCGGCGACTCAAAGCGCAGGTACGCGTCTTCCCACAATGGGTCTTGCGCAATTTCGATCTCGGTGACGCGGACGACCTTAGCCATGTTGCGCCAACGGACAGAACGCCATGAAGTGCAGATTGCGTTCAAAGAACGGTTTTGCGAACCACGGGTAGATGTCGAGCTTCTGCGTCCATTGGGCGGGCGCCAACCGGACGCGCGCCAGGTTTTGCTGCCATTGCTGTTTAGACCAATAGACGTAAGGCAGATTCACGCCATACGCGGCGTTGCCGACATAGTCCATGAAAGCGAGCACGCGCTGATCGAGGGCCGATTCGCAAAGGTGATCCTTGATCAAAACGCCCATCCGCGCGACGCGCCGGCATTCGCTCAGCAGGCGCACTTGATCGTCGCTGTGATGCACGACGTCAACCAGCATCACAACATCCATTGAGCCGTCGCCATGAGGCAATGTGCGACCATCGTATTGCGTTGTCGGGATGGCCGTATCACCACGAACCAGCACATCCGTTCCGGATACGGCCAACGCAGGCCGGTGCTGTTGCAGGAGCGAACCGAGCTTGCCATCGCCCGAACCGACATCCAGAAGGCTTGCAGCGCCTTGCGGGATCAACGCGCTTGCTGCAGCTGCCAAGCGCCGCACGCGACGACTGTGAACGATCGATTGATGGGCCGTCGTGAGCGTGCTCATTCGCGATCCGAGTAATCGCGCCAGCTGCGCATGGCGTCCAAGAAGAACACGCCGAAAAACACCTGCGCGCCGGTCGCCGCGGTGGTCACTGCGGGAATCAATTGGCGCATCGTCATTGCATAGTCCAATCGACCGAAATCCTGCGACAACCAGAACAACGCCAGCGCACCGATCCAAAGGAATCCTGCCGTCGCGAGCATTGTTGCGACCAGCAACACGCGTTCCAATGGTAACCAGTCGAGGATCTTGTCGGCCCGCCCGCGCCGCTGCAATCCCTGGTTCGTCGCGCCGACCTGAGCGGCGAGCGCGAAGGTGAACATCTGCAGACCCAGCAGCCACCCCAGGCTGGCAATCAGCAACGTGTGCACATCGAACGTTGCTGGCCCAATCGACAAACCAGGCAACGACACCGCATAACCCAAGACGCCAAACAACATCAATGCAATCGCGGGCCACAAGAACAAAGATTTCGGACTGAAGGCCAGGAACAGCCGCAGCGTGCGCCAGCCATCCCGCACGGTGCGCAAGTGTGGACGCGCATTCACTCGGCCATCCTTGTGCAAGGTAATCGGCACCTCGGAGATGCGCTTGCCGAACACCGCTGACTTCAACACCATCTCCACCGCGAATTCCATGCCCGGACTCTTGATCTTCAAGTCCTCGACGAGTTCCTTCTTGAACGCGCGCAGGCCGCAATAGACATCGTGACCCGGATAGTTGAACCACCAGCGCGCCAAGAACGAAAAGCCCGGGTTGCCGATCAAACGATGCGTAATCGGCATCGCCCCCGGCGCAATCGTCCCGCCGCCACTGGGTAGCCGACATCCCATCACCAGATCCGCCCCCGCTTCCAACGGCGCCACAAACTTCGGGATCTCGCGGAAGTCGTACGAGTCGTCTGCATCGCCCATCACGATCCAGCGCCCTTGTGCGGCCTCAATCCCCGCCTGTAGCGCGTTGCCATACCCGCGTCTGCTCGCATGCACGACCCGCGCTCCGCCGGCGCGCGCAATTTCGATGGAGCCGTCGGTTGAGCCATTATCCGAGACGATCACCTCGCCAGCCAGACCACCGGCGGCTAGGCCCTGACTGGCTTTCGCAACCACCGAAGCCAGCGTCTCGTGTTCGTTCAGACAAGGAATGACAATCGATAGCTGCACTACGTCCCCCAAAAGCGAAATTCACTCGTCGTCATGCCATGATGCGAGCCATTGAATGACCTCACAGAGCCGTTGCTCGGTGAGCTGCGAAGTATGCATCACGCTACATACCTGACGTTAAATCCCATGCGCCAATTCGCAATGACGCAACGCCTTTGGACGCTCATGCTCGTTGCATCGGGGCTTGCAGCTATCCAACAGACTTTCTTTCTATCCGACGAGCGACTTTTGACTCGCTATGTCGAGTATTCGCCGTGGCTTGCATTTGCCAGCGTTACGGTCCTGTTCTGCTTCTCTAGTTGGCACTTATGGCATACCAAGGACAGCTCGCGCTTTGCCGATGCGCTATTCGCCTTCGCTATCACGGTAGCGGTCGCCTCGCTGATCCCAGGGCGCTCTCTCATCGAAGCGGATGCGGCACACATGGTGGCAACCAGCCAGGGAATTCTCGGAACAGGGACGGCACTAGCGCCCTCGGCAGGAGTTTATACGCTTCAAGGCGAGCTATTGGTAACTCAATGGAACCTCGACAAACGCGGAGTTATGTTCCCGCTGGGACTTGCCGCCCTTCACTCCGTCCTCGGTTTCGACGCTGACCACGCATTGACACTCAATCTCTTCTGCGGTTTCGGTGCCCTGTTTTTTCTCATTCGGTTCGCACGGCGTTTCGCGACCCCCTGGGTGGCAACATCAACGGCGTTCTTTGCCGCTTCTATCCCGCTTGTAAGCGTTCATATCCGCAGTGGGACGTTTGACGTCGCGAATCTCTTCTTTTTGTTGTTTTTGGTGCACAGTGCATTGTCTTTTTTCTCTAGACCAACTCGCACATCCTTTTGGATCATGTCGGCGGCTGCCAGCGTGGTGTCTCAGCTTCGTTACGAATCAATTGCGCCTGCCGCCGCGTTGGTAGTGTCTGCTCTATTCTGGATCGCAATGAGCAACCGTCTTTTGACGCTGCGCAAACCAACGATTTGGATTTCACCGTGGTTGTTTATGGGCGCTGGGCTGAGAAGGGCATTTCCTTTCGCCGATGACCTTCCAACCGGCCTTGAGGCCGCGTGGAGCTTAGAGAACTTTTGGGTTAACATCAAAGCGCTTGCGCTGTATCTTTCAAGATTAGATGGAGCAACAACGTCCGGCAATATCGTCGTATTTGGCATGGCAGCAATCGGATGTGCCTTGTTATTCTTACGGCTCAGCAGAAGTGGCTCCTTGGCGTTCGTCAGTGCTGTCATTTGCACGCTTACTATTATTCAGCTGTTCTTTTTTTGGTCCAACCCATTGCTGGCACAGACGGTAAGGTATTTTTTACCCCTCATGATCTTAATAGCGCTCTTTGCTGCCGTCGCGCTCGGCAAAATGGCAAAACGGTTTAGGCTTCGCTGGTCGGTACTCGCAGTGCCCTTATTTTCGTTCATTTGGTCGATTCGGCCTGCAAGTGAAGCTCGAGAGTTCGAGGCACTAACCTATTCAGCCAACACCTCTGCTATTGATGCAAAACTCACACAAACGGATGTACAGTGTAAATCCATCTTTTTCACGCACAGCGCGCTCCCGCTTCTTGTGAGGGGCTTTTCAGTAATGCCAGCTAAACAGATCAATGAATTCAATGTCTCAGAGTTTAGTAGACTGACTGGATACCGAATATCGGTGGTTGAGCTGCCAAATCTATACGTGACGCTTCCTGCAAACGTAGAACTTCCTATCGCGGCGCCGGCGAAATGTCCTCGATATCCGGCGCGCCTTCGTTTCATCAAACACTAGCCTCGTTGAAATGCGGTTCCGAGTCAACTACAGCAATCCCTGTAGAGATGGAGCCATGGAGGTGAAGAGCATATGACAAAAAAAAGGCCTCGGAAGCAAACTTGGCTACTTCTCATGCTCATGAGCGGGTTGGCAGCCATTAAGGCAGGGTTTTTCTTGCCCTATGAAATTACACTTGGCGCATACGCCAATTACTCACCATTATTAGCGATCTCTGGCGCGTCATTCCTGTGTGTTTCGCTTGTGTTGTGTCAAAATCTTTGGTCACTAACCGATAAGCGCCTGCTTGATTTTTTTGTCGCCTTTTCAGTTATGGTGGCGCTAGCCTGGCACATCCCGGCGGAACGAAGGATTGACAGCGATGAGTCGCGAATGATCGCTACTGCCCAATCTATTCGGCTCGCTGGAACAGCTTATGCGGTGGATACCGGCGTGTTTAGGCAGGATGGTACCCTCATCGCGACCTCGGCAACCCTGGACAAGCGGGGCGTTTTCTTTCCAGCGCAAATAGCCGTTCTGGATTCAGTTTTCGGACCCTCAGACCGTCACCCTCTTTGGCTCAGTTGGATCAGCGGGCTTTTCGCCCTGTTCTTGGCTGCGCGACTTGCTAGACGATTTCTGCCAACGGACCTTGTTTTATTTGTACCGCTAATATTCGGCGTTTTTCCGCTATTTGCGAACCACAGCCGAGTCGGCACCTTTGATGTGATGAATCTTGCAGTAATGTTGTTGCTAGTACATGTCTCCTTTTCCTGTTGGTACAGACCCGATCGCGCGAGATTCTTCCTCTTAATGGTCGTCGGCTGCGTGTTATCACAGATTCGCTACGAAAGCGTTGCGTTAGTCGCCGTTGTATTTGTCGCCGCGATGTGTTTGACAATATTCGTGGAAAGATTCGCACATCTTCGCCCGCTCGCTGTTATGGCGCCCTGGATGTTGATACCTGCGGCGCTTAGAAAGGCGGTGCCCTTCGACGATCTATTACCAGCCCCGTGGTTCTCTGCGTGGTCCGTCGACAACTTCGGCACCAATATCGAGCATCTCCTTGCTTTTGTGGTTACTGGCGGTCAACATGCTATGGGTAACCCTTGGCTGGGAGCAGCGTGTGTTTTGCTGTTGCTCAGTCTGCCTTTTGAGTGGCGCCGACTGGCACTTTACACGAAAGAGCAGCTACAAAGATTAGCGGTACTTAGCATCTCAATATCTGTTCCGACCGCGATCATTCTTTTTTATTTCTGGGGAAAGGCCAACCTTAACTTCACTGTGAGGTATTTTCTTCCATTTTCATTAATCCTCATTTTTGGATCACTTGCAATGGTTGCTATCGTGGCTCGAAAGCGACAAATCCGGGTCGCGTTGGCGGGTCTTCTCTCGGTCGTGTCACTTGTTTGGGCATTTCCACGTACAAAGGACGCCGGCCTACTCAGTGACCTCGCCTACGCACATCGCGTAAGAATGGTAACTTCGGTACTTTCGAAAACCAGCTTTCAATGCGAAGGCGTTTTGGTTGCGGATCGTGGCTTGGTGTTTACGATTCACGGATTCTCGTCGATATCGAAAGAAGAGTTGGATAATCCTAAAATCTCAGCGCTTGTCGGGACCGAGACCAACCGGCGGCTAGATCTTACCGATACGCTCTTTATCGGCGATGATGAGTCGTTTCGAGCCATTCTGACACCACTAGCGGTTGGAACGTGCAGTCGGACGCTGAGACGCATTGACCTTTCGTCCGCGAAACTCCACGGGCGGTGACCGAAACCCGAGTGATCACACGGTGATCTGCGGCGCGGCGGTCTCAAGAGTCAAGCGCAACACGGTTTGAGTTTTGTTGAAGGATTTTCGCCAGTCGTTCGGCTGGCGTATCCCAACCCAGCGTTTCGCGCGGACGCTCGTTCAACGTATGCGTCCGACGCAGCACATGCTTGATGCGGATCTAGGAATCAGCCAGCAGA